>Ga0075435_100001516_pt1 | contig 14940 bp, 13 predicted proteins | sample RhiMethybrSRZTD4_FD_75302 | JGI IMG/M metagenome (GOLD analysis project Ga0075435, IMG submission 75302) | Populus rhizosphere microbial communities from Tennessee, USA - Rhizosphere MetaG P. TD hybrid SRZTD4 | ecosystem: Host-associated > Plants > Roots > Rhizosphere > Soil | place: USA...
TTGATTTCGATTTGGCGAAAGGGGGGGCGACGACCTTCAACATCAACCGAAGCATTAATCCAGTTTCTGGCGGTCATCGTTTTCTTGCATGTAAATATGCTATCTAAAAAAAGCAATGTCAAGCATTCTTCTTTAAAAAGATGAAATGTGGATTCGGTGTTCCACGGTGTTTCACGCGATGGCGGACCGGTACGCGGCGCGCGTGAGCTCCGCGCAACGCGTCCAGGTGAAGGCGCGCGCGCGATCGCGGCCGCGCACGGACATGGCCCGGCGCAGCGCTTCGTCGCCGAGCAGACGCTTCATCGCTCGCGCGAGCGCGCGCGGCTCGGCGTCGACGTGCAGCGCCGCATCGCCGGTGATCTCCACGAGCGCCGCGGCACGCGACGTGATCACCGGCGTGCCGCAAGCCATCGCCTCCGCGGCCGGAAGTCCGAAGCCCTCCTCCGCGCTCGGCATCACCAGCGCGATCGCGCCGCGGTAGAGCGCCACGAGCTCGTCGTCGCTGACGAAGTTCGACGAGCCGGCCACGACGAGGCGCGCGCCGGGCACGCGCGCGATCGCTTCGCGCAGCACGCGGAGATTTTTGTGGGGCTTGTCGTTGCCGACGAAGAGGAAGTAATTCGAGAGCGGCGACATGGCCGCCGCACTCCAAAAACGTTCATCGACGCCGTTCGGCGTGACCACGACGTCGTCGGGCGCGACGAGGAGCGTCTCCACGATGGCCCGCTTCGTAGCCTCGCTCACCGTCAGCACGCGCCGGGCCTTGCGCACGGCCCGGCCGAGCATGGCCCGAGCGTAGAACGGCGCGAGCGGATTCGACGGCGGCTGGGTGAGGTGGATGAGATCGTGGATCGTCACGACTACCGGCACGCCCGTGAAGGGGACGACGTAGTGCGGGGCGTGGAAGAGGTCGAGGTGGGCGCGGTCGGCGGCGCGGCCGACGGCGAGGAGCTCGCGGAGCGAGTAATGCGGCGCGTCGACGGCGATGTGGGCGACGCCGTCGGGGAGCGCCGTCCCCGCGGGGGCGAAGGCGACGATCTCCTCGTCGCCCGTTTTCGCGAGCGCGCCGAGGAGGCCGCGGATGTACGTGCCGATGCCGTAGTCGGCGATCTTGCGGGCGTCGATGCCGATCCTCATCGCGCCGCCTCTTCGAGCAGCCGCGTCATCGTCGCCGCGCTGGCCTCCCAGCGGTAGCGGCTGGCCCGCACCGGCCCGCGCGCGCGCAGCTCGCGGCGCAGCGCGGCGTCGCGCAGAAGGCGAGTGATGGCTTCGCGCAGCGCGCCGCGATCGCCGGGATCGATGAGCAGCGCCGCGTCGCCGGCGAACTCGGGGATGGCCCCGACGCGCGTGGCCACGACCGGCGCACCGCAGGCCATCGCCTCCAGCGGCGGGATGCCGAAGCCTTCCTCGCGCGAGGGGTAGACGAAGATTCTTGCGTGGCGGTAGAGGTCGCGGAGTTTTTCGCGGCTCACGTAGCCGGTGATATGTGGGGCGGGCTTCAGCCCGCCCAGGGCGGATTGAAATCCGCCCCACATTCCCCAACCTGCATCGCCTGCGAGGACGAGCCGCGGCCGCGGCTCCGGCAGCGTGTCGTAGACCGCGATCAGATCGTCGATGCCCTTGCGCGGCTCGAGCGTGCCGGCGAAAAGGATGTAGTCGTCTTCTTCGCCGTCCGGCGAGAAGAACTCGTCCACGCCGTTCGGCACGAGCGCGATCTTCGCCGCGGGGACGCCGAACCAGCGCATCGCTTCGTCCGCGACCGCGCGCGAGACCGCCGCCACGCGCACCGCTTTTTCCAGGCTGCGCCCGATGAAGAGATTGAACGAGGCGATCGTCTTGAACCGATGCCGCCCCGGCGCGGTCAGCGACGTGAAGTCGTGCAGCGTGACCACCCCCGGCACGCGCAGCGCGAGCGGGAGCGTCCCGTGCGGCCCCCACAGCACGCCCTCCCGCGCCACGCGCGGCAGGACGAGCTGCTGCCACAGCACGCCGAGGGGCATGGCGTCGACGCGGAAGCGGCAGGCCTCGAGGCCGGACTTGTCGGCGATCTCCGCGTGCGAGGCCAGAAGCGGCGGCGGATCGACGGCCAGGCGCCGCGCGATCTCCGCGGTGTGCACGCCGATGCCCGTCCGGTTCCCGACGAGCGGGCGGGCGTCGATGGTGACGTCGAGGTGCACGACGGAAGTGTAAGGGGACAGGGCACAGGGGACGGCGGACAGTCCCCTGTCCTCTGTGCCCTGTCCCCTGCGGTGTAGAATGCTCTCCTTCCATGAATCCCGATCTGCTGCTGCGTGAGCTTCTCCGCCGCGAGCTTCTCCCCCGCTCCTCGGTGATGGACGGCGAGATCGTCATCGTCTCCGACAACGGCCATCACCGCGTCGTCGACCGCCGCGGCGGTCAGCTCTTCGCCGTCTGCGGCGCCGAGGCCGTGGCGTGGGAGCGCGTGCCGTACGGCGCCGCCGAGGTGCGCGCGCTGCTGCCGGAGATCGTCGTCGACGAGGATGAGCTGCTCGTCCTGCGCACGTTCGACAAAGGCCTCGACGCCGTCGAGCACCAGCGCACCGTGAAGCGCGCCGTCGAGTGGCTCCCGATGATGGCCGGCCGCGCGCTCGCGCAGTGGCACCGCGCCGCGGCGCCGCTCGCCGGCGACGTCCGCCTCCGCCGCGACCTCCCGCCGCCCTTCCGCCCGTCACCCTCGGCGGTCGCGGCGCCCGTCGCCCAGGCCATCGCGCGCGTCGCCGCGGAGTGGCGTCTGTCGACGATCATCCACGGCGACTTCTCCTTCGAGCGCATCTTCATTTCGTCGGAGAGTGACCGCCGCATCCACTTCGCGGGATGGGAAGACGTGCGCGCCGGCGACGCGGCCTGGGACGTCGCCGGCATCATCGAGTCGTACTACGCCTGGTCGCTCGACCCGAACATGGTCAAGGCCGTCGACGGCCCAGTGACGAACATCGACGGCATCGCGCTGCGCAACCTCGTCACGTCGTTCTGGAACGCCTACGCCGCGGCGCTGCCGCCGGAGGAGGCGCGCCCGCTGCTGCTGCGCGCGTTCGCCTACGCCGGCGTGCGGATGCTCGCGCGCATCGGGCGGCTCATGAGCAAGCCGGAGTCGATGCCGGCGCTGACGCGGATGATGCAGGCCGCCATGGCCATGCTGACGACGCCCGCCGTCGTCGCCGACGCGTTCCTCACGCCGCCGCCCCAGGCGCCGCCGTGGCCGCAGGCCTGGATGATGATGCGATGAGCGAGTACCACACCGCAGGGGACAGGGCACAGAAGACAGGGGACAGGTGGTTGTTCTCGCGACGATCACCAACTGTCCCCTGTCCCCTGTGCCCCGTCCCCTTATGCCGCCGGCGCCGCCGTGGCCGGAGAATGCGATGAGCGAGTACCTCGCCGCCGCGGCGCACATCGCCGAGCGCCTCGTCGCGGAAGCGATTCGCGACGACGGCAAGTGCACGTGGTTCGGCGCGTCGATGGAGGAGATCGGCGGACATTGGCGGCCGTCGCGGCGGACGTTCGGTGGCGATCCGTACGCGGGCTCGAGCGGCGTGGCGCTTTTTCTTGCGCAGTTCCACCGCTTCGCCCCGTCGGACGAGGTGAAGCAGACCGCGCTGGCCGCGCTGCGCCACGCGCTCGACCGCGCCGGCAACGACGCCGCGCTCGACCGCGGCGCGCTCTACACCGGCGCGTTCGGCATCGGCTTCGCCGCGGCGGAGGCGGGCGGCGAGCTCGGCGAGGAGGCCATCGCCGCGTGCGGGCTCGCGCTCGTCCGTGATGCCCTGCAGCGCAACGACGAGACGGCCTTCGACGTCGTCTCCGGCTCGGCGGGAAGAATCGGCGCGCTCGTCCGCCTGCATCACCGCTTCGCCGACGAGTGGCTCATCGGCGAGGCCGTGAAGGATGCGCAGCGGCTCCTGGCCACCGCGCATCGCCAGCCGCACGGATGGTCGTGGGGGTTCGGCGGGACGCAATACCTCGCCCACGATCTCACCGGCTACTCGCACGGCACAGCCGGCGTGGCCCTGGCGATGCTGGAGCTGAACGCCGTGGCGCCCGATCCGGCATTCGTGCAGGCGGCGGACGAGGCCATGCGCTACGAGCGGGCCTGGTTCTCGCCGCAGCAGCAGAACTGGCCCGACTTCCGGCGGATGCCGGGGCAGACGGCGGCCGACCCCTTCGCGTACGGCTATGCCTGGTGCCACGGCGCGCCGGGGATCGGGATGAGCCGCCTCCGCGCCTGGCGCCTGCTGAAGCGGCCGGACATCCTGCAGGAGGCACAGACGGCGCTGCGCTCGTCGCGCGCGTCGCAGCTGGCCACGGCCACGGACTACAGTTTTGGGATCTGTCACGGCGCCGCCGGCAATGCCGAGCTCTTCCTTCAGGCGTGGGAGATTCTGGGCGACGAGAGCGCGCTCGCCGACGCGGAGACGATCGCCCGCGCCGGCATCGAGCGGCACATCGCCGGGAAAACACCGTGGCCGTGCGGTTTGGAGGATGCTGGCGAGGCGCCGGGACTCATGCTCGGGCTCGCCGGCATCGGATACTACTATCTAAGGATGCACGGCAAGGCTGAGGTTCCTTCCCTCCTCACAATTGGAAACGTTCCGTAATTGCCTGTTGTAAGAACGGAATAACGGACATAAGTTCACAGGCCTGGTGTGCCGTCCGACCTCCTCCCGTCCGCCTCCGGAGTGGAGCCTGCCATGACCGTCCGCCGTCATCTGAAGAGGAGACGAAAATCCATGGCTACCAAGCGCGATAAGAGTGACGACGAGTCGCCGAGCGCGTCGGAAGAGCCGTCCGGCACGTCCGGCACGTCTTCCGGAACCGGTGGGGGAGGGCTGGTGACCTTCGCGCCGCCGGTGGCGACGCTCTGTCCGGTCACACCGACCTCGTGTCCCGAGATTCCGCCGATCTGTCCGCAGCCCGCGGCCGACGCCGTGGGCGAAGCCGTGCTGTTCCCCACGCTCCCGCTGACGCACTGTCCGCGGACGGTTTGTCCGCAACCCACCGAGTGTCCGGCCCTGGCGACGCTCTGCCCCCATCACGAAACCATCTGCCCGCCCGATCCGACGCGCTGCCCGCCGATCCCGACGATCTGCCCGCGCTGCGCCGACGACGAGATGACGAAGGGCGGCGGCGCGGCCCGGCCGACGTTCCCGATCACCGGCTGCCCGAAGACGATCTGTCCTTCGCCCGAGCACACTGAATGCCCGCACACGATCTGCAAGTGCGAGCCGGGCGGACCGGGGCCGGTCACGCTCCCGATCACGCAGTGCCCGCTGCCGACGGTCTGCGCGCCGGAGACGGTGTGCATCCCGCCCGAAGGCACCACGCCGGCCGGAGCCGACATCGGCGCGGCGTTCCCCGGCGGGATCACCTTCTTCCCGCACACGATCTGCCCGCGCCGGACGCAGTGCCCGCATCTGCCGACGATCTGCTCGCCCCAGCCGACGCATTGCCCGCCGCGCATCACGCACTGCCCGCCGATCCCGACGATCTGCTCGCCGTGCGAGGTCCCGGGCGGCGCCTCCGGCGAGACCTTCCCGACGCTTCCGCTGACGCATTGCCCGCCGACGGTCTGCCCGAACATCACGCAGTGCCCGCCGTGCCTCCCGCCGACGCTCGATGCGAATTGCCCGGCCGCCGGCGCGACTCCCGAAGCGGCCGCCGCGGCGATTCCAGTGACGCTCGGTGCGATCCGCACCTCGTGCCCGCCCGACACCGTCGTCTGCAAGCCGACGCTCACTGGCCCACACACGGTCTGTCCGGCCATCCGCACTCTCTGCCCGCCGCATCTGACCGTCTGCCCCATCCATGAGACGCAGTGCCCGCACGTGCCGACGCGCTGCGGACCGCAGCCGACGATCTGCACGATCGTCCCGACGGTCTGCCCGCCGCACATCACGGTCTGCCCGCCGCACGTGACGGTCTGCGGTCCGATCCGGCCGACGATCTGCACGGCGACGCCGCAGTGCTTCTTCGAGCCGTCGGGTGGTACCGCTGAAGCCGCGGCTCCGGCTGCCGAGGCAGCTGCGTTCCCGCCGACGCTGATCGGCGTCCACACGCATTGCCCGGCGATCCACACGCAGTGCCCGCCGATTCCGGACGTCTGTCCGCCGGGATTCCCGACGCTGATCGGTCCGCACACGCACTGCCCGGCGATCCACACGCAGTGTCCGCCGATACCGGATGTCTGTCCGCCTCTGCCGACGCTGCACGGCGTCCACACGCGGTGCCCGGTGATTCACACGCAGTGTCCGCCACTGCCGCCGATCTGCTCGCCGCATACGCTGCTCGGCGTCCACACGCAGTGCCCGATCATTCCGGACGTCTGCCCGCCGGGATTCCCGACGCTGCTCGGCGTTCACACGCAGTGCCCGCAGCCGACGCAATGCCCGCCGCAGATCACGCGCTGCCACGTGGTCCCGACAGCGTGCACGCCGTGTCCGCAGTTCCCGCAGCAAGGGCCAAGCCCCGAGCTCGGGGCCGCTCCGGCCGCGGAAGCCGCAGCTGCCGTGGGCCCGATTACGCAGTCGCCGACGGCATGTCCATTAGTCGACGGCTGCCCGACGACGATCGCCGCCGCGCTGATCACGCAGTGCCAGCCAACGCCGACGCTGTGCATGCAGGTGCCGACGCAGTGCCCGCCATTCCCGACGCATTGCCCGCCAGCGCCGACGCATTGCCCGCCGGTCGAGACGCATTGCCCGCCGGTTCAGACGAAGTGTCCGCCCATCACGCTCTGTGGCGAGAGTTGCCCGGCGACGTGCTGCCCGACGCCCACACAGTGCCCGCCGCACGTGACGCAGTGTCCGCAGAAGTTCACCCAGTGCCCGCCGCATCCGACGGTCGCCGTCGCAATCACGGTGTGCGTGTTCCATCCGACGGTGTGCCAGCCGTGCCAGACGTTGACGGCGATCTGCCAGCAGCGGATCCCGGAAGCTCCCGCCGCCGAGGCGGTGGCGATCCCGGCGACGATACAGCCCGCGGTCGGCGCCTGCCCGCCGCCGCCGTCGATCGATTTCGCGCCGACGCTGTGCCCGATTCCGACGCAGTGTCCGAGGGTCGTGACGCATTGCCCGGCCGTGGCGACGCAGTGCCCGCCGCAGATCACGCACTGCCCGTTCCACCCGACGATCTGCGAGCCCATCGGTGCGCCGACGTTCTGCCCGGCGCCGACGAGGTGCCCGCCGCACGTCACGCAATGTCCGCCGCAGCCAACGCATTGCCCGGTTCATCCGACGCTCTGCGGCGGCATCGTGCCGCCGACGATCTGCCCGGTGCCGACCCATTGCCCCGCGCACGTGACGCAGTGCCCGCCGCAGGTCACGCACTGCCCGCCGCACGCGACGCAGTGCCCGCCGTTCCCGACGCACTGCCCGGTGCACTTCACGCAGTGCCCGCCGCATCCGACGCTCGAAGCGGTGATCACGGTCTGCGGCGGCGCCGCGCTGTGCCCGCTGCCACAATGACCTGAAACCCGGCGCCCGCGGTCCGAGCCCGCGGGCGCCACGACATCAGGTCGTGTATCCTTCCATCTCTCCACAGTGCTGACCACGACGCCGAACGATCTCGTGCACTACCTCCTCGAGCGCGGCCTGCTCGCGCCCGAGTCGGTCGTCGACGGCCGTCTCACCGTCGTCCCCACGGCGCGGCGCAACAACAACTTCTCCGTCGTCTGCACCGGCGGCCCGTCGTACTTCGTCAAGTCCCTGCAGCCCTCGGCCGCGCAGGGGCTGGAGACGATGCGCCAGGAGGCCTCGCTCTACACCGTGGCCCGAGCCGAGGAAGCCCTCGCTCCGCTGCGCGACGTCATCCCTGAATTCCATCTATTCGACCCGCAGCGCAGCATCCTCGTCGTCGAGTACATCGACGGCGCGAAGACCATCAGCGAGATTCACGTGCAGCTCGGCGACGCCGCGGAGTGGGTCGCCGAGCTCCTCGGCCGCGCCCTCGGCGCCATCCACCGCGCCGCCGCCGGCGCCTTGCCGCGCCTCGATCCGAACGCCTTCCGCCGCATCACGCCGTGGGCGCTGTCGCTGCACCAGATCACGCCGAGCTTCGGCCAGCCCGGCATGCAACTGCAGACGCTCTTGCTGACGTATCCCGAATATGCGCAGGCCCTCGACGCCATGCGCGCCGCGTGGCGCCCGAACACCGTCATCCACGGCGACATGAAATTCGACAACTGCCTCGTCACCGGCGACGACGCCTCCCGCCGCCTCCGCATCGTCGACTGGGAGCTCGCCGACCTCGGCGAAGACATCTGGGACGTCGCCGGCATCCTGCAGAACTACCTCTACTGGTCGGCCGTCTCGACGCAGACCAGCGGCGCGTGGAGCGTGGCCATGCCGTTCGAAAAACTGCAGCCGGCCATGGCCGCGTTCTGGAACGCCTGGGCCGCGGAGCGCGGCGTAGCCGAGGGCGAGCGGCCGGCGCAGCTCGAGCGCGCCGCCGCCTACGCCGCCGCGCGCCTGCTGCAGAGCGTGATGGAGATGCTCGTCGTGACGCCGGTGATGTCGGGCCACGTCGCGCTCATGCTCCAGACGAGCCTGAACATCCTCCGCGATCCCGCGGCCATGGCGAAGATGATCGTCGGCAGCGAGGCGGGCGCCTATGCGTGAGGAAATCCGCGCCGCGCTGGAGTCGGTCGTCATCCGCTCGCCCGGCGAGCTGACGATCGGCGGCGAGTCCGCGCGCGTCCCCGATCCCATCGCCCTCTTCCAGATGAACGCCGCCGCGTTCGCCACGTCGCCGATGCTGGCCCTGCTGCAGATGCAGATCTACTCGCGCCTCTACAGCCGCACCACCGGCATGGCCACGTCGGGCGAGGACATCACGCCGCTTCTCTCCGCGGCCAACCGCGGCACCGACCGATGGGAAGAGGGGTGGGTGGTGGTCGGGGGGATGGCCGGCGGGATGCTGACGGTGACGCGCGACGACGTCACCACGAACCTGCTGCCGTCGCAGTACGTCGTGCCGCCCGGCGGCAGCGTGCCGCCCGGGACGTCGCTCACCGCGCTGATCGCCAAAGAGGCGACGCAGTGGCAGGACGGCTTTTATTACGTGCTGAGCGAGATGCCGATCGACATCCGCCACGAGTCGCGCATGACCCGCGTCTACTTTCACATCGCCGAGGAAGGAGCGGCGGCGCTCGTGGCAGCGGTGTCGGAGACGCTGAACGCGTTCCTCATTCCGTTCCGCTTCAAGGTCCTCAACCGGCGCGGCCTCTTCAACCGCGCCGACGCCGCGGTGATCTTCGCGCCGAAGCGCTTTTTTCCGATCATCGCCGCGCTGCTGCCGCGCATCGCCGCGCGCGTCAAAGAATTCCTCGGCGATGCCACGCCGCTGATGGCGCGCCGCCTCGGACCCGGCATCGCCGTGGCCGAGGATCCGGCGACGGCGGGCGACAGCTTCGGCACGCACCGCGCGCGGCTGCTGGCCTTGGCGGTGTGGAACTGCTACTCGCGCGGCACGCAGCTCGCCGACGCGCGCGTCGAGGCGCTCGAGGAGCTCTTCCGCACGAACGGCCTCACCCTCGACAAGCCGTACCTCAACGCCGGCTCGGCCGACCTCTACGACGTGGCGATATGAGTGACGCCTGGCTCGACGTTGCCCATCGCATTGCCGCGACGCTCTGCCGCGACGCGCTGCGCTCCGACGGCCGCTGTAACTGGCTCGGCGACGCCATGGAGACGATCGACGGGCAGATGCGCAGCGTGCACCGCTCCTTCGGCGGCGATCTCTACGGCGGCACCGCGGGCATCGCGCTCTTTCTCGCCGAGGTCGACCGCTTCGCTCCCGATCCGCTGCTGCGCGCCACCGCGCGCGGCGCGATCGAGCACGCTCTGCGCGCCGCCGACGGCGGCATCGGCTTCTACCACGGCGCGACCGGCGCCGGCTTCGCCGCCGCGCGCATCGGCGAGTTGATGGACGACGAGGCCCTCGCCGAGCGCGGGCTCGATCTCGTCGAGCGGACGACCGCGGCCGGCGACGACTCGCCGATCGACGTCCTCACCGGCGCCGCCGGCACGATCGGGCCGCTGCTCGCCCTGCATGCGAAGTACAAGCGCGAATGGATGCTCGACCGCGCCTTTGCCGCCGGCGATCTGATCGTCCGCCGCGGGCGGACGAACGGCAACGCCGTCTCCTGGTCGGTCCTCGGAGACGCGTGGGCAGTGGCGGACCTCACCGGCTACGCGCACGGCGCGGCCGGCTTCGCCCTGGCGCTTTTCGAGCTGGCCCATGCCACGGGCGAGCAGCGCTTCTCCGCGACGGCCGAGGCGGCGCTGGCGTACGAGCGCGCGCTCTTCTCGCCGCAGCAGCAGAACTGGCCCGACTTCCGCCGCGCCGGGGCGAACATGCCGCAGCAGCAGACGACTTACGCCGTCGGCTGGTGCCACGGCGCGCCCGGCATCGGTCTGGCGCGGCTGCGGCTGTACAAGCTGACGCGGCGCCCCGACGTGTGGGAGGAGGCGACCGCGGCGCTGCGCGGGACGTACACGCCGCTGTCGACGCTGGCGCCGAATTCGATGTTCGCGCTCTGCCACGGCGCGGCCGGCAACGCCGAGCTGTTCATCGAGGCCGGCCAGGTCCTCGGCGACGCCGGTTACACGGCCATCGCCGAGGCCATCGGCCGTCAGGGCATCGAGCGCTTCCACGCGCCGCGGCGGCCGTGGCCGTCGGGGCTGACGACGGGAGGGCAGACGCCGGGACTCATGCTCGGCCTGGCCGGCATCGGCTACTTCTATTTGCGGTTGCACGACAGCGCCGGCGTGCCGTCGGTGCTGGTCGTCGGACCGACGTCAGCTTGAGGCGGCAGCGCGGAACACGGCCAGCGTCTTCTCCGCGGCGAGGTCCCATCGCAATTCCGCGGCGCGCCGGCGGCCGCGGGCGATGAGATCGGCGCGCAGCGCGGCGTCGCCGAGGACGCGCTTGATCTGCCGGGCCAGCTCGCGGGCGTCGTGCGGCTCGAAGTAGAGCGCGGCGTCGGCGCCGATCTCCGGCAGCGACGACGATCGCGCGGCGATGGCCGGGACGCCGTGGGCCATGGCCTCGCCGAGGGGGAAGCCGAAGCCTTCGTAGATCGAGGGGAAGACGAAGAGCTCCGCGTTTTTGTAGACGGAGGCCAGGCGCGCGGAGTCGAGGTAGTCGAGGTGGATGACGCCGGGCTCTTTGAGGCGCTTGGCGATTTCTTCGGACTTCCAGCCGATTTTGCCGACGATGACTAGATTTCCGTCGTAGTCGATTTGCTGGAAGGCGTCGAGGAGGACGGGAAGGTTTTTTCTGGGCTCGATGGTGGAGACGAAGAGGATGTATCTCTTCGGCAGTTCGGGCGCGGGCTCGGGCGCGGGCTCGGGCTCGGGAATGCCCGATCGAATGGCGATGATGCGGCGCGGATCGGCCTCGTAGTAGCGCAGCACGTCGCTGCGCGTCGACTCCGAGACGCAGATCACGGCGTCGGCGTGGGCGATCTCGCGCTTCATGTGACGCTCGAGGTTCTCCAGCGTCTCCTTCTGCAGCAGCTCCGGGAAGCGCTTGTACGTCAGGTCATGGATCGTGATCACGCGCCGGCGCGCGATGGCGCCGAGGAGGCGGGGGAGGAAGTAGTTCGCGCCGAACATCACGTCGACGTTGGCGAGCTTCATCCACAGCACGTACGCCGCGGCGGTGATGGGGCGGAGGAAGCGCGTCTTCGGCAACCCGCGCAGGTCGAACCAGCAGAGGCGGGCGTTCGGCGGGAGGTCGGCGTGGAGGCGCGGGCCTTCGTCGGTGACGCGGGCGTCGCCGAAGAGCAAGAGCTCGACGTCGTCGCGCTTCCCGATCTCGTGCAGCAGGTGATAGAGATACCAGCCGACGCCGGTGAGGGGCTCGTAGAACGGGCGGACGTCGACGCCGATGCGCAGCGGCCGCTCGCGGCGCAGCACGGCGTCGCGGACGCGCCGGAGCGCATCGGCGACGGCGTGGCCCAGAGTGTGAAGAATGATGCGGAACATCGGCGCGCGGATCGTAGCGTGAAAAAGCTTCTCCTCATCGTCCTCCTCCTCGCGGCCGTCGCCGGCGCCGGCGCGATCTATCTCCGCGTCACCACGCCGTCGCAATCGCGCGGCGTGGCCTTCCCGCTGCGCGCCGCCGACCACGAGATCCTCGCCCACGTCCCCGCGGACGCCGAGGCCTTTGCGCTCGTCCCGAACGCGGCGGCGCTGGAGGGGAAGCTGCGCGCGAACCCGATCACGCGAGACGCCGCCGAGGCCTGGTCGGCGAAGCAGCGCCTCCCGCGGCCGTGGATGATCGGCGACGCCGACCTCCTGGCCTGGCGCAGCGAGGGGCGCACGCGCTACTACCTCCGCCTCGACCCGGTGCGCGCCTTCGTCGTGCGCTCCTACACGATGATCGCCGGCGGCAGCGACACGATCCTCATCAACGCGCCGGCCGAGGCGGCGCTCGCGCCGGAGGAGCTGCAGCGCATCGAGGCCCTCGCCGCGAAGCTGCCGGCGGGCGACGCACTCGTCGTCCAGCGCGTAGCCGGCCGCGGCGCCTTTCCGCCGATCGCGCGGCCCGCGGTCAGCTCCGTCGCCGTCACGCCCGAGGCCATCCGCATCGTTGCGCGCGCGGCGAGCGATGAGCCGCCGTCGTCGGCGCTGGCGGCGTCGTTCCCGAAGTCGGCCATCCTCGCCGCCGCCTTCGTCCAGCCGCCGCGGCTCGTCGAGGACCTGAACCGCCTCCTCGGCGTGAAAGTCGCGGCGCTCCTCGCCGGCGGTGGCGCGCTCGCCCTCTACGATGTCGAGCTCGGCAAGCTCCTCCCGCGCCCCGTCGGCGTCTTCGCCGTCCCGGCCGAGCGCCGCGCGGCGTTCAACGATGTCGTCGATTTCGCGAAGCAGGGCCAGGCCCTCGGCTACGAGGTCCGCACCGCCGAGCGCGGCGGCCAGCTCCTCCTCTCCTTCGACCGCTCGCTCGACCTATATCTAAAGGATGCGTTCGAGCCGCGGCAGTTCCCCACGGCCCGCTGGGCGGTGCGCGCCGACGCGGCCCGCCTCGTCCCCATTCTCCGCCAGCTCAGCGACAACCTCGGCCTGCGCATCGCCTCGCCGAGGCTCTTTCGCGGCGCGCGCGACGCCGACCGCTGGATCGCCGCCCTCGGACGGGCCACCGCGATCGAGGCGGTCGACAGCACCGACGGCACGGCGGAGCAGCTTAGCGTCGATATTGCAGCGAAATAACGTTCAGGCGCATAGGGTTAGGGCCGAGGCTGTCATGCAGGACACCCGCAAGTTCATCGACTTCGACGACGTCGACGAGAACGGCCCGCAGTCGTATCACGCCACGTTCGAGATCCCGGCCGCGGAGCTGGAGCGCGACGAGCTCGCCGGCGTTGGCCCCGTCACGATCGATGCCCGCGCCGAGCAGGGCGACACCGCCGGCATCTACAGGGTCGACGGCAGCGTCGCCTTCACCGCCGATTTCCAATGCGCGCGTTGCCTCGAACCGTACCCGATTGCGAATACGAGCGCGTTTCATCTAACATTCGCCCCTCGTCCTGAAGCATCCGAGGAAAATGAAGAGATCGAGGTCGGCCCGGACGAGCTCGACGTGGAGTTTTACTCGGAGCGGTCGGTTCCGCTGAAGCAGCTCGCGGCGGAGCAGATTCAGCTCTCGATTCCGATGAAACCGTTGTGCGAGGAGAGCTGCCTCGGCCTCTGCCCGCAATGCGGCGCGAATCGGAACCGGGAGTCGTGCTCGTGCCAGGGCTCGCTCGTCGACGAGCGCTGGGGCGCGCTGCAGGACATCCGGGAGCAGTTGGCGAAAAAGAAAAACGTTTAGGAGTCACACCGATGCCAAACCCAAAACGCCGCCATTCGAAGGCCCGCACCCGCTCGCGCCGCGCGCATGACTTCCTGGAGTCGAAGTCGATGTCGACGTGCCCGCAGTGCCACGAGGCCAAGCTGCCGCACCGGGTCTGCCCGAAATGCGGCTACTACAAGGGCCGCGAAGTCATCTCCGTCAAAGACGCGCTCTAATCCGTGAGCACCGTCGTCCGCATCGCCCTCGACGCCATGGGCGGCGATCACGCGCCGCAGGAGATCGTCAAGGGCGCGCTCCTGGCCGTGGCCGAGTACGCGGTCGAGGTGCTGCTGGTCGGCCGGGAAGAGGTCGTGCGCAAGGAGCTGGCCGCGGCCGGGGAGACGACGCCGCGCAGCATCGAGGTCGTCGACGCCCGCGAAGTCGTGGAGATGGACGACACGGCCATCGCCCCGATCCGCCGGAAGCGCAACTCCTCGATCCGCGTCTGCGCGAACCTCGTGTCCGAGGGGCGCGCCGACGCCTTCGTCTCCGCGGGCAACACCGGCGCGACGTGGACCTCGGCGCGCGTGGTGATGGGGATGATCGAGGGCGTCAGCCGCCCGGCGCTCGCCGCGATTCTGCCGAACGCGAAGGGCCACACGCTGCTGCTCGACGTCGGCGCCAACGTCGACGCCAAGCCGAACCACCTCCGCGAGTTCGCGGTGATGGGGCACTTTTACGCGCAGATGGTGTTCGGGATCGAGTCGCCGCGCGTGGGGCTGCTGTCGATCGGCGAGGAAGAGGGCAAGGGCAACGAGCTGACGAAAGAGGTCTTCCGCGTGCTCAAGGAGACGGGCCTCAACTTCATCGGCAACGCCGAGGGACGCGACGTCTACAACGGCAACGCCGACGTGGTCGTCTGCGACGGCTTCATCGGCAACGTGGTGCTCAAGGCCTCGGAGGCGCTGGGCGAGATGGTCAGCCGCACGATCCGGGAGGAGCTGACGCGCAACTGGCGGCGCAAGATCGGCGGCCTCCTGGCCCGCAGCGCCTTCGACGAGCTGAAGGCGCGCATGGATTACTCCGAGTACGGCGGCGCCCCGCTCCTCGGCGTGAAGGGCGGCTGCATCGTCTGCCACGGCCGCTCGA
>Ga0075435_100001520_pt1 | contig 14929 bp, 18 predicted proteins | sample RhiMethybrSRZTD4_FD_75302 | JGI IMG/M metagenome (GOLD analysis project Ga0075435, IMG submission 75302) | Populus rhizosphere microbial communities from Tennessee, USA - Rhizosphere MetaG P. TD hybrid SRZTD4 | ecosystem: Host-associated > Plants > Roots > Rhizosphere > Soil | place: USA...
GGACCTGGTTCTAACTACATGAATTGCTATTGCAATTTGCGCGATTTTACAAAACTGAAGTGATCTTTATCCGTCAAGTCTCTATTTTCATAGAAGGTAGAAGTTAAATTTAATCCATTATTGGTTACATCCACGTTTAGAAAGCCATGGCGAAGAAATTGAGTTATGATATATGGAGCCTTGCCTGTAATATTATAAAGATCTTCCCCACCTGTTCCTACGGTAATGAATATCTGGCCCTTTGGATTCTTGTCGTAATCCCTTGTGTGCCTATCTGTTATTATAGGGGTATATGCTTTGGTTGAATTATACGCTAGCGGGAAAGTACGTTGATAGTTGTGGTTGTGACCCTGTATTACAATATCTACCCCGTACTTCTCAAACAGAGGATGGTAAATATCTTGCAATTTATCTAGGCCTGGATGAGTTGTATTAGAAGAATAGAGCGGCCTGAATGTATCTACTATTATCCAATCTATTTGCTTGTCATTGTGAGCCTTTTTGAGATCATTTTTTACAAAATTGTATTGTTCTGAGCCATTCAAATATGGAATTATTTCGTTCTTGGGTGTAGCCATGACCAAAAAGTGAACATTCTGATAATCAAATGAGTAGTAAGGCTTGGATAGATTAAAGTGCTTCATATAGTCATTAAATTTGGTAAGGTTTTCGTCTATATCGTGTTCACCGAATGCAACTTTAAGTTTACCATCAGTATCTAGTGGAGCGACTGTGCTATACCAACAAGTGGCATTTTTCTGATATGAAAGGTCTCCTGTTAAAAGTATTAACTCAGGCTTCATTTTCATGATGTTACTAACAGTGTTTTTAGCTTTGTCACTACAGCCAAAATCTCCAGCAGCTGCAAAGTTAAAATCAGTTAGGTTGTTTTCTATGGTTCCATTTACCTTTTCACCAGTGTTGGCGGTACCAATTGCAAGGCCAGAATTCAAGTGAAAATCAAAACTACTGAAAACTAACGCAACAAAAATACAAAAAATACAAATTAGAAAATAAAATTTGAGTGTAAGTAGGTCCTTAATTATACGCAATTTTTGTTAAGTAAACGCTTTCATACATTATATGACTCTTTCTGCCACGCTTTGGTTATCGAGCGAGAAGTATGAGTTAGTTGAAGTCAATGTACTTGAAATGCATTCACTAACGGTTAGGCATGACATCAGAATTGACATGCAATGGAGCTACGGGAAGAAAATGTTCAGAAGAATAAGTGATAATGAAACTCTGCTCAATCTTGTGCCAGCGGTTAATCCTGATAAAACTACACTATGTCGCAAGAGTAAAAATTAATAGTCCTTGTCATTAGTAAAGATTAGTACTTACACATCATTTTAAAGATGATCAATTGGATGTGTCAAAATTCGAGTATCAGCTTATTCTGAAGGTTTAATCTCCAAAAATTTATCATTCACTTTCACGAACGATTTGCCGCATTTATCGCATTTGTATACTTTGCCATGAGCTGATGAGAGCGATTGAAACTTTTCACGATCGCCTTCAGCCTCAATTCCGATTTCGGCTACTATATCCAGTATTCCTTCTCCGCACACTGGACAGACGACATACTGTGATTTAGGCTCTGATGTTGAATGTGACATGATCTTACCATGAGCTGTATAATAATTATTATAATAAGGTTTAGCGTAAGGTGCGAGTAATACCAACCTGTGTATCCTTAGACCTTACGGTAATTTGAAGCGATTCCGCATTTTTATCCTTTAATTGAAGTTATCTTTTCAGTTTTGGTCGTATCGCTTTAAAAAACGTAAATAAAGACATACAGACCATTCTCGTTCTCTCTCTTACACTCTTTTTCCTAATTCATGTTTAGCATCTCATACACTTCGAGAAGATCAAACTACAAGTAATCGGTAATTTTCACAAGTTCACTTTCCCTTACGTACCTAGCTATCTGTTTCTTATATGACATTGTTGCATCTATACTTGAAAATTGTGTCAGGAACTCAATTTCCTCTTCTAAAAATCCTGCGTTAGAATTATACAATTCATTATACACGAGTTTCTGATTTATCCGCTCCAAAGTTGCAAGCCTCCGATATATTTTATCCATTTCTTCGGCAATTCCATTGTCTAGCAGTGTTTTTGCAAATCTTCTTTTTGATAAATTGAACATTCCTGTATCTACAAACCTATCAAATACGGATAATACTTTAAAGTAATCTTTTCTACCCGTGTAAGCTAGTACTGTCGCGGGAAGCAACCGCAAGAACTTTAGCGAAGCATTCTTGACATGTTTTCTGTCAAGTACTACCATTGACCTTCCAAAAGTCAGGATTGCATTCAATATTTGATTAGGTAGACGTGCATCCAAGGTATCAGAATTTGATTTTAATTCTACTGGATAGAATGAGATGCAATCTATCCTGCATTTTTCTGCTCCCGCAATTTCAGCTAGCTGACCGGTTCGCATTAGGACGTTGTTATAGTAAGGCCCTTCCTGGAAAGAAGACTCTAAATGTTCTGTATTTCTATGCAAAATAGCAATAACTAAATCAAAATGACCAAAATAGCTCTCGTTCTTTATTCTTATTTCATTTTCCTTATTTGCAAATGGCAAAATTCGATTCTTGGGATCTATTACATGTCCTGATTCTAATGAACTAACGAATAAATCTTTTAATTCTATTTCATTCACTGATTGTCCTTCCTTACTGAAGGTAATTTAATTAGGTGGTTGGATATTAACAATTTCCCCTAGGTGTTCTAAGCATATGGAGCATACTCAACTATTAGGTAAATATGAAGGAAGGCACTTAGAAAGAGTAAGTCGTTTATAGTACGAAGATATTATATTAACTCATGTGTTTCGAGTTTGAAATACCATACAAGATGAGATACAAGAACAAGATAAGAGTTGATGAAGAAGATCTGGAAAATGACCCAGAGCTTGAAAAAGTAGAAGAACCTATAACTATTACGGCAAATTAAAGATCCGACCAACCGTTTATTGTAAGTAGGGTGCTTCTTAGCACTTGACTTAGTCGTGTATGTAACCTAACATGCATATCTGCATCTGATAAACCGTAATGAGTGTTCCCTGATTGGAATTTGTTACGTTATGGATTTAACTATAAGTTAATCCCTTAATATTCTGAAAATGCACCTTAGTTTTATCAAAGCAATCAAAAGCACTCACAGAAAACCTGTAAATCGAATACTTCATTGCGTTGGTGCACCAATTTACATCATGGGAATGACAATGATTTTTGGATATCTCCTCAGAATATGTAATAGCAATGTTTCTGAGGCGGTAATCCTATGGGCCTTTGCAATCAGTTTATTCTTGATAGGCCACAAATTAGAAGGTAACTTAAGAGCAATGACATTAATCATATTATTCAAATACCTTTGCTTAAGGATTGCAAAAATGAATGACAAAGCCAAAATTCTTTTTCAATTGTAATTGGATATTAACCATTTATGCAATTGACTTGACTTGAGATAATTAATTTATCAATCACGACTCGCGTATTAATCCAACGAGCAGAGTAACTGGTTTGCACAATAATCATTTATTCACGTTCTGTTAACTTATGACAAGTTAATTTCTAAATTTAACTTTTATTCTTCTTTGTCCCATTATCTTAAGACACGTTAGCCAAAGAGTAATTTAACCGATAATAAATTAGGTACGTTCAGGCTTGAGTGTATATCTTTTACTGACATTATCAGTTCTAATTTGGGTTACTATATTTCAAGCAGTTTACTCTCAGCTATCAAATCTTCCAAATCTAAACCAACAGTTTGTGACGTATCAGAAACAAAGCAATTTTATTCATGAATTCAATGTACCCCTGAATCAGCGTGGACTAAAAGGAATTGTAACTGACTCTCGTGGTAATCCTTGGTTCTATTACCAAACCAATAATGAAAGTATAGTAATGAAATTTGATCTCGCAAACAGTACTTTTAAGTCATTTCCAGTCCCTGGTAAGACAATATCAGATGCTCCTGTAATCAATTTAGCTGGGGGTCAGATGATATATGACGAAAAAAGAAATAGCATTTGGTTTACTGACGCAAGAATAAATTCATTGGGATATATCAATCTGCAAAATGAAAGTATTACTCTACACAAAATCCCAACAAACAACTCTGGTATCATGGGTCTTGCTCTTTCACCTGACAATAACACGATCTGGTTTGCAGAGATAATAGGTAATAAGATTGGCAATTTCGATATTAATTCCAAGGCTATAATTGAGTATCCAACAGGCGAGTTTACTGGTCCTACACTCTTAACCTTAGATAAAAAAGGTCAATTGTGGGTAACACTTTCATACTCTCATAGTATTTTGAAAGTGCAACCTTGGTTGCTGGTTCCGGAGAGCAGAGCTGGTGGCATGACTGAAATTGGATTAGAAAAACCAGATACTTTCTCGCCCTTTGGAATTGCCATTTCAAATGTTAGTAACTCAAGCAAAATGTTTACCTCAGATCACGGTTCTAGTAGAGTGATTGTTTCGGACTTAAGTTCGGAACTGAAGAATTATACCTCATATTGGACTTCTCCCTCACAAGCATATCCCGCATCACTTCCGAGTCAAATTATTTCAGATAAACTCGGCAATATTTATTTCGCACAACACGGTGGTAACAAGATATCAAAGATAAATGCAAGCACTGGCGAAATGACAGAGTATGATATTCCAACTGGTCCGCTTGCAACAGTAGTTTATATTGCAACATCACCCGATATATCAAAGATATGGTTTACGGAATGGGCATCAAACAGAATCGCATATCTTGATAACGAAATAAAAGTGCCTTTAGAATTAAAAGTAAATAATTCTTTGTCGATTACACTTAAGTCAAATCAAACAGTTCCATTAGATATTCTTGTTACTAATCAAAATACTAATGAAACACCGACAGCGTCACTCAATGGTGTAGAAGTATCATTAGTAGGGATGACCGATTCTGGACTGCAAGGATTAACGTATGTTGCAAAACCCCAAAGATTTAACATGACTGAATCTAATATCAATGGCACGATAGACATGACAGTTGATACAAATAACGCAATAGCAGGAAAATATACCATAATGCCAAGAATTTCAACTCTAGAGAAGGATCGTCTGACAGTCTCTCAATTATTTCCACAGGTAGTATCACTAGATGTGCCAGTGCACAAAGCTCAGCTACAGAATTTTACAACTTCCAACAATAACGAGAATTCAAATTCTCCATACTTATTTTTAAGAGATTTGGCTAGATATGCTTCTGCTGGTGTGGCTGTAACCCTGATTGGCTATCTTGTATTCCGAAAGGTTAAACAGCGTAGACTTGAAAATAAATGATAGGACCTATCTGATGAGCCTCAATTCAAGGTGTGCAGAGTGTATTTGTTCTCCACAAATGTGTATAAACGAAGTGCCTAATGATTGTACCAATTGCTCCAAACAATATTGCTGCTGTTTAACTGTCCATAAAAGAAATGAGCATCCAGTTAGAATATTTTTTCACCACACTAGGACACTTTTTGCAGCAGCATTAGGAATTGAAATACTCTGTATTTCCGCAGCAGAGATCGGAGAAAATAGTGCATTAGCTTTCTTTGGATACCATTTGCAGGGGATTATAGTTGGATATGTTTTAGGTTACGGACTAGCTACCTTTACAACGTTTATGACTATTTTAGGTAGGTATAGTGTTAGAAATACCAGGATTGATAGTTGCTGTTCAGTGCTTGAGCAGCAATCAAACAAAGGATTTCTTCCCAATTTGTTGCTTACTCTCAAGAATTTTGGCATAGGAATTAACAAGTTAATTTCTCTTCACAAACAATCTAATATCAAGCGCATCCTCAAGACATCTCTCATTATCTTGGTAACAACGGAGACTGCCTGTATATTGACAGCAGAAACAGTTGATTTGGTATTCTATAAGCAATCAATATTTTTGTCAGTATTGCTAGCACTACTGGCTGGTGCTTTTGCTGTAGTCATACCTGAAGCATACGAGAAGACAAAACGAAACTTGCAGCATTAAGAATTCAAATAAGGTCTTGCACGATTGCAAGTGCTTATTGGGGCCTATGAGGGTGATGAATAAATGTCTTATCGGAATTGTTTTTGAATTAGTCACAAGATTCGAGTCCTCAGTCATTTTATTTTATTTTCGCAACCTTCCATGCTGGATGGATTTCATGCCATCCTTTTGGTTTATCTGTGACCCAAGCACCCCAAACATCAACTTTGTCTCCTGTTTTTGGTTTAATCACGTCTTTGTTTTTCTGATCCTTAGGAACGATCTCAATTATTAAAAAGCCACCTGTCTTTTTATTGTTTATCTTATTCAATAGGGACTTGTATTTGTCTCTAACTTTTAATGCGAACTTGTAATCACCATCACTCATCTTCTTTGCGTGTTGTACCGTTCCAATAACTTCCTCACATTTTGATAGTAACTTCAAGTCTTTTTTATTGGATGCACCATTTAAGACATCACCACTTCGACAATTGATACTTTGTTTTGAAGCTGAAGCACTTGAACTTAGGATTTTATTGTCTTCTTGATTAACTTGCTTTTCTTCTTCGTTTGTTAGCCTTATACCAACCTCATTAAGAATTTTCTCTCTTATTTTTTGGGCATTAGATTTGATATTATTAGTTCTGTCTGATATGTCTGCTGATTTATCTGAAGGTGTATTGCTACCTTGATCATTCAACTGTTTGACTTCGTTATCCTTCACATTAGCTGTAGAATTATCCGAAGTCTTAGAATTAGACGTTTCGTTGCCATCGTCTCCACCATCCTCCTCTTCTGAAAGAATTTTGTCAAGTAATTGTTGCTTAAAACTCTGTTTGTTTATTGCTATTGCTGGTCTTAATTGGAGAGCTCCTGATGTAAGTAATGAACTTACTAGTACTATAATTACGAATAATTTCAATGAGAACATCGAGTGAAGAAGTTAACTATAGTTTATATGCACTCATACTCTTTGACTCTATAAAATATTATACCAGATTTTTATAGTATTTTGGAATTAGAAATGCTACTTTATGCAATGCTAAACGGAATAAATCCTCATTATCGTTCTTAAATCTAGACATTTCGAAAAGAATTAAGTAATTTGGCGTGTTCTCCTTCGCCTGACATTAGCTGGTTGCGCCCTTTTACTTGTTCAAATATGCTCTACTTTCTCGGAATGTGATGCTGTACAAAATAATGAATACAATTTGAGCCAATATTATTGCTACTTCTAATTCACTTACTGGTAATCCTCTTGCGGGTACTGCAACTATAAACATAATAATTAGGATAATCGTTCCACCTATTCCAATATAATACCAAAGTTTACCCCATTTCTTTATGACAGGCACTACCCAGAACACTTGAGCTAGACCAGCAACAATGAAAAATATTGTAACATTTGTGGGCATCATAGTAAAGAACATTGGAACTATTGCGAGATGTAATATACCAGCAATGCATGTGGAAGCTGCTGCAGCATAAACTAATATCTTGTTTGTCAAGACTGTTACTCTAATCCATATATCACTTTTCTTTTTTCATGGCACTTTCGTCCATGTAGAAAATTTCCCAAATATGTCCATTAATGTCCTCAAAACTACGTAGATACATAAATCCAAGATCCTGCGGTCCTTTATGTTCCTTGCCTCCAGCTTCAACAACTTTGTTTAAGATCTGATCTACACTTTCCCTACTTTCTGTTGACAATGCGACAATCACTTCAATATTCTTTGCAGTATCGGAAATTTCCTTCTTGGTAAATGTCTTAAAATATTTTTCTACCAACAACATTGCAAACATGTTCTCACCAATAACCATGCAAGTTGCATTTTCATCGGTGAACTGAGGATTAAATTTGAAACCGAGTTTCGTAAAAAAATCTATCGACCTATCGAGATCTTTTACCGGCAAATTTACAAAAATTTCATTTATCATACTTCTAAACGTGGGACAACATGCTTTATTAAGCAGCAAGTGATGATACCGTAACTAAATGAAAAATTGTGACTGTGTTTAAATTAACAAGGCAAAGTACAATATTATAAAGGCGATTTATTACATGTTATACGATGTTAATTTAGGATAAATCATTAAATTTGAGATAGAGTTCATTTACTCCATTTGACTCTACTACTAAAATCATAACCAAGAATGCTTCCACAACAAGCACAAACCGCACTCTCAGTTATTATGAAAAGATCGCAGGTTAAGCAGTGTCTCGCCCCTTTAATCTGGTTTTTACTTCCAAAACCAAGATCTTTACACAGTCTGGTGCATGGCATGGAAAATGTCGATGTTAACTTACCTAGTGAAAATATTAATAATCTAATTAGGTACTTTGCATAAAAGTCAACAAAAATAGTTATAAATCAGTAACGAAGTTTCCCTGTTAGCTTTAGTGGGGGTATTTTATCTTGTCTCAGACCAGTAAATTTAATGGACTGGTCTTGAGCTCGTGATATCAACTAATATTAAACCTTTAAAAATGTATCAACGGTCAATTATGCCCTAGTAACTTCACTTATCTCCCGATTAACCAAATTGTAAAACTTCAGTAAAGTGAACCATTATGAATATTATAATAAATTGAAATATTGCCTGAATGGCAACAACCTTAACGTATATCCGCATGAGCCTCTGAATTTTGGTCATATCTGGATCAGGTTTTCTTAATTCATAATAAACCCGCAAATTGGTAGGCAGGAGTAGTCCTAAGCCCTGAATTAACATAGCTGCAACAATTATTAAAACTGCGATAAGCCAGTATGCAATCGGAGCTTGCGTTGTAATTAAATCCATTTTCAAAGCAAGGAAGTAGCCTGCAGTCGTCGTAACGGATGCAACAGTTGGCATATAGAAAACCATTTTAGGCATCAACCAGGAAATAATTTCCTTACGAGTTGAAAGGGAAACTTTCCGGAGTACAGGACCAAGCAAGAAGGCCATAAAAATATCAGTGCCTGTCCAAAGTATTGAAGTAAAAATGTGAACATAATTAAGGAGAATAAAATTAGCGGTTGCAATTGCGATAATCAACGCTCCAATTGGCACAATTATCCATAGATTTGATCGAATGGATATTTTAGGTGGCTCTTGCGTTGGATGCTCCAATTAATTGAATGTACATGACGAGTGGCAATAGTTAAATCTATAAGTCTGCTGCTTGGATTTTGGTTTATACAAATCTACTGACATCGCCTTCAACTAACAGCACATAATTCAAATAAATAATGATACTTCACGTTCTCTATGCCAGACAAGGAGTTAAATGTAGTTGACTTTCATTTTCAAAAGGGAAATGTAACAAATTTTGAGGGATATTTCACGTTAGACTCGAGCGACTCGGAATTAAAAGAGTTCAAGAAAGAAATGCGTGATGCAAAGAGTGAACTCCCCAAGTATCAATTAAACTTAACAACTCGAGATGGCACTAGGTTCCAAGTTATAGACTGTTGGATAGAAAAATTTGAATTTGAAAGTAATGATTATAGGTATACTAACTGCTACTTTATGAGTAACGAAGTATATCAAAATTAACAAGTTGAAAATTTAGATTAATCGATAGCTCTGCTGTCTAGTTTGAAATCAGGAAATCTACAGCTTCAAATAAACTTTCAAGTTCTTTAGAGATTTGGTCTGAAAATACCCCCAGAACTTCAAAGTCAGCTGCTTGGAGTCTTTTCGTGCTGAACATTGCAAGAACCCCAATAACATTATTTCCATGAGTAAGGGGATAGCCTGCAAATGATTGAAGTTTTTCTCTCTTAGCCCATTCAGGATATCTTATTCTCTTGTCATTAACAACATCATTTGTTATGGTTGGTTTACCAGTGATCACTATTTTTCCAATCTTATTCGAATCTGCAGGGACCCTTGAAAATTCTCCATCGATATTCTTGTACTTTCCTGAGCTAAATTTTAGAACAAGGTTTTTTCTTTCTTTATCCAGTAACCAAACTCTAGCAAATTTTGCACCAAAGTGTTTAACCAAGCTTTCAACAATAAACTGGAGTTTATCATTCAGATTTTCATATTTCTTTAAGGAATTGAGGATCCTGTAGACGCGCCACTTTTGGTCTCTTATTTCATGATCTTCAAAAATTGTATAGGGAGTGACTTTTACCATGCTTGATTCGTAAGAACGGAAATCATCAATCAGATCGACAAATCTATTCAGGAAATTACTGCTCTCAAATTCGTACTGCTCGACGGAATCAAAAACAAAATGACATATCCAATCAAAATCTCCCGTCATCCTTGCAGAATAAATGCAGAAGTGTGATTCGCCACAATATTTTTCAAGACGGGAAATAAGAACTGCTGTATTGGCCGTAAACTTGAATTTAAGGAAAATTGTGCGGTTTATCTTTTCCGAAATTAATGTTGGGTTTAGAAGGAGTGAATATCCTAGTATAACGTTTGATTTTTCCAACCTATTTAGTCTATGTCGCACAGTCCTATCAGTAATTTTGTATCCTAAATCCTGAAGATATCTCGCCATTTCATATGACGAGGTACGCGAATTTTTCCCGAGTTGTGCCAATAGAATCCTGTCGATTTCATCTACCAATAAAGGAAATTCACCGTTCGCAGTTATTATATATTGCCAAGTCGGCAATCTGAAGTCAGATTTTTTCAATATTAAGGAACACTATTGGATTGTTATGAGACAAAGCGCGTAATTGACCTTGCAAAAATTAACTTTTTAAGTGATGTTGCCTATTCAATTTGTATAGGTTGTTCGGATTTCTGCTCCGTTCACCGAACACTATTCCGAGAAGGGGAAACCAAACACGGAGCTGGCTTCTTCTTCTGTTTATGGATATCATAATATGGAGCATGTTGCTAATTTCTTATAATTAGTAAATTGTTTTCGAGTTTAAGACATTAAGTTTTAGGCGCTAATTCGATATTATCCTTGTTACTCTAATTTAGGATAAGAACTAGTCTACCATTATACAGTAACTAACTGATATGTCATTCGGGGTTGTACCTTTTCAAGTCAAATTAGAACTGTTACCGACAATGTAAAATGAATTCAACATTATCTCTAAAGTCGACAAATATTTTGGGAACGATTCAACCCCAGCCTTGTAAGTCATAAGAAAGGATCTTGAATCTTCTTTGAACCATATTTGCATTGCCTTTCTAAGATGGTTCGTATTATCAGTGGCAGTAAATATTATTTTATGAGCTGGGTAGCCTGCAAATAACATATCAGAGGACTCTGATATGTTAATATCTGGATACAGATTCTTCAAAGTGGTCAACTGAATTTGAGTAATGAGGGATAAAGACAAATTAACTGGTACCTCCTTACTCATTATGGCTAAACCGGCAGGGAAAATATCGGAGGCGCCTTCTCTGGGTGCAATGAAGGTAACAGACTTGTCAATGCTCTGTGCCAGTTGCCATTCAGATGGATATTTTATGCTAAACCCAGTGATCACATCATCATACGTTAGAAAATCTGTTTCTAAAATCGGCTCGGGGGTCGGAAAACTTTGAATTGATCCAAATGCATAGTCGTGTCCAGAGTTACTGCAACCCATTACAAGTTCAATCACAAAAAGATCAAGTACTAGGAAGCCAATTGAAAATCTGGTTTTACTATCTACCGATGAGGTAAGCTTCAAGCCTATCTTTTCCTTAGATACAGCATTTTTATAGTTATGTAGAAGAATCGAAACTCTTTGCAGTGTCATTGGAAAGGATAATTGATTCTATCCTCCCACCGTTGTTGCACATTGGACACTTTGATATTAACCCATAATCCATACTCATCATAGATGCACACCAGTAACAAAGCTCACATAATATGAAATATGTCTTGCCCATGACATTATGATGATTCTTGTCTTGTAACATATGATTTTATATTGAAGAAATAGTTCATTTATTTTTATAAAATGCAATTATTATCAATTAACTAAATGTATTATATATATTAACAATGTGAAGGTTAATTTCGGCTTGTGTAATGGTTTATTATAGATATCAATCAAATAAGATAAATTATAATGTGTTACTATTAATTAGTTTTCTCCAATACTTAGCTTGAAGTCGTAGCGTAACTAAGTAGACTCACGACCAGAAGAACTAAAAAACTGGAGGTGAATTAATTGAATTGAGTACCATAAATCTGATATCCACTCATAAAACTACTGATTTAACAACAATATCTCATGCAAAAAAATCACATCCGAAAGTCAAGAATATCATAATATTATTGGAGTTACCTGTCTTATTTTCGCAATTGTTATAGTATTGGGTATAGTTGGACCTATTTTGTACTCATCTTACGGTGGCGCGACACTATTAGGGTTGGATGGGAATGCCACCTGTATAAAGAATATCCACGAGTTCGGACAAAAAGGATATTATACAACTGCAGGACAAATTGAGGCAGCAATATCTTTCTGCTATAAAAAATAATATCAATTAATAACTAGTAGAGATGCAGATTTTTTTTGTTCTAAAGTAAAGTATTCCGTTCATATTATTTTTTGTACCTCCTGTTTATAAATTTCATTTCTATTCTTATACTCGTTACCATAGGAGTCCGTGTATATATCAGCATTTCGTGGTGCTATTCCTTTTGCAAGCAACACTAATAGAAGTCTTACATCTGGATCATGGGTTAATTGTTCATTAATAATTACTGACAATAGAAGACTAAATGACTTATTTAGACCGAGGATATGCAAAGAGTGTGCAAGATACAGTCCTGCATCTGTATAGTCACCATCTAGTGCAGCTAAGCAGAAGTCAAATAATAAATATTCCACAGGATATGAGCACCCTATTTGACGCAGTTGGTTATAACGTTGCTCCAATAATATTGCCTCTTTCCAGTAAAATGGTGCTTTGAACAATTCAATATTAATTAGCTTTACGATATCTCTAAAGCTAGCGGATTGTTTTATGTTCTCAATGTAAAACTTGGAATCAATTGTTGCCTTGTCCATAAATTTACCGTTACTTGGAATTTCGCCAATTATAGGGATGTATTCTATTAGATTTAGCATCTCGTTAATCCTATGTACGTTATTGCCATAGAAAGTCATTATTTTACTATATAACTGAGGGACTGCATATTTACGTTATCTGTTGCACTCTAATACATAATAAAGAAACTATTGAACAGTTCTGTGAAAATTGAGAGCTAGAGAGGTCGCTCTACAAGTTGGATTACAGGTTACCAGGCAACTTTTGTATTAGTAACTAGGATCCAATAATATCGTGTCTACTAGATTCTATTATAAGCAACCCTGCTATTGTTGCTAACATCATTATTCCGAATATTCTCCTCATATTACTCGACTCGACTCCCTCAGTAAGACTGGTACATTCTATCTATTAGTACTATCGAGAGGGACAGGATACTCACCAACAGACCTACAATCAAAGTAAATGAACTTCTCATGCATATACTACAACGGCCAAATAAATATGGTCTTATAATACAAAATAATTAAGAGTAAGCAGCAAACTTAACCGGATAAAATTCTAGTTGGGGGATTTTAAAATAAGTTACAAGGAAGCTATCATGCTTCCCATTCGAATATTTCACTGTCCTTATCCGTTTGCATCATTCTTTTGATTTCCTCTCTGTCAAGAGGGACAACTTTCACAGTATTCCACCTCTTGGCTTCTTCTTTAGTAAGATTTGGAGGCTCATTACCTGAAACTTCTTTGATGCGCAACCATTCGTAACAGGTTGGACACTGAAATGCTACACCGGCCTCTCGGGTCTTGTCAGGGTAAGGTGTTATCATTAATTCATGACATAGGGGACAGCGGGTTATACCTGTATCAGGCTGACCAGAATAACGAACAGTAGAAGTCATGTTGAGATATCTAATAATTCCATATGTAATCCCATGTATATGTTTCCTTCTTGCGCGCTAAGGGAGCTCAAAGATGATATGTAACTTTACATTCGCATATCCGGAGACATAGTATGTTTGTTAGCGGTCGTAACGTTATTTTCATTAGATAGGTTAGAATTACCATTATTCTTAATCATATTATGAAGCATAAGCTTGCTGTCCGATCCATTCGTCTGCATATTTTTACTCATCACAACCATATTTTCGTAAATTGTGAATAACCCCAAAATACTTGCAACTCCTAATATTATCAGTACTATTCCAACTGCCCTGGCAATCCATATCCCTCTGGTCCACATTTTCTCGGCAAAAATTATTAGTGCAAATAAACCCATCCAAGTTAAGCTCATCCAACCAAGTGCTATCATAATCAAAAAATAAGGCCAGCAACAACCTAGGCAATAAAACCCATGATACGCCCCCATTTTGATTGCGCCAACTGTTCCATTTTTCCACCTTCTCATAAAGAAACTCAGTGGAGATTCGCAATAGCCGATGCATTTGTTCTTCAAAGATGTAAATTGATAAATTCCCGATACAATTACAATGCTACCAAATATAATACCAATTTGATTATTATCTAACGATCTCATAAAGCTATTCATAGGGACAGACCAACCCAGCAGCAAACCTAACCCTGTTAGCGCCCAAATTACAAGATAAACTCCGATGAAGAGTATAATCTTGAAGGTATGGGAAAATTGTCGGTGCGCAATTACGGTGGATGAATCCGAATGTTTGTTAGTAATGAGTTTGTTATATAGAAGAACCATTGGTACTATAGCGGGGAACATCATCGCAGCCATACTAGCTGTCCAACTTACAGTGAATAAGGAAATTAATAATGTGTTGTATGTAGTTGTAAAGCTCATCATATCTGGCTGTAGAGAAGTTAAAATCCAAGCAGCTCCTGCAGTCGAAAGGAGTGAAATGATAATTATTTTTTGCAGATTATTCATAGGCAATCAAGGTGTAATTATTAGATGCCAAATCAATTTTGCAATACCGTACAATCTGCA
>Ga0075435_100001521_pt1 | contig 14923 bp, 6 predicted proteins | sample RhiMethybrSRZTD4_FD_75302 | JGI IMG/M metagenome (GOLD analysis project Ga0075435, IMG submission 75302) | Populus rhizosphere microbial communities from Tennessee, USA - Rhizosphere MetaG P. TD hybrid SRZTD4 | ecosystem: Host-associated > Plants > Roots > Rhizosphere > Soil | place: USA...
CCGACCATCTACAAGAATCTCATCATCACCGGCGCCGGCACCGGCGAAGGGCCGGGCGGTTCCAATGGCGGCGCCGGACCGGCGGGCGACACGCGCGCGTGGGATGCCAGAACCGGCAAGCTGGTGTGGACGTTCCGTACCGTGCCCCGGCCCGGAGAGTTCGGCTACGACACGTGGGGCGGAGACAGCGCGAAAAACCGATCCGGCGTCAATGTCTGGGGTTATACGTCGCTCGATGCGGAGCGCGGCATCCTGTACATGCCGCTCGGCGCGCCGAACAACGATCGCGTCGGCATCGACCGTCCCGGCAACAATCTGTTCTCGTCCTCGGTGGTCGCGGTCGACGCGAACACCGGCAAGTACCTCTGGCACTTCCAGCTCGTGCACCACGACATCTGGGACTACGACACCCAGTCGGCGCCGCTTCTCGTTGACCTGCGCCGAAACGGCCAGACCGTGCCGGCCGTCATCATCGTCAACAAAACCGGATTGATGTTTACGCTCAATCGCGTCACTGGCAAGCCGATCTTCGACATCGAGGAGCGCCCGGTTCCGCAGAGCGATGTGCCCGGCGAGCAGGCGTCTCCCACGCAGCCTTTTCCGGTAAAGCCCGAGCCGCTGACACAGAATACGATCTCCCGCAACAACCTCTATAAAGGCGAGCCACAGCATCAGTCGTATTGCGAACATCTGGTCGACGACAACAATATGAAGCTGGGCGGGCCGTACATGCCGATCGCGCTCAACCAGTACAGCATTTCCCCTCCGGGTCCGGCGGGCGGCATCAATTTTTGGGGACCGTCGTTCGATCCCGAGCTTCATCTGTTCATTTCGAACACGAGCAATATCTTCCAGCCGATGCGCCTGATTCAGCGGGAAGACGGCAGCTATGTCAATTCGGGTCCGCTCGCAGGCACGCGCCGCTTCGGCGATCCCGACCGGAAACTGCTGTGCGGACCAACGCCGTGGGGCGAACTTATCGCGGTGAACATGGACACCGGCAACATCGCCTATCGCAAGACGCTTGGCGTCTCCGACGCGTTACCCGCCGGTCTGCAGGATACCGGCCGTCCCAGTTCGGGCGGCGTCGTGCTGACCGCCAGCGGCCTCACCTTCGTTGGCGGCACAGATGATTTCAGATTCCGCGCTTTTGCGACTGCGACCGGCGAGAAGCTGTGGGAGATCAAGTTGCCGTCATCTATTGAAACGACCCCGATCACTTATCTTGGCTCCGATGGCCGACAATTCGTCACGGTGGTGAGCACCGGCGGCGGGCTCACGGGTTCGCAGGTCACCAATGACGAGATCATCGCCTTCGCCTTGCCGAAATACTGAACACGTCGCGCTCGAACCTGATTCGGAATGTCCCGGCGCGGATCCCGTAGTGTTCTGTGCCTGCGCCGACCTACGGGCGGAAGATCTCATGCAGTTCGCGCGTAGTAGTTGAGCAAGCCACCGAGACGTTGACGCCGACGAACGCGGCCGGCACTTTCTTCCGGTGCACCTCGATTAGTTCGTTGCCCAGCCCTTGATGATCCGTTCGCGATCATAGTGGGCGACGAACTCGGCGACGGCACGTCGAAAATGGCGCTCACCGAATGGGAGAAAGGCCGTTATTAGGCAGATCGATTTAACGCACCCTACAGGGTCCAGGACATGTTCATCAGCCATAACGTCGATTCGCGGCGACAGTCTAGCAGGCATTCTGTCCGCCGCACATTCAGCAAAGCTCTGTGAATCCGCAGGAGCGTTATCCCGCCCTGAGTGCGGTGAGCGGATCCACTTTCGCGGCGCGCCTCGACGGGACAAGGCACGCCACCGCGGCGGCTCCGATGATGACGATCGGCAGCGCGACGAAGGTGACGAGGTCGTTCGGGCACACGCCGTCCAGAAACGCCGACAGGACCTCCGCGAGCACGCTCGGCTGATGCGAACGTCGTGTCGCGGACGTCCACTTGCGCGCGATCAGCTGCCGATGCCAGCGCAGAATCGTGTCGGGGCGTCACGATCATCGCGACCTGCCTCAACACACGACGGCCTGGAGTCAGCCTGCGAGCGGTGGCGGCTCCTCGCCACGAGGGTCTACGCATGGTGATGCGCTACGCGCACCTAGCGCCCGGCTACTTGATCGACGAGGAAGGAAACTCCGAGCCCTCATGTTGGACAGAATTACGCTGCGCGAGCGTAGTAATTAAGGAGTCCACCGAGCCGTCGTCGACGGCGAATCCGCCGGCCGCTGTTCTATCGAATCATCCGGCCGAGGCATTCCTCCTTCATCGACCGAACGAAGCGCTCGGCGTATACATTCGCATTCGGCGCCTGAAACGGCGTTTGCACCACACGAATCCCGGCCTCCCCGAGCCGTTCGCGCACGGCCGTGCCCCACTTCGCGTCCCGATCGCAAATCAACACGCGACACCCTTCCCCGTCCGCCATCGAGAGCGTCCGCACGACCTGTCGCACGAACGCTTCGTCCGGACGTGGTGTCGCCCCGAGCACTCGCACACGAGAGTGGCGAGATCAATCACGAACACGGCGTAGAACGTCACGAGCCCTCGCCACGTCCAGACTTCGGTCGTGAAGAAATCTGCCGCCGCAAACGCCCCCAATGCGTTCGCAGAAACGTCGCCACGGGCGCGGCTAGGTCACTTCCGAGTTCACCGCCTGAATCAAGGCCTTGATGTAACCGTACGCAAAGGCATAAGCCTGCAGTTTGCCGGGATCGTCCGGATGACTCGGATTGTGATCGGGCAGGATCATGTAGGGGTATTGCACGTCACGGAGAATGCGCATGACCTGGAAGAAATCGATGTCTCCTTCGTCGACGAAGACCTCCGCAAAATCGTGCAGACCTCCGCGGATGTTGCGCATGTGGATCGAGACAAGTTTTCCCCGCTCGCCGAAGTACTGCACGATGGGAAGTAGCTCGGTTCTCGGGTTCTTCAATCCCTCACTGGTCGTGCCAAGGCACAATTGGAATGCGTTGTAAGGACTGTCCACGATGGACGCGTAACGTTTCAATCCGTCGAAGATGGAAGGCGAATCCCAGTTGTCGGCGCCTTGATAACCGAACGGTAAGCCAGGCGGATCGTACGGGTGGCAACCCATCCTCACGTCGTGCTCTTTGGCGACAGGGATCACTCGTTCGAGGAAGTACGTGATCCGCTCCCAATATTCGTCGGCGGTCACTCTGCCCGACTTTCCAACCGGAAGCTCCTTCCAATTGTCCTCGAGCTTGAACGTCTCGTAGGTGACCCCTCCGCGTCCCGGGGCTTTTCCGTTGCGCCTTATCGGTATCACCGTCCAGTGATAGCTGATGACCTTGACGGCGATGCGATGCGCCCGCCGGATGTTCTCGCAGATGGCATCGAGCCTTCGATCGCGTTCCGCGCCTGGCCTCAGCGTAATGTAATCGGCATCCATCCGTATGCCTTCGATCTCGACGCCGAACTTGTCACAGTTGTCCTTCATGGCGGTGAGTTCGTCGAAATCCCAAGTACCGTCCTGAGCGATCTTGGTCACCTGCGGCATGAGGTGCTTCACGCCGAAGCGCAGGTTGTACTCCAGGTTTTGCGTCGACGTGAGACCACCGGTGCCGGCGACGCTGTGGTAGTCGGCGCCAACGTGCATCAGTGTATTTTTCTTCGCGGCCGCATTCGCTGGCGAAGGAGTCACCGAGGTGATGACGCCGGCGCCGAGCACGCCACCGGCGAGCGATTTGGCGAAATCTCGTCGTTTCATGTCCAACCTCTCACTGGTTTCTGTAGCGCGCGCCTAGAAGCTGAATTGCAGCCCGATACGGGCCACTCGCGGTGCAAGAATGTCTGTGACCCTGCCGAAGGTCCCGCTCAGATAAGAGATGGCGACTGGGGCGCCGCTGTTAATCAGGTTGAACACTGACAATTTGACGTCCACGGCGGACCTGCCAGCGGCCCTGAATCTCTTGGCCACTCGAAGGCTCGTGACAGGCACAACGGGACTCCGTTGCGCGCCGAACTCCTCCATGCGCAGTGTGACCGTGCCCTGGAGCAGCCGAGCGTCGGAGAATGTCTGAGTCCGCTGTCCCGGTGCCCCGGACGCGGCCCGGATATTCACCGATGTATTGATGTCCCACGGAAAGCGGTAATTGGCGTCCGCTCGCGCTTCCCATGCCCACGTATCGTTGACCGGGAACCGATCATCGTTCGGGCTCGTCGGCGTCGCCCGGATCCACTCATGAGTCCTGGTCAGCCAGTAAGACGACGACAGGTTCCATCGTTTCGAGAAACGCTTGTTCAGCGTCAGCTCGAAGCTGTGGTACTCGTCAGGCCGGTCGATCGGGGCGTTCAGCACCTTGTTCTGATTGAATGCGGCGCCCGCGTACGAAGACGGGTAGGTGTAGAGAGTCACCGGTTGCCGATCGAAGGGGTCGATCAAGACGAGCGGAACGGTCCAGACGTCGTACGGGCGCCCAACATTCACGACGCCGGTACCGTACCAGCTGACGTGCCGGTGATAGACGTAGCCGAAGCCGACGGCGGTGTTCGGGACGAGCTCGCGGTTCAACCGCACCGAGGCCTCGTAATTCTTGTTCTGCTTCAGATCCGGGTTGGGCAGCGTGTTGGATCCGCCGGTCGCACTGATGTAATCCTTTCCCGTCGGACTGAAATCGACCGTTCCCGGAACGTAGTCGCAACTGGTGTTGGGACTCGTATAAGAAACGTTCGTGTATTGGGTCACTTTGCACGGGCCGCTCCATCGGTACCTCGTCGTGACCTCGGCATTCGGGTTGTAGGTCGCCGCGAAATCGGCGCCCATCGTATCGCCGAAGATCCCGAAGAATGCCTTGAGCGATGTCTTGCCGTTCCCGGTCACATCCCAATTGATGCCCACGCGCGGTACGACGTCGCTCCACTTCAGAACGTCCGCTGCCGGGAAGGTCTGTTCGCTGCTGAACTGTCCGGCAAGCTTCGTCTGGTCCGGGTAGAAGTTGTGGAACCGCTCCCACCTGACGCCGTAGGAGAGCGTCACCCGCCGCAGCGACCACGTGTCGGTCACGAACGCGCCCTGGTTGTACAGGCGATCGATCGGGATCGTCGGCGTGTTGTACGTTCTGATTTCCGTCGGCACGCCCCGGTTGAAAAACAGCGTGTAGCTGCCGCTGGGATACTCATGTGGGCGAGTGGAATCCTGCCGCTCCCAGTTCAGATCGGCGCCGAACTTGAGCTGGTGCTGTCCGGTCACGTAGCTGACCGTGGGCCGAAGCTGGTACCGCTCGGAAATCGTCCCAGGGATGGCGCCCAGAGGTCCGGTCATCATGTTGTTCGTGATTTCCTGCGAAGCCGGGTTGCCGGCAACGGCAACTCCGGCCTGGGGCGTGTAGTTCGTCCAGTAGCAGCAGAAGCCGAAGACGGCATCGATGAATGTACGGGTGTTCGGTGTGCTCTGAGTCTCGATCTTCCACGTCCTCGTCGGTTGACTTTGAACCCTCGTGGTCGGCTCGGGCGTGGTCGCGCCGAAGCCAAAAAACGGCGTGACTTTCTCGGCGTGCACGAACGTGCCGATGACCTTTGTCGCCTGCGAGGCCTGCCACGAGAACTTCGAATACTGCTGTTTCAGGATCCGGATCACATCGCCCGGCGGCGCATCGGGGCAGGTCCAGCAGCCCGCGGCATTGGGGCCGCTCACGTACCCGATCTGCAGCTGATCGATTTCCTGCTTGCTCGCGCCGCCGTAGAACCAGAGTTTGTTCTTGAGAATGTAGCCGCCGAAATCCGCATTGACGTCGTAGTAGCGGATGGTCGGATTGGTGTACGTAAACCCCTGCGCGGCGAGCTCGTCCGAGACGTTGTTGCTCTGCCAGTTCTTGTTTTCGTAGTCTCCCTCGATGGTTCCGTGAAACGCGTTGCCGCCGCTTTTCATAATCATCTGCTGGTGAACGCCGCCGAACGCCACGTCGGCGTTGTTGCCGGATGTCCTGAAGGACGCTTCCTCCACCTGGTAGAAGTCCAGATACAGGGCCGTGTTCCCCTGGCGGGCCGTCGTCGAGTTGATTCCTTCGAATTCCAATGTCGGCGTCAACGTGACGCCGTAGGTCACGATGCGCTGTCGGTTGGCGAGCTGGCTGTCGCCGACGTCCGGCGAACCCTGCAGGCTGACGCCCGCGGCCATCGGCAGCAGGTTCTGGATGCCGAGTCCCAGCGGCGTGATTTCAAGACGGTCCCCCTGTATCGACGAGACACCGGCGACGCTCACAGCGTCGACGACCGGGCTCTGCCCGCTGACTTCCACCGTCTCGGAAATCGTGGTGACCTTCATCGCGGCGTCAATCCGTGCGGTGAAGCCCGCTGTGAGACTCACGCCGTCGAACGCCATCGTCTGAAAGCCCTGCAGCTCGAAGACGACGCGGTACACCCCCGGTGCGGGTAGATCGCGCAGCCGGTAATTGCCTTCAGCGTCGGTGACGATCGTCACGGTGGGGACCTGCAAGGCCGGACTCGTGGCCGTCACCAGAACACCCGGCAGAATCCCGCCGGTCTCGTCGCTGGCTTTTCCGATGATGTTGCCGAGAGTACCTGCCTGCGCGCAGGCCGCGTCGCTTGGAAGACTGAGGTGCAGCGGCACGACGACGGCCAGCGCCCCGAGGATCGGCACGCAGTTCCTGAATCGAGCCATGAGGCACTCTCCTCCCTTTCACGTGACGGATCGTTTCCGCGTGTGACGAAGAAGGGAAAATTCTGCGCGCAGCGTAGCACTTGGCCGACGATTCGGCCGACTTTTCGACCTCGACCTGGAAAAGCGCGAACCGCGGCCGGCGTTGTCGAGTTCAGCCGAGTGATGGGTACTACGCGCGCGACAGGTCGTGATTCTTGACAGGTAGATCTCGGACGCGGATGCCGGTCGCCGCGAAGATGGCGTTTGCGACCGCGGCAGCCACCGGCGGCACGCACGGCTCGCCCATTCCGCCGAGGCGCGCGTCGGAGCGGATGAACTCCACGGGGATTTCCGGCGCGTCGGCGAGGCGGATCATCTGATAATCGCGGAAATTGCGCTGAACGACCCGTCCGTGATCGATCGTGATCTCGCCGACGAGCGCGGCTGACAGTCCGAAGACAACGCCGCCCTCTGCCTGCGCGGCCGCGCTGTCGGTGTTGACGACGTCGCCGCAGTCGACGGCGCAGTAGACCGTCTTCACGTGCAGCCTGCCTTCGGGCGACACGGCGACGTGCGCGACCTGCGCGACGATGGTGCCGAACGATTCGCAGAGCGCGATGCCGCGGCCCTCGCGCTCCGGGAGCGAGCTGCCCCAGCCCGCCATCTCGACGGCTTTATCGAGCGCCGCGCGGAACCGCGGCTGATCGGACAGCAGGTCGCGCCGGAAGCGATACGGATCCTTCTTCGCGGCGTGCGCGAGCTCGTCGACGAACGACTCCTTGAAGAATCCGTGCTGTGAATTGAGCACGGACCGCCACGGCCCGGTGCGGATCGGATGCGCCGCGTCGCCGCTCGTCGCGCTCTTGGCGGGAATCGCGTACGCGAGGAACGTCGACTCGCCGTCGCCGCCGCCGGCGTAGCGCGACCGAACCGCTATCGGCGCGCCGGTCGCGTCCAGCGCGCCGGCGAAGCGCGCCATCGCAGCAGGACGGTAGTAATCGTGCTGAATGTCGTTCTCGCGGCTCCAGATCATCTTGACCGGCGCGGGCGATATTGCCTTCGCGATGCGTGCGCCCATGTCGATGAAATCGTGCAAGCCGGGCAGCTTGCGTCCGAAGCCGCCGCCGAGCAGCAGGTTGTGATACTGGACGTTTGCCTGCCGAATGCCTAGCGCCTTCGCCGCCGTCGCGCGGCCGTTGAGCGGATCCTGCACGCCGGCCCACACCTCCGCGCGATCGCCTTCGACCCTCACCGTGCAGGACATCGGCTCCATGGTCGCGTGCGCGAGGAAGGGAACGCGATAGTCCGCCTTGACGACCCTCGCCGCTCCGGCGGGCATGTCGGGCGCGGCGCCAAGCGATTTGTCGAACGCATTGAAGATTGTTGCCGTCGACACGTCGCCGTGCCCCGCATCGTCGAACTCCGGCTTCAACGCGGCGAGCGCCTTGCGCGCGCGCCAGTAGCTGTCGGCGACGACGGCGACCGCTTCGGTCAGGCGGACGACGCGCTTGACGCCGGGCATCGATTGGGCAGGAGCGGTGTCCACCGACACGAGCTTGCCGCCGGGCACCGGTGCGATCTCGACGGCCGCGTAGAGCATGCCCGGCATAGTGAAATCGATGCCGTAGACTGCGCTGCCGTCAACCTTCGATGGAATATCGAGACGAGGCCTCGCTGTGCGCCGAATCGTATAGCTGTCCGACTGCTTGAGCGCCGGCCGAGTCGGCACCGGCAAGCGCGCAGCGTCCGACGCGAGCTCCCCGAACGTCGCGCTCCGTCCGGACGCGCGATGAACAATGCGTGAGTCACGCGCTTCGCATTCCGAAGGCGAGACGCCGAATCGCCGGGCGGCCGCGCCGATCAACATCTCTCTCGCCGCCGCGCCGGCCACCGCCATCCCGTACACGCCGGTGCCGCGCACAGCGCTCGAGCCACCGGTCACCTGCAGACCGAACCATCGCGCGATGCGATAGGTTCCGTAGTCGAAGCCGCGCGTCATCGATCCCGGCACGGGGACGTCCGCGAATGCGCGGATGACGTACTCGTTCGCGTACGCGTCGAGCGCGGGCGCTTCCCTGATGCGCACGTGCGCCCAGTCGGCACCTATTTCTTCGGCGGCCATCATCGCGAGCGCGGTCTGCGCGCCCTGCCCCATCTCGCAGTGCGGGATCAGAATCGTGACGAGAGAGTCCGGCGTGACCGTGATCCAGGTGTTGAGCTGACCGTCGTTTTTCGCCTCGAGTCGGTTCGGGGCGAGCGCGAGTCCCGCGACACCGAGCACGAAGCCGCCGCCCGCGACGGTCCCCGCGCCGATGAAGGCGCGACGCGTCCACTTGCGCGCACGGCCGGGCCTACTTGTGACCGACGGCATGGATCGCTCTTCGCACGCGTGCGAACGTGCCACAGCGGCAGATGTTGGTGATGCCGGCATCGATTTCCTCGTCCGTGGGACTAGGATGGCCGTCGAGCAGCGCGGCAACCGCCATGATCATCCCGCTCTGGCAGTAGCCGCATTGTGGAACCTGTTGATCGATCCAGGCCTGCTGCACGGGATGCAGCACGTTGTCTTTCGCGAGGCCCTCGATCGTGGTGATCGCCGCGCCCACGGCGGACGATACCGGGAACGTGCACGAACGGACGGCGCGGCCGTTGATGATCACCGTGCAGGCGCCGCAGGCGGCGATGCCGCAGCCGAACTTCGTGCCGGTCAGGCCGATCGTGTCGCGGAGCACCCACAACAACGGCGTGTCGGGTTCGACGTCCACCGCGTGCTCGCGGCCGTTCACCATCAGTGCGATCATGTCAACCTTTGATCATCTACCCGGAATATTGGTTTGCGTCGTCCGAGTCCTGCCGGGGACCGAAGATCTACGCTCCGCCGCCGCCCTGATACTTCTGTCAGAACTGAACTCGAAACGCGAGCTGACCGGTCCTCGCCCGGTACGTATTCGCATTGTTCTGCTGTGGCGCGCCGAAGGTGGACGATGTCACGACCGCGTTGTACGCGCCGTAGTTCGCGTGATTGAACGCGTTGAACACCTCGGCTATCCCCTGCAGGCGGATGGTGCCCACCTTCACGGTCTTCGTCGCGCGCAGATCAACCTTGTGGATCGGATCGCCTCTGAGCGCGTTGCGCGGCACCTGATCTCCCGAATTCAGCGTCGTCGGACCTTCGTAGCGGTCGCCGGCCAGGGACGTATTGATGACCGCCGGTGGGGCGCCGATGTACAGACGGTTTGTGAGGCCGAGTGCCGCACGGTTCTTGCCGTACGGATTCCCGCCGACCGACGTGCTGTAGTAGTTGCCCGAGCCGTACTGATACGCACCGGCGAGCGTCATCCCCCAGCCGGGCGCCCAGATTCCGTTCACGTGGATAGTGTTGCGCTGGAATTCCTGAGAGCGCGCCCACTCGGACGGGTCATCGATGTTCAGCGGGTTGTCGGCGTTCGGGCCGAACGCGTTCGTCGGCTGGTTGTCGTGCGCGAACATCATCAGCGTATAGGTGATGCCCCCCTGGAACTTGTTCGAAAATCGCCGCGTGAGCGCGTTCGACAACGCGAGGTAGTCGGCCTTGCCGTGCGACTCAAGCCACAGAATCGGTCCCCACGCCGGATCCGCGACGGCGCCAGCCGCGGGGTAGCCCGTGGTCGGATCGAGAACGAGATTCAGGTCGCGGGCGCGCGAGCGGTTGTATTCCTTCCAATGCGTCAGATCCATCTCGAAACCGAGGACGTTGGTGATCTGCTTCTGGAACCCGATGGAGCTCTGCCAGTCCTTCGGGAACTGAAAGTCGTGAGCGATCACGCGCGGCGCCTGCGGGACGGCGCCCGATTTGACCTGCTCGGGCGTGAAATTGCGCGTCGGATCGAGGAACCATCCCGGCCGGCCGTCGTTCGCGAAGCTGTTGACGATGATCCGGTTGCCGAACGACTGCTGGCTGAAGGTAATGTTCGAAATGATCGTGCCGTAGTAGAGGCCCGAGCCGCCTCGAACGACGAAGTCGTTCCGGCCATTGACGTTCCACGCGAAGCCGGCTCGCGGCGCGACGTTGTTGTTGTCGTGGATGCCGGACATGAACAGCGGTCCACCGAGCGGTTTGAACACGCGCGTGTTCGTCGTGTCCGGAGGATCTGTCGCGCCCTGGTCGAGGTCGTACCGGACGCCCAAGTTCAGCGTGAGATCGTTTCTGACGCGCCAGTTATCGCCGATCCACACCGCGTAGGTCGGACGTGGAATGTCGACGTTCCAGTTTCCGGTGTTCTGGAGGAAGTTGGTGGCGTACGAATCGAGCCCTGAGATGTCCCACGCCGCGGGATTGTCGACCGCGCTGGCCGGGAACCGACCCTCGAGATCCGGCGGGTTCGCGCGGAAGTTGTACACGCCGCGCTCGGCGAGGTGCCACTCGCCGGTGTCCTTCCAGCCGAGGAACTCGCCGCCCACTTTCAGTTCGTGCGTGGCGCGCACAAGGCTCACGTCGTACCGCGCCGTCACCATCCGTTGATCGAACCGCTGCGGAAAGTTCTGAGGCGGACCAATCGTGCCGCTGATAAAGTTGTACGACGGCGTTCCCGGTCCGCTCCATCCCGGCGGGCTCTGCGTCTGCAGCTCCGGAATGCCGAGGCCGTTCGTCCACCCGAACGTGTTGTAGCCGACTCTCAGCTCTTCGACCGTCCGGTTGCTGCGAACGTGCGACCAGCTTACGAGGAAGTTGTTCGCATGACGCGTGCGTGCCGCCGACTGCGTCGGGTGCTCCGTCTGCTTGTCGTACGGGCGGTCGAAATTCCACAACGAATACCGGTACGATAGCCGGCTCTTGTCGGTGAGGTTTTGATCGACGCGCCCGAGTAGGCTGTTGTTCACCTGCTTGTCTTGGTGAGAAAACGACTGGGCCGGCAGGTTCACCGGCGCGAAGAAGGCCGTGTTCGGTTCGCGCTCGTATTCATACGATCCGAAATAGTGCCAGCGGTCTTTCACGATTGGACCGCCGAACGAGCCGCCGACCTGCTGGTTCTGATACGGGAGCACTCGGCCGGCGACGAAATCCGCCGCGTTCAACGTGTCTTCCCGGAAGTACCCGTAGAGTCCGCCGGACTTGATGTTGCTGCCCGATTTGGAGATCGCCTGCACCTGCACGCCCGTGGATCGGCCTTGAGTGATGTCGAACAGGTTCGTGACGATCTGGAACTCGGCAATCGCCTCGCGGCTGAACTTCGGCTGACCGAAGCCCGAGCTCGCCACCTTGTTCGTGATCTGCTGGCCGTCGAGGTTCAACTGGAATGCGGAATCGTCTCCGACGCCCGGCCGCACATCGACCGCGTTCGCTGTGATCCCTTTCACCTGCAGCGATAGCTCCATCCAGTTGCGTCCGGCCAGCGGCAGTTCTTCCATTTGGCGTCGATCGACGTTGCCCGCGACCTGCGACGAGCGGATGTCAACGAGCGGCGATTCGCCGCTCACCGTTACCGACTCTTCGAGAGATGCGACTTTCAGCTGCAGCGGAACAGTGGCGTTTTGTCCCACGAGCAGCTCGATCTCGGGGATCTTCGCCGTCCCAAACCCGGCAAGCTCCGCGGTCAGCGTGTACCTGCCTGGCGGCAGGTTCTGTAGCCGGTACTCGCCTCGTTCGTCCGTGACGGTGGCCAGCACGCGGCCGGTTGCGAGGTCGGTGGCTGTGACAGCGACGCCGGGCAGGACGGCCTTCGATTGATCGGTGACGGCGCCGACGATGGATGCGTTTTGTTGGGCGTCGGCCGTACTTGGCCACATCAACGCGAGGAGTGCGACCGCGAGGCGCACCGAAACATTACGACGCATGGTCACCTCCGGGAGGCTAACAAATGGACGCGACCGGCGGACACGTGCCGAGATTATGGCTCCGTTCCGCATCGACGGCGGTACGGACTTTATCGACGGACGTGGGCGCCGCGGCAGCTCCCGACGCGCGCTGGCGAAGGTCTGCCGTGTCTCCTCGAACTGCGCGAACACGTGGGCTCTTTTCGTTCTCCGATTGCCATCCGGGCCAGTGCCGCGCCACCTGCGGGAGGATGTCAATCCACTTCACCGAGTATTCGGCCGGCCTTGCGGGTGCCACGCGTCCATGAGCACGGCGTGACGTCGAGGGCGTTCGATCACGGGTGCGCTGCGGTCGGGCATCAGTCAATGGTGAGATCCGTACGTTGGTCGGCAAGATGGCGTCGGCCAACCCATTGTGCGGCGCGCCTTCACGGTGAATTAGCCAAACTCGGCGTCGATGTGTCGGAACGAACCGTATCGAGGCTGCTTCGCGGTCGGCATCGTCCACCGTCCCAAACGTGGCGGACTTTCCTGACCAATCATCTGGCGGCGGTCGTGTCGATGGACTTCTTCACGGTCCCGACGGTGACTGGTCGCGTGCTGTTCGTGCTGGTCTTGCTGTCGCACCAACCGGCGCATCGTCCACTTCAACATCGCCGAGCATCCGACGGCGGCCTGGGCCGCTCAGCAAGTCGTCGAAGCGTTTCCTAACGACACGACGCCACAATGGTTGCTGAGAGATCGAGACAGCATCTACGGCGATGCCTTCCGTCGCCGCGTCGCGAATATGGGGATCGCGGAGGTCATCTGCAGTCCGGCGAGCCCATGGCAAACCCGTACGCAGAACGAGTGGATCGGATCAATTCGTCGCGAGTGCTTGAACCACGTCATCGTGTTCGGCGCGGCCCATTTGCGCCGACTGCTCTCCACGTACGTGGCGTATTACCACGGAAGTCGGACGCATCTCGGATTAGGCAAAGACTCGCCTGACGGCCGACCGATCCAACCGCCAAGCGCTGGGACAGATCGTCGCGATTTCCGAAGTCGTTGGTCTCCATCACCGATAACGAGCGTCGCGCCGCGTAAGCGCGACTTCCCGGCTCTGACTGTCGAATCCACGCAGTTTTGCAGGAGTACTCGCGGCTCGCGGGTACACGGTGACGGCCTTCGGCATTCCAAGAGCAGTCAATCGAGCGTGCACGGCGACGCAAGTTCCACAGCCTTCAATCCGTTCGAGTATGACCACGGCTCCGCCCGATGGCGTTTTGGCGAGTGACAAGTTCTGTACTTGATCGCCGGCGACCTGCCTGAAGCCGAGTTTTTCGTAAAACGCCCGGGAGGCGGCAATGTGGTGTCGTAAAGCGAGAATCTCGAGCTGCAGCGCCGCTCGAGAACGCATCGACCGTTGTGCCGTTCGGAAGAGCGAACTGAAGACGGACAGCATCGGCGTGAAAGCTACCTGCGAGCGGCCATAACATCAACCCGCCGTACGCGTGGCGAGTTCTCAGCAGGGACAGCGATCACGGCTGCGACGTATTTTCACGAGCGGCCGGGATTTTGGCGAACCACAGCTGGTTCGTCTTCGGCTCGCCTGACAGTGGATTGCTGGTGTCCTGGTTGCCATCGCTCGCGCATCTCCACGGCATCGAACGGCTCTCGACACTGGTGCGCCTAGTCGGCGAGGAAGCGAGCGAATCGAGGCCGGGTCGCGATCTCGTGCTCACCCGACTTGTGGAGGTCCTGCTCATCGAGGCGCTGCGGGCGACGCCCGGGGACGACGCGCCTCCAGGACTGCTGCGCGGATTGGCCGACGAACGACTCGCACCAGCGATCCGCCAGATGCACACGCAGGTCGCCCGTTCGTGGACTGTCGCCGCCCTCGCAAGAATCAGCGCGCTGTCGCGTTCCGCATTCTTCGAACGCTTCACCCGCACCGTCGGGGTGCCGCCGATGGAATATCTGCTGGCGTGGCGGATGTCAATCGCGAAGGATCTGCTCCGGAAGGAGGACGTCAGCGTCAGCGATGTCGCCGAACGCGTTGGCTACGGATCAGCGAGTACCTTCAGCACGGCCTTCAGCCGGTACGTCGGTCAGGCTCCGCGTCACTATGCGCGCGCGAGTTCGACGCCCGCCTGATTCAACGCGTGAGGGCGAAGCTTCGAACAGACACTTGCCTTTGCGAACGGCCGGAATCGTTACCGTTCGCGGTCAAGTGTCGCCATCGACCGCTTTCTCTCCGGTCGTTCTCGCTTCGCAATCTCTTCCCTGAGCCGATTCCCCTCGGCGCGCGCCTCGGGCTGGCATCTACTTGATCCACTTTCGCGATTTCCGGGTTCGGCGAACGCGTCACCGAAATCCTCGACGTCCATCGGCTTGCGGATCTCGACCTCCGCCTCGCCGTTCGGAAAGATGTTCGGAGTGCGCTTCACCCGCTCGATCGCTTCCTCCAGCGACTTCACCTGAATGATCGAAGAAGCCCGCAACGAGCTCTTTCGTC
>Ga0075435_100001526_pt1 | contig 14897 bp, 10 predicted proteins | sample RhiMethybrSRZTD4_FD_75302 | JGI IMG/M metagenome (GOLD analysis project Ga0075435, IMG submission 75302) | Populus rhizosphere microbial communities from Tennessee, USA - Rhizosphere MetaG P. TD hybrid SRZTD4 | ecosystem: Host-associated > Plants > Roots > Rhizosphere > Soil | place: USA...
TGTCGTCCACGTGCAGAGCGTGATCTCGACCCGCTTCGACGCGCTGCTCTGGCCCTGGGTTCGCCGAAGCGCGCCGGTCGTGATGACGATCCACAACGTGCGAACGCACGAGCGCATCCGCTGGGACGACTGGACGCTGTGGCGGTGCTACGCCGCGGCCGACGCGGTCGTCGTGCACACGAAGCGGGCCGCGGAGGTCGCGCGGGAGCGCCTGTCCGCGCGCGCGCGCATCGAGCTTGTTCACCACGGCGACTCCGGATTTCTCCAGGGCGAGCGGCGCCCCGATCGCCTCGCCGCGCGCGCCGCGCTCGGCCTGCCGAGCCACGCGCGGCTCGTGCTCGCGTTCGGCGCGATCCGCCCGTACAAGGGCATTCACGGCGTGATCGCCGCGCTGCCCGAGGTGCGCCGACGTCTCGGCGACGTGCGCCTCGTGATTGCCGGGCCGCTGCTGGTCGGCACCGAGGCGGAGTATCGGGAGGTGATCCACCGGACCGGCGTCGGCGACGCGGTGATCTTCCGGCCGGGCTACGTTCCGGCCGGTGAGGTCGCCGCGTACTTCGCCGCCGCCGACGTGGCCGTGTTCAACTACCAGGACATCACGGACAGCGGCTCGCTGCGCCTGGCGTGCGATCTGGGCACGCCGGTGGTCGCGACCGCCGTCGGCAGTTTCCGCGAGTTCCTGGCCGACGGCGTCAGCGCGCGCCTGATCGAGCCCGGCCACGGCGCGGCGCTGGCGGCGGCGCTCGGCGACGTGCTGGCCGATCCGGAGCGCGCCTCGCGCATGGCACAGGCGGCGCGCGCGCTCGCGACCTCCGCGTGGTCATGGGCCGAGAGCGCGAAGGCGACCGCTCAGCTCTACGAGACGCTCGGGGGAGGCCCCGCGTGATCCCGGCGCTCGCGGTCGCTGCGCTGGCGCTGGCCATCCGGGTGCTGGTCGCCGAGTTCTTGCCGGTCATCCAGCCCGACGGCGTCGTCTACGTGGCGGTGGCCAAGCAGTTCCAGGCGACGGGCTCCCCCTTCGATCCGCTGTTCCATCCGGTCTATCCGATCTTGATCGCGCTCGCCCAGCCGCTCGTCGGCGATTGGGAGATGGCCGGACGCCTGGTCTCCGCGATCCTCGGCGCACTCGTCATCGTGCCGGCGTACGCACTGGCGCGCGGGATCGTCGGGCGCCAGGCGGCGCTGCTGTCCTCCGTGTTCATCGCGGTGCATCCGCGGCTGGTGCAGAACTCGGCGTCGGTGCTGTGCGAGGCGACCTACACGTTCTTCCTCGTGTCGGGCGTGCTGACCGCGCGGCTGGGGCTGGTCGGCGGCCCGCGCGCGCTGATCCCGTTCGCCGGGCTGTGCTTCGGCCTGTCCTACCTGGTGCGACCTGAGGGCGCCCTCTATCTGTTCGGTCTCGTCCTGATCGCGGTGTTCATGATCCTGACCGGACGCGATCGCCCGGCGGCGCTCCTGCCGTGGTTCGGGGCCGCCGTGCTCGTGTTCGCGGTGGTCGTGGCGCCGTACATCAGGTATCTCGCGGAGGTCTGGGGCCACGTCACGCTCAGCGGCAAGATCGATCACAACCTGCCGCTGTCGACGGGACTCGCCGAGGCGCCGAGCCCGCTGCCGATGCGCGTGCTGGAAAACGTGCTGCTGTTCCAGAAGTACGCGGTGCCCGATCTTTTGCCCTGGGTGCTGCTCCTGCTCGTGCTGCCGGGCCTGCTGGCGCGCGGCCGCACGCCCGGATGGCTCGGCCGCGACGGAGTGCTGCTCGCCGCCGCCCTGCCACCGTTCGCGTCGCTCGGCTTTCACGTCGAACCGCGGGTGTTCCTCCCGATCCTGCCGTTCATCCTGCCGTTCGCGGCGGTCGGCACGCTCTGGGCGGCGGTCACGCTCACCGACGCGCGTCGCGGCTGGCGCTGGTCGCTGGCGATGGCGTTGCTCGTCGCGCTGGTGCTGGTACCGTGGACTTTCCAGCCTGTTCTGCGCCCGGACTCCGGCGCCGCGCTCTATCGCCAGGCCGCGCGCTGGGTCGCCGAGACGCAGCCGCGTGATGCGATCCTGCTCGACCGAAAGCCGCTCGTCGCGTTCTACAGCGAGCGGCGGTGGGTGCCGCTGCCCCGGATCGGGCCGGACGAGCTCCTGGCCGCCGCTCGCCACGCGGGCGCCCGGCTCGTTGTGCTCGACAGCCGCGAGTTCCTCTTCGATCGGCCGGGCTTGATCCCGCTGCTCTGGGGCCCGCCGCCTCCGGGGCTCGACGTGCTCCGCGATTTCGACGCCGCGCCGGCCGACCGGCTGCGGATCCTGGTGGTGAACGACCGTGGGTGAGCGGCCCTCGCGCCCGACGTCGATTCTCGTCGTCTCCAACCACGGCGCCGTCGTGGGCGGCGGCGAGCTGAGTCTGCTCGACCTGCTCCGCGGGATCGACCGCGACCGCTGGGCGCCCGTCGTCGTCGTTCCCGAGGACGGCGAGGTGGGCGCGCGGGCGCGCGATCTCGATCTGCCGGTCCACATGATCCCGCTGCCGACCCTGTGGCGTCCGGGGCCCGTCGGCTTCGGGAGCGTGAGGGCGCTCAGGCGCCTGGCCCGGGCTACCGATTCCGCGATCGTCCACGCCAACGGGTCGCGCGCGATGGCGTACGCGGGCGTCGCGGCGCGCCTCGCCGCGCGTCCGGCGCTGTGGCACGTGCGCATCACCGACCGCGACGGCCTGGTGGACCGTGCCCTCTGCGCGCTCGCGACGGTCGTGATCGTCACCTCGCGAGCGATCGCCCACCGGTTCCCGTGGGCGCCGGCGAAGATCCGGCTGATCCCGAACGGGATCGATCTCTCGCGCTTCGCGCCGCGGCACCCGTCCGCGGCGCTGCGCGAGGAGCTCGGCGTGCCGCCGCTGGCGCCGGTCGCGGTGTCGATCGGCCGCTTCGTTCCCGAGAAGGGCTACCGGCATCTGGTCGACGCCGCCGCGCTGATCGAGCACGTGAAGCCCGGCGTGCACTGGATCCTCGTCGGCGACGGCGAGCTCCGGGGCGCGCTCGAGGCTCAGAGCCGGCGTCACGGCCTCGAATCACAGCTGCACTTCGCGGGCTGGCGCCGAGACGTCGCCGACGTGCTCGCGCTGGCGGACGTGTTCGTGCTGCCGTCGGAGAGCGAGGGATTCGGTCGTGTGCTGGTCGAGGCGATGGCGATGAGCCGGGCGGTGGTCGCGACCGCCGTCGGCGGAATCCCCGACATCGTATTCGGCGGCGAGACCGGGCTTTTGGTGGAGCCGGCCAACCCGCTCGCCTTCGCCGACGCCGTGCGCGCGCTCCTGGACGATCCATCGCGCGCCGCGCGGCTCGGCGCCGCGGGCCGCGCGCGGGCGGAATCGGCGTTCTGCCTCGGCGCCCACGTCGACGCCGTCGAGCGCGTCTGGGACGAGGTGCTTGGACGCGTGACACCTGGAGGCAAGCCGTGACGGCCGCGAGCCCCACTCGGGCCGTGAAGCTCGGTGTTGACGGGCGCGAGCTCCGGCCCGGCGTGCGCACGGGAATCGGACGCTACCTGCTCGAGATCCTCCGCGCCGCGTCGCTGGAGGGTTGGCCCTGCGTCGTGTACGGCGACCCCGGTGCGCGGCTGGACGAGGCGCTGCCCGGTGTCGAGCCGACCACGCTCGAGGCTTCGGTGACCCAGTGGTGGGATCAGGTGACGCTGCCACGCGCGCTGGCGCGCGACGGCGTCACGGTGTTCCTCTCGCCGTATTACAAAGGCCCGGTGCGCGCGCCCTGCCCGGTCGTGCTGACGATCCACGATCTCTACTTCATCAACTATCCCGGACGGCACCGGCCGGTCTATGAGGCGATCGTCACCGGCGCGGCGCGTCTCTATGCTCGGCGCGCGACGGCGATCGTCAGCGACTCGGAATACTCCAAGCGCGAGATCGTAACGCGGCTCGGCGTGAGCGCGGCGAAGGTGAGCGTGATTCCGGTCGCGCTGGGCGGCGAGTTCAAGCCGGCGTCGCTGACGGCCTCGGCGCGAGCCCGGTACGCGATCGGCTCGCCGTACGTCCTCTACGTCGGTAACTTCAACCCCCACAAGAACATCCCACGGCTGATCCGCGCCTTCGCGATGCTGCCCGGCCCCGTGCGCAGCCGTCACTCGCTCGTGCTCGCCGGCGGCTACGGCGACGGCCGGCCGGAGCTGGCCGCGCTCGCCGCGTCGCTCGGCCTCACCGATCGGGTGATCTTCACCGGCCGCGTCGATGACGCGGATCTGCCCGCGCTTTACGCCGAAGCCGCGACGTACGTGACGCCCTCGCTCGAGGAGGGATTCGGCTCGACCGTGCTCGAGGCCATGGCGTGCGGCGCGCCGGTGATCACCTCGAATCGTGCCGCGCTGCCGGAAGTGGTCGGCGACGCCGGTCTTCTATTCGACCCCACGCAGGAAAAGGACATCGCCGCCGTGCTCGCCCGCGTGCTCTCCGACGCGGGCCTCGCCGACGATCTCCGGCGCCGCGCCCTCGCGCGCGCCGGGCTCTACACGCCGGCGCGCACCACCGGGCGTCTGCTCGGGCTTCTGCGCGAGGTCAACGACGGCGCCGTCGCGCCGGCCCGGACCGCGGTGACCCGCTGATGTGTGGCATCGCCGGCCACGTCGGCGCGACCGACCGCGAGCTCCTGCCCGCGATGCTCGGGCTGCTCAAGCACCGGGGACCCGACGACTCGGGAATTCACGCAGCCGGCGATGTCGGGCTCGGGATGACGCGCCTGGCGATCATCGACCTGGTGACCGGGCGACAGCCGATGAGCGAGGAATCCGGACGCTACTGGATCGTCTTCAACGGTGAGATCTACAACTTCCGCCAGCTGCGCGCCGAGCTCGAGGCCGCCGGGCGCCGGTTCCGTACGCGGAGCGACACCGAGGTGATCTTGCACGCCTACGCGGTCCACGGCGAGGCGTGCGTCGAGCGCCTCGCCGGCATGTTCGCGTTCGCCATCTGGGACGGCGCCGAGCGGCGTCTGTTCCTCGCGCGCGATCGGCTCGGCAAGAAGCCGCTCTACTATTGGCACCGCGATCGGCTATTCCTGTTCGCCTCCGAGCCCAAGGCGCTGCTCTGCCATCCGGCGGTCTCGCGCGGGCTCGACTGGGCGGCGTTTCACCACTATCTGGCCTTCGGCTACACGCCCGCGTCGCGCTCGATCTTCGATGGGATCGAGAAGCTGCCGCCGGCCCACACCGCCACGCTCGCCAACGATCGGCTCACGCCGCACGGCTATTGGCGGCCGCCGGCGGGCGCCGCGCTCGAAAGCCCGCGCCGGACCGCCGAAGAGAGCGCCGCGGTCGTGCGCGAGGGGCTTCGCGAGGCGGTGCGGCAGCGCCTGGAAAGCGACGTACCGCTCGGGGTGTTCCTGTCGGGCGGCGTCGACTCGAGCGCGGTCGTGGCCACCATGCGTGAGGTGACGTCGGGACGGATCGCGACGTTCTCGGTGGGCTTCGGCCGCGCGGCGCCCACGTACGACGAGCTGCCCTACGCGCGGCTGGTCGCGGAGCGCTTCGGCACGGATCATCACGAGGAGATCCTGGAGCCCGACGTGCGGGCGATCGTACCCGAGATCGTCCGCGGATTCGACGAGCCGTTCGCGGACTCGTCGGCGATTCCGACGTATGTCGTCGCGCAGGCGACCGCGCGACACGTCAAGGTCGCGCTGTCCGGCATCGGCGGCGACGAGACCTTCGGCGGTTATCCGCGCTATCTGGGCCTGCGCGTCTCGACCTTGCACGCGCGGCTGCCGCGCTGGGTCCGCCATGCCTCCCGCGCCGTCGCCGGACTCCTGCCCGATTCGACCTCGAGCCGGAATTGGGCCGACTGGGCCCGGCGGTTCACCGCGGAGCCCGATGCCGCGCCCGCCGACCGCTACATCGGCTGGACTCGATTTTTCGGCGACGCCCAGCTGGCGCGTCTGGCGAGCCCGGCGCTGGCCGCGCGCCTCGGGCCGAGCGTGGACGCGCTTCAACGACGGGCGTTCGCGGACGCCGGCCACGCCGATCCGGTGGACGGAGCCTTCCGCGTCGATCTCGCGGCCTATCTTCCCGACGATCTGCTCACGATGGCGGACCGCATGAGCATGGCCAGCTCGCTCGAGGTGCGAGCGCCGTTCTGCGACCACCGGCTGATCGAGGAGAGCCTGCGCCTCTCGCCGCGCGTCAAGATGCCGGGCGGACGCCTGAAGGGCCTGCTCAAGGCGGCGTTCGCCGGCGTCCTACCCGAGGCCGTGCTCACTCACCGCAAACAAGGTTTCATGATCCCGCTCGGCGAGTGGCTGCGACGCGATCTGCGGCCGACCCTCGACCAGCTGCTCGCGCCCGACTGCGTCAGGGCGCGGGGGCTCTTCGACGTCGGCGCGGTGGAGGCCATGAAGCAGGAGCACCTGAGCGGTGCCAGGACGCACGCCGATCGGCTGTGGACCCTGATGATGGCCGAGCAGTGGATGCGCGAGTACCTCGATCAGCGCGGGCGCTGGAGTCTCCGGTGAGCGCGCGGCTCCGCGTCCTCATGGTCTCCGATATCTCGCCCTCGCGGCCGCTCGGCGGCGCCGAACGGATGCTGTGGGAGCAGGCGCGGGGCCTCGCCGCGCGCGGCCACGACGTGCGGATCGTCAGCCGCGCCGATGACGACGCGACCGCGCCGGTCTCGGTGGAGCGCGAGCGCGTGCGGATTCACCAGTTCCCCGCCGACCGGCGTTCGATCGCGCGGTTCATCAAGAGCTCCATCTTCGGCGCGCGCCGCGCCGTCGCGGACGCGCTCGCGCGTGAGCCCGCCGATGTGCTGCACGTCCATCAGCCGCTCGCCGGCTACGGCGCGCTGGCCGCGCGCGCCGGCGGGCGCCTGCCGAGTCTCTACAGCTTCTATTCGCCGGCGCCGCTCGAGTATCGCTCGCGGCAGGGGATGACCGCGCGCCACCGGCCGGGCTTCGTGGGCGCGACGGGGACCGCGATGCTCTGGGCGATCGAGCGCGAGTGTCTCAAGCGGGCAGGGCTGGTTCACGTGCTCAGCGACTTCTCGGCCGACCAGCTCTGGAGACTCTACGCGGTGCCGCGCGAGCGCATCGTCAGGATCCGCGGCGCCGCGGCGATCGACCGGTTCAGGCCGGCGCCGGACCGCGCGGCGCTGCGGAGCGCGCTCGGCCTGGCCGCCGATCGGCCGATCTTGCTGACCGTGCGCAATCTCGAGGCGCGGATGGGCCTCGACAACCTGCTCGCCGCGATGGCCGTGTTGAAGACACGACGCCCGCGCGCCTTGTTATTGATCGGCGGCTCCGGCTCGCTGCGCGCCGCACTCGAAGCGCAGAGCCACGCGCTCGGGCTCGAGGGCCAGGTGAAGTTTCTCGGCTTCGTGCCGGACGCCGACCTGCCGCGCTACTACCAGGCGGCCGATGTCTTCGTGCTCCCAACGCGCGAGCTGGAGGGCTTCGGCCTCGTGACCGTCGAGGCGCTCGCCTGCGGCACTCCCGTGCTCGGCACGCCCGTCGGCGCGACGCCCGAGATCCTGCGCGCGCTCTGTCCCGACCTCGTGTTCCGCGGCATATCCCCCGAGACGATGGCCGAGGACCTCGAGCGATTCCTCGCGGGCAAGGAACGCGACGCCGCCGGCTACGCGCGCCTGCGCGAGGCCTGTCGTGAGCACGTCGAGCGGCACTACAGCTGGGAGCGCGCCACCGACGAGCTCGAGCAGGCGCTCCAGCGCGTGGCCGATAGAGGACCACGACCGGCGCGGGTGTCACAGGTCACCGCGTCGGGCGGGCACGCCGAGCGGCGCGCCGACATGCCGGTCGAGGGCACCGAGACCTGTCCCGGCTGCGGCGGGCAGACGCGGCCGAGCGGGCTCGTCTACCGCGGCGTGCGCTACCGGCGCTGCCCGGTCTGTCGCAGCTCGCTCTCGATGGAACTACCGAGCGCGGTCGAGCTTCAGCACACGTACGAGACGGAATATCCGCTGTTGTTCGCGCCCGAGCAGGTGACCACCGAGCGCCAGCACCTGTTCGGCTTGCTGCTCGACCGGCTCGCGGCGCTCGGTCGGGCGCGAGAAAAACGTCCGCGGCTGATCGACGTGGGATCCGGCGGCGGCCACCTGGCGACGCTGGCGCGAGGCCGCCGCTGGCTCGCCGTGAGCACGGACATCGCGCATCAGGCGTGCGCGGTCGCCGGAAGAAACGGTGAGGCGCCCGCGATCCAGGCCGACGGCGCGCTGCTGCCGTTTCGCGGCGCGACCGTCGACATGGTCACGCTCGTCAACGTCGTCGATCAGGCCCACGAGCCGCTCACGATCCTGCGCGAGGCGCACCGCGTGCTGGTGGCGGGCGGCCTGCTCGCGCTCCGCGTGCCCAACGCGCGCTTCCACCGTCCGTGGGCGCGCCTGCTGATCGCGCTCGGCCCGCTCGTGAGATCGCGCGGCTGGGACACCTATCCGGTGGTCCATCACTTCGCGTTCACGCCGTCGGGTCTGCGCCGGCTGGTCGAGCGGGCGGGTTTCCGCGTGCTCGAGGTGTCGAACTCGGCCGTGGCATCACGGGAGCCCGTGGCGAAGCGTGCGGCCGTCGCGGCGCTACCGCGATGGGGCCGCGCGACCATCGCCGCCGGCGCCGCGGTGCTCGCCGAGCTTTCGCGTGACCGCTGGCTCGTCGGGCCCTCGATGGAGCTCTACGCGCAGAAGGGGTCGCGATGAGCGTGCGCGTCCTCCACGCGATCACGCGGCTCACCCTTGGCGGCTCGTCGGAGAATACGATCGCCTCGTGCGTGACGCTGGCCGGGGCTGGCTACCACGTGAGTCTCGCGGTGTCCTTTCGCGAGTCGGACGCGGCCTCGCTGGCCGACGCGCGGCGGCGTGGCTGCCGGCTCGTCGATGTCCCGGGCCTCGGGCGCGAGGTCGCGCCAGTTGCCGATCTGACGGCGCTGGTCCAGTTCGTCCGTCTGATCCGCCGCGAGCGGCCGGCGATCGTCCACACGCACACGTCGAAGGCGGGATTCATCGGTCGGCTCGCGGCGGTAATCGCGCGCGTGCCGGCCGTGATTCACCAGCCTCACGGCCACATCTTCTATGGCTACTATGGGGCGCGACGCACGGCGGTGTTCACCCAGCTGGAGCGGCAGGCGTCGCGCTGGACCGACCGCATCATCACCCTGACCAACCGCGGCAGCGCGGAGCACCTGGCGCACGGAATCGGTCAGATCTCGCAGTACGTCGCGGTGCCGAGTGGTGTCCCGACCGCCGCGCTGCGCGCGGCCGCGCCGCCACGGCCGGCCGCGCGTGCGCGACTCGGTCTCGATGCCGCCGAGTTCCTCGTGGTCGGGCTCGGCCGTCTGGTCCCGATCAAGGGCTTCGATCTCCTCGTGCGCGCGCTGCCCGCGGTGCTCGCCGAGATCCCGTCGGCGCGCGTGATGCTCGTCGGCGACGGCGCCGAGCGCGTGAACCTCCAGGCCATCGCGCGGTCGCTCGGGGTCGACCGCCGCCTGCGGTTGACGGGCCTGACCACCGACGCGATGCTGCACCTGGCTGCGGCCGACGTGGTGACGGTGCCGTCGCGGAACGAGGGCATGGGGCGCGTCATCGTCGAGGCGATGGCGTTGGGGCTGCCGGTCGTCGCGACGGCGGTCGGGGGCATTCCCGACGTCATCGCCGATGGCGAGTGCGGCCGGCTGGTCGGAGCCGAGGACGTCGATGGGCTCGCGGCGGCCCTGATCGAGCTCGGGCGCGACCCCGGGCTGCGGCGCAAGTTCGGCGAAGCCGCAGAGACGCGGGCTGAAGCGTTTTCGACGGCGGTGGCGAGCGAGAAGCTGCTCGCGGTCTACGCGGCGCTGGTCCGCGACAAGGAGCTCGGGTGACTCGTCGAGCCTCGCTGGCGAGGCTCGCCGCGACGGTGTTCGTCGTCGGCTCGATCCTGGGCGCGCCGTTCTGCGGCGGGACGCTACGCGCGGGCTCCGCCGCTGCGGTCGAGCGAGTGTCCGCGGCGCTCCATCTGCATTCCGATCTGTCGACCGGCGACTTCTCCCTCGAGCAGCTGACGGCGATGGCCGAGAAGCAAGGCCTCGGCGCGCTCCTGCTCACCGAGAACTATCTGCTGCGCGTCGAGTACGGTCTGCCGCCGTTCAGAGCGCTGACGCGGACGGTCCGCGACGAGCGCTCGGTGCTCGACCTCGGCATCGACCGCTACCTGGCGCGGGTGGCGCAGGCGCGTGCGGCCAACCCCCGCGTGCTGATCGTGCCCGGTGTCGAGGTGCTGCCGCACTACTACTGGACGGGCTCGCCGCTGATGCTGGACATGGAAGTGCACGAGACGCAGAAAAACATGCTGGTCTTCGGGCTCGGCGACTCCGCGCTCCGCGCCCTCCCGGTGGTCGGGAATAAGATCGGGGGCTTCGGCTGGACGTCCCTGGTCGATGCGCTGCCCGTGATCCTGCTCGTGCCCGGCGTCTACCTGCTCACGCGGAAGCGCCGCTCGCTCAAGAAGCTCGGTCGGGTGGTCGTCGTCGTCAAGCGACGCCGCTGGCTCGCCGGCTCGATCCTGTGCGCGATCGCGGTGATCACGCTCGTGCGCGGTTGGCCCTTCGCGGTCGATCCGTACCCGCCCTACGGTGACCTCGGCCTGGCGCCACATCAGGATCTGATTGATTACGTCGACCGGATGGGCGGCGTGACTGTGTGGTCGTTCCCCGAGGCGCGCGACGCAGGCGAGCAGTGGATCGGACCGGTCAAAGTCTCGTGGTACACACCGCCGTACCCGGATGACCTCATGCGGACTGCACGCTATACGGCCTTCGGCGGAGTCTACGAGGACACGACGCGGATCGACCGCCCGGGCGGCTCGTGGGACGGGCTGCTCGGTCAGTTCGCCGCGGGCGATCGGAGCCGTCCCACGTGGGCGGTGGGCGAATCGGGCTTCCACGGGTTCACCGCGGGCAAGAGCCTCGGAAAGATCCGGAGCGTCTTCCTGGTCGAGGAACGGACGGAGCGCGCGCTGCTCGAGGCCCTCAAGCGCGGCCGGCTCTACGCGGTGGAGCAGGAGGGCGGCGCCGAGCTCGCGCTGACCGAGTTCTCGGTTCGCGCCGGTACGTCCGCCGGGATATCCGGCGACCTGCTGCGCGCGCCCGAGGCGTCGCCGATCGACATCACGGTGGCCGTGGAGTCGACCGGCCCGGCGACGCGCGACATGCGGGTGACGCTCGTGCGAAACGGCGCGGTCGTGAGAGCGTGGACAGGCCCGCCGCCGTTCCGCACGGTGCACCGCGATGTCTACGATGGCTCGCCGACGTTCTATCGGCTCGACGTGCGCGGACCCGGTCGCTTGCTCAGTAACCCGATCTTCGTCAGGCGCCAGTGATGCGGCGGAGATCCCCGTGAAGGTCGCCATCCACCAGCCCCATTACCTGCCGTGGCTTGGATATTTCGCCAAGTGGGCCGCCGCCGACCTGTTCGTGTTCCTCGACACGGTCCAGTACGAAAAGAACGGCTGGCAGAACCGCAACCGGATCAAGACCCGTGACGGCGCCCGATGGCTTACGGTGCCGGTCAAAGCCCGGCTCGGCACGCAGATCTACGACGTCGCGGTCGACACGAGCCAGGCCTGGAGCGCGCGGCACTTCGCGATGATCGACGGCGCCTACGGCGAGGCTCCCGCCTGGCGTCGCTATCGGGAGGAGCTTCAGTCCTTCTATCGTCAGGGTTGGGACCGCCTGGCACCGGTCGCGGTGGCCAGCGCCGAATGGCTGGCCGGCAAGCTCGGCGTCGCCACGCCCACCCGGCTCGCCTCGGAGATCAGCCTTCCCGACGTGCGCCCGGGGGACGCGACGGCCCGCCTGGTCGGGCTATGCCGGGCGCTCGGCGCCGATACCTACCTGGCCGGACGGGATGGCGCCACCTATATGGACCTGGCGCAGTTCACGGCGGCCGGGATCATCGTGGAAACGCAGCAGTACGAGCACCCCGTCTACGTCCAGGAACATGGTGAATTCGTTCCGTTTCTCTCGGCCCTTGACCTACTATTGATGCAAGGCGATGAGGCTCGCGGCATTCTCCGTGAGGGGAGCACGTGGTCGCCCCTGTCGCCCGAGCCGAAATAAATGAACATCCTGGCCCTCGGCGCCCATCCCGACGACATCGAATACGGCTGCGGCGGCATGCTCGCCAAGTACGCCCAGCGTGGTCACGCCGTCCATATGTTCGTCGCCTCGGACGGGGCCCTCGGCGGCGACTCTGAGGTCCGGCGCCGGGAGCAGAAGGACGCCGCCCGCATCCTGGGGGTGCGCGAGGTTTTCTGGGGGGACTACCGGGACACGGAGATACCGCTGTCGCGCGAGTTGATCGTCCGGCTCGAGGCGGTGATCCGGAAGGTCGACCCGCGGATGATCTTCGTGAACTCGCCGGAGGACACGCATCAAGACCACCGCAACCTGGCCCAGAGCGCGATGTCGGCGACGCGCTATGTGCCGAACCTCCTGTTCTTCGAGGTGCCGTCGACGATAAACTTCGCGCCGAACTGCGCCACCGACATCGCCGACGTGCTCGAGACCAAGCTCGCCGGTCTCGAAGCGCATCGCTCGCAAGTGACGAAGACCAACATCGAGGACCTGACGATCCTGGAGCTGGCCCGGTCTTGCGCGAACTTCCGAGGTATTCAGGCTCGCGTCAAGTACGCGGAGGCCTTCCAGTCGGTCCGACTCCTCCTGAATCTGTAGCGCGGTCCATGAGGCCGGCTTGGACCGAGGGCGGCCCAAGACAGACGCGAGTGGCTCCGATACGCCTGATCTCCGGTCTGTGCAAATGATCCCGCACTCGCGGCCGACACTCAGCGAGGACGACGCCGAGCGCGTCGCGCGGATCGTCCGCGGTGGACAGCTGGCCCAGGGCCCCGAGGTCGCCGGGCTCGAGCGCGAGCTCGTGCAGTTCCTCGGCGTCGCCGCCGTCGCGGCGGTCAGCTCGGGCAGCGCCGCGCTCGAGCTCGCGCTGCGCGCGCTCGACGTGGGCCCGGGGCATGAGGTCATCATTCCGACGTACGTGTGCGACGCGCTCTTCCACGCGGTCACGCGTTGCGGGGCGACGCCGGTGCTGGCTGACGCGGATCCGGACACGCTCGGCCTGTCGGCCGCCGACGCCGCGCGGCGCCGCACACCGCGCACGCGCGCGATCATCGTCGTCCATCCGTTCGGGCTGGCGATGGATCTTGCCGACTTTCAGCGCCTCGGCGTGGCCGTGGTGGAGGACTGCGCCCAGACCCTCGGCGCGAGCGTCGCCGGTCGTCCGGTTGGGACGCGCGGCGGGCTCGCCGTGTGCTCGTTCTACGCGACCAAGCTGCTGACGACCGGCGAGGGGGGAGCCGTCGCCGGACCGGCCGACCTCGTCGCGCGCACCCGCGACAGTCGCGACTACGACGGGCGCACCGAGCTGGCGCCGCGCTTCAACTACAAGATGACCGACGTGCAGGCGGCGCTCGGCCGGAGCCAGCTGCCGCGCCTCGGCACCTTCATCGCGCGCCGGCGCGCGCTGGCGGCGCGCTATCGCGCCGCCCTGGCACGCGTCCCGCGCTGTCGCGTGCCCGCCGACTGCGGCGAGCGACACGTCTATCACCGCTTCGTGGTCGCGATCGATCGGCCGCTCGAGCCCGTCCTGGCGCATCTCGAGCGGCGCGGTGTGGCGGCCCGGCGCCCGGTCTTTCGGCCGATCCACCAGGCACTCGGGCTCTCCGGCTATCCTGCCGCCGACCGGCTCTGGGCCCAGAGCCTGTCGCTGCCGTGCTATCCGCTCCTGACCGACGGCGAAGCCGATACGGTCACCAGCGCGCTCACCGAGGCCCTCGCGTCGTGAGTGATCCGCATCGCACCATCGACTCGCCATCGCTTCCCACGAGCGTCGCCACCCAGAGCCCCGCCACGCCGCATCTCATCCGGCTGACGTTCGTGGGACTGCTGCTGCTGGTCCCGATCTGGGGTCGCGACCACGCCGCACGCCTGCCGTGGCTCTACCTGGTCATGCTGGCGTTCGCCGTGGCGTTCTTCGCGGCGCCGCTCGTGCGGGGCATCGCGATCCGGTGGCGCGTGCTCGACATGCCGGCCGCGCGCAAGGTGCACGAGGTGGCCACGCCGCTCCTGGGCGGCGCCGCCGTCTACTGCGGCTTCGCGGTCACCGTGCTCACGAGCTTCGACTTCTCGCTGCAGCTCAAGGGCGTCGCGGTCGGCGCCACCCTCGTGGTCGCGATCGGGATCCTCGACGACCTGACGGATCTCCCGGCATCGCTGAAGCTGGTCGGGCACATCGGCGCGGCCGGGGCAGCGATCGCGTACGGGGTCGTGCTCAACGTCGCGCCGACGTGGGTCCCGGCGTTCGTGTGGGTCAACGTGCTGCTGACGATCCTGTGGTTCGTCACGGTCACGAACGCGGTGCAATTCCTGGATGGGATGGACGGCCTGGCGGCGGGCCTCGGGGTCATCGCGGGCGTGTTCTTCAGCATCGCGGCGCTTCAGACGGACCAGCGCTACCTCATGTACTTGTCGGCGGCGCTGGTCGGCGCCTGCCTCGGCTTCATGCCGTACAACTTCCGTCCCGGCCGCGCCCAGCTCTTCCTCGGGGACAGCGGCGCGACGTTCATCGGCTTCACCTTGGCAGGACTCGCGGTGATGGGAGAATGGGCTGAGGGGGACCCAATCATCGCCCTCTTGACGCCGTCGTTGATCCTGGGGGTGCCGCTGTTCGACATCGGGTTCGTGGGGATCGCCCGGGTCGTAACGGGCAAGGTGCATTCGCTGCACGAGTGGCTCGCCTACACCGGCCGGGACCACATCCACCACCGCTTCGAGCAGCTCGGTCTGACCCGCAAACAGAGCGTACTGTTGATCTTTTTCCTCGCTTCTACCCTCGGGCTCTCGGCGATTCTCCTCAAGGACGCCAC
>Ga0075435_100001527_pt1 | contig 14895 bp, 13 predicted proteins | sample RhiMethybrSRZTD4_FD_75302 | JGI IMG/M metagenome (GOLD analysis project Ga0075435, IMG submission 75302) | Populus rhizosphere microbial communities from Tennessee, USA - Rhizosphere MetaG P. TD hybrid SRZTD4 | ecosystem: Host-associated > Plants > Roots > Rhizosphere > Soil | place: USA...
GCGCCCACCACCAGCGTTAGCCGCCGTCGCGTGAACACGAACAGCACCAGGCCGCCGACTGCGCCGCCGCCAATGCTCCCCAGCAACGCCACCACCGAGGCGCGCTCGAGCGCCGAGGCGACCACGGACGGGGCGTCGTCCTCAGCGCGCCCAAAGCCAGCACCGGCGCCGCCCGGGGCCCGCAGCGCGCCGATCGCCGCGCGGCGGTCGATTGACACCAGCTGCGCCTGCAGCCTGAGCGGGGCCGTGAACGGGTGCGCGCGGATGCCCCAGTCGACGATCGGCACGTACACGTCGGCGGTGCCCTCAGTGGCGAGGCTGGTCTGGATGGTGACCTCGGCCGGGCCGAGCCGGTAGAGGTCCCCGCTATAGCCGCGAAGTGCCACAGTTGCACCAGCGACGCTGGTAACCAGCAGCCACAGACTTACGGCGGCGATGGTCGCCACCTGGCGCACGCGCGGCCGCCGGGCATGACGGATCAGCGGGCGGCTGGCGGCGGTGAACAGATGCTGCGTGGTCATCGGCGATGCACCCTCGTCGTCGGCATACGGGCGCCGACAATTAACGGTTACTGCGGTTCATCGTAGGTGCGGCCGCAAGCGGGGGAGGTCTGCTTGACGCGCCGGTGGGCAACCATGCCGTTACGTCGTCCGCTCCGGGTCGACCTCTCCAGGCGGCACGCCCGTTCTCCTTTTCGTACTCCTCTACGAAGTCGGCGTATGCGTAGGCTTGTTGGTAGACGTCGAGCGCCAGGTAGCGCTGAGGGCGGATCTCGAAGTACGCGCCGTGGCGCTCCTCCCGGACACAGACGATTGGCTCGTCGAGCGTGGGCTGCCAGTAGAGCGTCACTTCGACGCCGGCACTGGACGGCGCGCCAACTCTCGGCGTTTCGGATTCGAATGCCCCGGCGGGTCTAGCCGAGCTCCTTGCTGATTTGAGACTTTTGTGCATGGTGCTTCTCCTTTGATCTGAAAGCGGTTGCGACAAGGTCTAGGGCGGCCGAGTTAGACGGGCCTCGGGTCGAGCGACGCGTCGAAGATCGTTCGCTCGCGTGGCGCAGACAGAGATTCCCCCAGCATCGCCATCACCTAGTGCACCTCCGGGCGTGGCGATAGGAGAGACCCCGATCACGACCTCCTGGCGCGGGTGCGACCTTCGCAGAGCGCTCTCACGGACTCGAACCGCGACATCCCTCACGGTGAGAGTCCGCACGTCGAATCGTGCCAGGCCGCAAAAAAGCTCGGAGCGCACCGAGCGTGCGTTCCGGGTTGGCCTCGGGGAAGAAGTGGCCGCCGGACAGTGACTGGCCCACGGCGTCGGGCGCCCACGCGCGCCAGATGCCGAGGGGGCCGGCGGCGTCTTGGTACCAGGAGTCGAGCGGACCAGCGGCCGCCCAGAGCACCAGGGTTGGTGCTTCGACCTGCCGCCCGGCAGCGCGGTCGCGGCGGTCCGCCTCGTAGTCAAGGGTTGCGGCGGCCCGGTATTCCTCGCAGATCGCGTGGGCGGTTGCTGGATCCCGCAGCGCGTCGATGTAGAGGCCGCGAATGTCGTCGGGAAACGCCTCCGGGTCCGATCCCCAGCCATCGAGTGCGGCATCCACGAACACTTCCGGCCCGGCGGCGATCAGCTGCTCGGGCAGCGGCTCCGGCTGGGCCAGCAGCGACCACGGCCAGTACGCCAACGCCAGGCGGGCGTCCGCTCGGTCAAGCGCCTCGCCTGTCGGGATCACGTCGAGCACGGCCAGTCTCTCAACGCGGGTTGCGTGGTCGAGCGCGAGCCGGTACGCCACTCGTCCACCGCGGTCATGACCGACCACCGAGAAGCGCTCGAAGCCAAGACGCTGCATCAGCGCCACCATGTCGCCGGCCATCGCCGACTTCGCGTACGGCGCATGGTCCGGTGTGCTTGGCGGAGTCCCGCTGGCCCCGTAGCCACGCAAGTCAGCGCACACGACCGTGAAGTCCTCAGCGAGCGCGGGCGCCACCCGGTGCCACATGACATGTGTCTCCGGGAAGCCGTGAAGGAGGAGCACCGGGGCGCCTGCGCCGCCCGATCGCACTGCGATCGTCGTGACGCCCACATCGATAAGTTCGTGCTGAAAGCCCTCGAACATGGTGTCAAGTATCCCCTGCTCACGCACCTGCCCGCCGCCTCTTTCGGCGGTCGGAGCTTGACACTCCCGCAACGGGATACCCGATGATTGGGCTGGCCGCCGGGCTCGGCGGCGGCCAGGCACCAACCAAAGGAGGAACCATGAGCGTATCGCCGGTCAAGCTCGGCGGGGTCGTCGCCGAATACGTGGCCGCCGTCAATGCGTTCGACGAGGATGCGATCGTGGCCACGTTCGCCGACGACGCGTTTGTCAACGATGCGCGACGGGAGTTCTGGGGGAAGGATGCGATCCGCCGGTGGGTTCGCGAGGAGATGGTCGGGGACCGGGTTACCCTCGAGCCGATCGAGCTGATCGAGCACCACGGGCACACGATCCTGCGTGGGCGCTACGACGGCGACTACGACAAGACCAACCTGCCCGAGGAGTTGATCCTGACCAGCTACCTCACGGTCCGGCACGGAAGGATCGGCACGCTGATCATCATCCACACCGGCAGGGCAGCGTCCCCCTCGTCTCCGACGTAGCCTGCTTGACTCTCCCGTTGGGGGATGGAGGAGACTGTGTGCCATGCCAGCGCTGCTGACGATCGGCGAGTTTTCGCGCGCGAGCTACCTCACGATAAAGACCCTGCGCCACTACCACGACGTCGGGCTGCTCGAACCCGCCCGGGTGGACAGCTCCAGCGGCTACCGCTACTACCGGGCCGATCAACTCGCGACAGCCCAGACGATACGCCGCCTGCGCGAGCTCGAGATGCCGGTGGAGCAGGTCAAGGGTGTGCTGCAAGCCGCCGACGCCGGCGAGCGCAACGCGCTGATAGCCGATCACCTGGAGCGCATGGAGCAGCGCCTCGAGCAGGCCACTGCCGCCGTCGCGTCATTGCGTGCACTGCTACGGGAGCCTGAGGGGGCGACCGCGGTGGAGTTCCGCGCGGTCCCGCCAACGCCGGCGTTGTCAATATCCGCGGTCGTGAGCCTCGATGCCCTGGTCTCGTGGTGGACCGCGGCCTTTGACGAGCTGATCGGCACGCTGGCAGCGAGAGGCCTGCGGCCAGCCGGGAACTGCGGCGCCCTGTACGCGCAGGAAGTGTTCGAGCAGGCACACGGCGAGGTCGTGGTGTTCGTCCCAATCGCGGACCAGGTCACTGTTGCCGGACGCTCCCGGCCGACGACCGTACCCGCAGCCGAGCTCGCCGTGACTATCCATCACGGCGCTCACGACGACTTCGATCGCTCCTACGCCGCGCTGGGCCGATACCTGGCCGAGCACGACCTGAAGGTCGAGGAGCCCGTTCGCGAGTACTACCTGGTCGGCCCGCGTCACACCGACGACGCCAATCAATGGCAGACCGAGATCGCCTGGCCAGTCGCGCGGACGCACCGATGCGCCAGCCCACTGGCAACCAGTTGAGAGGACGCTATGAGCACCCACGTCGTGAACGAGTTTCATGCCCTACCGGGGCGCGCCGATGACGTCATGAACCTGCTGGTCGACCTCTCCCCGATCAGCAGAACGCGGCCCGGATGCCAAGGCATCTCGCTGCGCCGCGATCAGGACGACCCGATGAATATCGTCGGCGACACTCGCTGGGCCACCCGCGAGGACTACGACAACTACCTCGCCTGGCGAACCGCCGCCGGCTACAGCGCGCAGTTCGACGAGATGCTCGCGCAACCCATGAACATCCGCTATCTCGACGAAGTGCGCGCCTGGTAGCGGCAACGGCCGGCCGGCGCGCAAGGTGAAGCTGCCGCATAGCTGGAGGTAGTGCCCTCGGGTGTCGATTGGTTTTCGCGCCGCGTCTACGACCGGGGACGAACTGTCGGGCCTGTGAAATCCCGAGACGCATCACCCGCAAATCCGATTTCGCCGCGGCCCGACTAACAGCGAATGCCCTGAGCGGCGTGCGTGGGTCACACGACGCGCTCAGGGCCCATTTCGATAACTACCTGAACAAGGAGCTTGAGGTGAATCACAACCTTCGCGCGCTATCCGCAGTGCGCATCGTCCTCGCAGCCGCCGCCGCGGCGGTCGCCCTCTCCGCCAGTGCGCGCGCCGACACCGGGTCAGGGCCGCACGCGATCGCCGTGGGCGCCGGTTCCACCCGCGGTGCCCATCCAGCGTCCGGTCAGCCGGTGATCGACTGGAACCAAGTGCTGCTCTCGATCGTGAACACGCCCGGCGCACAGCCGGCGAACATCCAGCCGACGCGGAACTTCGCGATCCTCCATGCCGCGATCTACGACGCGGTGAACTCGATCGATCGCACCGGCCAGCCCTACCTGATCGACATCCACGCGGCTCGGCATGCGTCGGATGTTGCAGCCGCCGACGCAGCTGCGCATACGGCGCTGGTGGGGCTCTATCCGGCCCAGCAGAGCGTACTCGACCAGGACTACGCCGCCGAGCTCGCGACGGTGCCGGCGGGCTGGGCCAAGCGCCGGGGTAGCCGGATCGGGCGGCGCGTCGCCACCCGCATTCTTGCGATTCGGGCAGCGGACGGGTCGAACCTCACTGCGCCACCGTTCGTCCCCCGTGGGCACCCGGGCGACTACCGGCCGACACCGCCAACCTTTCCCACCCCGGTGTTCACCAACTGGGGCCACGTCTCCCCATTCGTGCTCGCGCGTGGCAACCAGTTCCGGCCCGGTCCGCCCCCCGGACCGGCTAGCCACGCATATGCGGCATCCCTGAACGAGGTGAAGCGCCTGGGCTCGTCGATCAGCACCGATCGCACGCAGCGCCAGACCGAGATCGGCACCTTCTGGAACGCGCCGATCCAGAACTTCTGGAACCAGATCGCCCAGACCATCGCGATCGCACACCACAGCAATCTGCCCGCCACGGCGCGGTTGTTCGCAGCCCTGAACCTCAGCCTCGCCGACTCCACGATCGCCCTCTACGACGCGAAGTACACCTACCAGCTATGGCGACCGGTCACAGCAATCCACCTCGCAGATACCGACGGCAATCCGCAGACGGTCGCCGACCCCACCTGGCTGCCGCTGCCCGTGAACACCGCCGCCGACCCCTCCTACCCCGGTGCCCACAGCACCATCAGCGCGGCGGCGGCCGTCGTGCTTGGGCACTTCTACGGCGATCACCAGCGATTCTCGGTTACCTCGCCCGCGCTGCCCAACGTGATTCGCTCGTTCACGAGCTTCTCCACCGCGGCGACCGAGGCCGGCCTGAGCCGAATCTACGCCGGCCAGCACTTCCGCTTCGATCACAGCGCCGGCCTCAGGCTCGGCCACCGCGTGGCGCACTTCGTCCTGCGAAACGCGCTGGTTCCGGCAGCCGGCTGACCTCGGGAATCCGACCAGCGACGACGCGGCTATCTCAAGGCGATGCGTGAGCTCAGATCAGTCGCCTCTTCGAACCTTCCCAGCGCGCGGCGCGCCGACCCCGCCGGCCATCTCCCCCCGGCGGCGGATGCGGCACGCCGAGCGCTGGGAAGCGCGGCTCTGTGGCGCCCGTGGACGCTGCTGGCCGCGGTAGCAGGAGCGCTGCTTCCCTGGATCATGTATCTCGCAGTGAGCCTGCCCATGGCCCACGTTGCCGTCCACTGGCGGCTTGCATGGGTCGGCTTCGACGCGACCCTGGCGGCGGTGTTCGCCTCCGCCGCACTGGCCGCCCGCCGTGGATCGCCCCTGCTTCCCGACCTGCTGACGGCGGGAGCGGTGCTGCTGCTGTGTGACGCCTGGTTCGACGTCGCCACCGCGGCGAGCGCACGCGAGTTGGCCGGAGCTGTGGCGGAGGCGGCGGCGGCCGAGGTGCCGCTGGCGTTGTTCTGCCTAGGTTTCGCCCACCGCGTCAGACGAATGGCCCCACACGAGGGCGGTCGATAGCCCACGACGCAAGGGCGCGGTGCGCCCGAACATCGCGCACGTACCGGGCTACCAGTCGCGGCGGCCCGCGGCCAACTCCTCCATGGCTGACCGGTCGATCGCCTCAGCAGAAATGACGCCCAGCCGGCAGCGTCGGCGCGGATCGTGAGCGCGAGGGTCGTCCAGGCGCTGGATACGCATTCTGACCTCCTCGTCGTTGGTGCACCGGTAAACGATTTGCACGCTGAGTGCGGATCGCCCAGCGCCTCATGGCGTGGTACAACTGGCGTGTGAGCGGGGACGTTCGGCATTCCGGCGTCTCGCAGGCCGGCCGTATCGACCTGGCCGAGGCGATCGCCCGTGACGGGCCGGGCGACTCGCACGTCGATGATGCGGCAGCCACGCGGTATCTGCTACGGCAGGTGCCGCTGTTCAGACGCATCGGCAAGCGCCACCTGCGGTTGCTGGCCGGTCGCTGTCAGGTCATGCGCTACCGGCCCGGTGAACCGATCGTGCGATCGGGCTTCAGCGGAGAGGGGTTCTTCGCGATCGCCGGCGGACGTGCACGCGTGCAGCGTTCCGACGGCCACGAAGTCATCCTCGGCCACGGCGACTTCTTCGGTGATCTTTCGCTGATCGACGGCGCCGACCGAAACGCGACCGTGGTCGCCGAGACTGACCTGATCGCGCTCAAGCTGACGCGGCAGACCTTCCTCGACCTGCTTGACGCAGAGCCGACCGTGTGCCGTGCCCTGGTCGAATCGCTGGTCGAGCGCATCCGCGCGATGGAAGCGCGATTGCCTCCCTGACACGCTGATCACGACAACGCCGGTCCCCCCGGATGTCGTGTCCGTCAGGTGGGTCTGCCAGACTGGCTGCGCCGGGGCGATGTAGCCGCGGCCTAGCGGATTGACGGAGCGACGGAGGAGGTGCGATGACCCCGGGAGATCTCACGATCGGAATCAATACGGTGTGGGTGGTGATTGCGGCCGTACTGGTGATGTTCATGCAGGCCGGGTTTGCGTTTCTCGAGGCCGGCTTGACGCGGATGAAGAACGCCGGTCACGTGGCCGCCAAGAACGTGCTCACGTTTGCGCTGTGCTCGCTCGTGTACTGGGCGATCGGCTTCGGCATCGCCTTCGGCAACGGCAACGGGCTGATCGGCACCAGCGGGTACGCCCCCGACGCCGCCGCGCTGCTGTCCGTTGGCAAGGCTCCCTTCAGCTTCTTCGGCGGGATCCCCGGTGGCGCCGGCTACCTGTTCGAGGTGGTATTCGCCGGCGTATCGGTGGCGATCGTGTGGGGCGGCATGGCCGAGCGGGCGAAGCTGTGGGTCTACTTCGCCTTCGGTGCGGCCTTCACGATCATCTATTCGGTGGTCAGCCACTGGGTGTGGCAGACCGATGGTTGGCTGTTCAGGCTGGGCATGCAGGACTTCGCCGGCTCGACCGTCGTGCACTACCAGGGGGCGCTGGCAGCGCTCGCCGGTGCGCTGCTGCTCGGCCCCCGCATCGGCCGGTTCGGACCGAACGGGCAGTCAAACGCGATCGCGGGCCACAACCTGCCGTACGCCGTTCTGGGCACGATTATCTTGTGGTTCGGGTGGTTCGGTTTCAATCCGGGATCGACGCTTGGGATCGTCTCCGGAGACCGGCTCGGGTTCTTCGCGTACGTCGCGACCACCACCAACCTGGCCGCGGCCGCCGGAGGGCTGAGCGGGATCCTGGTCAGCTGGGCGTTCGTTCACCGCAAGCCCGACCTGTCGATGCTGCTGAACGGCGTGCTGGCCGCACTGGTCGCGATCACCGCAGCCTGCGGCTTCGTCGAGCCCTGGGCAGCGGTGCTGATCGGCGCCGTGGCGGCAGCCGTGGCGGTGTGGGGGATCGGCTTCGTGGAGCGGCTGGGCATCGACGATCCGATCGGCGCCGTGGCGGTGCACGGCATGGCCGGCATCTGGGGGACGCTGGCGACCGGCCTGTTCGCGGCGCCGTCGCTCGCGGCCACGCTTGCCACCGGCCGCGGGGGCCTGCTCTACACCGGCGACCCGCACCAGCTGGGCGTGCAGGCCCTGGGCCTGGTGTCGGTCGGCGCATTCACCTTCACCACTTCGTTCGTGGTGCTGTGGGTGATGAACCGGCTGTGGGGAATCCGGGTCGAGGAGCGCAGCGAGGTGGACGGGCTCGATATGGCTGAGCACGGCACCTGGGGATATCCCGAGTTCGCCGGCGCAGCGGTGGTGGCGGTCGCGGACGCCCGCCTGGCAGCGACCGTGCCGGCCGAGCCGAGCCCGCAGGCGGCCTGACGAGCGGGTAGCCTCCGACAGCCACCAGACCGAGGACCCTCATCGCGATCGCGCGACGTGTGCTAGCTAGTCGAGCTCGGCCAGCAGCGTGTCGGTTGTGGCGACCGACTCGACGCGGTCTCGTCCGTTCGCCTTGGCGCTGTAAAGGGCGCGATCCGCGGCGCGAAGCAAGGTCGGTGTGTCATGCGCGTCGCCCGGCAGCGTGGCGACGCCGATGCTGGTCGTGATCGCGCGGTCGACCGTCGGTACGGTCACGGTCGCCACGCCGGCACGGAGCTTTTCGGCCACCTCGAGCGCCCCTGTGGCATCGGTGTCGGGGAGCAGGATCAGGAACTCCTCGCCGCCGTAGCGTCCGGCAAAGTCACTCTCGCGGATCGTCGAGCGAAGCACGTCGCCGACCGCTGCCAGCACCTCGTCTCCGGGGCCGTGGCCGAACGTGTCGTTGATCTGCTTGAAGTGATCGAGGTCGAGCAGCAGCGCCGAAAGGGGCCGCTCGCCGCGGCCGGCCTCGGCCACCATCCGCCGGGCCGTGTCGCGGGCCGATCGGTTGTTGGGCAGCCCGGTCAGGGCGTCGGTGGCCGCTCGCAGCTCGGCGATCGCGAGGTTCCGGAGATTGGCCAGCACCGGCGCAGCCTGGGTGACCGAGGCTTCGATGCGCATTCGATCGGTGTCCTCAATCGTCTCGGCGGTCACCAGCACCGATCCGATCACCTCGCCGCCGACCAGCAGCGGCTGGCAGACGCCCGGGCCGGAAAGCCGGCCGCAGACGGCGCAGTTGAGCAGGGGAGACGAGTCGCCGCCGGTGTCGTGCATGCGGCCGAGGCGAACCGCCAGGCAATCGCGGGGGACGGCCCCGGCGAGAGTGTCGATCAGCCCCGAGGACTCCGGTACGGCCGTCCGTGGTTCGAGACGGTCCTCGCTGTTGTTGCGGTTCAACACCACAACGTCACCGTTCGTCAGCGATCGCTCCAGGTGCACCTTCAGCAGCTCGTGCGCCTCCGGCTCTGAGTCGGCCAGCTGCATCGTCTGCATGAACTCGGTTTGTCGCATGGACTGAATCTCGCTGGCCGACCGGTCGACGACCATCCGGTTGAGCGCCCGTCCCAGCTCGGCCAGCTCGTCGCTACCCCGTACCGGCACCTCCTCCACCCTCGCACCGGAGGCCACGCGGGCGGCGAACAGCGAGTAGTTCCGGGCGCGCGGCACGATCGTCCACGCCAGCCACAGCGCCACCGCCATCGCAAGCACAATCGTGGCTGCGCTGATCTCGTAGACGCGCCGCACGGTTGCCCGATGTGTCTCATTGGCCACGCTCGCCGACCCGTCCGCCTGATTCGCCTCGGAGCGCGCGAAGCGATCCGAGAGCGTGGATACTCTGGCAAAGTCGTGCTGGAATCGCGGAATCGAGTCGGCAGCGGTGTGGCCTGCTGGAGACTCCAGTCGCCAACCCAGCCAACGCTGGCGAAATGCCGACCAGGCAAGCGTGAGATGGGCTGCGGCGGTTCGCTCGGCTGCGGTGTCGATCCCCGGCGCATGGGCGAGGTCGACGAGCGCCGCGTCGACCGCGGGGCCGTCCGTCCCCGCGATGGCGGAGGCCAACCGCCGCCGCTCACCGGCATCGTGGCTTGCCAGCGCCGCGATCGACGTTCGGTCGACCCGGTCGAGCGCAGTCCCCACGGCCTGCGCACGCTCGCCCGTGACCACGTTCTTGGCGTACAGCTGATCCACACGTGAGTCGAGCTGATCGAGACCGCGGGTCGCCGTCCAGGCCAACGCAAGCACCGCCGGCACGAGTACCGACGCAGCCAGCAAGAACCGTGCTCGAATCCCCAACCTCACGACTGTCCGCATCCCTCCTGGGCTTCAGCCCACTGAACGCAAGCGTCGCCCGTTGATCCCGCTTCATCGGCAGACACAGTTGCAGTCTTGAGACGACACGCCGGGCAGTGGTGGCGAACTGCGCAGACCGGCCTAGAACAGCCGTCCTGCTCGAGGCACATCACAAACGCTGGGGCGCGGCCGAGGCGAGCCGGGCGAGCGCGCGCAGCGATGCGTGCCGCGCGTCTTGATCCGTGACGGGCGTCGTCGCCATCACCTCGTCCGCGCCGGTCATCTCGACCAGCTCGGCCAGCCGCCGCGCGACCGTTTCCGGCGAGCCGATCGCCTGCGCCGCCAGCACCTGATCTGCGAGTTCGCGCTCGGACGGCGACCACTGGTGAGCCGCAACTTCCTCGTGCGAGGGGAACGGCCGCGGCGGCCGACCACTTCGCAACCGCACGAATGAGAGCGCCCACGCCGAAGCCAGTTCGTGCGCGCGCTCGTCCGTGTCGGCGCAGACGACGGTCACCGTCAGGATCGCGTGCGGCTGCTCCTGCACCTCCGACGGCTGGAACCCGTCCCGGTAGAGCCGCATGGCGGGCACCGAATACTGCGAGCTGAAGTGATGGGCGAATGCGTACGGCAGTCCACGCGCCGCCGCCAGACGAGCCCCGTAGTCGCTTGAGCCGAGTACGAACACGCGTGGCGCTGAGCGCGGGCGCGGGTAGGCGGTCAGCCCTTCGAGCGGATGACCGGGCGCAAAGCCGTGCAGATGCCCGAACAATTCGGCCAGCTGGGCGTCCAGATCCTCGCTGCCCGACCCGCGGCGAAGCGCGCGAGCAGTACGTCGGTCGGTACCCGGCGCGCGGCCGACGCCGAGGTCGATCCGGCCCGGGAAGAGACCCTCCAGCGTCGCCCAGCGCTCCGCCACCACGAGCGGCGCGTGGTTGGGCAGCATGACACCGCCCGAGCCGACCCGAAGCCGGCCCGTGATCGACGCCGCCCGCGCCGTCAAGACCTCCGGCGCCGTGCTGCCTATGCCAGGCATGTTGTGGTGCTCGGCGTACCACAGCCGCACGTATCCGAGCTCATCGGCCTGCCGCGCAAGCGCGTCCGCGCGCTCCAGGGCGGCCTCGGCGGACTCGTCGCCGGTGACTGGCACCACGTCGAGCAGGGAGATGGGAACGTCGAGCATCCGACCCGGAACGCTAGCTGCTGCCGGACGTGGAACGCAGAGCGGCCGCCGTTGCGGTGACGGGCTAGATCTGCTGGAGCACGCCCGCGAGCTCGAGCTTGCCGCCCCGCTGTACCGCGTCCTTGAACTGTGCGTTGGCGCTGCAGCCGGTCGGCAGCGCGAGCAGTTCGTAGCCCGGTACGCTGTCTCGCTCGAGCTCCGCGGCCACCGCCCCACGCAGCAGACCGGCCCGCTCGGTATCACCCCGCTCCGCTGCGAACACGGCGAGCAGGTCGACCGTCTGCACGATGCGGCGGTGATCCTCGATTTCGAGCGCGAGACGCAGCGATTGCTCTGCGAGCGCTTCGGCCTGCTCCGTCGTGCCGCGCTCGCGCATCCGCCGGCAGCGGCGAAGGAGCATTCGCGCCTGCCACCACGGATAGCCCGCGCTCGCCGCCATGTCGGTGGCCTGCTCGAGCAGCTCGAATCCAGCCGCCGGGTCACCATCCTCGAACTCGAGGTCGCCGAGCAGCCCGAGCACCTGCGACTCCTGTCGCCGCAGCCCGCGCCTGCGGCAGATTTCGAGCGACTCCCGGGCCGCGTCCCGCGCTGCCCCGGGATCGCCCTGATACCAGTAGCTGTGGCCGAGGTGCATCAGCACGAAGGCCAGCCCGTCCTCGTCTTCGAGCTGCCGGTAGACGGCGAGGCTCTCCAGGTAACGGCGATGCGCGAGCTCGCGCTGGGAGTCGTGGTCCGCCATCCCTCCGGCGGAGCAGAGCGCGCGGGCACGCAGCTTGTCAGACAGGTCGTCGAACGCGAGGAACGTGTCGAACCAGCGGATGCCCTCTGCCGGCTGGCCAGCCGCCCAAAGCTGTTGCACGGCGAGCGCCATGCGCGCGCCGAGGTCGGCCTCGCGCCGCTCGAGCGCCCACTCAAGCACCGCGCGGACGTTTGGCTGTTCACCGGCGAGGAGCCCCTGGCGCGCCTCGCCGCCCTCCGCGTACTGGGACAGGTTCGCCGACTCGGCCAGGGCGATGAAGTACTCGGCGTGGCGGCGACGCAGCGGCTCTTGATCGTTGGATCGAGCCAGCCCCTCAGCCGCGAACTGGCGGATTGTCTCGAGCATCCAGAAGCGGCCGCTCTCGCGCGCTCGCACGAGGCTCTTGTCGACGAGCGACTGCAGGACGTCGATGTCAGCGCCGCAGACCTGCTCGGCCGCCTCCAGCGTGCAACCGCCGGCGAACACGGCGAGCGCCGCGAACAGCCGCCGCTCCTCGGGATCGAGCAGGTCGTGGCTCCATTGGATGGTTGCGCGCAGGGTCTGCTGGCGCTCGTCGACGCCACGACCGCCCTTCAGCACGTCCAGCCGCTGCCCGAGCCGGTCGAGCAGCTGCTCGGCCGAGAGCACCCGCACGCGTGCGGCGGCGAGCTCGAGGGCGAGGGGCAGCTGCTCGAGCCGAGCGCATAGCTCGGCGATCGCGGGGCCTGGGGTGAAGCCGGGCTCGGCGGCGCGCGCCTGCGCCACGAACAGCTCGAGGCCCTCCGCCGGCGCGAGCGGCGGCACCGGGTAGGCGTGCTCGCCCGGCACACGCAGCAGTTCGCGGCTCGTCACCAGCAGGTTCAGGTTCGGGCAGGCCGCGAGCAGCCGCGGGAGCTCCGGCGCGGCCGCGATCACGTGCTCCATGTTGTCGACCACCACCAGCATGGCGCGGTCGCCGATGAACTCCGCCAGCGACCCCTTCGCGCCGAGCGCCGCGGCCACGACGTCCGGCACGAGCGCAGCATCGGCTAGCGGCGCCAGCGCTACCCACTGGACGCCGGCGGGGTAGCGGTCGGCGGCGTCGGCTGCAGCCTGCAGGGCGATCCGGGTCTTGCCGGTGCCGCCGGGGCCGACCAACGTCAGCAGCCGCACGCCGGGCCGCAACAGCATTTCGTCGACCTCGGCGAGCTCGCGGCGCCGGCCGAGGAATGGGGTCTGAGGCACTGGTAGGTTGGCCTGGTGCAACGACTTCAAGGGCGGGAAGTCGCCGTCGCCGAGCTGGTAGATGCGCTCCGGCGCCGACAGGTCCTTGAGGCGGTGCTCGCCCAGATCCCGCAGGCCGTCGCCGCCCACCAGGGCGGCGGTGGAGGCAGAAAGCAGCACCTGCCCGCCGTGGCCACAGGCGGCAATTCGGGCCGCACGGTGAACATCGATGCCGACGTAGTCCCCGTCGACGACAAGCGGCGTGCCGGTGTGCAGGCCGATGCGGAGCCGCAGGCGCCCGTCGCCGAACGCCTCGGTCACGGCCCGGGCGGTGGCGAGCGCGCCGACGGCGGTCGGGTAGGCGACGAAGAAGGAGTCGCCCTCGGTGCCTATCTCGACGCCGCCCTCGGCGATGATCGCATCACGGACGACGCGTCGGTGCTCGCCGAGGGCGCGCGCGTACTCCTCGGCGCCGAGCCGCTGCAGCAGCTGCGTCGAGCCCTCGACGTCGCTGAAAAAGAAGGTGACGGTGCCGGTGGGAAGATCGCGCCCCACCGGCATATGATGCCGGATCAGGCCCTTAACCCGTCAAGTTCGCCGCGGGACGCGGCACTCGACGTGAACGGGGTCGACGTGTATGGTCTCTCGTGTGGTGCTGGGGAGGCTCCAAATCCGGTCGTTCGTGGCCGCACTCGTGGTGCTGCTTGCGGTGCCGGCATCGGCGGGCGCGGCGACCGGGCCGATGAAGATCCACTACTACCAGCGGCCGGGCTCGGCGTGTGCGAGCACGAACCCGACTGCGGCCGGCGCCAAGAAGTACACCAGTGCAGTCAGCCAGACCGGGCTCGCCTTCGACGGCTCAGAGCTGCTGGTCAGCTGCTGGGGCGACGGATCGATCCTCAAAGTCAGCGAGGCGGGGAGCGTGGTCGGTCAGCTGCAGGTGACCGGCGTGGCGGGGCTCGGCGGCATCAGCTGGGACGCGGATCACAACGTGCTTTGGGCATGCGCCATCACCGGGACGAACACGTCGCTCAGCAACCGGATCGGCTGGGTCGAGTTCGATCCGTCGACCCAGTCGGGGGCGTGGCACTACGTGGGGGATGCGCCGCACGGCTGCACCAATAACCTCAACTACGCGAACGGCGTGCTGTGGGCCGACGGTGCCTACAAGCTGTCCCACGGGTCGAGCCAGTGGATCGACGTCGGCACGGCCGTGCTGGTACCGCCGCTGACGATGACGCCCACGTATCATCCGTTTACTCCGGATGGGCACGTCAGCGGGGCGATCCCCGGTGCCGACGGCCTGCCCCTGTGGGAGGCTGATAACTGGACGCCGACCACGAAGTCGATCTGGGAGGCCGGGGCGACGTCGGCGATCGAGACCGGCACGCAGCGGTTCGAGCAGCTGGTCTGCGACCCGAACACGCCGACCGGGCCGATGCTGTTCGTGAAGTGGTTCAACCAGAACGGCTTCGGCGCGCTGCCGGTCGACACGTGCTAGGGAGGTACCGCACCACACCTGAACGCACGCGCAGGTCTTGCCCCCAGCAGGCGTAACCGCTCGCCGGTCATACTTCAATATGACCCGGACGATCTCGCCTGCGAGAGGAGCGATAGCGATGACCGCACCCGTCACGAGGCTCAACCGCGAATACAGCAGTTCGGGGGCGGCCGTCACGGGATGGGAGGAGACGCGGA
>Ga0075435_100001531_pt1 | contig 14884 bp, 11 predicted proteins | sample RhiMethybrSRZTD4_FD_75302 | JGI IMG/M metagenome (GOLD analysis project Ga0075435, IMG submission 75302) | Populus rhizosphere microbial communities from Tennessee, USA - Rhizosphere MetaG P. TD hybrid SRZTD4 | ecosystem: Host-associated > Plants > Roots > Rhizosphere > Soil | place: USA...
TCGAAATCGCAGCGCGCCAGCATGTCGTTGATCATGCCCTGCAAGCCGAGCTTCTGGCCGTCCTCCGGCGTGTAGATGCGCGCCACGCCGTAGTCCTGCAACTGCTTGATCTCGGTCGCGACGATCACGCCGCCGCCGCCGCCGAACACCTTGATGTGCGCGCCGCCGCGCTGGCGCAGCAGGTCGACCATGTATTTGAAATACTCCACGTGCCCGCCCTGGTAGGACGACACCGCGACGCCCTGCACGTCTTCCTGCAGCGCGGCGCTGACCACGTCCTCGACCGAGCGGTTGTGGCCGAGGTGGATCACCTCGGCGCCCGAGGCCTGCAGGATGCGCCGCATGATGTTGATCGACGCATCGTGGCCGTCGAACAGGCTCGCGGCGGTGACCAGGCGGATCTTGTGCTTCGCCTTGTAGACCAGGTTCTTGGTTTCGGCCAGATCGGTCATGGGAAAGGCCGTTAGCCTAGTTGACGTTTACGTAAACGTCAATAATGCTAGTCGCGGTACGACGGGTCCCTGGCGTCGACCAGGCGCACCAAGGCGGCGTAGACGTCCTCGCAAACCCGGGATTCGCCCGGGCCGGACTCCTCGAGCATGCGCTCGATCACGGCGGGCGGCAGGCGGTTCTGCTCGCCGCCGGCCAGCGCCGCAGCGACTTGCACGTCGCAGGCGCGCTGCAGGGTCCAGAGCCGCAGATAGGCCTCGGCCAGGTTCGCGCCCCAGGAGAGCAGGCCGTGATTGCGCAAGATCATGACGTGCTTGTCGCCGAGGTCGCGCACGATGCTTGCGCGCTCGGCGGTGTCAACGGTCACGCCCTGCAGGTCGTGGTAGGCCACGCGCCCGTTGAGCATCGCGCCATAGAAGTTGTCGCTCGACAGGCCGTCCTTCAGGCAGGAGACGGCAATGCCGTTGGTGGTGTGCGTATGCATGACGCAGTGCGCGTGCGGCAGCGCGCCGTGGATCGCCGAATGAATGACAAAGCCAGCCTTGTTGACCGGCCACTGCGTCTCGCGCAGCGCATTGCCCTCGAGGTCGATCAGCACCAGGCTGCTCGCCGTGACCTCGCGGTAGTGAAGGCCGAACGGATTGATAAGAAAACGCGGCTCGGGGCCCGGCACGCGCAAGGTGATGTGGTTGAAGATCATCTCCACCCAGCCGAGCATGTCGAAAATGCGGTAGCAGGCCGCGAGTTCGACGCGCGCCTTGCGCTCGGCGTCCGACATCGGCGCGGCCTGCGCCGTGCGTTTTTTCGTCTGCATGTAGAGGCTCATGGAGTTAGAGTTTACTCTCTAGCCATGCGGAAGCGGATATGAGCGACGCCTGCCATCATCACCCTGCGCCTTCGCCGGACGTCGGCGCGTACCGCCGCATCCTGTGGATCGCCCTGGCGGCGAATATCGCCATGTTCGGCGTCGAGCTGGCGGCCAGCATTTTCTCCGGCTCCTCGGCGCTTGCCGCCGACGCCGCCGACTTTCTCGGCGATTCGGCGAACTACGCCTTGAGTCTCGGCGCGCTGGCCATCGGCGGCGCCTGGGTTTCGCGGGTGGCGCTCCTCAAGGGCGTGGCGATGTCGGGGTACGGGCTGGCGGTGCTCGCCTACGCCGGCTGGCGTGCCTGGCTCGGCATGCCGCCCAATGCGCTTACCATGGGCGCCGTCGGCGTGCTGGCGCTCGCCGTCAATTTCACCGTCGCCGTGCTGCTGTACCGCTTTCGCGAAGGCGACGCCAACATGCGCTCGGTGTGGCTGTGCACGCGCAACGACGTCATCGCCAACCTTCTGGTATTGGTGGCGGCGGCCGGCGTGTCCGCCTCCGGCACCGTATGGCCCGACGTGGCGGTGGCGGCAATCCTCGCCGTCCTCGGCCTGAGCGCCGGCCGCCTCGTCATCCGCCACGCGCGCGCCGAGTTGCGTCTCTAGCGCGCCCCCGGAAAGCGCTTGCCGAAATCGCGCAGCACTTCGCGCGCGCAGTTGTGGCCGGGCGCGCCGGTGACCCCGCCGCCCGGGTGCGCGCCCGCACCGCAGAGATAGACGCCCTTCAGCGGCGTGCGGTAGTCCGCGTGCCCGAGCACCGGCCGCGCCGACCAGAGCTGGTCGAGCGACAGCTGGCCGTGGAAGATGTCGCCGCCGGTGAGGCCGAATTCGCGCTCGAGGTCGGCTGGCGACAGCGCGCTGTGCGCGACGACGCTGTCGCGAAAGCCCGGCGCGTGGGCGTCGACCACGTCGAGGATCCGGTCCACGGCCTCGTCCTTGCGCGCCGCCCAGTCGGCGTGCGGCGCGAAATGCTGGCAGAACAGGCTCGCCACGTGCGCGCCCTTCGGCGCCAGCGTCTGATCCAGCGTGCTCGGGATCACCATTTCGACGATCGGCGCGCGCGCCATGCCGTCGGCGCGCGCATCCAGGTACGCGCGGTCCATGTATTCGAGGGAGGGTGCCATGATGATGCCGGAGGCGTGGTGCACGCCCTCCTCCGGCAGGCAGGCGAAGCGCGGCAGCCGCGACAGCGCGACGTTCATGCGGAAGGACGCCGAGCCGCACTTGTAGCGCTCGATGCGCTCGCGAAAATCGCGCTCGAGCAGCGCCGGATCCACCAGGTGCTGGAACAGGAGCTTGGGATTGACGTTGGCCACGATGGCGCGCGCCGCGTACTCGGCGCCGCCTTGCGTGACGACCGATTCCGGCGCGATGCTCTTGACCGGCGCGTGGCATTCGATGTCCACACCGAGGCCGCGGGCGCGCGCCGCGAGCGCCTCGCTGATCGCGCCCATGCCGCCCATCGCATGGCCCCAGACGCCGCGCTTGCCGTTGACCTCGCCGAAGCAGTGGTGCAGCAGCACGTAGGCGCTGCCCGGGTGGTAGGGGCTGGCGTAGCTGCCCACCACGGCATCGAAGCCGAACGCCGCCTTGACCGGCGTCGCCTCGAACCAGTCTTCCAGCCATTCGGCGGCGCTGCGCGTAAAGAGCCCGAGCAGGTCGCGCCGTCCCGGCAGATCGAGGCGCCGCAGCTTCATCGCCGCGCCCGACAGGCGCAGGAAGTCGCGCGGCCCGCCGCCGACGTTGGGCGGGGTCTTCAGGGCGAGCGCGCGCAGCACGTCGGCGACGCGCTCGAGCTTCGACCAGTACGACGGCAGCACCTTGGCGTCGCGCTGCGAGTGGCGCGCGAACTCGGCCTGCGTCGCCTCGAGGCCGCCGCCCACCTTGAGGTAGCCGTGGTCGAGCGGCAGGAAATTGGCCAGCGGCCGCTCGACGATCTGCAAGCCGAGCTCGGCGAGCCGGAGCTCGCGCAGCACCTTGGACTGCAGCAGGCTCACGGTGTAGGCGGCAGTCGAATTGCGGAATCCGGGATGGAATTCCTCGGTGACGGCGGCGCCGCCCACCACGCCGCGCCGCTCGAGCACCTTCACCTTCAATCCGGCCATCGCCAGGTAACAGGCGCAGACCAGGCCGTTGTGGCCGGCACCCACGATGACAGCGTCGAATTTCACTCCACCGTGACCGACTTAGCCAGGTTGCGCGGCTTGTCGACGTCCGTGCCACGGGCGAGCGCCGCGTGGTAGGCGAGCAATTGCAGCGGCACCACGTGCAGGATCGGCGAGAGCTGGCCGTAGTGCTCGGGCAGGCGGATGACGTTCACGCCTTCCGAGGCAGCGATGCGCGTGTCGGTGTCGGCCAGCACGTACAGCTCCCCGCCCCTCGCGCGCACTTCCTGCATGTTCGATTTCACCTTGTCGAGCAGCGCGTCGTTCGGCGCCACGGTCACCACCGGCATGTCCGCGGTCACCAGGGCGAGCGGGCCGTGCTTTAGCTCGCCGGCCGGGTAGGCCTCGGCGTGCACGTAGGAGATTTCCTTCAGCTTCAGCGCGCCCTCCAGCGCGATCGGATAGTGCATGCCGCGGCCGAGGAACAGCGCATGCTCCTTTTTCGCGAAGCGCTCCGCCCAGGCGATGAGCTGCGGCTCGAGCGCGAGCACCGCGGCGAGCGCCTGCGGCAGGTGGCGCAGCGCCTGCAGATGCTTGCGCTCCTCTTTCCGGGACAGCCTCTTTCTCAGCTTGGCGAGCGTCAGCGCGAGAAGAAACAGCGCCACCAGCTGCGTGGTGAACGCCTTGGTGGAGGCGACGCCGATCTCGACGCCGGCGTGCGTCAGGAATTTGAGCCGCGTCTCGCGCACCATCGCGCTGCTGGCGACGTTGCAGACCGCGAGCGTGCGCTTCTGGCCGAGCGACTTCGCGTGGCGCAGCGCGGCCAGCGTATCGGCGGTCTCGCCCGACTGCGACACCGCCACCACCAGGGTCGCCGGATCGGGCACGCTTTCGCGGTAGCGATACTCGCTCGCGATCTCGACCTGGGTCGGCAAGCCCGCGATGCCCTCGAGCCAGTACTTGGCGGTAAGCCCGGAGTAGTAGCTCGTGCCACAGGCGAGGAGCAGCACGCTCTTGACGCCGCGCAGCGCCTGCGCAGCACCCGGCCCGAACAGCGCGGGGGTGACCAGCTCGACGCCCTCGAGCGTGTCGGCGACCGCGCTCGGCTGCTCGAAGATCTCCTTCTGCATGTAATGCCGGTACGGTCCGAGCTCGGCCGTCGCGCCGGCCGCCTTGACGGTGCGCGCCTCGCGCTTGACCTGGCGGTCGGCGGCGTCGAACACGCGGTAGCCGTCCCGTTCGATCACGGCGACGTCGCCCTCTTCCAGATAGGCGATGCGCTCGGTGGTCCCGGCGAGCGCCAGCGCGTCCGAGGCGAGGAACATTTCGTTCGCGCCGACGCCGATCACCAGCGGGCTGCCGGCACGCGCGCCGACCACGCGGTGCGGCTCGCGCTGCGAAAGCACGGCGATGGCGTAGGCGCCTTTCAGGCGCTTGACCGCGCGGCGCACCGCCTGGAACAGCTCGCCGTCGTAGCAGCTGTGCACCAGGTGCGCGATGACCTCGGTGTCGGTCTGGCTGTCGAAGGCATAGCCCTTCGCCTTGAGCTCGGCGCGCAGCTCCTCGTAGTTTTCGATGATGCCGTTGTGCACCACCGCGATTTCGTCGCGCGACACCATCGGGTGGGCGTTCTTCGTCACCGGCGCGCCGTGTGTCGCCCAGCGCGTGTGCGCGATGCCGGTTTCCGCCCTGACTTTCTGCTTGCGAATCTGGCCGGCCAGGTCCTCGACGCGGGCCACGCTGCGCACGCGGGCGAGGCCGTGCTCGCCGACGGTGGCGACGCCGCAGGAATCGTAGCCGCGATATTCAAGGCGCCGCAGTCCCTCCACCATCAGCGGCACGATGTCGCGCCGCGCCGCCGCGCCGACGATGCCGCACATGGACTAGCCCTTCTTCTTCGCCGGCGGCTTCCACGCCGGGATGGAGACCTGCTTCGCGCGCGCCACCGTCAGCTGGCGCGCCGGCGTGTTCTTGGTGATGGTGGAGCCGGCGCCGACATACGAGCCCTTGCCGATGGTGACCGGGGCCACCAGGGTCGCATCCGAGCCGATGAAGGCATCGTCCTCGATCACGGTGCGGTGCTTCTTGAAGCCGTCGTAGTTGCAGGTGATGGTGCCGGCGCCGACGTTCACCCGCGCGCCGATTTCCGAGTCGCCGAGGTAGGCGAGATGGTTCGCCTTCGAGCCGGCGCCAATGCGGCTCGCCTTGACCTCGACGAAATTGCCGATGTGCACCTCCTCGGCGAGCGCCGCGCCGGGGCGCAGGCGCGCATACGGGCCGACGATGCAGCGCTTGCCGACGCTCGCCTCCTCCAGCAGGGAATTGGCGCGAACCTGCGTGTCGGCGCCGACGGTGACGTCGCGCAGCACGCAGTTCGGGCCGATGCGCACGCGATCGCCGAGCTTGACGCGCCCCTCGAACACGCAATTCACGTCGATGAATACGTCGCGCCCGCAATCGAGCTCGCCGCGCACGTCCACGCGCCACAGATCGGCGAGCGTCACGCCGGATTCCAGCAATTGCTGCGCGCGGCGGTTCTGGTGCGCGCGCTCGAGCAGCGCCAGCTCGTGGCGCGAATTGACGCCGGCGACCTCCCACGCATCCTGCGGCGCGACGCTGGCGATGTCCACGCCGTCTTTCGCCGCGAGGCCGATGACGTCGGTGAGGTAATACTCCTTCTGCGAATTGGACGCCTTCACCTGCGCCAGCCAGGCGGCGAGGCGCTTCGCGGGGGCGGCGAGGACTCCCGCGTACCATTCGCGGATGGCGAGCTCGCGCGGCGAGGCGTCGCGGCTCTCGACGATGCGCCGCACGCGGCGCCCCGCGCCACGCACCACGCGCCCGTAACCGTTGGCATCGCCCAGCTCGGTGCTGCAGATCGCGAGGCCGCCCTGAGCGGCGGCAACAAGCTGCGCCAGCGTCTCGCGGCGCACCAGCGGCACGTCGCCGTTGAGCACCAGCACGTCGGCGCCCTTGGACACTTTCGGCAGCGCCTGCAGGACGGCATGGCCGGTGCCAAGCTGGCGCGCCTGCTCGATCCAGGTGACGCGTGCCGGCCTGAATGCCGCGCGCAGCGTATCGCCGCCGTGGCCGTAGACCACCAGGATCTTGCGTGGCTTCAATGCCCGCGCGGCGTCGAGGACGTACGCGAGCAGCGGCCGGCCGGCGAGCGGATGCAGGACTTTCGGCAGCGCGGAGCGCATGCGCTTGCCCTGCCCGGCGGCGAGCACGATGACGTCGAGCGGCATGGCGGAATTCTAGGCTAATATTGTTTTCACCGAGGAGAAGGACGCCATGAGACTGCTCATTGCCATAGCGCTGGCCGCGGCGGCGTTGCAGGCGGCGGCGCAGGACGCCTGCGCCAACCGCGGCGAGCTCGACGCGCTGTACTGCGACGAGAACCGCGACCTGGTGGCCGATCCGCCGAAGGATGCCCGGCGCTTCAAGAACCCCTCGACGCTGGTGTTTACCTACACGCCGGTGGAAGACCCGGCGGTGTACGAGAACGCCTTCAAGCCGTTCACCGACCATTTGTCGAAGTGCACCGGCAAGCGCGTGGTGTTCTACCAGGTGCAGTCCAACGCCGCGGAGATCGAAGCGATGCGCTCCGGCCGGTTGCACGTCGGCGGCTTTTCCACCGGCCCGACCAATTTCGCCGTTAACCTCGCCGGCGCGGTGCCTTTCGCCGTCAAGGGCGACGCGCGCGAATGGCAGGGCTACCAGCTGTGGCTGATCGTGCGCAAGGAAAGCCCGATCCGCACCATCAAGGACATCAAGGGAAAGAAAGTCGCCCACGTGCAGCCCTCGTCCAATTCCGGCAACCTGGCGCCGCGCGCGCTGTTCCCGAAGGAAGGCGTGATTCCCGACCAGGATTACAAGGTGGTGTATTCGGGCAAGCACGACCAGTCGATCATGGGCGTCAATTCCGGCGACTTTGATGCGGCGCCGGTGGCGAGCGACGTCTTCAAGCGCATGGCGGAGCGCGGGCAGATCAAGGCGGAGGATTTCCGCGTGATCTGGAAGAGCCAGACGTTCCCGACGTCGTCGTTCGCCTACGCGCACGACCTCGAGCCGAAGCTGCGCGACACCATGCTCAAGTGCTTCTACGACTACCGCTTCCCGGCCGAGATGCAGAAGGCCTTCGGCGGCGCCGACCGCTTCTTCCCGATCACCTACCTCAAGGACTGGGCGGTGGTGCGCCAGGTGGCCGACGGCAGCGGCGAGAAATTCAACAAGGCGGCCTTCGACAGCCTGAAGCAGAAAGAAACCGAGGCGCTGGCGAAGAAGGCGAAGAAATAGCCCTCGCCTTAAAGCGGCTCGTCAAGGAGTACCAGCCCGGCCGGCCGGTGCTGCGCGGCATCGACCTGGAATTCGGCGCGCGCGGCATCACCGCGGTAATCGGCCCCTCGGGCACCGGCAAGTCGACGCTGATCCGCTGCATCAACCGGCTGGTCGAGCCTTCCAGCGGCGAAATCCTGCTCGACGGCGTCGACCTGGCCAGGCTCCCGCGCGCCGAGCTGCGCCTCGCTCGCCGGCGCATCGGCATGGTGTTCCAGGAATACAACCTGGTCGAGCGCCTCAGCGTGATGGAGAACCTGCTGTGCGGCCGCCTCGGCTATGTCTCGCCCCTGCAGGCCTGGCTGCGGCGCTATCCGGCCAAGGACATCGCGCGCGCCTTCGAGCTGCTCGACACCGTAGGGCTAGCGGCGCACGCCCAGTCGCGCGCCGACAGCCTCTCGGGCGGCCAGCGTCAGCGCGTCGGCATCGCGCGCGCCATGATGCAGGAGCCGCAGCTGCTGCTCGCCGACGAGCCGACGTCGTCGCTCGATCCGAAGACTTCGGTCGAGATCATGGGGTTGATGCAGTCACTCTCTCGGACGCACGGCTTCCCGGTGATCATCAACATCCACAATGTCGAGCTGGCGCGGCGCTTCGCCGACCGCGTGGTGGGCATGACCGGCGGGCAGGTGGTGTTCGATGGCCCGCCGGCGACGCTGACCGATGATCATCTCCAGTCCATCTACGGCGGCGAGGGCTGGCTTGAGTAGGGTGGCTTTCCCGGCGAACTGGTGGGCGCGCGCCGGCTGGACCCTGCTCCTGCTGTACGTCGCCTATGCCGCCTCGCAGCTCGAGCTGACGCCGGCGCGCTTCGCTGCCGGCCTCGAGCACGGCGGGAAATTCATCGCGCGCCTGTTTCCGCCGGATTTCCACCGCTGGGAGCTGCTGCTGAAGGGCATGGTGGAAAGCCTGCAGATCGCCGTCGTCGCCTCGGCCCTCGGCGTGCTGATCTCCGCGCCGCTCGCGCTGCTCGCGGCGCGCAACCTGATGCCGGTGTGGGCGAGCTGGCCGGCGCGCGCCGTGATGGTGCTGTGCCGCAGCTTCCACCCGGTGATCGTGGCGATCCTGTTCGTCAAGGCGGTGGGCTTCGGCGCGCTGGCGGGGATCCTCGCGCTGATCATCGCCTCGGTCGGGTTCCTCGGCAAGCTGCTCACCGAGGCGATCGAGGAAATATCGCTGAAGCAGGTCGAGGCGGTGCGCGCCACCGGCGCGCCGTTCCTGTCGGTGGTGACCTACGCCGTGGTGCCGCAGGTGTTCGCGCGCTTCATCGGCTTCGCCTCCTACGAGACCGACGCCAACCTGCGCAACTCGACCATGGTCGGCATCGTCGGTGCCGGCGGCATCGGCGGCACGCTGTTCGCCGCCTTCCAGCGCTTCGACTACGACTTCGTCTGCGCCATCGTGCTCACCATCATTGTGCTGATCATGGTCGGCGAGGTGCTGACGGTGCGCATCAAGAAGGTGTTCCGGGTTTGAGCGCTGCGCTCGAGCGCGAGTGGCGGCGCTTCACGCCCGTCGAGCGCCTCGGCCGCTTCACCGTGTATTTCGGCGTGGTGGCGGCGATCGTCGCCTCGCTGCAGACGGTGGAGGTGATCCCCGAATTCCTCTACGACGCCCCGGAGCAGATCGGCGACATGCTGGTGCGGATGTGGCCGATTGCCTGGGGCCACTATCCCGAAGGCGTGCACCAGGCACTGCTCGAGTCGCTGCACATCGCGACGCTCGGCACGGTGCTCGCCGTGCTGATGGCGGTACCGGTGGCGTTCCTCGCGGCGCGCAACGTCACGCGCTCGGCCGGCCTCAACTACGCCGCCAAGCTGGTGCTGGTGTCGGCGCGCTCGGTGAATACGCTGATCTGGGCCCTGCTGTTCGTCGCCGTCTTCGGACCGGGCGCGCTCGCCGGCACGCTGGCGATCGCCTTCCATTCGATCGGCTTCACCGGCAAGCTCCTCGGCGAAGCGCTGGAGGAGTCCAATCGCGGCAGCATCGAGGCGCTCGAGGCGAGCGGCGCACCCTGGCTGTCGATCGCCCTCAAGGGGTACTGGCCTCAGGTGCGCCCGGCGTTCTGGGGCATCGTGCTGTTCCGCTGGGACATCAATGTGCGCGAATCCGCGGTGCTCGGCCTGGTCGGCGCCGGCGGCGTCGGCATGGCGCTCGACACGGCACTGAATCTGTTTCAGTGGGATCGGGCCGCGCTGATCCTGGTGTCCGTGCTCGCGGTCGTGGTCGTGGCCGAGATCGCCACCACGCAACTACGCAAGCGCATTCTCTGATGCTGCCGGCCGAGCTTGCCTCCGGGTTCTCCCGCGTGGCGCTCGCCAACATCGAGCGCGAGTACCCGCGCCGCGTCGACCACCTGATGGCGGCGGCCGGCGACGAGCTGCTGCCGCGCAAGCTGCATCCCGCGTTCTACGGCAGCTACGACTGGCATTCGGCGGTGCACATGCATTGGCTGCTGGTGCGCGTGCTGCACCTCTATCCGATGCTGCCGGAAAACGGGCGCATCGCGGCGGTGCTCGACGCGCACCTCTCGCCGGCGGCGCTCGACGCCGAGCTGCGCTACGTCCGCGCGTCGAAGACCTTCGAGCGCCCTTACGGCTGGGCCTGGCTCCTGAAGCTCCAGGCCGAGGCGCTGCGCGGCAAGACGCGCTGGTCGCGCCCGCTCGCCCCGCTGGCCCGGGAGATCGCCGGCAAGCTTGGCGAATTCATCGGCGGTGCCCCCTATCCGGTACGCGCGGGCAGCCATGGCAACACCGCCTTTGCCTGCCTGCACGCGCTCGACTACGCGCGCGTCGCGGCCGATGGCGCGCTCGAATTCGAGATCCGCAAGGCGGCGCGCCGCTGGTACGTCGGCGACCGCAATGCGCCGCTCGCCTTCGAGCCCTCGCTCGACGACTTCCTCTCGCCCAGCCTGGTCGAGGCGCTGCTGCTGAAGCGATTGCTCGAGCCGGCGGAGTTCGGCGCCTGGCTCAACGGCTTCCTGCCTGCCGGCATCGGCAAGCTCGCCGAGCCGCCGGTGGTGGCCGACCATGCCGATCCAAAGCAGAGCCACCTCGACGGCCTGTGCCTGTCGCGCGCCTGGTGCCTTGCCGGGCTCGGCCTGCCGGAAGCCGCCGCGCGCAACCTGGAGGCGGCGCTGCCGCACGTGGCTGGCGGCGACTACGCCGGCGAGCATTGGCTCGCCTCGTTCGCCGTGCTGGCGCTCGCCGAGCCGCCCTGACCTCTGCTCGACCAGCGACGCGCCTCAGCGCGGCAGCAGCGAGCTGCCCATGAGGAATTCGTCCACCGCGCGCGCGCACTGCCGGCCCTCGCGGATCGCCCACACCACCAGCGACTGGCCGCGGCGCATGTCGCCGGCGGCGAACAGCTTCGGCACGCTGGTGGCGTAAGCCGCGCCGGAGGCGCTGTTTTCCACACCGGCTCGGGCATTTCCGCGCGCGTCCTTCGCTGCGCCGAAGGCGTCGAGGATCGAGGCATAGGGGCCGACAAAGCCCATCGCCAGCAGCACCAGGTCGGCCGGCATGTCGAACTCGGAACCGGCAATCTCGGCGGGCTTGCCGTCCTTCCAGGCCAGGCGCACCGCGCGCAGCCGCTTCACGCGGCCCTGCTCGCCGAGAAAGGCCTTGGTGGCGATCGACCAGTCGCGCTCGACGCCCTCCTCGTGCGAGGACGAAGTGCGCAGGCGCGTCGGCCAGTAGGGCCAGACCGGATTGCGCTCGACGTCGGGCGGCATCGGCAGCAGCTCGAAATTCATCACCGATTTCGCGTCATGGCGATTGGACGTGCCGATGCAGTCCGAGCCGGTGTCGCCGCCGCCGATCACCACCACGTGCTTGCCCTTCGCCCACAGGTCCTTGACGTTGCTGTCGCCGGCCACGCGCCGGTTCTGCAGCGGCAGGAAGTCCATGGCGAAATGGATGCCGTCGAGATCGCGTCCCGGCACCGGCAAGTCGCGCGGCTGCTCGGCGCCGCCGGCCAGCACCACCGCGTCGTAGTCGGCCAGCAGCTTTTTCGCGTCCACCGGCTTCGCCTGGGCGTTGCCGGCGCCGACTGGCGCCCCGCCCACCACGTGGTTGACGCGGAATTCCACGCCCTCGGCCTTCATCTGCTCGACACGGCGGTCGATCAGCCACTTCTCCAGCTTGAAATCCGGGATGCCGTAGCGCAGCAGACCGCCGATGCGGTCGTTCTTCTCGTAGAGGGTCACCGCGTGGCCGGCGCGCGCCAGCTGCTGGGCGCAGGCAAGCCCGGCCGGGCCCGAGCCGATCACCGCGACCTTCTTGCCGGTACGGGCAGCGGGCAACTGCGGCTTGACCCAGCCCTCGTCCCAGGCGCGATCGACGATGGCGTGCTCGATCGACTTGATGCCCACCGGGTCCTCGTTGATGCGCAGCACGCAGGCTTCCTCGCAGGGCGCGGGGCAGATGCGGCCGGTGAACTCCGGGAAATTGTTGGTCGAGTGCAGCGTCTCGATCGCCCGCTGCCAGTCGCCGCGGTAGACCAGGTCGTTCCAGTCGGGGATGATGTTGTTGACCGGGCAGCCCTGCATGCAGAAAGGGATGCCGCAGTCCATGCAGCGCGCACCCTGGGTCTTCGCGTCGGCGTCCGAGAGGCGCGCGTAGAACTCGCGGTAGTGCTTCTTGCGGCTTTCAGGCGCCTCGTGCGCCTCCTCGAGCCTCCCGTACTCGAGGAATCCGGTGACCTTGCCCATTTATGCGGCGACTTTCTTCTGGGCGAGCTCGGCCAGCGCGCGGCGGTATTCCTTCGGAAAAACCTTCACGAACCTGGCGCGGTACTGGCCCCACTGCTCCAGGACCTCAAGGGCACGCTTCGAACCGGTGTAGCGCGCGTGGTTCTCGATCAGCTTTTTCAGCCGGGCTTCGTCGTCGGCCTCGACCAGCTTCTCCAGGTCGACCATCGCCGCGTTGCAGCGCCTGGCGAAGTCGCCCTCGAGATCGAGCACGTAGGCGTAGCCGCCCGACATGCCGGCGGCGAAGTTGCGGCCGGTGGCGCCCAGCACCACCACCGTGCCGCCGGTCATGTACTCGCAGCCGTGGTCGCCGACGCCCTCCACCACCGCGTGAGCGCCTGAATTGCGCACCGCGAAGCGCTCGCCCGCCACGCCGCGGAAATAGGCTTCGCCGCCGATCGCGCCGTACAGCACCACGTTGCCGGTGATGATGTTCTCGGTCGGCTCGCCGCGGAACTTGGGCGAGGGCTGCACCGAGATGCGGCCGCCCGACAGGCCCTTGCCGCAATAGTCGTTGGTGTCGCCGATCAGATCGAGCCAAACGCCGTGCGCGAGGAAGGCGCCGAAGCTCTGCCCGGCCGAACCCGCGAGGCGCACGTGCACCGTGGCGTCGGGCAGGCCTTCGTGCCCGTAGCGCTTGGCGATCTGGTGCGACAGCATGGTGCCGACGGTGCGGTTGATGTTGCGGATCGGCGTCTCGATGGTGACTTTGTCGCCGCGCTCGAGCGCCGGCGCGGCGAGCTCGATCAGGCGGTTGTCGAGCGCTTTTTCCAGCGCGTGATTCTGAACTTCATTGTGATAACGAGAAACATCAGGAGGCATCTGCGGCACGGTGAACACGCGCGAGAAATCGAGGCCTTTCGCCTTCCAGTGCTCGAGCCCCTGGCGCATGTCGAGCAGCTCGGCGTGGCCGATCAGCTCGTCGAGCTTGCGCACGCCGAGCTTGGCCATCAGCGCGCGCGCCTCCTCGGCGACGAAGAAGAAGTAGTTCACCACGTGCTCGGGCTTGCCCTCGAACTTGCGCCGCAGCTCCGGGTCCTGGGTGGCCACGCCCACCGGGCAGGTGTTGAGGTGGCACTTGCGCATCATGATGCAGCCCTCGACCACCAGCGGCGCGGTGGCGAAGCCGAACTCGTCGGCGCCGAGGATCGCGCCGATCACCACGTCGCGCCCGGTCTTCATCTGGCCGTCGACCTGGACGCGGATGCGCCCGCGCAGGCGGTTCAGCACCAGCGTCTGCTGCGTCTCGGCGAGGCCCAGCTCCCAGGGCGAGCCGGCGTGCATGATCGAGGACCAGGGCGAGGCGCCGGTGCCGCCGTCATGCCCGGAGATGGTGACGTGGTCGGACTTGGCCTTGGCGATGCCGGCGGCCACGGTGCCGACGCCGACCTCGGACACCAGCTTGACGCTTACTTGCGCGCCCGGGTTGGCGTTCTTCAGGTCGTGGATCAGCTGCGCGATGTCCTCGATCGAATAGATGTCGTGGTGCGGCGGCGGCGAGATCAGCTCGACGCCCGGCGTCGAGTAGCGCAGCTCGGCGATGTACTCCGACACCTTCTTCCCGGGGAGCTGCCCGCCTTCGCCGGGCTTGGCGCCCTGGGCGATCTTGATCTGCATCATCTCCGCCGACGCGAGGTATTCCGCGGTGACGCCGAAGCGCCCCGAGGCCACCTGCTTGATTTTCGACTTGAGCGAGTCGCCCTCGTGGAGCGGGATGTCCACTTCGACGCGCTTCTTGCCCAGGCGGCTCATCAGGCTCTCCCCCGCCTTGACCGGGGCATAGCGCGCGCGGTCCTCGCCGCCCTCGCCGGTGTTGGACTTGCCGCCCAGACGGTTCATGGCGATGGCGAGCACCGTGTGCGCCTCGGTCGAGATCGAGCCAAGCGACATGGCGCCGGTGGAGAAGCGCTTGACGATTTCCTTCGCCGGCTCGACCTCCTCGAGCGGCACCGGCGCGCGGCTGCCGAAGCGGAACTCGAACAGGCCGCGCAGCGTGAGGTGGCGGCGCGACTGGTCGTTGATCAGCGCGGCGTACTCCTGGTAGGTCTGCGCAGAATTGGCGCGCGCGGCCTGCTGCAGCTTGGCGATGGCGTCCGGCGTCCACATGTGCTCCTCGCCGCGCACGCGCCAGGCGTATTCGCCGCCGGCGTCGAGCACCGTGGCGAGCAGCGGGTCGGCCGGCACGAAGGCCGCCCGGTGGGTGCGGATCGCCTCTTCGGCCACCTCGGCGAGGCCGGCGCCCTCGATCACCGAGCTGGTGCCGGTGAAATAGCGCTCCACCATCTCGCGCTTCAACCCCACCGCCTCAAAGATCTGCGCGCCGGTGTAGGACATGTAGGTGGAGATGCCCATCTTGGACATCACCTTCTTCAGG
>Ga0075435_100001534_pt1 | contig 14875 bp, 15 predicted proteins | sample RhiMethybrSRZTD4_FD_75302 | JGI IMG/M metagenome (GOLD analysis project Ga0075435, IMG submission 75302) | Populus rhizosphere microbial communities from Tennessee, USA - Rhizosphere MetaG P. TD hybrid SRZTD4 | ecosystem: Host-associated > Plants > Roots > Rhizosphere > Soil | place: USA...
GTCCTCGTCGTGGACGACGATCGCGACAGCCGTGACGTGGTGGCGGCGCACCTCGAGAACTCTCGAGCGAGCGTGCTGACGGCGGCGTCAGTAGCCGAAGCGATGGACGTGCTGCAGCGCGAAAGGGTCGACGTCCTGCTGGCGGACGTCGCCATGCCGGGCGAGGACGGCTACAGCCTGGTGCGAAAACTGCGCGCCACCTCGAGCGGCGCCGCGACGATCCCGGCCGCGGCGCTCACCGCGCACGCGAGGGAAGAGGACCGCCAGGTGGCGCTGCGCGCCGGCTTCCAGATGCACCTGGCCAAGCCGATCGACGCGCGTTCGCTCGTCGCCGCCGTCGCGGCGCTGCGCCAACCCGATCCCGTGTGAGACGTCGCCGCTCCCGTCCTCATCCTCCGCCGTCGGTTCCCTGCCGGGCCGCGGCACGGAGCTCGTCGATGAACGCCGCCGGGTCGGACCAGAGGCCGTCGTAGCGGCGGCCGTTCACGAAGAAGGTCGGCGTGCCGTCGACGCCGCTGTGCAGGCCGCTGCGGACATCGCGGCGGACGCGATCGGCGAAGGCGCGCGTCGCCAGGTCGTCGGCGACGGTCTGCGGATCGGCGGCGACCGCTTCGGCATAGGCGATGAGATCGTCGATCTCGAGCGCGTCCTGGTTCGTGAAGAGGATGTCGTGCATCGCCCAGAAGGCGTCTTCGCCGCCGTGCGCGGCCACCGACTCGGCGGCCTCCGCGGCCGGCTGCGCGCGCGGGTGCGGATCGGTGAGGGGGAAGTTGCGGAAGACGAAGCGCGCATCGTCGCCCAGCTCGTGCAGGACGATCTGCAGCACGGCATGCGCGCGGCCGCTGCGGGGACATTCGTAGTCACCGTATTCCACGATCGTCAGCGGCGCGCGCGGCGGCCCCTGCATGTGATCGCCCGGGCCGACCGGCGGCGTCAGCGACACCTTGCTCATCGCACGCCCCTCTCCTGCAGCATCCGCTGAAAGCGCGCGTCCTCGCGCAGGTTGTCGAACTCCGGCTCGATGGCGGCGCGCGCGGCGGTGAAGGCCGGCTGCTGCGCCAGCGCGCGCTGCAGCAGCGCCAGCGCCGGCTCGGCGTCGCCGCGCAGCGCGTGGATCGCCGCGGCGTAATAGCGGGTGAACGGCTCGTCGGCGCCGAGGCGGATGCGGCGCTCGAAGCTTTCGAGCGCGACGTCGAAGACCGCCGCCGCCTTCTTCTCGTGGCCGAGCCGCTGGTAGGCCGCACCCAGGCGCGTGTTCAGCTCGACGAGAATCCGGTGCCGCAGCGGATGCTCCGTGCGGACCAGGAAATCCAGCTCGCGCTGGTAGGCGTCGATCGCCCGCGCGTGCTGCCCCTGCAGCGCCGCCAGGTGTCCGGAGCGGATCCCGCCGCCGGCGATGAAGAGCCCCTCGCGCCCGGAGAGGAACGCTTCCTGGAGCTCGGCGGCCCGCGCCGCGGCCCGTTCGCCTCGCGCGAAGTCGCGCATCAGCGCCGCGCAGTGCGCGAGCTGCAGCCAGTACCAGCCGGCGTCCGGGTTGCGTGCGACGGCGCGCTCGTACCACGACGCCGCTTCGGCGAAGCGCGCGTGGTTGATGAAATAGGCGCGGCCGATCGCTCCGAGGATGCTCGCCTCTTCCGGGTCCATCGCCAGCGCGCGCCGCAGCGCCGCCATGCCTTCTTCGTCCTGGTTGAGGATGACCAGCGTGGCGCCGAGCTCCCGCCACGCGCGCGCGAGGCCCGGCTGCAGTTCGACGGCGCGGCGCAGCGCCGCCAGGCCGCGCTGGTGCAGCTCGGGCATCGACAGGTAATCCGCCTTCGAGGAATAGGCGACGCCCAGCTCGATGTAGGCGCGCGCGTAGGACGGATCGAGCGCCACCGCGCGCTCGAAGAGCGCGACGGCGCGGTCGAGCATGTCGTAGGTCTCGCCGCGCCGATTCAGCAGTCCGCGCGAGAACGCCTCGTAGGCCCCGACGACTTCGGTTTCGGGAGGCACGGCCGAAGGAGAGACGGCCGCACGCAGCGCCGCCGCCAGCTCGCGGACCAGGCCGTCCTGCAGGTCGAAGATCGCGCCAAGGCGGCCGTCGATCTTCACCGAGCGCACGAGGTGGCCGGCCGCGGCGTCGGTCAGGGAGGCGGTGACCCGGATCGCGTCGCCGGCGCGCTGAAAGGCGCCGCTCACCATCCAGCGCGCCTTCAGGTTGCGCGCCGCGCGTACGAACAGCCGGTCGTCGGGCTCGCCCGTCTGCTGTCGCAGCGTCCGCAGCGTGTCGGCGACGCGATCGCGCGGCAGCACCGACAGCCCTTCCAGCTGCGCGGCGTCCGCGGTCAGCGTTTCGGCGAGACCCGTGCCGATCCAGTCGTCTTCGGATCCGCCCGAGATGTTCGTGAAGCCGGCGACGATCAGCATGCCCGCCGTCAGCGGCGTGTCGAGGGCCGGCCCGGCGACGCGGATCGCGGCAAAACGCTGGCGCAGCCCCACGGCGCTCGCCAGGCGCCGATCGCGATCGCCCGCCAGCATCTCGCCGAGCAGGCGTTCGAGCTCCGCCAGCCGCGGATCCGCAACGGCGCCCGGCAACGAGGGGGCGGGCCCGGCGAGGATCGCTTCGAGCTTCTGCGCCGGGGTGTCGCCGGCAAACGGCCGCCGTCCCGTCACCATTTCGTAGACGATGACGCCGAGTGAAAAAAGATCGGCGCGCGCGTCGGCGTCGCGCCCGGTCAATTGCTCCGGCGCGGCGTAGGCCAGCGTGCCGGTGAACCCGGCGGCCCGCTCCGCGCCGTCCGCGGTCTGCGTGGGATCGTCGGGGCCGGCGACCGCCGCCACGGCGCTGCGCCGCGCGATCCCGAAGTCGAGGATCTTCACGCGGCCGCCCGGAGTGACCATCACGTTGGCCGGCTTCAGATCGCGATGGACGATGCGGTGCCGCTCCGCTTCGGCGAGCGCGTCGGCGATCTGCTCCGCGATGTCGAGCGCGGTGTCGAGGTCGATCGCCCCGCGCTCCGCCAACGTCGTCCCCTCGACGTACTCCATCGCGATGTAGTCGACGGCCTGCCCGGCGTCGGTGCCCTGGCCGATCTCGTAGACGACGGCGATGTGGGGATGATTGAGCGCGGACGCGGCGCGCGCCTCCGCCAGCAGGCGCCCGGCCTCGTCACCCCCCGCGCCGCGCAGCATCTTCAGCGCGACGCTGCGGCGCAGCCGCAGATCCTCGGCGCGGTAGACATCGCCCATCCCGCCGGATCCGAGCGCCTCGACGATCCGGTAGTGACCGAGCGTGCCGCCACTCAGGGTGCGCACGATCTCCGATCATACGCCGCCGCGCCGCCCGCCATCCTTTATCAGTGTTTATCTGTGGCCTTCAGTGCCTTATCAGTGTTCATCCGTGTTTATCTGTGGCCTTCATCTGTGGCCTTTATCTGCGGCCTTATCCGTGGCCTTCCGTGTCCCGGACCGCAGTGCGCCAGAAGCGCACAGTGGCCGCGCTGACGCGGTCGGCGGCCGGCCCGCCGGCGATGTCGTCCACCAGGCACCGCTGCAGGGCCTTGGCGTCCTCGGCCAGCCCGAGCGTGGCGAGGCTCTGAATGATGCGTGTCAGCCGCAGGTGGTTGTGATTGTTCGGCCGCAGCCAGTGCTCCGCGCGATCGGCGAAACGCGCCGCGTCGATCTCCACCCGCACGGCGCCGTCTTCGCGCACCGCGCGGCGAAGGCCGTAGAAGCGGAGCATTCGCGTGCACGCGTCGAGCAGGGCGCCGCGCAGGCCGGCGTCCGCGGCGAAGGCGCGGACCGTCTCCGCGGTGACCAGCGGCGCGAACGGATTCACGCCGCTCGGCTGGCGTGTCGGGAACACCCACTGGATGTAGTCGTGGACCCCTTCCAGCGTCGCGTCGCTCCACCCGAGAATCTCGCGCAGCGTGCGTCCGTTGCCGTCCGTGCCGCCGGAGTAGAAGACGACGATCGGGTCCGGCTGCATGGCCGCAGGGTAGCACCGCGATGCCCGTATAATTCGCGGAAGCGCCCATGCCGGCCACGATCTCCAACGCGACCACACGCACGACGCGGTCGATCCACGTTCCGATTGCGCGCGGCCAACAGCTGCTGATCTCGGGGCAGGTCGTCGAGAGCCCCGAGACGGGGCTGCGCTATCGCGTCGATCGCCTGATCGGCGAAGGAGGATTCGGCCAGGCCTACCTGGCCAGGCGCGTCGGCCGCTCGGCGGACGTGCCGGAGTGGATCTGCATCAAGGTCAGCGCCCGCATCGACGGCTGGATCCGCGAAGCGTATTTCGGCCAGCTGCTCGACGGGCACCCGCGCGCCATCCGCGTCTTCGATCTCTTCCCGCTGATGCGCGCGGACGGGCAGGTGCTGTACTACCTGGTGCTCGAGTACGCGCCGCACGGCGACCTCGCCGCCTTCCTGCGCCGCGCCGAGAAGGGCTGGACGGAGCCCGTCGTCCGCCGCGAGATCGCCGGCATTCTCGAGGTGCTGCGCAAGCTGCACCGCGGGCAGACGCTGCATCGCGATCTCACGCCGATGAACCTGTTCGTCTGCGACGGCGCGCCGGGATCGAAGCCGTCCTACCGGCTGAAGCTCGGCGACTTCGGCATCGCGCGGCAGCAGAGCGACACGCGCGGCATCACCGCGACGACGATGAACCGGATGACCGCGCCGAGCGATCTGCTCGATCGCGCCGCGCCGAAGTGGCAGGCGCGCGACGACGTCTACCAGGTCGGGCAGCTGCTCGGCATGCTGATCAGGGGAGACGCGCGCGAGCGGATCCGCACGCTCGACGTCCGCCGCCTGCGCTGCAGCGACCACCTGAAGGAGATCGTGCACCGCTGCATCGGCGAGCGGCGCAAGCGCTACGAGAGCGCCGAGGAGATGATCGACGCGCTGCGCAATCCGCCGGCGCCGCTCAAGGCGGGCGTGCTGCGCACCCTGAAGGGGGTCCACCTCGCCTTCACCGGGATCCTGACGCGCCGTCGCAGCGACGCGATCCGCGCCGCGAAGCGCGCCGGCGCGATCGTGCACACCGGTCCGTCGGTGAAGACGAGCGTGCTCGTGCGCGGGCGGCCGAATGCGCAGCAGGCCGCGGGGCGCGACGCCGGGTTGAAGCTGATGGAGATCCGCCGGCTGCGTGAAAAGGGGCACCGCATCATGCTGCTGAACGAGACGCAGTTCTGGCGCCTCGCGATCCGTCGGTGATCCGCCCCGCCACCTGGCACGCTTTTCTCGGGTGCCTGGCACCGGCGGTGCCGGGCACCCTGGGAGCTCACGCATGAAGATCGGCATTCTCGGCGCCGGGATGATCGGCGGGACCGCCGCGCGGTTGTTGGTCAACGCCGGCTACGAGGTCGCGGTCAGCAACTCGCGCGATCCCGAGACGCTCGCGCCGCTCGTCGCGGATCTCGGACCGCGCGGGCGCGCCGGCCGCGGCCGCGACGTCGCGCACTGGGCCGACGTCGTGCTGCTCGCCGTGCCGTGGCGCACGCCCGAAGCGCTGCCCCCGCCCGCCACCGTCGACGGCAAGATCGTGATCGACGCGATGAACCCCTACACGGAGGATGGCGGCCTCACGAACCTCGGTACCTCCACGTCGTCGGAAGAGACGCAGAAGCGGCTGCCGGGCGCGCGGATCGTGAAGGCGTTCAACACGATTTGGTACCGCCACCTTGCCGAACGCGGCCGCCCGGATCTGCCGGTGGAGGAACGTCACGCGATCTTCGTCGCGGGTGACGATGCGCCGGCGAAGCAGGTGGTCATCGCGATCATCGAGCGCATCGGCTTCGGCGCCGTCGACACCGGCTCGCTCGCCGACGGCGGCCGGCGCCAGCAGCCGAACACGCCGCTCTACAACAAGGTGATGACCGTCAGCGAAGCGCGCGCCGCGGCGAGCGAGTGAGACTGGAGGGGTGTCCGAGGGGCGAAGCCCCTCGGATGATTAAAGACGCCGGCGGCGTGCGGCGGCGGCGAGTCCGACGATGCCCGCGACGACGAGGGCGGCGCCGGCGGCCTGGCGCGGCAGCGGATCCGGCACCGGCGGAGGCACCCACTCGACGCCGCCCGCGCCGGCCACCGCGGGCGCGCCCACGTAGCGGCCGTGCGGCGGCGGCGCGAAGTCGCGCGCGAACTGGTTCAAGGCTTCGGAGACGTTGGGCCCGGCGATCGGCAGGCCGTGCCCTGCGGCGATCGCCCGCGGCTCGAGCGCGGCCAGCGCTTCCACGCTGCGGCGGGCCGCCGGCCAGTCGGTGGTGAACGGCGCCGGCGGGTTGCACACTTCGGGCGTCCGCCGCACCTGCTCGATCCACGAGTCGACGTTCATCGTCGCCAGCGCGTCTCCGGCGATCAGCAGGCCGTCGCGCCGCCGGAAGAGCGACACGTGGCCGGCGGTGTGCCCCGGCGTGTGCAGCCACTGCCACTCGGGCATGCCGGGAATCGTGTCGCCCGACAGGGCGAAGATCTCCGCCGCCAGCGCGCGGCCGCTCGAGGGAAACACGCGCGACATCGCGGCCATCGCGCCGCCGACGGTGGGATCTCTCGGCGGGTAGTCGGAGTGTCCGGTGAGATACGGCAGTTCCAGCGGATGCGCGAGGATCGGCGTGCCCCACTGCAGCGCGAGCGTGTCGGCGTTGCCGGCGTGATCGAAGTGGGCGTGCGTCAGCACGATCGCCGCGGGGCGCGTGTCGGGCCCGAACCGGGCCTCCGCCGCGCGCCGGATCAGCCCGGCGAACCCCGCGATCCCCGAGTCCACCAGGACCCACTGCGTCGCCGTTCCGAGCAGGTAGGCGTTGACGAACCCGGTCGGCACGCGCGCGACATCGTCGGCGTACTGGAACACTCGGCGGCGCAGGGGCGCGCCAGGACGCGAAGGCCGCCACTCGGCGGGGCCCCGGACGCGGTAAGCCTGCATGAGTCGCTCCTCGCGCAGATCCGGATGCAATGCCGGTTCCCCGCCCGCGTACAATGTTTATGTGTCCCAGCGTGACAATGCCCGTGTCGTGTACTCCAGTGCCGCGGGTAAGATTTGCCGGAATTGCGGCCTCCCGGAGCGTGGCTGCCGGTGCGGCCAGGCCGCGGCTGAGGCGGTTCCGGACCGCCCGGTGGCGAAGCTGCGGATGGAGCGGGCCGGCCGCGGCGGCAAGACCGTGACCGTCGTGTTCGGGCTGCCCAACAACGCCGCGTTCCTGAAGGATCTGGCGCAGCAGCTGAAGCGCGCCTGCGGCACCGGCGGCACGGCGACCGACGAGGGCGTGGAGCTGCAGGGGGACCTGCGCGAGCGCGTGCGCGAGTTCCTGCTCGCGAAGGGGTTCCTCGTCAAGGGATAATGGCAGACACGCTGCGCATCGCGTTCCTCGGGTGCGGCTTCATCACGCGCGTGCACAGCCGGCACCTCAGGTCGCTCCGTCCCGACTTCGCCTGCGCCTACGCCAGTCGCGATCGCGAACGCGCGGAGCGGTTCCGCAGCCGGTACAGCGGCTTCGCCAGTTTCGGCGACTACGCGTCGGCGATTGCCGATCCGCGCGTCGACGCGGTGGTGGTGGCGGTGCCGCCGCGCTTCCATCTCGATCTCGCGCTGCAGGCGCTCTCCGCCGGCAAGCACGTGCTCGTCGAGAAGCCGGCGTTTCCCCGGATGGAGGACTACCGCGCGGCGGTGGCGGCGCGCGATCGCGCCGGCCGCGTGGTGCTGGTCGGCGAGAACGATCACTACAAGCCGCTGGCGGTGCGGCTGCGCGCGCTGCTCGCGGCGGGCGCGATCGGCGACATGGTCTTCGCGCAGTTCGTCAGCGTGGCCAGGAAGCTGAAGGCCGCCGACGACTGGCGCAACGACGAGTCGATGGCCGGCGGCGACGCGTTCTTCGAGGAAGGGATCCACTGGCTGCACGTCGCCGGCAGCCTCGGGCCGACGATCGCGTCGATCCAGGGCTATCGTCCGGCGGCCTCGCACGGCGGGCCGGACACGCGCGCCAAGAGCATGATGGTCGCGTTCCGCTACGACAACGGCGCGGTCGGCGCGCTCTTTTATTCGCGCGAGATTCCTTCGCTGTGGAAAGGACTGAGGCTCTCGAAATTGTACGGACGGGACGGCATCATCAGTTTCGAATCGAACGGCGTCTTCGTGGTGGCGCGCGGCCGCGGCTTTCCGCGGCTGATTCTCCCGGGGTTCGTCGACATCCGCGGCTACAAGGCCATGTACCGTGACTTCCGCCGCGCCATCGCCGGCGGCGGCGCCCCCCAGATGAGCCTCGAGCGCGCGATGGACGATCAGCGGCTCATGGACCAGGTCTACGCGAGCCTGCAGCAGACGGCGCAGTGACCCCGCAGTTCGACATCGTGATCATCGGCAGCGGCGCCGGCGGCGGCACCATGGCGCGCGCGCTCGCCGACACCTCGGCGCGCATTCTCGTCCTCGAGCGCGGCGACTTCGTCCCGCAGGAGCCGGAGAACTGGAGCCCGGAGGCGGTCTGGCGCACGCTGCGCTACCAGACCAACGAGCGCTGGGTCGACGAGCGCGGCCGCGAGTTCCGCCCCTATACGCACTACAACGTCGGCGGCAACACCAAGTTCTGGGGCAGCGTGCTCTACCGGCTGCGCCGCGAGGACTTCCAGGCGGTGCGCCATCTCGAGGGCCTCTCGCCGGCGTGGCCGATCGACTACGACACGCTCGCGCCGTATTACGAGCGCGCCGAGCGGCTGTATCACGTGCGCGGCGAGATCGGCGACGACCCGACGGAACCGCCGCGCGGCCCCTACCCCTACACCGCCGTGCCGCACGGCGAGGGGATGGCGGAGATCGTGCGCCGGCTGCAGCAGCAGGGTCTGCACCCGTCGGCGCTCCCGCTCGGCGTGCTGCGGCCCGGCGAAGCGGACGGGTGCGTCCTCTGCAACACCTGCAACTCCTTCGCGTGCCGCATTCACGCCAAGAGCGAGGCCGAAACGTGCGGCATCCGCCCGGCGATGCAGCGGCCCAACGTGACGCTGTGGACCAACGCGTGCGCGCGGCGGCTGATCGCCGATGCCGCCGGCCGCAGGGTCGTCGCCGCCGAGGTCGAGCGCAACGGCGAGACGGTGCGGGTCGAGGCGCCGCTGTTCGTCGTCTCGTGCGGCGCGGTCAACTCCGCCGCGCTGCTGCTGCGCTCCGCGACCGACACGCACCCGGAGGGGCTCGCCAACTCGTCGGGGCTGGTCGGGCGCCGCTACATGGCGCACCTTGCGACGATGATGCAGGGGTTCCATCCGTTCCGGCAGAACCCTACCGTCTTCCAGAAGACCGTCGCGATCAACGACTTCTACCTGCGCGGCCCCAACGGCCACCACTATCCGCTCGGGCAGATCCAGTCGCAGGGGAGGACGCACGGCGTCATGGCGCAGACCGTCGTGCCCTGGATTCCGCTGTGGGCCTACGACGCGTGGGTGGCGCGCGGCGTGGACTGGCTGGTGATGTCGGAAGACCTGCCCGACGCCGACAACCGGGTCACGGTCGACGCGCAGGGCCGCATCCAGCTGCACTACCGCCCGAACAACCTGCGGGCGCACCGCGAACTGGTGCGCGAGACGAAACGGATCCTGCGGCGGCTCGGCTTCTGGGTCGTGGTCAAGCACTCGCACGGCAGCCGCAATACCACGCACCAGTGCGGGACGCTGGTGTTCGGTGCCGACCCGCGCACCTCGGTGCTGGATCCGTTCTGCCGCACCCATGACGTGCCGAACCTCTTCGTCGTCGACGCGTCCTTCTTCCCCTCGTCGGCCGCGGTCAACCCCGGGTTGACCATCGTGGCGCAGGCGCTGCGCACGGCCGAGCACATCATCCAGAACGACCTATGAAAGCGCGATCCTTCAGCCACAGCGGCATCACGGTGTCGGACTTCAACCGCGCCGTCCGGTTCTACTGGGAGGTGTTCGGCTGCCCGCTGGTCGGCGTGGCCGACAGCGACCCGGACCGGGTCCGCACGTTCTTCGGCGTGGAAGGGGAGCACCGCAGCTGCAAGATCGGCTGGATCCGCGTGCCCGGCGGCGCGGTGCTCGAGATCTTCGCGTTCAACCCGCAGCTGCCGCCGGAAGCCATCCCCTGGAACAAGGTGGGGCTGACCCACATCTCGTTCAACGTGCGCAACCTGGACCGCTGGTACGAGTACCTGAAGGGGAAGGGGGTCGAATGCCTCAGCCGGCCCGAGCGCTCGCCGCGCGGCCATGCCTTCTTTTTCGTCAAGGACTTCGACGGCAACCTCATCGAGCTGATGGACCTGGGCTACAAGTACCACGTGCTGAAGTGGCTGGGTCCCCTCGGGGGCTGGCTGTTCCGAAAGAAGATGTATAAGCACTACTATTCGAATTAGCGGTCTAGGCATATACTTAGCGGTCACTCTTTCGAAGGACCGCTAATGGCAGCACCGATGAACGGCACGATCAAGCGTCTGGTCAGCGACAAGGGCTTCGGCTTCATTCTCGCGGACGACGGGACCGAGTACTTCTTCCACAACTCGGCGTGCCAGGGCACCCGCTTCGACCAGCTCAGAGAAGGTCAGGCCGTCACGTTTGAGAAGGGGCAGGGGCCGAAGGGCCCTCGCGGCGAGAACGTTCGGGTCGCATAAGCGATTCGTCGGCCGCTGTGGACGCCGGGTCGGCGTCACGCTCTCGTGAGTCGTTGAGGGAGGTAGCTCATGGCCTCAGCGAAATGCGCGCATCCCGCCTGCAATTGCACGGTTCAAGAGGGAGGCGCTTACGGCAAGTACTGCAGCGAACACTGCAAGGACGCCAAGCAGATCACGGAGCTCCGCTGCGGCTGCCGCCACGCCGGCTGCGACTGATCGTCAGCGCACCAGGAACAACGTGTCCTGGCGCTTGAGCGCCCAGCGGATCTTTCCGTCGGCATCGACGACGGCATCCTCTTCCTGCGCCATGCGGACCGGCTGATTGCCCCATTCGGCCACCGCCGTCGTCGCCTGCAGCTCGATCGAGAACCACATCGACGGGATGACGGGGGCGTCGCCGCGACCCGGCACGCCGTCCTGGTAGTCCCACAGGCCGATCAAGGGTCCGGCGCCGTGCCCGTTCAGGCCGATCGGGTGCGAGTAGACCGTGCCGTCGATGTCTTTCGCCTTCATGCGCTCGCGTGAGGTCGACAGGATCTGGTTGCCGGTTCGCCCGGGCTTGATCTCGTCCATGACGATGTCCTGCAGCGCGTTGGCGTTGGCGAGCGCGCGGCGCAGCCCCGCCGGCGCCTCGGTCTCGCCGGGCAGCAGCACGTAGGCGAGATGCTGCGTGTCGGTGTTCAGCCTTGCGACGGTGATGCCGACGTCGCAGTGCAGCACGTCGCCGCGCTCGATGATCGGGTCGTCGCCGATCTCGGCGGCGGTCTTCCCCTTCCGCTGCACGTCCACGCTCGGCTGGAACCAGGTGCCGAGTCCGAGGTCGTTGACGCGCTGCCGCCACCACCAGACCAGGTCGCTGGTGCGGGTCGTGCCCGGCGTGATGACCTTGCTCGAGAACATCGTCTCCGTCATCGACCAGACGAGCGCCTGCATCTTCTTGTAGAAGGCCTCTTCTTCTGGCAGGCGTGCGGCGATCAGATCGAGCGGCAGGCGCTCCGCGTCCTTGAACCTGGCGGTCCACGCCGGGCCGAGCGCGGCGGACATCCCCTGCAGCTCGCCGCTCGACAGGCCGTCGGTGAAGGCGAAGATCGTCGAGCGATCGACGCCGATGACCTTCGGCTTGCGCTCCTCGATCACCGTCTTCAGCACCTGCCACTGCTCGTCGCCCCAGAGCTCCGCCTGCGGTCCGCGCCCAACATCGCCCGCCGCGGCTTTCGTGGATCGCCGGGCCTCGAAGACGCCGCCCTGCGAGGTGCCGCCGAGCGCGATGCGCTCGATGCAGGACGCGGAAGGCGCGGCGCTGGCCGACAGGCACTTGTCGAAGAAGACGTAGATGGTGCGCCGCCGCGCCGCGAAGGTCTCGGGCGCGGTGATCGCCGGGAACACCGGGTCCTCGTTGTATTCGCGCATCGGCACCACCCACATGTCGATGCCGTGCTTGCGCATCAGCGCGGGCAGGAACGTGTCGAGGCGCTTCTTCAGCCACGCCTGCTGCATCTCGGCCTGCTCGCGCAGCGTGCCGAAGGGACGATCCGTTTGCGCAAACGCCGGCGCCGCCAGCAGCGCCAGCGCCAATGCGAGTCCTGCCTTCCGCCTGAAGGCGGAAGCCACATGGTCCGTGGCTTCCGCCTTTAGGCGGAAGATCCGATCAGTTGGCCTTCCGGGCGCGAATCGTAATCGCATAGCTGTTCTCGGCATTGAGGTTGATCAGCGAGACGAAGACGCGGCCGCTCGAGCGATCGGTGCCGATCGTTCCCGACTGCGACACGTTCGACACCTCCCAACCCTTCGGCAGCAGCACCGTGTTGCGCAGCCCCTTGAGCGTCCGCTGGAACACCAGCTCGCCGTTCGACACCGAGTAGCCGTCCTTCAGCGCGCCGGTGATCTTGAGGTGCGCGCTCTGCCGCTCGTCCACGATCGGCACCTCGAGCTTGACGACGCTCGCGCTGCCGTCCCTGGTCACGTCCAGCGGCTTTGCCGTGTCGAGATCGACGACCTTGAGGTCCTGCAGCGGCAGGTAGGCGAGCGAATCGAGACGGGCGCGGTCCCCCTTGCGGTAGTCGCTGTAGATCTGCTCGACCGCGACGCGTCGCGTCTCCGGCGCGTCGAGGTCGTAGAGCGTCTTCACATCGTCGAAGAACATGTCCTCGAATTTCGACGGCGGAAAGGTCGCCGTCGTCTTGCGCGCGTGAATGGTGACGGGATTCGACTGCCCGCTCGGGTTGGCGAACGCCAGCTTCAGCCGGCCGTCGGCGGTCGTCGTCAACTGCGCGGCGACGTTCGAGGAAATGAAGGCGAAGCCGGGCGGGAGGATCACGCCGAGGCGATAGCCGCTGAGGCTGCGCACCCAGACGATGTCGTTGCCGTTCATCATGTAGGTGCGCGGATCCTTGTAGGTCTTGTAGATCAGCACGCGGCCGATGCCGCCCTCCGGCACCGGCATCGGCAGCGTCGCGTGGATCGCATGGTTCTCCGGATCGTTGCCCTGCTGCTCGTAGGTGAACTTCAGCGGCTTGCCGGTCCGTGGATCGTAGACTTCCACGCCCGATCCCTCGCTGCCGCCGCGCGTCGCGTTGACCAGCTCGGTGGCGCCGGCGCGCGTCTCCTCGGGCAGGAAGCGGATGCGGAACGACTCGCTGCCGGGCTCGAGAATCGCGTATTCGGTGTAGGCGTCCTGCGTGAACAGCCGTGATACCGGCGCGCTCGGGCGCAGCGATCCGTCGGGATTGGTTCCCCCGGGAAACTGTCCGCCTCCGCGTTGCGCCGCGACCAGCACGGGCAGCAGCAACAGGCCACCGGCAAGAAGGACTTTCTTCATGCGCGGAGTCTATACGAAAGTATGGGAGTCATGATGACCCTGAACGATCTCGATGCCGCCGCCGCCGTCGTCTACGAGTCGATGCGCCCGACCACCCAGCAGCGCTGGCCGCTGCTCGACGAGCGATGCGGCGCGCGCGTGTGGGTGAAGCACGAGAACCAGACGCCTGTCGGCGCGTTCAAGGTGCGCGGCGGGCTGGTCTACTTCGACCACCTGCGGCGCAACGGGACGCCGATCGACGGCGTCGTCGCCGCGACGCGCGGCAACCACGGCCAGTCCATCGGGTTCGCCGCCCGCATCCACGGCATGCCCGCCGCGGTCGTCGCTCCGCTCGGCAACAGCGTCAGCAAGAACCGGGCGATGCGCGCGCTCGGCGTCGAGCTGATCGAAGAGGGGCACGATTTCCAGGCGGCGCTGGAAGCGGCGGCGCGGATCGCCCGCGAGCGCGGCTGGCACCTGGTGCCGTCCTACGACGAGCACCTCATTCGCGGCGTCGCGTCGTACTCGCTGGAGCTCCTCCGCGCCGCGCCGTCGATCGACACCTTCTACGTGCCCATCGGCCTCGGCTCGGGGATCGCCGGCGCCATCGCCGCGCGCGACGCGCTCAATCTCCGCACGAAGATCGTCGCCGTGGTCGCCGCCTCCGCGCCGGCCTACGCGCGATCGCTCGCGCTCGGCCGTCTCGTCTCGCACGAGGTGACGACGCGGATCGCGGACGGCATGGCCTGCCGGACGCCGGATCCGCTGGCGCTCGACACGATTCGCCGCGGCGGCGAGCGGGTAGTGGAAGTCAGCGACGACGAGATCGAGGCGGCGATGCGGGCGGTCTTCGACGACACCCACACGGTCGCCGAAGGTGCGGGCGCGTCCGGCCTCGCGGCGCTGCTGCAGGAGCGGGACAGGATGCGCGGCCGCGACGTCGCCGTCGTGCTGACCGGCGCCAACGTGGACGCGGAGATCTTCGCGGGCGTGCTGGGGAACTCGTGGGTTCCGCCTTCGGGCGGAAGGCTCCCTGCGTCGATCGATCTTCCGGCTGAAGCCGGAAGCCACGTGCGCAGCTAGCGGCCGGTTTGGGCAATGATGGCACATGCGCCTCTTGCTCATCGGCCTCCTCTGCGGAGCCGCCCTGGTGTCCAGCCGGTCCGTGTCCGCTCAACCGTCCCCGTCTATCGCGGTGATTCCTCAGCCCGTCAAGGTGACAGAGCGGAGCGGGCGCTTCGCGCTCACCGGCCGCACCGCGATCTGGACCGACGCCGCCGCGGCGGCGATCGGGCGCCAGTTCGCCGCGTACGTCGAGCCGGCGACCGGGTTCACGCTGCGGGTTCAAAGCGGCGGGTCGGCGCCGGCCTCCGGCATCCAGTTCAGGATCGATCGATCGCTCGCGCGGCTTGGGCCTGAAGGGTACGTGCTCGACGTGCGCCCGGCGCGCATCGTCGCGCGCGCGTCGGCCGCGGCGGGGCTCTTCTACGCGGTG
>Ga0075435_100001542_pt1 | contig 14846 bp, 25 predicted proteins | sample RhiMethybrSRZTD4_FD_75302 | JGI IMG/M metagenome (GOLD analysis project Ga0075435, IMG submission 75302) | Populus rhizosphere microbial communities from Tennessee, USA - Rhizosphere MetaG P. TD hybrid SRZTD4 | ecosystem: Host-associated > Plants > Roots > Rhizosphere > Soil | place: USA...
TCCTCGGCATCGCGTTCGGCGGCGCCATCGGCTGGGCCGTGCATCTGCTCTCAGGCTTCCCGATCTCACTGCCGTGGTGGTCGTTCGCGATGGGCCTCGGCTTTTCCGCATCGGTCGGCATCTTTTTCGGGATGTACCCGGCCTTCAAAGCCTCGCGTCTCGATCCGATCGAAGCGCTGCGCTACGAATAGGCGCTCCCGGCCGCCGTCTTCGCTTGCGGGGCGTTACACCGCCGCAATATGATCGCCCTACGCGATACGTGCCGTTGGTGAGTTGGTGAGTTGGTGAATGGGTGACTTAATTCCAAATTAATTCACCAACTCACCAATTCACCAAACTCACCAATTTTTGGGTCTGGAGCCCCCTATATGAAGGTCTACGACGCGGCCAGCATCAGAAATGTCGCTCTCGTCGGTCACAGCGGATCAGGAAAAACCCAGCTCGCCTCAGCCATCCTCTCCGATTCCGGCATGGTCAATCGCTTCGGCAAGGTCGACGACGGCACCACCGTCACCGACTACGACGAGGAAGAAATCTCGCGCAAGCACACCTTGTCGGCGGCGCTGGCGTACGCGGAGTGGAGCAGGCAGAAGATCAACCTGATCGACACACCGGGCATGGGCAATTTTCTCGCCGACGCGCGCGCCGCGCTGCAGGTGGTCGACGCGGCATTGGTCGTCGTCGACGCCGTGAGCGGCGTGATGGTCCAGACCGAGAAGGTATGGGAGGCGAGCGACGAGCTCGCCTTGCCGCGCCTCGTCGTGCTCAATCGCCTCGACCGCGAGCGCGCCAGCCTCGAGCGATCGCTGGCGTCGCTGCACGCGTCGTGCAACCGCACCGTCATCCCGATCCAACTGCCGATCGGGGAGGAAAAGAATTTCAAGGGCGTCGTCGATCTGGTGACGAAGAAGGCATTCGTCTACACGAGCGACGAGAGCGGCAAGTTCTCCGAGAGCGCGGTGCCGGCCGACATGACGGCGGCGGTCAACAGCGCGCGCGAAGCGCTGATCGAGATGGTCGCGGAGAACGACGAGAAGCTGATGGAGAAGTTCTTCGAGGCCGGCACGCTGACCGATGACGAGCTCGTCAGCGGGCTGCGCACGGCGACGATGGCCGCGAAGATTTTCCCGCTGGTGTGCACCTCGGCGACGCTGAACATCGCCGTGCCGCAGCTGCTGGATGCGGTGGTCGCCTACCTGCCGTCGCCGGCGGATCGGCCCTACAAGGGCCTCGCCAAGGACGACAGCGAGGTCGCGAAGCAGGCGGACGACAAGGCGCCGGCCGCCGCGTTCGTGTGGAAGACGATCGCCGATCCGTTCGCCGGCCGGATCACGATGTTCCGCGTCGTCTCGGGCGCGCTCAAGGCCGATTCGAACTGCCACAACAAGACCCGCGACGCCGCCGAACGCTTCGGTCATCTGCTGCTGCTGCAGGGCAAGACGCAGACGAGCGTGCCGGAGATCAAGGCCGGCGATCTCGGCGCGGTCGCCAAGCTGAAGGACACGCTCACCAACGACACGCTCGGCGACAAGGGCGACCCGACGCGCTTCCCGGCCGTGAAGTTTCCCGAGCCGGTGCTCGCCTACGCCATCGAGCCGAAGAGCCGCGGCGACGAAGACAAGATCAGCACGGCGATGCACCGCCTCGAAGAAGAAGATCCGTCGATCAAGTACAGCCGCGATCCGCAGACCAAGGAGCTGCTGCTTTCAGGGCAAGGCCAGCTGCACATCGAAGTGACCGTCGCCAAGCTGAAGCGGCGGTTCGGCGTCGACGTCAATCTCAAGCCGCCGCGCATCCCCTACCGCGAGACGATCAAGGCGTCGACCGAAGCGCACGGCCGCCACAAGAAGCAAACCGGCGGCCACGGGCAGTTCGGCGACTGCAAGATCAAGGTCGAACCGCTGGCACGCGGCGCCGACTTCGAGTTCGTGGACGACATCTTCGGCGGCTCGATCCCGCGGCAGTTCGTGCCGGCGGTCGAGAAGGGCATTCAGGACGCGCGCGCCCGCGGCTACCTCGCCGGCTATCCGATGGTCGACTTCCGCGTGACCGTGTTCGACGGCTCGTATCACGACGTCGACTCGAACGAACTCTCGTTCAAGCTCGCCGGATCGCTCGCCTTCAAGGACGCCATGACGCGGGCGCGCCCGACGATCCTCGAGCCGATCATGAACGTCGAGGTCTACGCGCCGTCGGATTTCGCCGGGGATCTGATGGGCGATCTGAACGGCCGCCGCGGGCGAATCGGCGGCATGGACACGCGCGGCGTCATGACCATCATCAAGGCGCAGGTCCCGATGTCCGAGATGCTCACCTACGAACAGCACCTGACGTCAGCGACCGGCGGACGCGGCTCGTATCACATGGAGTACTCGCACTACGACGAGGTGCCGGCGCATCTTCAGACCAAGATCATCGCGGCCGCCAAGGCGGAACGCGCGGGCGTCGAAGTCGAGGAAGTTTGAAAAACAGAACCCGTCACGCCGCAACAGCGTGACGGGTCTCTGAATTGCGGATTGCGGATTGCGGATTGCGGATTGATTGGCGATTGAGTTATTTACCCTTCGACGAACCACCCATCTTCTTGCCGGCGGTTCCTTTCTTCGCCGCGCGTTTGGCGGCTTTCGCTTCGGTCGCGTGCGCCGATTCGGCTTCGGCGCCCGCCTCCTTCTTGCCGCCGCGCAAGCGCTCGGCCGCCGCGCGCAGCCGGCCGCCGACGCCCGACTTCGCCTTTGGCTTCTCGCCACCCTCGGCCTTCTTCGCTTCGGCTTCCGCCTTGGCTTTCGGATCGAACTCGCTGCCGATCAACTCGACCTGCGCCACCTCCGCGCTGTCGCCCTTGCGAAAGCCGAGGCGCAGCAGGCGGGTGTAGCCGCCCGGCCGCGACGCGAAGCGCGGCGCAATCGTATCGAACAGCTTGGTGACGACCTCGCGGTCCTGCAGGTCGTGCATCACGAGACGGCGAGCGTTCAACTCGTGTCCGTTCTGTTCGCCGCCGGCCACCCCGCGCTTGGCGATGGTGATGATCCGCTCGACGAACGGCCGCAGCTCCTTCGCCCGCGGCACGGTCGTCGTCAGATGCTCGTAGCGAAGCAGCGACGTCGCCTGATTGCGCAGCATCGCGAGGCGATGCTCGGTGACGCGTCCCAGCTTCCGGTGTGCGACTCGATGTCTCATAGCTGCATCCCTGGACGGGATTCGGGGTTCGGGATTCGGGATTCGGGCGAATCCTTAATCCCGCCGAATCCAAATCCCGAATCCCGAATCCTTACTCCTGTGCAGCAGCGGTGGGCTGATCGACCCTCATGCCGAGGCTCAGGCCCATCGTGTGCAGGATCTCCTTGATTTCGTTCAGGCTCTTCCGCCCGAAGTTCTTCGTCTTCAGCATCTCCGCCTCGGTCTTCTGCACGAGCTCGCGAATCGTCCGGATGTTCGCGTTCTTGAGGCAGTTGTACGAGCGGACCGAGAGCTCCAGCTCCTCGACCGACTTGTCGAGGTTCTCGTTGCTCGCGCCGGTGCGCGGTTGGTCGGCAGCCGCTTCGGCCTGCTGCTCGGCGCCTTCCTCGAGGTTGATGAAGATGTTCAGGTGATCGCGAATCAGCTTCGCCGCGAGCGACACCGCGTCGCGCGCGTTGATCGAACCGTTGGTCCAAACGTCGACGGTGAGCTTGTCGTAGTCGGTGGTCTGGCCGAGGCGCGCCGCTTCGACCAGGTAGTTCACCTTCTTGATCGGCGAGTGGACCGAATCGATCGGAATCCAGCCGATGCCGAGGTCCTCGTCGAAGTTCTTGTCCGCCGACACGTAGCCGCGCCCCCGCTTCATGCGCATTTCCATGTGCAGCTTGCCGTGCTCGGCGATCGTGGCGATGTGGGCGTCCGGCTCGAGAATCTCCACGTCGGCATCCGCCTGGATGTCGCGCGCCCGCACTTCGCCGGGCTTGTCCACCCGCAGCGTGAGCGTCTTGGTGTGGTCGACGTGCAGCTTCAGCGGAATCTGTTTGAGATTGAGGATGATATCCGTCGCGTCTTCGACAACCCCGGGGATCGGCGAGAACTCGTGCAGCACGCCATCGATCTTCACCGCGGTGATCGCGGCGCCTTCGATCGAGGAGAGCAGGACGCGCCGCAGCGCGTTCCCGATGGTGGTGCCGAAGCCGCGCTCGAACGGCTGTGCGTAAAAGCGGCCAAAACGCTCAGTGAGCGTTTCGCGCTCGAACTCGAGCCGCTTGGGACGTTGAAAACCTTTCCACAGCATTGTTCTGTACTTCCTTTCGCCTACGGGCCCGCAGCCGGGCCTCCAGACCTGCAAGTGACCGCCGGCCTCCCGCCGCAGGTCTGTAAGGCTGCGGGCCGGCGGTTGACGAGACGGGCGTCGATGGCCCGCCTTCTTACTTCGAATACAACTCGACGATGAGCTGCTCCTGCACCGGCAGATTGATCTGCTCGCGCGTCGGCATCGAGTTCACGCGGCCGGTGATGGAGTTCGGATCGAACGACAGCCACTCGGGGATGCCGCGTCCCTTCACTTCCTCCATCGCGTGCTCGACGGTCGGGTTCTTCTGCGTCCGGCCGAGGACGGTGATGACGTCGCCTTCCTTCACCGAGTACGACGGGATGTCGACCTTCTTGCCGTTGACCAGGAAATGTCCGTGGCGAACCAGCTGGCGCGCCTGCGGACGCGATGTCGAGAGACCGAGCCGATAGACAACGTTGTCGAGCCGCCGTTCGAGGAGTTGGAGCAGGGTGACGCCGGTGATGCCGCGCGTCCGCTCGGCCGCCTCGAAATAGCGGCGGAACTGATCCTCGAGCACGCCGTAGATGCGCTTCACCTTCTGCTTCTCGCGCAGCTGCAGGCCGTAGCCCGCGAGCTTCGCCTTCCGCGTCTTGCCGTGCTGGCCGGGCGGGAAGTTGCGCTTCTCGATGGCGCATTTCTCCGTGTAGCAGCGCTCACCCTTGAGGAACAGCTTCATCGCCTCGCGGCGGCAGAGACGGCAGACCGGACCGATGTAACGTGCCATTAAATAAACCTTTCTTAAACGCGCCGGCGCTTCGGCGGACGGCATCCGTTGTGCGGAATCGGCGTCACGTCCCGAATCGATTTCACTTCCAGCCCCACCGTTTGCAGCGCGCGGATCGCCGACTCGCGGCCCGACCCGGGGCCCTTCACGCGCACGTCGAGCGACCGCATGCCGACGGTCTTCGCGGCGTTGCCCGCGTTCAGCGCCGCCTGCGTCGCCGCAAACGGCGTCCCTTTGCGCGACCCCTTGAAGCCGATGCCGCCGGCGCTCGACCACGCGACGACGTTCCCCTCGGTGTCGGTGATCGTCACCGTGGTGTTGTTGAACGACGCGTGGATGTGCGCCAGACCGTGATGGACGATGCGCTTCTCGCCGCGCTTCTTGAAGGTCTTCTTGCGCTTTCCCGCCGCACCTTCTTTTTTCTCGGGTGTGGCGCCCTCAGGCGTGGCTGCCGCTTCACTCTTCGCCATAAATTAGATGACCTTTTTCTTCGCGATCGCGCCCTTGCGCGGGCCCTTCCGGGTGCGCGCGTTGGTCCGCGTGCGCTGCCCGCGAACCGGCAGCCCGCGGCGGTGCCGCATTCCGCGATAGCAGCCGATTTCCATCAGCCGCTTGATGTTCATCGAGATTTCCTTGCGCAGGTCGCCTTCGACGCCGCCCTGCTCCTCGATGACCCGGCTGATCTTCCGGACGTCGTCTTCGGACAGATCCTTCACGCGCACGTCGGGGCTCACCCCGGCGTCCTTGAGGATCACGTTCGAGCGTACGCGCCCGATGCCGTAGATGTAGGTGAGTCCGATCTCGACGCGCTTGGTCCGCGGGAGATCAACGCCAGCAATTCGCGCCATAGTCTTATCCCTGCCGCTGCTTGTGTTTCTGATTCGAACAAATCACACGCACGACACCGCGCCGCCGCACGATCTTGCACTTGTCGCAAATCCGTTTCACCGATGCTCGCACCTTCATAGCTTCTCCACGATCCGTCCGCGGGTCACGTCCCTCGACAACTCGATTCGCACGCGATCGCCGACGAGAATCCGCACGAAATTCCGATCCATCCGATCCGCGATGTGCGCGGTGACGAAGCCGCCCTCGTCCAACCGGACCTTGTACATCGCGCGCGGCAGCGTCTCGGTCACCAGGCCGGTGATTACCGGGCCGGAACCGGAACTTCCCTGGCCGTCAGGATCCACGGGCCGTCCGCCGTGACCGCCACCGTGTGCTCGAAGTGCGCCGACAGACTGCTGTCGCGCGTCACGGCCGTCCAGCCGTCGCCGAGCACCTTCACCGCCGGCTTCCCGGCATTCACCATCGGCTCGATCGCGAGCACCATGCCTTCGGCGAGGCGCGGGCCGCGCCCCGGCTCGCCGTAGTTGGGCACCTGCGGCTCCTCGTGCATCCGCTGGCCGATGCCGTGTCCGACGAACTCGCGCACGACCGAGAATCCGTAGGCCTCGACGTGCTGCTGCACCGCGTGGCCGATGTCCGAAATCCGGCCGCCAGGGCGCACGCACTCGATCGCCTTGTAGAGCGCTTCCTCGGTGACCCGCAGCAGCGTCGCCGCCCGTTCCGACACCGGTCCGACCGGAAGGGTGATCGCGCTGTCGCCGAAATACCCGCCGAGCGAGGCGCCGACGTCGATCGAGATGATGTCGCCCTCGTTCAGCACGCGGCGCCCCGACGGAATGCCATGGATCACCTCGTCGTTGATCGATGCGCAAATCGTCGCCGGGTAGCCGTGATATCCCTTGAACGCCGGCGTCGCGCCCGCCTGTGCGATGCGCTTCTCGGCCAGCCCGTCCAGATCCGCCGTCGTCACGCCCGGTTTGACGTGAGCGGCGAGCTCGCTCAGGACTTCGCCAACCAACCGGCCGGCGTCCCGCATCCGCTCGAGCTCCGCGGTCGACCGGCAGACGATCACGGACGCACTCCCGATCGCGCGCTCCCCCGCCCGGGCGTGCCCACCGGCCCGCGATGGTCGCCCGCCGACTCGACGGCGGCGGCGAGATCCGCGGCAACGAGATCCGGCGGCTGCGCGCCGTTGATCGACCTGAACGTCGGCCGACCTTTGTAGTACTCCACCAACGGCTCCGACTGCCTGCGGTACACCTTCAGCCGCTCGCGTACGATCGCTTCGTTGTCATCCGAGCGCTGCACGAGCCGGCCGCCGCAGCGGCGGCACCGCTGCGCCTCGGCCGCGGCACGTACGGCAGCCACCATTTCAGACGCCGCGGGATTCGCCGACGGCATCACGACTTTGTCCGCGGCCGCGCCGTTGCCGTCGATACCCGCGTTCGCGCCGCAGTCGTCGCAAATCAGCCGCGACGCGAGACGGCGTACGAGCTCGCTCTCCGGCACGACGATGTCGACCACGATGAGCGGATCGCGTTCCTTCATGAGCGCGTCGAGCGCCCTGGCCTGCGCCACCGTCCGCGGGAATCCTTCGAGCACGAACCCCGCGTGGGCATCGGGTCGATCCAGCCAATCCTTCACGATGCCGATCATCACGTCGTCGCCGACCAGCTCGCCGCGATCCATGAAGATCTTCGCGCGCGTGCCGATCTCGGTTCCGGCGTGCACCGCCTCGCGCAGAATGTCGCCCGTCGACACTCTCGGGATCCCGCGGCTCCGGGCGAAGCGCTCCGCCTGCGTCCCCTTCCCGGCCCCCGGGGGACCGAGCATGATCAGATTGAGCGCCATAATGGGTCGTTGGTCCCTGGTCTTTGGTCTCGTCGACTGACTCACGACTAACGACTACGCTCGTCGCCCCCGGATACGCGTCTTCTTCATGAACCCGTCGTAGTGACGCATGATCAGCTGCGACTCCACCTGCTGAACGGTGTCCATCGCCACGCCGACGACGATCAGGAGCGACGTGCCGCCGAAGAAGTACGGCACGTTCATGCCCTCGGTGATGACCCTCGGCAGCGTTGCGTCGAGCCAGTCGCCGATGAACGGAATCGGCGCCACCTTGAACCCGCTGATCAGCCACTGCGGCAGCAAGGCGATGAGCGAGAGATAGACCGCGCCCGCCAGGGTGATGCGCGCCAGAATCGTGTCGATGTACTCCGCGGTCCGCTTGCCCGGCCGGATGCCCGGCACGAACCCGCCGTACTTCCGCATGTTTTCAGCCACGTCATCGGGGTTGAAGATGATCGCGGTGTAGAAGTACGCGAAGAAGATGATGCCGACCACGTAGAGCATGTCGTACAGCGGCATGCCGACGTTGAGCTGCGCGCTGACGGCATCCGCCCACGGTTTGCCCTGAAACGCCTGCGCGATGGTGTACGGGAACGCCAGCAGCGACGAAGCGAAGATGACGGGGATGACGCCGCCCGTATTCACCTTCAGCGGAATGTGCGTGCTCGATCCGCCGTACATCCGCCGGCCGACGACGCGTTTGGCGTACTGCACCGTGACGCGCCGGTGTCCGCGCTCGACGAAGACGATCGCCGCCACCACCAGCGCCATCAGGACCATCAGGAACAGCACCCGAATCGGCCCCATCTGGCCGGTGCGGATCTGATCCAGCGTCTGCAGCACGGCGCGCGGCAGGCCGACGACGATGCCCGCGTAGATGATCAACGACATGCCGTTGCCGATGCCGCGCTCGGTGATCTGCTCGCCCAGCCACATCACGAAGCAGGTGCCGGTCGTCAGCGTGAGCACGGTCATCAGCCGGAACGCGAGCCCCGGGTGATAGACGAGCGGCAGGCCGCCGGCCATGTTCGTCTGGCGCTCGAGGAAGTAGGCGATGCCGAGCGACTGCACGAGGCTCAGGACGATCGTCCCGTAGCGCGTGTACTGCGTGATCTTGCGCCGCCCGAGCTCGCCTTCCTTCGACAACCGCTCCAGGTACGGCCAGACGACGGTCAGCAGCTGCAGGATGATCGACGCGCTGATGTAGGGCATGACGCCGAGCGCGAAGATCGTGATGCGCGACAGGCCCCCGCCGGAGAACATGTCGTACATGCCGAACATCGTGTTCTGGAGCTGCCGCGCGAGCTCGCTGAGCGCGGCGAGGTTCACTCCGGGCACGGTGATGTGGTGGCCGACGCGATAGACCGCGAGCAGCCCCAGCGTGTAGAACACACGCTTGCGCAGATCCGAGACGGCGAAGATGTTTTTCAGGCTTTCGTTCACGCGAGTTGCTCCGTGGCGCCGCCCGCTGCGGCAATTTTCTCCGCCGCCTTCCCACTGAACTTGTGCGCGTGCACGGTGAGCGCCTTGCCGACGTCACCGCGCGCCAGAACTTTCACTTTGCGGTCGCCGCCGGACACGAGCCCGCGCTCGCGCAGGAGCTCCGGCGTGACGACCGTGCCGGCGTCGAACTTGAGTCCGAGCGTGTCGAGGTTCACCACTTCGTACTCGACGCGAAACGGATTGTGGAATCCGCGCTTGGGCACGCGGCGGTGCAGCGGCATCTGGCCGCCCTCGAATCCGCGTTTGAACTTGAAGCCCGAGCGCGACTTCGCGCCCTTGTGCCCACGGCCCGCGGTCTTGCCCTGCCCCGATCCCTGGCCGCGGCCAATCCGCTTTTTCGCGTGCTTCATCCCCTTCGGGGGACGGAGGTTGCTGAGTGACATAACGTTTACTCGACTTCCACCAGATGCCGAACTTTGTGGATCATCCCGCGTGTCGCCGGCGTGTCCTTCAGTTCCACCGTCTGACGGATGCGCCGCAGGCCGAGGCCGCGCACGACGGTCGCCTGATTGTTCTTGAACCCGATCGGGCTCTTCACGAGCGTGATCTTGACGGTCTCGCCCTTCGTGTCGGTGCGGTGATTAGCCATTGACGCCCTGCCGCTCGAAGTCTGCGAGCTCTTTGCCGCGCATCCGCGCGAGGCTGACCGGATCCTTCAGCGAATGCAGCCCCTCGAACGTCGCCCGTACCACGTTGTGCGGATTGGCCGACCCGAGCGACTTCGTCAGGATGTTCGTCACGCCGGCCGATTCGACGACCGCGCGAACCGCACCGCCGGCGATGATGCCGGTGCCGTCGGGCGCCGGCTTCAGCAGCACGCTGCCGGCGCCGAAGCGTCCGGTGACCGAATGCGGGATGGTGGTCCCCTGCAGCGGCACGCGGATCAGATTCTTTTTCGCCGCCTCGATCCCTTTCTTGATCGCCGAAGGCACTTCCTTCGCCTTGCCGACGCCGAAGCCGACGACCCCATGGCCGTCGCCGACGACGACCAGCGCGCTGAAGCTGAGGTTCTTGCCGCCTTTGACCACTTTGGTCACGCGGTTGATCGAGACGACAGTGTCCTTGATGTCGAGTTGGCCGGCGTCGATGCGCTCACGTGTTTTCATTCGTGCCTCTAGAATTCCAGACCCGCTTTTCGCGCAGCATCCGCGACCGCGCGAATGCGGCCGTGATACAGAAACCCGCTGCGGTCGAAGACGACCCGCTTGATGCCCTTTTCGATCGCGCGCTCGGCGATGGCCGCCCCGACCGCTTCGGCGCCTTTGAGGTTCCCGCCGCGGACGCCTTTCTCGAGCTTCCCCTTCAGCCCCGCGTCGACGGTGGACGCCGACACGAGCGTCTTCCCGCTCAAGTCATCGATGACCTGTGCGTAGATATGGGTGACGCTGCGGAACACGCTGAGGCGCGGCCGCTCGGCGGTCCCGGAGATCCGCTTGCGTTGCCGCAGCTGGATCCGAACGCGCCGATCATTCTTGGTCTTGATTTTCATGACGAATCCCGAATCCGAATCCCAAATCCCAAATCCCGAATCCCGAATCCCGAATCCCGACGGGTAACTACTTGGCCCCGGTCTTTCCCGCCTTCTTCTTCAATACCTCGCCGGTGTAGCGGACGCCCTTCTGCTTGTACGGATCCGGCTTGCGCAGACGGCGGATATTCGCCGCGACCTGGCCGACCAGCTGTCGATCGACGCCGGTGACCGTGATGTGCGTCTGCTTGTCGATGGCGATGTCGATGCCGGCCGGGATGTCGAAGACGACCGCGTGCGAGTAGCCGAGCGCGAAGACCACCTGCTTGCCTTTGACCTCCGCGCGGTAGCCGACGCCGACGATGTCGAGCTCGCGCTTGAAGCCGTCGGTCACGCCGGCGACGGCGTTGGCGACGAGGCTCCGCGCCAGGCCGTGGTACTTGCCGAGCTGCGGATCGTCGCTCCTGGTCTTCGCGACCAGATGACCGTCGGCGAGCTCGAAGTTGATGCCGGGCGGAAACGCCTGACGCAGCTTCCCCTTCGGGCCCTGGACTTCAACGGCGCCGTCGACGACTTTGGCCGTGACGCCCTTTGGTAACGAGATGGGTTTTTTTCCGATCCGCGACATATCTGAATCTCACCAAATGTTGCAGAGCACTTCGCCGCCGACGCCTGCCTTCACGGCCGCACGCCCCGTCATGACGCCGCGCGACGTCGTGAGGATGCTCGTCCCGAGGCCCGCCAGCACTTCCGGCACATCCTCCTTGCCGAAATAGACGCGGCGTCCCGGCCGGCTGATGCGCTCGACGCCGGTGATGAGCCGCTCGCCGTGCGGTCCGTACTTGAGGAACAGCCGCAGCGTCTTGGTCGCGGGCATCACCTTGGTCGCCGGCTCGTCGAGCAGCTTGAAGCCCTGGATGTAGCCCTCGTCCTGGAGGATGCGCGCGATCTCGGCCTTGAGCCGCGAGGCGGGCATGTCGACGCGCGTGTGCTTGGCGGTCACCGCGTTGCGGATCCGCGTGAGCATATCTGCGATTGGATCGGTCATAGCTCTTTCACCTACCAGCTGGATTTCGTGACGCCCGTGATGTCCCCTTCGAGGGCGAGCTTGCGGAAGCACAGCCGGCACAGCGCGAACTTCCGCATGTAGGCGCGCGGACGGCCGCACAGGTGGCAGCGGTTGCGCAGCCGGATCTTGTACTTCGGCGTCTTCTGTTCCTTGGCGATCTTTGCGGTGGTGGCCATAGATTCTCAGTTCTGTCTGAACGGCATGCCGATGAACTGCAAAAGCTTTCTCGCCTCTTCGTCGGTCTTCGCAGTGGTGACGACCGACACGTTCATGCCGCGCGCCTTGTCGACCTTCATGTAATCGATCTCCGGGAACAGCAACTGATCGCGCAGGCCGAGCGTGTAGTTGCCGCGGCCGTCGAATCCGCGCGGCGAGACGCCCTTGAAGTCGCGGACGCGCGGCAGCGCGATGCTCATGAGCCGGTCGAGGAACTCCCACATCCGCTCGCCGCGCAGCGTGACCATCGTGGCGATCGGCATCCCTTTCCGGACCTTGAACGCGGCGATCGACTTCTTGGAGCGGCGCGTCACCGGCTTCTGGCCGGTGATCCGCGCCAGCTCGTCGGCGCCGGTGTCGATGATCTTCGCGTTCGACGTCGCCTCGCCCAGGCCCATGTTCACGACGACCTTCTCGATCTTCGGAACCGCCATCACGTTCTTGTAGCCGAACTCCTTCTGCAGGGCGGGGACGACTTCCTTCTGGTACTTCTCTCTCAGTCGTGCGCTCATTTGTCGACGACTCCCTCGCACTTGCGGCAGATCCGGACTTTGCGGCCGTCGCCGAGAATCTTGTGGCCGACGCGCGTCTGCGCGCCGCACTCCGGGCACACCAGCTGGACGTTGCTCGCGTGCAGCGCCGCTTCACGCTCGACGATGCCGCCCTTGACCTGGCGGCCGGGGTTCGGCTTGGTGTGGCGCTTGATCATGTTCACGCCTTCCACCACCAGCCGGTTCTTGTCGGGCAGGACTTTCAGCACCCGGCCGCGCTTGCCGCGATCCTTGCCGGTGACCACCAGCACGTTGTCGTTCTTCCGAAGAGGCGTTGCGAGACGGGACATTTACAGAACCTCTGGCGCCAGCGAAATGATCTTCATGAACCGGCGCTCGCGCAGCTCGCGCGCGACCGGTCCGAACACGCGCGTGCCGATCGGCTCGCCCTGATCGTTGATGAGGACGGCGGCGTTGCGATCGAACCGGATGTAGCTGCCATCGCGCCGGCGCTGTTCCTTGACGGTGCGGACGATGACGGCCTTGACGACCTGTCCTTTCTTCACGTTGCTCTCGGGCGTCGCTTCCTTCACCGACGCGGTGACGATGTCGCCGAGCCGCGCGTAGCGCCCGGTCGATCCGCCAATCGGGTTGATGATGGCGATCTTGCGCGCGCCGGAGTTGTCGGCGACGTCCAGGATCGATCGCATCTGGATCATGGCTACACCTCTACCGCTTTACGCACAACCCGTTTCAACGTCCACCGCTTGCGGCGGCTGAGCGGTCGGGTCTCGACGATCTCCACCATGTCGCCGACCTTCGCCGAGTTCTCCTCGTCGTGGACCATGAACTTCGACGTCCGGCGCTCGGTCTTCCCGTACAACCCGTGACGGACCTGCCATTCCACGGCGACGACGCAGCTTTTCTGCATCCCGTCGCTGACGACGAGGCCGGTTTTTTCCGCTTTGGTCGACATTACGCGTTCCTCTTCTGCCGGAGTACGGTCTTGATGCGCGCCAGATCACGGCGGACCGTGCGCATCTTGTCGGGCACTTCGAGCTGCCCCATCGACTTCTGGATGCGCATCCGGAAGAGCTGATCGGTCAGGTCGCGCTCTTTCGCGCCGAGCTCCTCGACGGCGAGGTCGCGCAGTTCCGCGGCTTTCATTGAATCTTCTCCTGCGCGAAGCGGGTGGCGAACTTGGTCAGAATCGGCAGCTTCGCCGCCGCCAGCTTCATCGCTTCGCGCGCTTCCTTTTCGGGGATGCCTTCCATCTCGAAGAGCACCTTGCCGGGCCGGACGACCGCCACCCACTGCTCGGGCGCGCCCTTGCCCTTGCCCATACGCGTTTCCTGCGGCTTCTTCGTGATCGGCTTGTCGGGAAACACACGGACCCAGATTTTTCCGCCGCGGGCGATGAACCGCGTCATGGCGACGCGGGCCGCTTCAATCTGTCGATCCGTCAGCCAGCACGGCTCGAGCGCGCGCAGCCCGTAGTCGCCGAACGAGACGTCGGAGCCGCGCCAGGCCTTGCCGGCCATGCGCCCGCGCTGCTGTTTCCGGTACTTGACCTTCTTGGGCATCAACATGACGCAACCCTTTACGCGCGAGCCTGCGGCCTGCGCGGCGCGCGTTCGCGATATTCCTCTTCACGCCCGCGCTGCGGCACCAGGCGTTCGCCCTTGTAGAGCCACACCTTGATGCCGATCTGGCCGTACGTGGTGTTGGCTTCCGCGAAGCCGTAGTCGATGTCGGCGCGCAGCGTCTGCAGCGGCAGCTGCCCGTGCAGGTACCACTCCGACCGCGCGATTTCGGCGCCGTTCAGACGCCCGGAGACGCGCACCTTGATGCCGCGTGCGCCGAAGCGCAGCGCCGACTCCACGGCCTTGCGCATCGCCCGGCGGAAGGCGACGCGTTTTTCCAGCTGCATCGCCACCGACTCGGAGATCAGCTGCGCGTCGAGCTCCGGCTTCTGAATCTCCTGGATGTTGATGAAGACTTCGCGGCTGGTGCGCTTCTGGATTTCCTGCTTCAGCTTGTCGACTTCGGTCCCCTTGCGGCCGATGATGATGCCCGGCCGCGAGGTGTAGATGTCGATCTTCAGCTTGTTGGCGGCGCGCTCCGTTTCGATCTTCGCGACGCCGGCGTGCGCGAACCGCTTCTTCAGGCTCTGGCGCAGCGCCAGGTCCTCGTGCAGCAGCTTCGCGTAGTCGCGGTCCGAGTACCAGCGCGACCGCCACGTCTTGTTGAACCCGAGCCGGAATCCGAACGGGTGAACCTTCTGGCCCACAGTTTCTCCTTGTCTACTTCTTCGCTTCGCGTTTTTTCGGCGCCGCGCCGCGTTTCGCCGCCGGCTTTTTCGGAGCCGCGCCCGCGCGCGG
>Ga0075435_100001543_pt1 | contig 14842 bp, 10 predicted proteins | sample RhiMethybrSRZTD4_FD_75302 | JGI IMG/M metagenome (GOLD analysis project Ga0075435, IMG submission 75302) | Populus rhizosphere microbial communities from Tennessee, USA - Rhizosphere MetaG P. TD hybrid SRZTD4 | ecosystem: Host-associated > Plants > Roots > Rhizosphere > Soil | place: USA...
GTCGCAGTGGCATGCGGCCGCAGCGGGACCCACGCGTCCACGTGCGAGGGAAACACGCTGCTCGGCGGCAGCACCGTGAATCCGGCCGGCAGCACGCCTTTCACGAAGTACGATCTTCCGTCGAGCTGAATGGGCCGTCCGATGACCGACGCGTCCGCACCGAAGCGGCGGCGCCACAGGGCGTCACTCAGCACCACCACCGGCGCGCCACCGTCCACGTCGTCGCGCGCGTCGTACAGCTGGCCGTGCGCGGCGTCGACGCCGAGGAGCGGAAAGAGCGTGGCGGACGCCGCGACGACCTGGATCTCTTCGGGCTCGCCGGCGACCAGGTTCATGCGCAGATCCGTCATCCCCGCGACCGCGCTGAAGCTGCGCGCGTCGCGCGACAGGTCGTCCAGTTCCGGGCGCGACAGCCACGTCCGTCCGCCGTCAGGCCGAGCGGCCCAGATGAGGACGACCCCGGCGGGATCGCGATACGGGAGCGGCCGCAGCAGCACGGCGTTCACGACCGCGAAGATGCCGATCGCCGCCCCCGATCCCAGGGCCAGCGTCAGGATGGCGGTCAGCGAGAACGCTTGCTCGCGGCGGAGCCCGCGGGCGGCGTAGCGAAGATCGCGCAGCAGCGATTCCATCCGGCAACCATAATGGAGGCGGATGCGCGAACTCAACGTCACGGCGACGGCACACGGCCGGGTGCTGGTGGACGAGGCGCCCGAGGGCCCGGTGCGGCTGCTCGTCGGGTTCCACGGCTACGCCCAGAACGCCGAAGAGATGATGGAGATGCTGCGCGCGGTGCCGGTCGGACGGTCGTGGACGCGCGTGTCGGTGCAGGGGCTGCACCGCTTCTATCGCAGCCGGTCCGAGCTGACGGTGGCGAGCTGGATGACGCGGCAGGATCGCGACACGCTGATTGCCGACAACGTGCAGTACGTGGACGCGGCGATCGACGCCGCGGCGGGCGCGCGCGCGATCGAGCGCCTGGTCCTGTGCGGGTTCTCGCAGGGGGCCGCGATGGCCTACCGCGCCGCGGTGCTCGGCGCGCGCTGGCCCGACGCGGTGATCGGCGTGTGCGGCGACGTCCCGCCCGAGCTCTTCGACGAGGGATCGCCGCGCACGTGGCCGCCGGTGCTGCTCGCCCGCGGCACGGCCGACGACTACTACACCGCCGAGAAGATGCGCGCCGACGACGCGTCGCTGGCCGGCGCCGGCGCGCACGTCGAGACCTTCACCTTCGAGGGCGGCCACGAGTGGACGAAGGAATGCGCGACCCGGGCGGCGGACTTCATCGCCTCGTCCTTCGGTCAGGGCATGAAGCCCTGACCCACCTGCAACCCCGCTGTGTGGGTCAGCCTAGGACAAGGCCGGCCGCAGACCTGGCTCAGAGATCTGCCCGTTTGCAGACCTGACCCCCAATCCGGGTCTCGGAAGCGACAATCCCCGCTGTGTGGGTCAGCCCTTTATGGGCTGACCGTTCAGAAGTCACGGGCTGACCGTTCTTGGCGCGCCCGCGACTGGGGGTCAGGTCTGCAAAACGTCGCGACGCGGTGCCAGGCGACGGCTCCCCTGTGCATACGACAAGGCCGGCCGCAGACCTGGCCCAGAGATCTGTCCGTTTGCAGACCTGACCCCAATCGGCTCTGGGGGTCAGGTCTGCAAAACGTTGCGACGCGGTGCCAGGCGACGGCTCCTCTGTGCATACGACAAGGCCGGTCGCAGACCTGCCCCGAGATCTGCCCGTTTGCAGACCTGACCCCCAATCCGGGTCTCAGAAGCGACAATCCCCGCTGTGTGGGTCAGCCCTTTATGGGCTGACCGTTCAGAAGCAGCCCGCCGGCAGCGTGAAGGGCGCGCCGGCGCGGGTCGAGTCGGCCATCCCCACGCCCACGGCCCCGGCCACGGTGGCGCGCTCGACCGACGCCGCGCCGCGCAGCCCGATCAGCGTCGTCCCGGCGCCAATCGCGCCCCGTGTCTGCAGCGCGTTGAGCTTGCCGACGTCGACCTTGACCGTCACGGTCTTGGTCGTCAGGTCGAAGAACCCGATGTCGGCGGCGCCGCGCTTCGTATACGTGACGCTGCCGTCGCCGTTGCGCCCCGCCGTGCCGTACCAGAACGAGCGGACGCCGGTGTCGTCGGTCTCGGCCTGCACGAACCACTGATCCGCGCGATCGACCAGGCCGGGCTTCGTCGGATTGCTCGAGAAGTTCATGCGCCACAACCCGTGCGGCGGGATGACGTCCAGGCCGGTGGCCTTCAACGTCGCCCCGAGAAGCGTGCGGCCGGCCTGCTTCTCGCACCGGTAGTCGATGCTGACGATGTCGTTCGGCGTGTCACCGTCGACGCGGACCGGCGGCGGCTGGAAGGTCACGACGTCGTGCGCGAAGTCCATCACCTGCGGCCGCGCCGGATCGACGCTGTCAGCGGCGTCGCTGCCTTTGATCTTTACGCCCTTGCCAGTGTGCAGCGACGGACCGGCAATCTGATGCGTGACGTACGTGTGCGCGCCGAAGTCCTTCGAGTCGTCGGCAAAGGCGACAAACGCCATGCCGAGCGGATCGACCGCAACCTGGAAGAAGTCGGCGAGGTTGCGGTTCGGGCTCGCGCCGGTGGTGAACCCGGCCAGGCTGATGTTGGAGCCATGAATGTAGTGATCGCTCGCCGCCGTCTGCAGCACGGTCGGTGCGGACGCTGTCGCGTTGAGCACCTGCGCGTAGTAGACGCGCCAGTTCGAGTAGTCGTTGTTGCCCGACAGGCCGAGCTCGTTGTCCGCAGGAGAAGTGCCGTACCAGACCACGGCAACGCTGCCATGGACGTCGCCGGTCTCCATCCACGGCATCAGCGAGACCGAGCCGTGGCCGAGATCGCTCACCTGCACGGGGACGCCCCACGTCTTGCCGTGATCGAGCGAGTAGTTCACGAAGATGCCGTCGCCGCCGTCCGAGTAGGCGACATAGACGGTGCCGTCGCTGGCGACCTTGCACACCGGGAACAGCGCCGCGATGGGCTTGCGCCCCGTCGCCGCCACGCTGACCGTATAGACGAGCGGCGCGACCGACAGTGACGGCGGCTGCCCGACCGCGACGCGCACCTGGTTGTCGTTCGGGCTCGGGCCCTGATGACAGAAGTAGACCGTGCCGTCGCGCTGGTCGACGTCGATGTTGCCCGTCGTGTTGCCGCCGACCGCCGCGACGATCGCCGGTCCATAGGTCAGGCCGCCGTCATCCGAGCGGTTGACGTAGTACTTCGACGTCGGCTGCAGTCCGGTGAAGTCGCGGTAGGCGAGATAGACGGTCTTGTCGCCGAGGAACTCGAGCCACTGGCGATCGTCCACGGGGACGGTGGTGTTGCCCGCCGGATTGTTCATGTAGGTCTCGCCGCGATCCATTGAGCGCTGCGTCGAGACGTTGGCGGCAAGCAGGCTCGACGCCGCGAGCGTCGGCGTCGCGCCGAGCGCCGCGCCGAAGGCCACGGCGAGATCGAGGTCGCCGCCGCCGTCGCCGCCGAGATCTCCTTCCTTGTCGGGGACGGTCGAGTCGGGCTGTCCCGTGTAGGCGGGGTTGGTGACGTTACCGGCGAGGTCCCACGTCGGCGTAGCGCGCTTCAGGAACGGATCGTAGGCCGCGCTCGACGGGTTCAGGTCGAAGCGCCAGACGTCGTTGCCGCCGGAGAGGCCGCGGATGCCGCCGGCGTAGGCGTTCCCCTGAAAGTCGACGCGCGCGCTCGGCTCGACGTCCTGGTTCGCGCCGGTTGCGTAGACGGTGCGGCTGCGGCTGAACCGGATGCCGGTCCTGTCCCCCTTCACGAACGACGCGGTGCGGAAGTTGCCGGGAGGCAGCGGCGGAATGTCCTCGAGCGTCGCGCTGCCCTGGTAGGCGTCCGGCGCGACAACCGCGAAGTAGACGATGTGAAAGACGAACGTATCGTTGACGCCGGCGACGACGACGCCGTCGAGATCGAAGGTGTTCTCCTCGAGCGGATCGCCGGTGGCGGCGCGTTGCGCCTCTGGCCCGGCCAGCGTCTGCCGGTGTACGTAGACGTCGAAGTCGTTGGTGGCGTTGCCCCACGTGAGCCGGAAACGCACGCGCTTGCCGAGGTAACTGCCAGGCGCGACCTTCAGTGTGAAGACGTCGCAGTTGGTGCCGTCCACGCAGAGCTGCTCGCCTTCTGCAGGAGCTGCCGAGACGCCAGCGCTGCCGCCCCACTGCACGGTCGCGGTGCCGCTGAGTGTTCCGCTCGACGGTGTCGCCGCGCGCGATACCTGGCTCAACACGACTGACACGAACAGCGCTACCGTGGCTGCGCTACTCCGACGCGCGAGTCGTCTCTTCATACACGGCCCTCCGCAACTACCAGCGGCCTGTCGTAATTCGTTCCATAACGATCCGGCCGAGGTGCGAGTCGTGCACGCGCCATGCCCGGGACGAGGAGCCACGATCCGCGACGGAACGGAGCGAACGGCGAAGCATGAGCCGGCTGAAGGGCGCTTCAGCGAGGCGAAGGAAGGAGCCGCCGCGCAGCGGCGGCGCCGAGCGCCCGTAAAGGTCGCGATCTATAGTTAAGTGATGGGTCCTGAAACGCTGGCTCAGCCGCAGCAACCGGCCCGGAGCCGCAATCGAGCCGAGATAGACGATCGCTTCAAGTGGAAGGTCGACGATATCTTCTCCGGCTGGAATGACTGGGAAGCCGCCTACAAGAATCTCGAAGCCGGCATCGAACGCTACGCCGCGCTGAAGGGAACTCTAGGGCGCGGGCCGGCGCAGCTCCTCGACGCGTTCAGGCTGTCCGAAGAGCTCGGCCAGCTCGCCTATCGCGTCTGGTATTTCCCATCGCTGCAGTACGACGAGGACCAGCGCGACAACACGATCAACGCGCGGCGGCAGCAGGTGCAGATCCTGTTCGCGCGCTGGAAGCAGGCGGAGTCGTGGTTCGCGCCGGAACTCCTGCAGATCCCGCTCGAAACGGTGCGGCAGTGGATGGAGACGACGGAGGCGCTGCGTCTCTACCGCTTCGCGATCGAGAACCTGTATCGCCAGCAGGAGCACGTCCTCGACGAGGCCGGCGAGCGGCTGATGTCGCTCGCGAGCCGCCTGGCGTCGGCGCCCAACGACGCCTACTGGGCGCTGTCGACGGCGGATGCGAAGTTTCCGACGGTCACGCTCTCGAACGGGGAGACGATTACCGTCTCGTACGGCCAGTACCGCGCGATCCTGGCGACGCGGCACGAGCAGGCGGATCGCGAGAAGGCGTTCACCGCGCTCCACGACACCTACAAGAACGCGCTCAACACCTACGCGACGCTCTACAACGCGGTCTGCCAGCGCGACTGGTTCCAGGCGCGCGCGCGCGGCTACAAGACGACGCTCGAGGCGGCGCTGCACGGCGACAACATTCCCACCTCCGTCGTCGAGAACCTGATCGAGACGACGCGCGACGGCGTGGCGCCTCTGCGGCGGTATCACCAGCTGCGGCGGCGGATGCTGAAGGTGCCGTCGTACCACGTCTACGACTTCTCCATCCCGCTCGTCAGCTTCCACAAGAAGTACAAGTACGACGAGGTGCTCGACTGGATCGTCGACGCGGTGGCGCCTCTCGGACCCGATTACCAGGCGCTGATGCGCAAGGGGTTCTCGAGCCGCTGGATCGACGTCTACGAGAACGAGGGGAAGCGGTCGGGCGCGTACTCGGCGCCGGTGTACGGTGTGCATCCGTACATGCTGCTGAACTACACCGACACGATGGACGACGTGTTCACGACGGCGCACGAGATGGGCCACTCGATGCACACCATCCTGTCGCACGAGTCGCAGCCGTTCATCTACTCCGACTACACGATCTTCGTGGCGGAAGTGCCGTCGACGCTGAGCGAGGCGCTGCTGCTCGAGTACATGCTGGCGCACTCCACGGATCCGACGGAACGGATCGTCCTGCTGCAGCACGCGATCGACAACATCACCGGCACGTTCTACACCCAGGTGATGTTTGCCGACTACGAGCTGCGCGCGCACCGGCTGGCCGAGCAGGACCAGCCGATCACGGCGGAGATCCTGACCGAGATCTACACGCAGCTGCTGAAGGACTACTACGGCGACGCGGTGGATCTGAACCCGCACACGGGCATCACCTGGTCGCGGATCCCGCACTTCTTCAACTCGCCGTACTACGTCTATCAGTACGCGACCTGCTTCGCGTCCGCGGCCAAACTGGCGCGGCAGATCATGGCGGGCGGCGACGAGTCGGTCCGCGCGCGCGATCGGTTCCTGACGCTGCTGCGTTCGGGGGGCAGCGACTATCCGATGGAGCTGCTGCGCAGCGCCGGCGTCGACCTCAGCCAGCCCGACACCGTCCGCGCCGTCGTCGATCAGCTCGACGACCTGGTCACCCGCCTCGAGAAAGAACTCGCGACCCGCTGACCCCCCGGATTCGGGGTCAGGTCTGCAAAACGTCGCTTCGTGGTGCCAGGTCGCGCAGATTCTGCTCCGTTGATCGCGAGATCTGCGACCTGGCACCGTCGAAGAGCACCTTTGCAGACCTGGCACCGAATCGGTCGGTTTGCAGACCTGACCCCCAACGGCGCGGGTCACCTGATCTTGACGGTGGTCTCGAAGCGGCGGAAATTGGAATACCGCGCCTCGCAGACGATGTTCTCGTACTGCGCTTGGGGGTTCTCGCGGGAGCGCGGCGGCGCGACGAACTCGTACTCTTCGCGGAAGGCCGCGGGCACCCACATGCCGAGGCGATCGTCGGGAGCGAAGGTCGTGTCGAACTGCAGGCGTTCGCCCCCGACCGAGCCCTGCAGCGTCGCGCGGCGGATGCGGCCCGAGCCCGCTTCAATCACGAGCTCTCCCGCCGAGAACATGAAGCCGCGGTTGGGATCGTGGATCAGCGTCGGCCCCTCCCGTTCGCTGAAGCGCATCGTCACCACCCACGCGTCGCCGGACCGCTGCACCTGGCGGCGCTCGAACATGAAGCGCGGCCGGTGCCGCTCGTCGAGGACGAGCAGGCTGAGCGTCGGCTCGTTGAAGTTCCGCACCGTGCGGCCGATGTTGTAGCGCGAGTTGTAAGCCTTGAACTTCGCCGCGACTTCATCGGGCGCGAGCGTCCGCAGCGCTTCCCCGAGGTCCAGCCGATCAGGCGCGGCGTTGCCGTCCACCTCCGTCACGTCGCGGATCGCCATCCAGTCTCGATCGGCCGGGGCGAACATGAAGAACACCTCGCTGCGCAGCCGGCGCTGCCGCGGCATGTCGGCCTCGCTCGGCTCCTGCGCCGCTATCTGCTGGGTGTAGATCTCGTCGGCGATGACCGACGTCAACTGGCGCTGGTAGTCGGCGACATACTGCGCCGCGGCCCGGACGACCGCCAGCGCGGACGTGTCCGGGCGCTGCGCCCCGGCTGACGCGACAAGAACGGCGAGCCCGCCGACACAAACCACGGCCGGGGTGAGCCACCACGACGAGAAATTGCGCACTTTCCGTTGGAGGACGTTCCCTGTCCGCAACGCGCGCCCCATCGCTCTCTATCGTAACGTTGTCGCGTCGCTCCGATTGGGGGGCGCGTCGCTCCGATTGGGGGTCAGGTCTCCAAAACATCGCTTCGCGGTGCCAGGTCTCGCATTTCTTGCTCCATTGATCGCATTTCTTGCAGACCTGGCACCGCGATCTGACAGTTTGCAGACCTGACCCCCTATACTGCGGACTCGTGAGGCCGCGTGCATGCGCGTCCGCCGCACTCGCGATCACCGTGCTGGCCGCGCCCGCGGCGCAACAATCGTCACGCTTCACTCTCGCGATTGCGCGCTTCGACGGCGCCCTCGTGCCATTCGCCGCGTACGATCACGGCAGATGGCAACGCGCGTGGCCCGCAGCGGACGAGAACGTCGACCCCACCCCTACTCTCACGAACATGCCCAGCGTCTGGCGCGAGCGTGGAGAGGACGTGCCAAGGCTCTGGCACGTGTGGCCCGTTGCGGGCGGCGATCGCATCGAGGCGCGGGTCCAGCGCGTCGACGTCGTGCAGGCGCAGTGCCTGCGTCAGGTCGCGCTGAAAACCGACCTTCCCCCGCGCAAGCCTCAAAGCCCGAGGGTGTTCGGCGTCGCCGCGGACGGCGAGATCCCGCTTCAGCCGATTGAAGCCGTCGGGACCGAGGAACCTGCGTGGCGGAGCGCGGAACGCGCGATCGCCGCGACCTTCGACGCTCTCGAACGCACTCAAGCCGCGGCCGGAGAAGATCGGTTGATCCGCGAGTCTCCTCTGCTACCCGTGCACATCGTCAGCCTGTCGCGTGAGATGGGCGCGCGTTCACCGATGTACGTCGTGGCCAGGAGAGCCTACCGAACGTCGAGATATCCCGGCCAGCGCCAGTGCGGCGCCGTCAGTGTCCTGACCAGCTGGCTCGTGCGTGATGCTGATACCTACCGCCTCGTGGCGCCGCGGATGTTCTTGACCGACTGCGACGAGAAGACCGCGCGCAGCGCCTGGCCACTCGCGGCGGTGCACGTCGGCGATCGCGCCTTCTGGGTCCTTCAAGAGCATGGGTACGAAAGCGAGGTATACGCCATCGAAGAGATCGGCGCTGCGGACACGCGGCGCCTCGTGCAGCGGGACGCGGGCGGCTGCTGACCACTCGATCCTCCCGCAATTGGCGTGAGCCAGCGCGACGAGAGACGGCGCCTTTCCCGCTGGAGGACGTTCCGTGTCCGCAACGCGCGCCGCATCGATGTTCATCGCAACGCTCTGCCTCGCCTCCCCCGCACACGCACAGATGACCGTTACGGTGGACCGGCATGTCTCGGTCGCCGAAGTCGGCGCGGCAGGGCTCATCCAGGGCCCGCGCGAGAGCGACCGGGACGGCTCGACCACGACGGACACCGACCTCGGGATCGCCGCGCTCGGCGCGTTGTACCCGACGGAGATCGTCGGCGTCGCCGGCGAGTTCGCCGCGTTCGCGAGCTCCCTGCACCACGGCCGCACTGCGCTGGCCGGCGTGAGGCTGCGCACGCCGCTGATCACCAGCGGGACGACGCATTTCCGGTTGTTCGGGCAAGTGCTCAGCGGGCCGCGATGGACGGACCTGACGGCGGCGTGCCGGCGGGTCCTGCAGCCGGGCGTCGGCGCCGAGGACTACCTCCGGAACGGCGTGACCGTGCACGTGCAATACGACTACACGTTCGCCCCCGGAAAGGAGCGCGATCTCGCGACGGGACGGTTCCTCGTCGGCTTCGCGGTACCGGTCGGGTCTCGCTGAGGGCCTGGCACCTCGAAGCGGCGTTTTGTAGACCTGACCCCGGTCTGGCCCCCGGCCTGGCACCTCGAAGGGGCGTTTTGCAGACCTGACCCCAGGTCTGGCCCCGGCCTGGCACCTCGAAGGGGCGTTTTGCAGACCTGACCCCCGATCCCGGCGGGGGGTCAGGCCTCCAAAAGGACGGGTCGGGTGCCAGGCCTAGGCGGGCGGGGGCTTGTCGTAGCCGGCGGCGAGCACCGCGGTGACCAGCAGGACCAGCGCGGCGGAGCCGTAGGCCACCCCTTCCCCGAGAAACTGCAGCACGCCGTTCCCCCAGATCGGACCCAGCGTGCGGCCGAGGCTCTCCAGTGCACCCGCGGCCCCCTGCACGCGCCCCTGCTCGTGCCTCCCGCCGGCGCCGCTGACGAGCGACACCAGCGACGGATTGCAGAAGCCGATGCCCAGCGCGCCGGGGACGAGCAGCAGGTAGAACACGGGAAGCGAATGCGTGAGCGCGCTCCCGCCCCATCCAATGGCGGCGAACACCAGGCCCGCCATCAGCGTGCGCTTCTCGCCCAGCCGCTTGACGATCGGGCCGACGAGCGCCGCCTGCACGATGACACCGAGGAACCCGAACGCGGCGAGCAGATACCCGGTATGCGTCGCGTCGAAGTTGAACCGCCGCGCCACGAACAGCGCCAGCGTCGTCTGGTAGACGGCAAACGACGCCCAGTAGAGAAAGTCGATCAAGAAGAGCAGGCGCAGGTTGGGACGCCCGCCAAGCTCGCGCAGCGCCGTCCACGGCGACACCGAGACGGCGTCCACGCGATGCACGGTCTCGGGCAGCCAGAAGATCGCGAGCAGCATCGCGACGACGGTGATCGCCGCGGCGGCCCAGATCGGCGCGGTGTAACTGATGTGCGCGAAGAGGCCGCTCAGCCCGGGGCCGATGATGAAGCCGAGACCGAACGCCGCCCCGAGCAGCCCGAACAGCTTGGCGCGGTTCTCCGGCGTCGCGATGTCGCCGATATAGGCGCGCGCGGTGGTGATGTTGCCCCCCGACAGCCCGTCCACGATGCGCGCGAGGAAGAGCACCGCGAGGCTCTTGGCCAGCGCGAGCATGACGAAGCTGACGACGGTACCGGCGAGGCTGAAGACGAGGATGGGACGGCGCCCCCACCGGTCGGACCAGTGGCCGAGCACCGGCGCCGCGATCAGCTGCGCGAGCGAGAACGACGCAAACAGCAACCCGATCGCGACCGGCGACGCGCCGAACGTCTGCGCGTAGAACGGCAGCAGCGGAATGATGATGCCGAAGCCAATCAGGTTGACGAGGATCGTCAGGAAGATGATGACGAGCGGCCGAGTCATTCTTGGCGCTCGGCGCCCGCCGCTGCGCGCTTCTCGGTCACGCTCTTGATCACGATCGGCGTGACCGGCACGTTCTCCATGCCGTCGCGCGTGCCGGTCGGCGACGCCCCGATCTTGTCCACGACGTCCATCCCTTCGATGACGCGGCCGAACACCGCGTAGCCGAAATCATCCGGCGACAGGCCGCGATAGTCGAGCGACGTGTTGTCGGAGAGGTTGATGTAGAACTGCGACGTGGCGCTCCGCAGCGTCCGCTTGCGCGCCATGGCCAGGGTGCCGCGCTGGTTGCGCAGGCCGTTGGTCGCTTCGTTCTGGATGGGCGGCCGGGTCGCCTTCTCGGCGAGCTGCGCGGTATACCCGCCACCCTGTATCACATAGCCCGGGACGACACGATGGAAGATGGTGCCGGGGTAGAAACCGTCCCGGACGTACTGCAGGAAATTCTCGACCGAGACGGGGGCGCGATCTTTGAATAGCTCGACGGTGATCGCCCCTGCCGACGTGTCGATGACGGCGACGGGATTACCGGCTGCAGGCTGCGCAGGGGCCGCCGGCGCGGGGGTTTGCAGGAGAAACCCAAACAGGACGAACAGGATAGACATCGCAATTGACCGGCGCCGACCCTGGCCGGGAACGAACAATCGCTGTTCGATCTCGCGGCGGCGCCCAAAAGGTTGTGGGTGATGATTCAAGCGAATGGATCATCGATCCCGCCAAGAAGATTAGAGGCGCGAGCCCGGCGCGGTCAATGCGGGCACGCCTGGTGCGCTACAATTGAGCCTCTCGCCGGAGGGAAACGATGGTAACCCAGCTCCAGAGCGAACAGCGCGAACTGGCCGAATACATTCGCGCCGGTTCGGCACGGGGACCACAGTGTTTCGGCAGTTATTTCGACGAAAAAGGGGGATCGTGCGCGCTCGGGGCGGTGTACGACGCTATCTACCACCTCCCGCGCCAGCACGGGAAGCTGATTCCGGACCATCTCGAGCGGCTGTTCCGCTGTCTCGACGAGGTCACGAAACGCTGCCCGCACGAAGGATGTAATAAGCGTTTGCCGCTCGCACCGATGCTCGTCCACATCAACGACGACCATCATTGGACGCGCGAGCGCATCGCCGACTGGTTGACACAGGAATCGCAATAACCAACTCACGTTTGCGACCGGGTAAACGGCGACACGGGGAATCAGGTAGACAAAAGTACCTGATTTCCCGCGTTCCGGATTGCCCGGTTGGGTAAGGCTCCCCATGTCTTTCCTCGATCGTTTCAAGATCCAGCCCAAGCACAAGTCCGCGGATCCTGAGATTCGCGCTTCCTCAGTCGAGGAGCTCGGGCCCGGCGAAGAAGACGCCGCGGTCCTGCTCTCGCTGGCGCGCGAAGACCCCGACGCCCGCGTCAGGCGCGCGGCCATCGCCCGCGTCCAGGACGTCGCCGTCCTGGCGGCGATTGCCGGCAGCGACGCCGACCCCGGGGTCCGCGAGGAGCTGATCGCCCGGCTCGCCGACATCGCCGTCTCGGCGGACGCCGACGGCGCGTCGCGCGCCCTGGCCGCGCTCAGCGACCAGAAACAGATCGCGACCGTCGCCAAGACGTCGCCGGTGGAGAGCGTACGCGCCGAAGCCGTGGCGAAGCTGACCGAGGTCAAGTCGCTGAGCTCCGTCGCCCGCCACGCCGCCGACCCGCGCGCGGCGTCGCTGGCCACCGAGCGCATCCAGGATCGGGCGGAGCTGCTGAACATCGCCACGAAGACGGACCACAAGGACGCCGGCGTCACCGCGCTCGAGCGCGCGGTCGCACTTGAAGCCGCCGATCGCGAGACGCTGGAGGAGCTGGCCACGCGCGCCCAGAACAAGGGCGTCGCCAAGCGCGCACGCGCCATGGTGCAGGCCATGGACGACGCGGAGGCCGCCAGGCGCACGGCGGCCGAGCAGCACCAGCAGCGCGTCGCCGGGCTCGTGTCGCGCGCCGAGGCGCTCGCCGCGTCGACCACCACGGCCGGCGCCGCCGATCAGATCGATCAGGTCGAGACCGACTGGCGCGGGATGGAAGGCAGCGCGGCCGGCGACATCACGGGCGCGGACCGGGCGCGGTTCACCGGCGCGATCGAAGCGGCGCGGTCGGCGCTCGAGCGGGAGCGCCGCGACCAGGCCGAGCGCGAGGCGCGTGACGCCGAGCTGACGGCGTCCCGCGGCGTGAAGGCCGAGCTGTGCGAACGCGTCGAAGCGCTCACCGGCGAGGACGCGCTCGATCGTCTCGCGATCGCGCGCTCCGAGTGGGAAGGGCTGCCGCAGGATCCCGACGCCGACATCCACGCCACACTTGCCGCCCGCTTCCAGGAGGCGTGCGATCGCGCGAAGTCGCGCCACGAGAACCGCCAGGAGAGCGCGAAGAGCACCGCACGGCTCGAGGAGCTGGCCGCCGAAGCGGCGCAGCTGGCGGCGCAGGAAGACAGCCCGGCGTACGCGTGGGACGCGGTGGCGAAGGAATGGCAGGCGCTCCGCGACAGGGTCGACGCGGTGGACGAAGCGGTCGCGCAGAAGTTCAGCGCCGCCGAAACGACCGTACGCGAGCGCGCCGAAGCGAAGAAGGCGGCGGCCGAGAAGGTGCTGCGCCAGCAGGTGCAGCGCATCGATCAGCTGATCGAGCGCGTGCACCGCCGCGCGGAAGCGGAAGACCTCACGCTGAAGGAAGCCGACAAGGCCGCGCGCGATCTGCGCGCCGCGATCGAGACGCCGCTCAGCGTGCCGCACCACGAGCGCGAGTACCTGGTGGAGCGGCTCAAGGCGGCGCTCGCCGCGCTGGCGCCGAAGCTCCACGAGCTGCGCGAGATGGACGAGTGGAAGCGGTTCGCCAACGCCGCCGTCCAGGAAGAGCTGATCGCGCAGGCCGAGGCGCTGTCGAAGAAGTACGACCTCGAGAAGCCCGAGGACATGGAGAAGGCGGCGCGCGACCTGCACGAGATCCAGGAGCGCTGGAAGACCGCCGCGGAAGCGCCGCGGGCGCAGGCGCAGACGCTGTGGCATCGCTACCGCCAGGCCGCCGATCCGATCCAGGCCAAGGCGCGCGAGTTCTTCGCCGCCCGCGCCGAGGAGCGCGACGCGAACCTCAAGGTCAAGCTCGCGCTGTGCGAGAAGGCCGAAGCGCTGGCCGACTCCAGCGACTGGATCAAGACCGCCGAGGAGCTGAAGAAGCTGCAGGCCGAATGGCAGGCGGCCGGCCCCGTGCCGCGCCCCGACACGCGCATCGTCTGGAAGCGGTTCCGCGACGCCTGCGACCGCTTCTTCACGCGCCGCAACGAAGACCTCGCGCAGCGCAAGGAAGTCTGGTCGACCAACCAGGCGAAGAAGGAAGCGCTGTGCGCCCGCGCCGAGGAGCTGGCCAACTCGCGCGAGTGGGAGAGGACCGCCTCGGAGATGCGGCGCCTGCAGGCCGAGTGGAAGACGGTCGGCCCGGTCCGCCGCAGCAAGTCGGAAGCGCTGTGGCAGCGGTTCCGCACCGCCGCGGATCACTTCTTCGATCGCTACAAGCGGCGGGACGAGATCGAGATCGAGTCGCGCCAGGCCGATCGTGAAGGGCTGCTGCAGGAGCTCGAGGCGCTGCTGCCGGCCGAAGGGGCCGAGGCGGCGGCGCCGGCCGATCTGCTCGAGAAGGTCCGCTCGCTGCGGACGCGCTGGAACCAGTCCACGACCGCCGTGCGCCACGGCTCCGATCCGCTCAGCGGACGCTTCGTCAACACGATGGAGCGGCTGCTGACGACGTATCCCGACGCGTTCAAGGGGACCGAGCTCGACGTCGAGGCGAGCCGCCAGCGCATGGAGAAGCTGGTGGCGAAGCTCGAGACGTTCGTCGCCGAGACCGACAGCAAGCCCGAGACGTCGCAGGATCTCGCGGCGCGCCTGCGCGAGGCGCTGGCGTCGAACACCATCGGCGGCCGCGCCGGCGAGGAATCGAAGTGGCGCAACATGGCCGAGGAGGTCCGGCAGGCGCAGTCGTCGTTCGCCCGCCTCGTCCCCGTGCCGGGTGACACCGGGCGGCAGCTCGCCGAGCGGTTCCACAAGGCGTGCAACCGGTTCTTCGATCAGTACCGCCGCAAGGTGCCGCCGACGTCGCCCGCGCCGCAGCGTGGCGGCGGGCGGCCGGTGGGCGCGCGCTAGCGCGCGGCGCGGCGCCTGCGCGGCGCCTGTCGGGCCGAGTAAAGGGGGCCTGGGGATAGGGCCAGGCAGAGGGCATAGGAAAGAGGGCCTCGGGATGGGCAAA
>Ga0075435_100001544_pt1 | contig 14841 bp, 22 predicted proteins | sample RhiMethybrSRZTD4_FD_75302 | JGI IMG/M metagenome (GOLD analysis project Ga0075435, IMG submission 75302) | Populus rhizosphere microbial communities from Tennessee, USA - Rhizosphere MetaG P. TD hybrid SRZTD4 | ecosystem: Host-associated > Plants > Roots > Rhizosphere > Soil | place: USA...
ACCCAGCCCGGCAGGACGGAGATCGGATAGTAGATGCCGGAGAGCATGACCACGAAGTTCACCGCGGCCCACGCCGAGGTCTCGGCCCTCGTGCCGAAGAGCACGACGAGGCTGCACACGAGGAGGCCGATCACCAGCGAGGTGAGGAAGCAACCCAGGAGGAAGAGGGTGAGCGGTCCCGGACCGCCCCCGATGAAGTCGAAGCCGAAGGACCAAGAGCCGATGGCGGCCATGAGGAGGAAGACCACCACCCCGCGCGCCACTCCCACCAACCACGAGCCCAGCGCCATGTGGCGGATCCCGATGGGGGTGAGGAACTGATGTTTCATGGACTTCGACCAGATGTCGAAGAGGACCGCGTAGGCGACGTCGAGCTGGCAGACCTGCACGGAGGACAGGGCGACCGTGCCCACGAGGATGAAGGCCGTCATGCGCGCGTCGAGGTGGAGGAAGCGCGTGAGGAGGCCGTGGGAGAGCATGGCCACGCCCGGCCAAAAGGTCAGCTCGAAGACGAAGAACACGTTGCGCCTCGCCATGATCACGTTGCGGTAGGCGAAGGCCCAGGTGCGCACGAATTCGGCCGACCAGGGCTCCCGTGGCAGGGGGGCGCGGGCGATCGTCTCAGCGAGCGAATTCAACGAAGACCTCCTCTAGCTCGGGCTCGTGCACCTGACAGTCGCGGACCACCACGCCCTGCTCGTGGAGCCAGCGCAGGAGCTCGGGTAGCCGCTTCTCCGAAGAGTCCACCACGCACTCAACCTGGTCGCCGCGCACGTGGACCTGGAGCACGCCCGGCTGATCGGCCAGCGCCGCGGGCACCGCCGGCTCGAGGCGAAGGGCGACCACGTCACCGATCCGGATCTGCCGCTTCAACTCGTCGGGCGTGCCCTCGGCCAGGATCTGGCCGCCCTTGATGAAGGCGATGCGATCGCAGAGCTCGTCCGCCTCGCGCATGTAGTGCGTGGTGAGGATGATAGTGGTGCCGCGCTCGCGGCGCAGGGCGCCGATCTGGGCGCGCAGGCGGATCGAGACGTCGGGGTCGAGGCCCAGGGTGGGCTCGTCGAGGAAGAGCACCTCCGGCTCGTTGATGAGCGCCTTGGCGAGAGCCAGCCGCTGCTTGAGCCCGGTGGAGAGCGCGTTGTACTCCGTCTTGCGATGCGGCCCGAGCTCGCACTGCTCGATGAGGCGCTCCACGCGCTGCCGCAGGACGGAGCCGTGGAGGCCGTAGAGCCCTCCGTAGAATGTCAGCACCTCGGCCGGGCGGAGGCTCCACACGAACGACGCGTTCCCGCTCGCCATGTTGAGGCGCCGCCGGATGGCCATGGCCTCGCGGACGATGTCGTGGCCGAGGATGGTCGCGGAGCCGCTGTCGGGGAGGAGGAGGGTGGCGAGGATGGACAAGAGCGTCGTCTTCCCGGCGCCGTTGGGGCCGAGGAGGCCGTAGATGGCGCCCCGTGGTACCTGGAGGCTCGCTCCCCGCAGCGCCTCCGTGCGACGCCGTCCCCACCATCCGCTCTTGAAGGTCTTCCGTAGATCGCACGCATCGACGGCGAGCATAACCTGCCCATCCTAACACGCGGGCCGAACGAACCCGGCGCGAGGGCCGGCGAAGTTTGAACAGCCTGCATGCTTCTGGTAGAACCGACCCGTGGAGGCGCAGGAAGACGACGGAGCAGTCTGGCGCTCTCAGGCGGACGCCCTTCCTCCCGGCCGGACGGCCAAATTCCGGCTCATGCAGCGGGGCCAGCCGGTCGAGGGGTTCATCGTCAACGTGAATGGCGGCTTTCACGCCTACGTCAACCGGTGTCCGCACGCGGGCACCGCGCTCGATCTCTGGCCCAACGAGTTCATGACGGAGGACGGCCGCTATCTCATTTGCTCCACCCACGGCGCCATCTTCGAGCAGGCGACCGGCGTCTGCGTCGAGGGACCCTGCCCCGGCGCCCGCCTCGAACCGCTCGTGGTCGACGTGGATCGCGGCCTCCTGGTGGTGAGATGGCCGAGCTGACGCCCGACGAGGAGCAGACCGAGATCCAGGAGACCAACGATCGGTTCTACCGCGCCATCGAGGGCCGGGATCTCCAGGCCATGGATCAGATCTGGCGGCATGCGGACTACGTGCGCTGCGTCCATCCCGGCTGGGGACTCCTCACGGGTTGGGAGAGCGTGCGACAGTCCTGGGAGGCCATCTTCAAAGACAGCCGTGAGCTGCGGTTCACGCTGTCGGACGTCCAGGTGCGGGTCGACGGCGGGCTCGCCTGGGTGACGGGCACGGAGAACATCCTCTCGCAGCTCCAGGGCAACATCTCCGTCACCGCCGTGCTCGTCACCAACGTTTTCGAGCGCACGGGGACGCGCTGGCGCATGGTTCTCCACCACGCCTCGCACATCCTCACCGGGGAGCCCGAGCGCGAGGAGTGACGCGCTCTCCGGGCAGCGCAAGAAGACTCGACCGGGTTTAAAGGAAAGACTTCTCGAGCGCCTGACCCGTCGCGTTCTCTTCTGCCCCCGATCGTTGCTGGAGAATCCGCTGGTTGCGTGGATCCTTTCGCTCTCCGTTCGATGGCACGGCAAATGCCCTGTTCTCCCCGCAACAGACTGGGAAGTCTCGCAGCACGCAGGGGAGGAATCGCCATGTCCGACCAGCTCAAGACCTACATGGCATACATCGTCGGCCTCAGCATCCTGATGTTCGCGTGGTCCGTGTTCAAGACCTGGGAGCCTTCCTTCCCCGGCCAAGGAGCCTCCGTGACGCAGAGCGCCGGAGGGTCGGCAGCGCGCACGGTAGCCCCGACACGGGTCGCCGCCGAGTGACGCCGGCGTCACCGACGCTGGCCGACCAGCGGCGCTCCTCGCCGTCGGTCCGGGCGACCACGCTGTTGCGGCGGCGGCACCAGGAGATTCGCGCGCTCTTTCGCAAGGTACGCCGCCGCGCGGCGCCGCCCGAGCGCCTCCGTCTGCGCGAAGCCATCGTCGATCGCCTCCGAGTGCACGCCACCATCGAGGTGGAGAATTTCGTCCCCCGGATGAGCGTGCTCGCCGAGCTGGTAGACGGGCACGCCCACGAGGAGGAGATCGAGATCTTCACGCTTGCCACCAAGCTGGGCGGGCGAGACCTCGAGAGCCTCGGGGTCCGCATGGCGGCGCGGGCCGAGGAGATGCTCCGGGCGCTACGGCAGGATCCGGTCAGGCTGCTCGCTTCCCCCGCTTGATCTCGCGCGGCGCCGCGCCGCCCGTGGCCACTCCGACCCGATGCACGTAGACGAGCTCGCCCCCGAGCCAGCCTGCGACGAGGAGGCCGGCGATCCCCACGATGGAGAGCAGCAGGGGAAGCAGCGAATCCGGAGTGAGCACGCTGCGCAGCCAGGCGTTGGCGGCGAAGAGGACCACGAGCCCCGCATTGACCACCAGGTGCAGCAGGGCGACGCGGCCGGCCCGGGGATCGGTGATCGAGAAGAAATCGATCAGGCCCGGGACGGCCGCCGCCACCGCGCCGAGGAGACCCGCGATCATCGCGTACCAGGCCATCAGGCGCCACGTCTCCTCATGAGGACCGAAGCGATACATCAGGTCGCAGACGAGAGAGAACATCCAGAGCCCGATGGGAAAGGCGACGAGGATCGCGTGCAGCGGATGCTTGTCGACGCTCGCGGGCGTGGTCGCCATGATGGGCTCAGCAGGCGGGGAGGCGGAGGGTCGCCTCGAGCCGGTCACCGACCTTCAGATTCTGCAGCGTCTCCTTGTCCGCGGTGAACTCGTACGTCTTGCCGTCGGCCTCCTTGATGACCACCCGGCTGGTGGGATGATCGACCTTGACCACCTGCCCCGACACCTTCTCCGGAGTGCTTCCCTTGGCGATCTGCGGGTTGCAGGCCGGCTTGGCCTGCCCCATCGCCGAGGTGCTCCACATGCTTCCCACCGCCACGAGGCCGGCCAGTAACACGATCCTGATTGTCATGTCCGCCGCCCCCTAGTTGTTGTGCTTGGTGATGTCATAGATGGCGCCGGCGGCCGCGCCTACGCCTGCCCCGATGAGAGCGCCCTTCCCTGCCCCATACCCGGTACCCGCTCCGATGGCCGCGCCGGCTCCGCCGCCGACCGCCGCGCCTGTCGCCGTGCCGCATCCGCTCACGGCGAGGGCCAGCAGCGACCCCGCGACCAGGGTCCGCATGACGTGTTGCTTCATAGTCTTCTCCTCTCGGTTTCTGTTCAGGGATGATTCCAGGGACCACCTTCGAGAGTTCGAACGCGCCGGCGGCGGTGTGGCGTCCGCCGCCGACGCGCCCGACCCGATACCGCCCGATCCGCGAGGGCCGGCTCGGCCCGGCCGCTAGTTGCGGGCCTGGGGCGGCGTCAGGCTGCTGCTCGACGCATAGGTCAGGTCGTTCTTCACGGAGCGCACGCCCGCGACGCTTCGGGCAACCTCGGAGGCCCGGGCGCTCGTCCCGATCGACTTGACCTCACCCGTGAGGGTGACCACGCCGGCGTTCACCTTGGCGTCGATCTTCGCGCTCTTCAGCTGCGGATCCTGCTTGAAGCGGCTCTCGATGCTCTTTGTGATCTGCTTGTCGTCTGCGTCGATCGCCTTGCGATCGGTGGGGGCGACCACCTGCAGCTCGTTCTTCACGCTCTTCACCCCGTCGATGCCCTTGGCGATCTCGCCCGCCGCGCTCTTGGCGTCGGCGTCGTCGACCTTGCCGCGCAGCATCACCATGCCGTCCTTGGTCTCCACGTGCACCTGGCGGCCCTTGACGCGGTCATCGGCGAAGAGTGCGATCTTCGCCTTGGAGGTGATCCACGAATCGCTCATCCCCTGCTTCGCGTCCTGGGTCATGCTCTTCGTCTTGTCCTTCGCTTCCTCCGCCGTACTCTTCATCTTGTCCTTCGCGTCCTCGGCCTTCTGCTCCATCTTCTGAGTGGTCGAGCTCTGGGCGTAGACCGGCGCCCCGCCCGCCGCCACCAGGGCCGCGATGGTGAAGCCGGTCACCACGATGTTCTTCTGGCGCATCACGTTCCTCCTCGTTAGTGGTCGAGAGTCAGACGTCTACAGTCGTCCCGTGAGAGCAAGGATCAACACGATCAGAAGCACCAGACCCAAGCCGCCGCTCGGGAAATAGCCCCAGCCGCCGCTGTAGGGCCACGTCGGCAGGGCGCCGACCAGGAGCAGCACCAGCAACACGATGATGACGATCCCCATGTTCGCTCACTCCTTCCTCGGTCTCGAAGCCTGTCGCTTCAGTGAATGTGCTTGCCTGACAGAAAGGCAACGTCTGTGCCACGTCCTCCCTGCCGCGGCCCGCGCGCTGCGCAACGCCTGGAAACTCTGCGCGATTTACCGTCCGTTACCGGCTGGATGGTCGCGGGGTGCCGCGACGGCCGCCGCACGAAATTGCTTCTCGGTGGGAAAGTTCAACCGGCTGGAAATGAGACGAAGACGAGCGCGCCCCTCCGGATCGCGCGCGGGCGCACGACTTGCACCTGACAGAAGCCGGCGAGGCGAGGATCCTCGGCCGTACATCCAACAGAAAGGAGAGTCTCGAATGAATCGTGACATCGTGGCGGGCAAGTGGCAGCAGCTTCGCGGGAAGGTGAAGGAGCAGTGGGGCAAGCTGACCGATGACGACCTGACCCAGGCCGACGGCAAGTTCGACAAGCTCACCGGGGCCATCCGGGAGCGCTACGGCTATACTCGCGAGAGAGCCGAGGAAGAGTTGGAGCGCTTCTACAAGAAGCACGTCGACATCGAGGAGCCGGCTCCGCGGCGATAGCCGACGCAGGAAGGAGAGCACGGCGAGGGGCTCCGGCCCCTCGCCGCCTTTCATCGGTGAAGACCATGCAGATAAAGACCAAGCGAGGGCCCACACGCCTGGCCGAGCGCGGTCCGGATGTCGTGGCGGGCGTGCGGCTCAGCCACCCCGACCGCGTCCTCTACCCCGAGCAAGGTCTGACCAAGCGTGACCTCGCGGAGTTCTACCATCGGATCAGCGACCGGATACTCCCGCACATCGTGGAGCGCCCGCTGAGTCTCCTCCGCTGCCCCGAGGGACAGGGCAAGGCGTGCTTCTTCCAGAAACACGCGGGCACCGGCGTCCCGGAGCATCTCAGGCCGGTGATGATCGAGGAAGAGAAGGCGCGCCGCGAGTACCTCTACGTGGAGGACGAGCGGGGTCTCATCAGCCTCGCCCAAATGGGGGTGCTCGAGATTCATCCCTGGGGATCGCGCGTGGGGAGTGTCGACGCTCCCGACCGTCTCATCTTCGATCTCGACCCGGGACCGGGGGTGTCCTGGCCGCGTGTGGTGGAGGGAGCCCGCGCGATCCGGGAGCTCCTCGAGGCGCTCGACCTGGAGTCCTTCATCAAGACCACCGGCGGGAAGGGACTGCACGTCGTCATTCCCCTCGCCCCGCGCCAGGACTGGACCATGCTGAAGGACTTCTCTCGAGCCTTCGCCCTCGAGCTGGTGCGCCGGTCGCCGCGGGAGTACACGGCCACGCTGTCCAAGTCGGAGCGCACGGGCAAGATCTTCGTCGACTATCTGCGGAACTCCCGGGGCGCCACCGCCGTCGCGGCCTACTCGACCCGCGCTCGCGCGGGCGCTCCCGTGTCGACTCCCGTGAGCTGGTCGGAGCTCGGAGCAGGTCTTCGCTCCGATCGTTTCACCGTCACCAATCTCGAGAAGCGGCTCGACTCGCTCAGGAAGGACCCGTGGGCCGGCTTCTTCAAGACCCGCCAGAGCCTTCCCCGAGCGGTCCTGAAGAAGCTACAAGCCTAGCCATCCTGTCTCGACCGGTCGTTTCTTCCGATCGAGTAGTTTTCTCCCCGACCGGAATCCTCATCGATCTGATTTTCAGCGTTTCAGCGCGTGTTGCTCCGCGGCATGCAACTTGCTCCTCCTGCCGGGCGACGCAGTGAACGACCGCGAGAGAGGAGGTTCCAGATGTCCAAGCCAGCCGTTGTCATTCCCTTCCGACCGCGTCGAGCGCTGATCGATCTGGCCATGGCCCTGGCCCGACTCAGCAAGGGTGTGAAGGCGCACGAAGAGGCGGTTCGCCGCGCCCGGCTTGCCTTCCTGCGCCGGATCGTCCTCTTGCCGGTCCCTCGCCCGGAGCATGCAAAATCCCTGGGCGCGTGAGTACGCCCGCACCCCGGAGCGATACATCTGGGGGAAGGCGCCGTCAGGACTCGCCCGGGAGATCGCTGATCGCTTGAGCCCCGGCTCCCGCGTGCTGGACCTCGGCTGCGGAGAGGGACGGGACAGCGTCTACTTCGCCTCTCGTGGCTTCGAGGTGACGGGGCTCGACGTCTCTCCGGAAGCGCTGGCCAAGGGACGGCGTCTAGCCGAGGAGCGGGAGGTCAAGGTGCAGTGGCTCTGCCGGTCGATGCTCGACGCCCCGGTGGCGGGCCGCTTCGATCTCGTCTATTCCTGCGGCTCCGTCCATCATCTTCCCCGGCGGGACCGTGCCCATCTCTTCCGGCGACTCCGGCTGCTCACCGAGCCCGGCGGTCTCCATGCCCACATCGTCTTCACCGACCGGATGATCTACCGGGAGAAGGGCGAGGAGATCGACTACTTCAGGCAAGGTGAGCTGCCCGTCCTCCTCGAGGGATGGACGGTGCTGGCCGACGAGGACGCCCAGATCTCCTGCGCCCAGGATGGGGTGAAGCACACGCACAGCGTGGAGCGGCTGCTCGCCGCCCGACCCCGGAACTAGCGCGCCCGCGCCCCCGCGGCCAGGAGCGCGATCCCTCCCAGCACCGCCACTCCTCCCACCACGGGGGAGATCGGAATGGTCTTCTTCGTCTCCTTGGTCGCCGTGAGCGGCCCGACCTCGAGAATCTTCTCCTGCTTCGTATAGGTGATCCCCTGGTAGGCGAACGAGACGAGGCCCAGAATCAGGAGCGCGACGCCGATGATGGTCAGTGGACCTCTCATGCTCTGCTCCTTCCCATGGCAATGAGAGCGGGAGGCCGCCACGCGTGACGGCTTCCCTCTCCCTCCAAGGCGCCCGCATCCGCAGTATGCCGGCGCTGGTGTTCGCATTCTCGTGATCTAGCGACCGGGCTCCGCAGGCCGCGAGGTCCCTTCCTGCTTGTCGTCCCATTCGCGCCGGTCGCTCGCGCGCTCATCGCCTTCGTCGATCCGGACCGGGCGTCCGAGCCCTTCGTCTTCTCCTTCCTCGAACCGCCGATGGCCCGGTTCCTCCTTCGCCTCGCCGTGCCCGATGTGCCGCTGGCGGCCCTGATCGTCGAGCTGATCCCGTCGCGGCGGCTGTCCGCCGCGGCCATTACCTTTCTTGGCCGGTCTCGGACTCCGGGGCTCCTGCGCGAGGTTCCCCTTCTTGTCGGTCTGGCCCTTGCCCATGCGGAATCTCCTCTTCGTGTGAGTGCGTGACGGCTCGGTCACGAGCCCTCTTGCACGTCCGTGACGACGCAAAGGACATGCCGAGGCGACCCCGCTCACAATCGGCGGGAAGTGCGCCGATGCGCGAGCCCCGGGGGCCACCATCTTCCGTGCCGGTAACTCTTACCGGGAAGAAGCGAGAACGATTCTCCTGCGCTTGCGCTTGAGGCAGTAATCCCGGGCACGGCTCTTGCTGTTTTCTCCGTGCATGAAAGCGTCGACGCTGCAGTGGCCCTGGCTGAGCGACGTGCGACGGATCCCGCGTCGGTGGCTCGTGGTGGGCGCGGTGGTCGGCCTCGTGCTCGCCATCGTCTTCGGCGCCGCCTTCCTCATCGACGAGCCGCTCCGGCGCTATACCGAGGCGAAGGTGAATCGGGCGTTGAAGGGCTACACCGCGCACATCGGCAAGCTCAACTTCCACCCGATCGGCCTCTCCCTCGACGTCGCCGAGCTGGTCGTGGTGCAGGACGCGCACCCGGATCCTCCCATCGCGAGCATTCCTCTCCTGAGCGCCAGCGTGCACTGGCGGGCGCTGCTCCACGGCCGGCTGGTGGGCGACTTCCTGCTCGATCGCCCCACGCTCCACGTGAACCTGACCCAGGCCCGGGAGGAGATCACCAGCCCCACCCCGGTCAAAGAGCGCGGCTGGCAGGATGCGCTGGAGGCGATCTATCCGCTCAAGGTCAACCATTTCCGGGTCAAGGACGCGGATGTCACCTACGTCGACCGCGGCCCCTTCAAGCCGCTCCGGCTGCGCCGTCTCAACATCGACGCCACCAACATCCGCAACGTGAAGTCGAAGGAGCGCGTGTACCCCTCGGAGGTCGAGCTCGATGCCGCGGTCTTCGAGTCGGGCCACGTCTCCGCCCGGGGCCGGGCGGACTTCCTCGCCGAGCCCAACCCCACCTTCCGCGGCAACGTGAAGCTCGACAACATCGAGCTGGACTACTTCAAGCCCATCACCAATCGCTACAACCTGGAGGTGGACAAGGGGACCCTCTCCGCGGAGGCCGCGGTGGAGTCGGCCGCTGAGTTCACCGACGTCGACATCGTGACGGCGACCATCACGGGCATCCGGGTCGACTATATCCACACCGCCCAGACCGCGGGGATCGAGCAGGAGCGGCGGACCGCGGCCACCCAGAAAGTGCGCGAGACCAGCAATGCGCCGGATGTCCGCTATCGAGTGCGCGATCTGCGCATCAGCCGCGGGAACTTCGGCTTGGTCAACAAGGCCGTGTCGCCGACCTATCGGATTTTCCTCAGCGACACCGACGTGGCCCTCTCGAACTTCAGCAACCAGAAGGCCGAGGGCACGGCCAAGGCGCACCTGAGCGGCAAGTTCATGGGGACGGGCACCGCGGTGGCGGACGCGAGCTTCCGCGCGGAGACGGCGGAGCCCTCCTTCGACGTCTCCGCGCGCATCGAGAACGTCGAGTTGACGGCCATGAACGACCTCCTGCGTGCGTACGGCAAGTTCGACGTGACGGCGGGTCACTTCTTCTTCTATGCGGAACTGGGGGTGCACGACGGGGCGGTCACCGGCTACGTGAAGCCGTTGTTCAAGGACATGGTCGTGTACGACCCCGAGCAGGACAAGCACAAGAGCTTCGCCCGCAAGATGTACGAGAAGGTGGTGGGCGGGGTGAGCCGCGTCTTGGAGAACCGGCCGCATGAGGAAGTGGCCACGCGCGCCGACGTGTCCGGCCCCCTCGAGAACCCCAAGGTGAATACGCTCCAGGTCATCGTGAAGCTGATCCAAAACGCCTTCTTCAAGGCCATTCTCCCGGGCTTCGATCGCGAGAGCGCGCGCCTGGGACGGCACGTCACCACCAAGGGAGAGTGAGCATGGGCCGACACCGGATCCTTTCCGAGGGCTTGCTGGTAGGCATGGCCGGGGCGGCGGCGGTGGCCGTGTGGTTCCTGGTCCTGGACCTGGCGGCCGGGGCGCCGTTCCGGACCCCGGCCCTCCTCGGCGCGGCCCTCTTCCACGGGCTCAGAGACGCGGGCGCGCTCGTCATCACCCCGGGCCTGGTCGGCGCGTACACCGTCGTGCACTGCGTCCTGTTTGCGCTATTCGGATGGGCGGCCGCGGGCCTCTTCACCCTCGCCGATCGTGACCGTCACGTGCTCTTCGGCGTGTTCATGCTCTTCATGTGCTTCGAGGTGGCGGCCTTCGCCTTCGTGGCCGTCCTCGGCTCCTGGCTCCTGCACACCATCACGCCGGGCGCCATCATCGGAGCGAACCTGATCGCCACCGTCGTCATGCTGTCGCTGCTCTTCCGGAGCCACCGTCGCGCGCCGAGCGAGATCCTCACTTCGGCGGAGTGACGGGCGCTTCCCGCCGCGCGACGCCTAGCGTGGAGGGTCCGAGAGGTCGAGGAGGGCGAGACCGGTGGCGGGATCGAAGCGCCGCCGGAGGGCGGGCGGCGTCTCCACGAGCACCACCTCGAGGGTCGGGCGCACGTGAGCCTCGAGGAGATGGCCGCCCAGGGTAGCCCCGTTGAAGCGCCCCAGCACGATGTGGGCATGGATCCGGGGCTGGCCGTCCTCCAGGGCGATGTTCCCGATGAGGGACAGCACCTCGACCTGCTCGTCGATGCCGAAGCGCCGATATTCACGGAGGGCGATGTCGAAGAAGCCCAGCATGGCCGCGCGCAGGGCGCCGATCCCCGTGAAGTGTGCGCCCGAAATCGACCGCGTCTTGGCGAGGTCGGCAAGACCGCGAGTCATCTCTTCTCCCGAACCGAAGACTACGACGAGGCGCTTCTGCCCCTGTATCGCGGGGAGCTCCTTGACCTGCATTGGAATCCACCCTCCTTTCCGTTGCTCACGAACACGATGCAACCGCGATGCCCGACGGAGCCGGCCCGCGGTAACCGTTACCGGGAAGAATCGTTGCGGCCACTGCCCCCCACGAATGGAAAACGGACCGGAAAGCGCGATAGCCACGCGTGGCGCGTCGTGTGCCCGTGGCACCCCTCTTGCTCTCACTCTCTCGCAGCCGTCAATCACCAAGAGGAGGATCACGATGATGCGTTTCATGCTGGGCGCACTCGCCGGAGCACTGGCCATGTGGTACTGGGGCGACGACATTCGCGACTACATCGAGAGCCGGACCCGCGACGTTCGCGGTCGCGCCGTGGACACCTTGCAGAGCGTCGAGGACAAGGCAGGCGAGGTGCTCGACCGCGCGAAGGAGCAGGTCACCTCCACGTTGCATGCGGGGCAGGAAGCCATTCGACCACGGATCAGCTAGCCAATTGCGGACAGCCATGCTGACCACGAGGAGATCACCATGCCGCGCTCGACGCTGAGAATCGCGACCGCTCTCGTCTGTCTCGTCGGAGGGCTGAGTTTGCTCCCTGGATGTGCCGTGGAGACGTCGTCCGGCGGATCCGGCGGTGGCTCGACGCCCTCGGGCCCGCCGACGGCGGGCGCTCCCGCGCAGAAGAGCGCTCCGCTCGACGCCGCCCAGGCCGAGCGCATCAAGCGCGCCATGGTGCCCCTGATCGGCGTGATGGACCATCCACGGCCGCTCAACAAGGTCAGGGTTGCCGTGGTCGACGACCCGCACATCAACGCGGCCAGCGCGGGCGGAGGGGAGTTCTACGTCACTACGGGTCTCTTGCAGAAGGCCAACGACCAGCAGCTCATGGCCGTGCTCGCCCACGAGGTGGCCCACGACGATCTCGGCCACGTGGCCAAGGCCCAGGCCCTGGGCGCCGGCGTGAGCATCGGCGCGGTGATCCTCGACCAGATCTTCCCGGGCACGGGCCAGCTGGCCCCGGTTGCGGGCGCCTTCATCACGCGGAGCTACAGCCGCAAGGAAGAATACGAGGCCGACAGGCACGGGGTCGACCTCCTCAAGCGCGTCGGCCAGCCCAAGGAGGTCATGATCCAGACATTGACGTGGCTCATGGAGACGGAGGGCGCGAGCGGCGGCGGGTTCTTCGCCACCCACCCGGCCACGGGAGATCGCATCGAAGCGCTCCGGAAGCTGTGAGCGGGCCCAGCGGTTCCCCGAACGGGGTTATGGCCATGCCTCGCCGCCGCCTCCGTGTCGTCGCCGCCCTCATGGCGGCGACTTTCCTCGTCAGCGGCGCCGGCTGCGCGCGCCAGGAGACGGTACTCCACCTGCCCGTGCTCGACGTCGGCAATCCCACCTTTGCCAAGACCCTGGCCGCCTATGCCGGCACCGGGGTGGTCGGGGGCAACCGGGTGGAGGTGCTGCTCAACGGCGACGAGATCTTCCCGGCCAAGCTCCGGGTAATTAAAACGGCGCGAAAGACCATCAACTACGCGCAGTACGTCTGGGAAGAGGGGGAGCCTTCGGAAGCGATCGCCAACGCGCTGGCGGAGCGCTGCCGCGGCGGCCTGCAGGTCAACATTCTGCTCGACGCGGTGGGCGCGCTCTCCATGCCCGCGGACTACCGTCAGCGCATGGTCGCCGCCGGCTGCAAGGTGGAGAGCTTCCGTCCCCTGGGCCCCTTCGCCATCGACAAGGTCAACTACCGCAATCACCGGCGCATCCTGGTCGCGGACGGCTTGGTGGGCATCACGGGTGGATCTGGCACCAGCGGCAAGTGGGGGGGCAATGGTCGCCAGGCCGATCACTGGCGTGACACGGACATCTGGGTCGAGGGGCCCGTGGTGGAGCAGCTCCAGGGCGCATTCGCGGAGAACTGGCTCGAGGTCACGGGCATCGCGCTCGGAGGCGCCGACTACTTCCCCGCCTCCACCCAGCAGAAGGGGCAGGTCGCCGCCCAGGTGGTGCGCAGCTCGCCCGCGGGGGGCAGCGCCGCCATGTACACCATGTACCTCCTCGCCATGAACTCGGCGAAGAGCTCCATCGACATCACGAATCCCTACTTCCTCCCCGACGAGAAGATGATCGACACCCTGGTGAAGACGGCGCGCCGTGGCGTGCGGGTGCGCCTCCTCCTCCCGGGGGCCATCGACCACAACCTGGTGCGCCAAGCGAGCCGCTCGGAGCTGGGTCGTCTCCTCCTCGCCGGCGTCCAGATCTACGAGTACCGTGCCGCGCTCCTCCACGCCAAGACCATGGTGGTCGACGGACAGTGGGTGACGGTGGGAAGCACCAATCTGGACCATCGCTCCTTCGGACTCAACGACGAGGTCAACCTGGTCGTCTACGACGGAGGCGTCGCTCAGCGGCTCGAGCGGGTGTTCGTCGACGACCTGACCCGCTCCCAGCAGGTGACCTACGGGAGCTGGAAGGACCGGGGACTCGCCAGCCGCTTCCTCGAGATGATCTCGATCCCCGTGCGTGGCCAGATGTAGCTGGGCTTGGGCGCTCGCGATAGACTCCCGATGGCGAACCCCTCGCCGATGCTCCCGTAGCGCCGGAACGGGCACACATGGTCGACGATCTCATCCTCTCTCTTCAGGGGCTGATGGACCGGATCGCCCGCTGGGCCAGGCTCGGGCCCGCGGCGGCGACGGCGGAGCGGCGCTTCCTCGTGGTGCAGATCGACGGCCTTTCGCGCGAGGTCTTCGAGGCGGCCCTCGATGCGGGCCGCATCCCGAACATGGCCCGGCTCCTCGCCGGCCGCCGCTTCGTCCGCCACCCGATGTCGGTCGGGCTGCCCTCCTCCACGCCGGCCTTCCAGGCCGCGGCCATGTACGGGGTGAAGCCGGACATTCCCGGCTTCCACTACTATGACAAGCGCGCGCAGCGCGAGCTGCACTTCCCCGTGCCCGGGGTAGCGGACTTCGTCGAGTCACGCCATGCCGCGGGCCGGCGCGGCATCCTCGAGGGCGGCTCCTGCTATGGCTGCGTGTTCACGGGGGGCGCCGACAACAGCCTGCTCACCTTTGCGCGGCTCATGAAGCCCACGAGGGCGGGGCTGCCCCTGCTCCGCCTGGGAGCCTCCGTGGTCCTCCTCGGCTGGGTCATCGCCAAGTGCCTCTGGCTCACCGGGGTGGAGCTCTTGGGCTCCCTCTGGCGTCTCGTCCTGCAGCGCCACAGTGTGAGCCACGACGGGCTGCGCTGGCTCGGGCTCAAGATCGTCTTCTCGATCTGGCTACGGGAGCTGTTCACCCTGAGCGTGTCGGCCGACCTCTACCGCGGAGTCCCTGCCGTCTACGTCAACTTCCTCGACTACGACGTGTTCGCTCACGCCTTCGGACCCGCCCACCCGGCCGCTCTCCGGGCGCTTCACCACATCGACAACGCCATCGGCCAGCTCCTCCGGATCACGGAGCGCCTGCCCGAGCGCCGCTACGACCTTTACGTGCTGTCCGATCACGGCCAGACGCGGACGCGCTCCTTCGCCCAGGTCTCCGGCGGCCAGTCCCTTGAGGAGGTCGTGCGCGGCATCTTCGGCCAGAGTCTCCCGGAGAGCGTGCGACCGGATCGAACCGCTCCTCGCGCGGGCGTGACCAGACAGCTCGCCGGCTACCGCCAGCCGGAAGCG
>Ga0075435_100001548_pt1 | contig 14818 bp, 12 predicted proteins | sample RhiMethybrSRZTD4_FD_75302 | JGI IMG/M metagenome (GOLD analysis project Ga0075435, IMG submission 75302) | Populus rhizosphere microbial communities from Tennessee, USA - Rhizosphere MetaG P. TD hybrid SRZTD4 | ecosystem: Host-associated > Plants > Roots > Rhizosphere > Soil | place: USA...
GGCGGCGACCGACAAAGCGAGTGCCATGTTTGATGAGGCGGAGCGACTTTATCGTGCTGACAGCAACACTGAAGGTTTGATTGAAGTATTTCGGCAGCGAGGGATTCTGTTTAGAGAGAAAGGCAAGTACGAAGAGGCAAAGGCGCAGTTTCAGAAGGCATTTGACGCGTCGCGAGCAAACGGCAACGAAGCTCAACAAATTGCGGCATTGATCGATTTGAGTTATCTCGAATCCAAACGTGGTGCCATTGCAGAAGCTGAGAATTATGCTACACAGGCCGTAAGCTTTGCACAGCAAAAGCAACTCGAAAATCTCACCGCAGGCGCTTTACTCGAACTCGGCAACACTTTTTCGAGTAAGGGTGATCTTGCAAAGGCGGAGTATTACTTTAATCAGGCTATTCAGATTGCCCGCGCCAACAAAGGCCGTTTACAAGAACACCGAGGAATGGCGAACCTCGGCGCTTTATACATTCAAACGCTACGCATCGACGACGGCGTGCGAACAGTCCAACAGGCACTGGACTATTTCCAACAGGAAAACTATCCCGGCCCTGCTGCTATTTGTCTTGGTCACATAGCTCGAGGTAATCGTCGCAAGGGCGACTATGCGGCCGCACAACAGGCAGTGAATCAGAAATTCGCTCTGGCAAACCAAATCAATACCAGGCCGGCAACAGCAGATGCCCACCTGGAATTCGGCGCGTTGCTATTGGATCAGGACAAACTCCCGGCTGCATTGGCGGAGTATGACAAAGCTCTTCAGCTTTACGAGGAAGACAAAAACCAATTCCGCATTGCCTTTAGCAAAGCGAATAAGGCGAAGATTTTGGCGCGATTAGGACGCGTTGACGATGCGAAACTGCTGCTCGATGAGGTCTTTGCAATCACCAACGAGAAGAAGAGCACTTTTCTACAACTTGTGCCCGAACTCCATCTCGTAAAAGCCGAATTGAACCTTAGTCAAAACATACTTCCCCAAGCCATTGCCTCCGCAAATGAAGCGATCAAAACGAGCGACGCCAAATCGGACGTCGCAATTCAAGCACAGTCGATTTTAGGCGTGGCGAAAGCGATGTCCGGCGGCGGAAAAGAGGGCAAGAAACTCTGCGATGATGCCATTAAAGCCGCTGAAAAGGCCGGCGATTTCGGCTTGCATTCACGCGCGCTACTCGCCGGCGCGGAAGCGGCGTTGAAAGGAAATGACCCCCAAACCTCATTAATATTGGCGACCCAGGCCCAGGAGCGTTTCGCCCGCGGCGAACAACTGGAATCAGAATGGCGAGCGTGGCTTATTGCCTCACTCGCCAGCCAGAAGTTGGGCGATGCAAATAAAGCGGCAGAACAAACCCAAAACGCGCTAAATTTGCGCTCTAAGCTGGAAGAGCAGTGGGGCGTGGATTTCAAACAATATATATTACGGCCTGATATTCAGGTTTTACTTAAATAACCAGAGTTGATCCATCTGGTTCAACTCCCACAACTGCAAGGAGGATTACAACTATGTCAAGCCCAGAAAATCCACCTCTCGATCCACCACCGCCGATCGATCCACCAGACAACACGCAACCGACCGGTGGTGCACCGCCACCTCCACCTCCAGAGTTCGGTTTAGTTGATCCGGCGGCCATCGATCCTCCGGACAATACTGCACCAAACGCTTTTGGTTTAGTCGATCCGGCGGCCATCGATCCTCCGGACAATACGAAAGGCTGAAGGGACTAAAATCCACAGATTACACGAGGTGTGTGTAATCTGTGGATTAGAACTTCTTACTCTCAATCCAGTCTTTTACAACTTCCTTCGGATCGCGCTTGTTCCCATCAATCTCGTAATTCAGCCTGCGCATTTCATCGGTCGAAATCGAATTTGCCAGCTTCGACATTACCTCCTTCAGCGCCGGAACCCGCGTCAAAGAGTCTTGTCGTACGAGATAAACAGCTTCGTATGGCGGAAAGTAGTGACGATCGTCTGCAAGCTGGACCAGATCAAGGGTTGTGATCCGCCCTTCGGTGGAGTTAGCGGCAATTAGATCGACCTGTCGTGACGCAAGCGCAATGTAAGTCAACGAGAGATCCATCTCGCGTACTTCGGCAAACTTCAATCCGTAAGTTTTGGAGAAGCCCGGATAGCCGTCGTCGCGCGACATGAAATCCTGACCAAATCCTGCACGCCATTTTGGTGTGTAAGGCGCAGCCTCCGTCACTGTTTTAAGATTCAACCGCCGCGCTTCATCACCACGTACGAGAATCGCGAACGTGTTTTCGAAACCGAGCGATGGGCTGACTTCGACCTTGAACTTGTCTGCATATTCCTGTTTCACCTGTTCATAAACAGCGCGTGGATCGCCAATGGGCGTGTGATGGAGTATGGCTGTGAACGACGTTCCGGTGTATTCGGGATAGAGATCGAGAGTGCCACTGACCAGCGCTTCGTGCGGCAGGTTTCCGCCGAGCTCGAAACGCCGCTCAACTGAAACCCCGCGGGCCTCCAGCATCTGAGCGACGATCTCCGCGAGCAAGGCTGACTCGGTGAAGTCTTTTGAGCCAATAACGACGTGGCCCTGTGCTGTTGACGTTGGACCGGCGTTGCTCCGCCACAGTGTCAAGCCGACCGCGACGAGCACCACGGCGGCGACGAGGACGAGAGTTACTTTCAGGGCGTTTGAGTGTTTTCGTTTCGACTCGAAACTAAATTGGCGCTCCAGGAATCCCAGTAAGAAATCCGCCGCCAGGGCCAACAACGCTGCTGACAATGCGCCCGCGAGCAATAAGTTGTTGTCGTATTGGCGTAAGCCGCGAAAGATGTAAACACCCAAACCACCGGCGCCGACAGCGGCAGCAATTGTAGTAACTCCGACTGCAATCACTGTCGCGACACGAATGCCCGTCACGATCACGCCCATCGCCAGCGGCAGTTCGACCTGTCGCAGCACCTGACCGTCAGTCATTCCCATCGCGACAGCGGCTTCTCTGACGCTTGGCTCAACGCCGAGTATTCCCGTAACCGTGTTGCGAATAATCGGCAAAAGCGAATAGAGGACGAGCGCAACCAGGGCCGTACGCGATCCAATGCCACCGATGAATGGCAGCGGGATCAGAAAACCAAACAAGGCGAGACTCGGAATCGTCTGCATCACGTTTGCCACGGCCAGCACTGGCCCACGCAGTGTGCGATAACGTGTCAGCGCAATGCCTGTCGGCACGCCGATCATCACCGCCAGCAGAATCGCTATGAACACGAGCACGATGTGTTGCCTCACGAGCAACAACAACTCGGCCCAGTTGAGTTGGAGAAAGTGCCAGAAGCTCACTGTTTGCCTCCGGCTTTGCGGTCTGTTAATTCAAGCGTCTCGACGTAAGCGCGAACCTGCGGGTGATTCGAAGCGAGAAAACGTTCAGGCGTTTCGAGCAAGACCAGCTCGCCTTTATGCATCAGTCCGATGCGGCGGGCGAGAATTAAAGCCTCGCGTACGTCGTGAGTGACAAGGATCGCAGTCTTGCCCAAACGTTTTGTTAGCTCTGCGAATTCACGCTGCAAACTCGCGCGCGTGAGTGGATCGAGCGCGCCGAATGGCTCATCGAGCAGCAGCAGCGGCGGGTCGGCTGCAAGAGCGCGTGCCACGCCGACGCGCTGTCGCTGACCTCCAGACAATTCGCGTGGATAACGCTCCGAGAAGCGATCGGGATCGAGTCCGACGAGGCTCAACAACTCGCGCACACGTTCCTGCGTGCGCGTCTGGTCCCACCCCGAAAGCGAAGGGACCAAACCGACATTTCGCGCGATAGTGAAGTGTGGAAACAGCCCGCCTTCCTGAATGACGTAACCGATGCGCCGTCGCAACGCGATCGGATCCCACGCAGTTGTCGGTGTTTCTTCGACGATTACTTCACCGGACGTAGGTGTCAGCAGACGATTGACGAGCTTGAGAGTCGTCGTCTTGCCGCAGCCCGACTCGCCAAGCAAGACAAGGGTTTCGCCTTGCTCAACCGTGAGGTTCAGATCGGAGATAATTTGTAGGGGTGGCACTCCGTGGCCACCCGTTGTTTCCCAACGCGACGGGCGGCCACGTAGTGCCGCCCCTACAGTTATTGAGAAGCTGACGTTCTGGAACTGGACCAGCGCATTTTGTGCCTCTTTGTGGTCCATCTGCCGGATTATTTGGCGAGCAACAGATTACTGCTGAATCGCTCCTGTGAGTCGAGCCATGTGCGTGAGAGCTCGAAGCCAGTTGAGCCTGCGAGTTCAGCGATTCCGGCCCTGTCGTACTTGTACGAGTTTTCAGTGTGAATCAACTCCCCGGCTGCGAATTCCACTTCCAAACCCAGCTTCTCGATGCGCACGCGCTGATGAAAGAGACTTTCGATGTAGATCTCAATGCGGCCTATCGCTCCGTTGTAAAAAGCTCGATGACGAAACGCGCGCAGGTCGAAAGTGCCGCCCAGCTCGCGATTGATTCTCGCGAGCACGTTGAGATTGAAAGCGGACGTCACGCCGAGCGCATCGTTGTAAGCCGCTTCGAGAATCTCAGGATCTTTTTTCAGATCGGCGCCGAGCAACAGCGCATCGCCCTTGTGCAGCATGCTGCGGAGCGCGCGAAGGAAACGAAGTGCTTCGTCGAGATCGAAGTTGCTGATGTTTGAGCCGAGGAACAGCGCGAGAGTTCGACAGCGCGGCTTTTTGCCGAGTTCTGCAAGTCCGGCAAAATAGTCGGCGGCGTATGCTTCGATCTTCAGCCGCGGGTACGACTGAAGCAGTATTAGCGAGCTGCTTTCGAGCGCTGTCGCCGAAATGTCGACCGGCATAAACAATAATTCCGGCTGACGGCGAAGAAGCGCTTCGATAATGAGGCGCGTTTTAGACGCACTGCCGCTGCCCATCTCCACGAGAGTCTTCTGGCCGTCTACTGAAGCGACGATCTCGTCCGCGTAACGTTGAAGAATCTCGTTTTCAGCGCGCGTTAAATAATATTCGGGCAAGAGGCAGATGGCTTCGAAGAGTTGCGAACCCAACTCGTCGTAGAAATACTTTGGCAGGAACCGCTTGGGCTGCGCCGACAATCCTTTGCGCACGTCCTCTGCCAGTCCGGCAAGCGGGTCGCGCTTGACGAGACTGTGGATGTAGAGCCGCGGGTCTCGGGTCGGTTCTGACTGTGCCACAGTCGGCACATAATAGCTTATTAGGCCGCAGATACACACGGCGGTTCAGAGTTCAGCCTTAGACTGCGGCTTCCCGCGCAAGCTAAAGCTTGAACGCTAAACCGTGGCTCCGCTTGACCAGTCGTGTTCACGCGGGCAAGATCTGTCAGCAATGTTGTTTAGTAGATTTGTACCCCTAGCCTTGCTGCTTGCAAGTTTGTGCTCGTCAGCGGTTGCCCAGAGCTACAAACAAGAATTAGAAGCTCCCGAAAAAGTCTCGCTGTCAGTCAAGAATCTCGACGGGCGCGTCAGCGTCGTGGCGTCTGAAGAGCAACAGAAAAAGGTCACCATCGAGGCAAAATCCCTCGGTGCGGCCGTCGTTCCTGAAGACGTCAAAGTCGAATCGAAAGGCAGCGACATCGTGATCGACGTGCGTCCGCGCGGTGAAAAGGATCGCATCGACCTCATCGTCACCATTCCAACCCGTTCCAAAGTCGCTGTTGAAGGCCACGCCGGAGCTGTTGACATTGTGGGCAGCGTTGAGTCAGCGGTCGTGAAAACCGATACCGGGACGATTCACGCAGACGTTCCGCTCGAGGCCCTGAAGTTCAATTTCGTTTGGGAAGCGAGCAGACCGCGTTACATGAGCGACGTCGAATTGCCCAAGATCCAGGAGAAGGCCGGCGGCATGTTCAAACTCTCCGGGCGGCTCGGCGATAAGAAGGCCAGCAAGGAAGAACTCGTCGCTTTGGACTTTCGCACGCAACGCGGCGTTGTGCTTCTGAACATTGATCCCGAAATGGCGCCGAGCGATTTGCGCGAACGGCCGTTGACGGAAGCGGCGCGCGCGATTGTTCGCAGTGGCGATAGTCAGCTCGTCGAAGCCATTCGCAAAGTCTCGCCGAAGATGTTTGGCGATTACGCGAAAACGCTGCCGCCGCCTGAGAAGGAACCTTCCTTGCAAAGACGCACGCCTCCCGGCCGAATCGTGAGCGAGGTAGCGCCGCAGTTGATGCGCTTCAATGCGAGCGTGACAGATCGCAATGGACGCGCGATCGGCGGCATGCGTGAGTCAGACTTCACCGTTTGGGAAAACGGTGTCGAACGCAGGATCACCAGCGTCGCGCCCGCAAATGAACCATTCAATCTAGTGTTGCTGCTGGACGTGTCAGGCAGCGTCGAAGAGCGAATGGACTTTATTCGCAAGGCGGCGCGCGATTTTTTGCGCACTACGAGTCCGCAGGATCGCATCTCAATCATCAGTTTCCGAGACGATATTCAGGTGATTTCTGACTTTAGCACCGATCGTCAGATGCTCTCGAAAAAGTTGGACGAGATCGACGCCGGCGGGGGCACCGCGCTTTACGACGCGCTGGGTTACGTACTGAGTGAACCACTGAAGCAACTGCGCGGCGAGCGCACCGCGATTGTTGTTATGTCTGACGGCGACGACAACAAATCGTTTCTTCCGTTTCCTGCGATCCTGGAAGCACTGATTGAATCGGGCGCGCTGGTTTATCCGCTCTACGTGCCGTCGGGATTGGTTCCGGAGTCGAGTGTGCCGAAACCGGAGATCACGATCGATCCGTTGCGCACCCGTTATCTAACACTGACCACGCGTGCTGAGGAAGAAGCCCGCAAACTCGCTGCTGCTTCGGGCGGCGTTTACTATCCGATTCGTCGTCTCGAGGATTTGCAAAAAGCCTATGACGATGTCGTCGCACAGTTGCGGTCGGCATACACGATCACCTACGCGTCAAATTCAGTGTCCGCATCGCCTCGAGTGCGGGTGCGCACTAATCGCGACGGTGCTTCGGTGCGACTCAGCCCCGCCGTCGGACTGAATACGCCGTAACGAATGTTAGCCGCGGATAATACGGATTAGAATCCGGATTAAATCCGTGTAATCCGCGGTTAGGTCTGTACTTTATGAAACAACCCCTTTTCGACGCGCTTTTCGATGAAACCGAACGAAAGCCGCTGACCGTCTCGCAGCTCACAAACTCGATCAGGATCACACTCGAGTCGCGCTTCATGTCCGTGTGGGTTGAAGGTGAGATCTCAAATTTCAAAGATCACTCCTCCGGACACTGGTACTTCACACTCAAAGATCAAAACGCCCAACTGCGCGCGAAGTGCTTCCGCTCGACGAACACTCGAATTCGGTTTCGTCCGGCAAACGGCCTCCACGTTCGTGCGCGCGGAAAACTCTCACTCTACGCGCCGCGCGGTGAGTATGAGCTGATTGTCGATTCGCTCGATCCCGTCGGCGCCGGCGCATTGCAGATCGCTTTCGAACAACTGCGCGAGCGCTTACAGAAAGAAGGGCTGTTTGCCAAAGAACTCAAACGCCCGTTGCCGGTTTTTCCGCGTCGCGTTGGCGTTGTCACCTCGCCCACCGGCGCCGCAATCCGCGACATTCTCAATGTCATCTCGCGTCGCACACGAACAGTTCACGTGCTGTTTTCACCTGCGCGCGTGCAGGGCGACTCGGCCGGCCCAGACATCGCGCGCGCCATCTGGTTCATAAATCAGTATCACGAACGCGCTCGGCGCGAAGGCCGCGTTGCGGATCTGGTCGACGTTTTGATTGTTGGACGTGGTGGCGGATCGACAGAAGACCTTTGGGCGTTCAATCAGGAAGAGGTTGCACGCGCGATTCGCAAGTCGGCGATTCCGGTAATCTCCGCGGTGGGCCACGAAACTGATTTCACTATTGCCGATTTCGTCGCTGACTTTCGAGCGCCCACGCCCTCAGCGGCAGCGGAGATCGTCGCCGCACACGAGGACCAGATCTGCTCGGCACTTGAAAATCTCGGACGCCGGTTGGTGCGCTCGACGCGATATAAAATCATCAATCTTCGCGCGAGAGTTCAGGAACAAGCGCTGTCGCAAGCGTTCGATGAAGTAAAGTCGCAATTGACCAACGCGCGTGCGCGATTTGACGCGGCATCGGCGGCATGTGACGGAGTGATGGAAGCCAGGCTTCAGCAGGCACGAGAACGACTCGCGCTCGCAGCCGCTTCGCTTGACGCACTGTCGCCGCTTGGAGTATTGCAACGAGGTTACGCGATCGCTCAGGATGCGTCGGGAAAACCGTTGCGCGATGCGGCATCGGTGGTCCCGGGCGATGAGGTGAGTGTTCGTCTCGCCAAAGGACGATTGCATACATGCGTCGAGGCCACGGATACTACGGATTAGGGCGGATTCACACTAATGCCACAGCGTATCGTCATCAATCTTGACGGGCCGAAGGGCGTTGACACTGTGCAATCTGCCCGAGACCTTGGTCGCAAACGGCGTCGCTGGCCGCGCGTTTTGGCGATTCTCGCGGTGTTTGTTTTACTTCTCATCGTGATCGCGGCTGCGGGCACGTTCTTCTGGTGGCGGCATTACCAAACGACTCCGGCTTACACGCTGACGCTGATGATCGACGCCGCACAGCGAAACGACGCAGCGGAGTTTCAGAAGCGAATCGACGATGATGAGGTGGCGAAAAACATGATCGCCGCCGTCAGTCAAAAGGCCGCCGGTCGTTACGGTTTTGCACTCAACAGCTCAGTTCAATCGCAGATCGACAAGGTCGTGCCGTCAGTGCTGCCGCAGTTAAAGCAAACGATTCACGATGAGATTGTCAAAGACATCAAAGAGTTTGCTGCGAAGTCAGAACCACGGCCGTTCATCTTTCTTGTTGTGACTGTTCCTTCTTTGGTAACTGTCACGACTGAAGGAGACACGGCCAGGGCAACTGCAAAACTGAGCGACCGGGCGATCCAGCTAACAATGCAACGCGATGGAGACCGTTGGAAAGTTACGGACTTCAAAGACGATGTGGTGGTCCAACGAGTGACCGACAATATGATGAAAGAGTTGCCGGCGATTGGCGGCATTGATGTAAATAGTCCGTTGTTGAAAAAATCTGTGCGTGGTCGATCGACGCGGCGCGGCAGGTAAGAAGATTCTTTGTGCCTCTTGGTGAATTTGTGCCCTTTGTGGCGAAGCGAAGCGAAGCATGACAAATAGTGCTGAACAAAGCCGAACGTTTGAGGCATCTCTCGAAGCGCTCGAACGGATCGTGCAACAGTTGGAAGACGGCGACTTACCGCTCGAAAAGAGTCTTGAGCTCTTTGAGCAGGGCATTCGACTCTCACGCGAATGCCAGGAGCGTCTGAGTCAGGCGGAACGACGAATCGAGATCCTGTTGCGCGACAACCAGGGCCGGCCCGTGGCGACCCCTTTCAAAGAGCCGATCAACGACACTCCTGAGCGCGATCAAGACAAAAACGAAAATGCCTTCTGAGGTTTACATTCAAAACACGCTCGAACTCGAGAGCTTGTTGGCGGGTAGTCGCGCGCTCGTCGAGGTCGAGCTCAATACGCTTCTGCCTTCATCAGCCATAACTCCTGAGAAAATTCATCAAGCGATCCGGTGGAGTGTGTTTGCAGGCGGCAAGCGTTTTCGACCAGCGTTGTTGTTGGTTACGGGGCAGGCTTTCGGCGCCTCCATCAAGTCGCTGCTCAGAAGCGCGTGCGCGTTTGAGATGGTCCATACCTATTCACTCATCCACGATGATTTACCGGCGATGGATGATGACGACCTGCGACGCGGCAGGCCGACGTGTCACGTACGTTTCGATGAGGCAACTGCAATTCTCGCGGGAGATGCGCTGCAAACTCTCGCATTTAAGGCCATCGCCGAAGATCATCAGTTGCCGGCTGAAACTCGCATCACGCTCATCTCCGAATTGGCGCGCGCCGCAGCGACGCCCGAAGGAATGGTTGCTGGTCAGGCGCTCGACATGGAAGCGGAGATTCACCAGGTTAACGGTGCAGACTTAGAAGAGATTCATCGGCTGAAGACCGGCGCGTTGATCGTCGCTGCTGCACGCTGTGGCGCGATTATCGGCGGCGCGAATGAGACTGAGCTCACGGCGGTTACGAGTTATGGCTCACAGCTCGGATTGCTGTTTCAGATTACGGACGATTTTCTGGACGTGACGGCGACTGCCGAAGAACTCGGCAAGACGCCTGGTAAGGATGCTCGAACGAACAAGGCGACTTATCCGGGGCTGTTTGGGATCGAAGAGACGAAGGCCGCCGCGGTTCGCGCGCATCAAGAGGCGTGCGCGGCACTGGACCAGCTCGATCGGCCGACTGACGTGTTACGGCGCATCGCCGATTTCATCCTGCACCGCACCGGTTAAAAGAAGAGTTTCACGCAAAGGCGCAAAGAAAACGCAAAGGACGCAAGAAAGAACTCTTCTTTGCCACCTTAGCGGCCTTTGCGTGAAACTTCTTCACTCATAAGCGAGCGCTTCGCGCACCGTTACGCGCGATGCCCGCCACGCCGGAATAAAGCTCGCCACCGCACTCAAGCTAATTGAAACAAGCAACCAGATCACTAATCCCAGCGGTTCAAATACGAAATCCAATCTGCTCTGGAACACCATCCCCACCAGAAAATCTCCAATCCCCTTACTGATCGGCCACGCCAGCAGCGCCGCGATGATCCAACTCAAAACACCAATCACCACCCCCTCCGCCACCACCATCAACCAGACGATCCTCGGCGTCGCGCCAATCGCTCGCATCACACCCATCTCGCGTCGTCGCTCCAGAACATTCAGACTCATCGTCGTCATCAATCCCAGGCCGCCAACTCCTCCAATGATCGCCGACATCACAATCAGAAACACGTAAATCATTAGCATGTGCTCATCGAAAGCAAACCGGCTTTCCGCTTTACTGGTGCCACTTCGCGCGCGCACTCCCTGCTGTTCGAGGTTTCGATCGAGGTTGGCCTTCACCAAACTGATCGAATCCGCATCGGCGCGATCCAGCGACAATCTCACACTGTTTACCATCTCCTTATGCCGCGGTATATAAGCGACTGGCGGTGAGAATGCCTCTCGCGCAATGCCGACGACGTGGCAAGTCGTCTCCTCAGTCCCGATGCGCAGCACTACAGTCTCACCGACGCGTATCGCCGGCTCTCTGCCAGCCAAAGCGTTGTTGATGACGATTGCATCAGTATCACCCGGCACGAGTTTTCTTCCTTCAATGATGTCGAAATCCAGCAGTTGCGTGTCAGGCGGCAGGACGACGACATTGAATCGATTCGGTTGCGAAGGGGCGGCGAGCGAGGCGTCAGTTGTAAACCAACCCTCAGCACGAGTGACGCCGGGCGTGTTGTTAATCGCCTTTTCAATCTTTTCCCAGGCGTAAGGATTCGCAAGCGATACTGTCAGGTCAAACTTTCTCGCACCGAACAAGTGATCCAGCGTGTTGACCAGCGACGCGCGGACGTTCAGCGCCGACAGAAAGAACAACCCGCCCGCAGCCAGCGTCAATAGCGTCAAAACCAGCCGCGCACGCCGTCGAAAACTATTTCGTATTGCGAGCACGACTAAGCTGAACGTTCCACCGACTCGCGTCAACGCGCGATCGAACGCGCTGGCTCCGAAAGTTGTTTGCGATAGACCAAAATCCGAAAGCGCGACGCGCACCGGGACCCTTGTGCCACTCCAAACAGGATAAGCAGCAGCGACGGGCGGCGCGGCAAGTCCAATCAAAGCTACGAGCAGGTAAACCCAGAGCGGAACCGCAAAGCTGTTGATGTCGAAATTCAGAAACACCGCCATGTAGCGACACAACGCGCGACTGCCAAGTATTCCTAATGGTGCGGAAACAACGACCGCCGCAATTCCTAAAAACAGCGCCTGAGCAAAATAGATTTGCGCGATCTGCCGGCGCGTTCCGCCAATCGCTTTCATCACTCCGATCTGGCGCACCTGCGACGCCATCATCGCCGTCAACAGGTTGATGACGAGAATTCCACTCAGCACTAACACGAAGATGCCGAAGCTCGACATCGCCAGAAGCAGAACACCCATTAGATCTGAGTGCGGATGTTTGCCGGGCGCCGGTATCTCCACTCGTCGCACTTCGCGCCCGCGACTCGTGATCAATCTTTCAACATCAGCAACCACTCGCTTGATGTGGTCCTCGTCAAACCGATTTCGGGCAACGAGAATGTTCAGTTGATTGAGATAAGGTGCTTCGCCGAGCTGGACCAGCGTCGCGAGATTGATGTAGCCGTAAACGATGTTCTCCATGCGCGCCTGAGCCTGGCCCACATCGTGAACGCTGCCGCTAATCACGAGCGACCGCTCGACACCGTTGGCGGTCTTCACGATAACTGTGTCGCCGATGCCGGCTTTTGCCACTTGAAAGGCGTCGCGTTCAATCAGGATCTCACCGGCCGCCGGCGGCCACGCACCTTTTTCCGGCACGAGCTTACTGACGCGGATGTTGCCGTAGTCTTTGACGACGAACAGAATTAGGTTGCGCCACCGCACTGGGCCGGCTTTGATCTGAGCACTTATGGTCCGCCGAGACTCTGCATCGCTGACTTCGGGATTTTGCAGAATGGCCTTGACGGTCTCGTCGTCAGCCACATCGACGCGTATCACAGCGGAAGCCGGATTGGTGGCGAGATAACCTTGGTCCAACTCGCGCGTGAGAATCGCGTAAGAAGCAAGTACGGCGGCGAAGGCTGAGACACCCAGCGCGATGGCCAGCACGACGAGCACGGTGCGTGCGCGTTCGTGCCAGAAATCGTGGATCGCTTTGCTCCAGAGGCTGTTCATTTGTTGGAAAAAATCGGTGTAATCTGCGGATGGATTGCGCCGTCTGAGATCTCAATCCGGCGATCGATGAAGCGTGCGATGTCGGCCTCGTGTGTAGCGATGACGACAGTCGTGCCTTGATTGGCCATACCGCGAAACAGATCGAGAATGGCTGCGGCGGTAACTGAATCGAGGTTGCCGGTTGGCTCATCGGCCAGGACCAGCGGCGGCTCGTTTGCAAGCGCGCGTGCGATAGCCACGCGCTGTTGTTCGCCGCCCGAAAGTGTCGCGGGCAGTTTGTCAGCCTGCGCGCCGACTGCGACACGGTCGAGCAACGCCAGCGCGCGTTTGCGTCGTTCGCGCAACGGAAACGTTTTGCAAAAATCCATCGGCAGCATTACGTTTTCAGCGGCCGTCAGCGTGGGCAGTAGTTGAAAGAACTGAAACACGAACCCGACTTTACGACCGCGCCACATGGCGAGTCTGTTTTCTGACAAGTCGTGGATTGTTGTGCCTGCGACAGCTACCGAGCCTGATGATGGACGATCGATACCGGCGATCATGTTGAGCAGCGTCGATTTTCCGCTGCCGGATTTGCCGACTACGCCGACAAACCGGCCGGACTGGATCTCGAGATCGATGCTCTTCAGTGCCGAGAATTTTCCAGCGGGTGTTTCGTAATCCTTTGAGACTTGCTGTAAAGAGATCATATGTTTTTAGCCACGGATGAGACGGATAAATCCGGATTTTATCTGCGTCATCCGCGGCTAAAAAGTCATTCCAGTCGTAATCGAACAAAGAGGTGGTTAATGTCCAAAAAGAAGCACTTGCCTCTTGCATGGGCGAAGGAGAAAACGGATGCTCGCGTCCGGCGCACGCGCGACGCGCTCGGCGACGCGCTTATCGCGTTGATGCAGGAGAAGCCTTTCGACACCATCACGGTACAGGATGTGTTGGACCGTGCGCACGTCAGCCGCTCGACTTTTTACACGCACTACAGCGATAAGGACGATCTGCTGATGAGCGATGCTGAGGAATTTTTCGAAGCGCTCTCAATGGCACTCTCCGCGCACGGCGACAAGTCGGATCGAGTGTTTCCGGTGGCGGAGTTTTTCACGCATTTGGCCGAGGTGCAGCCATTCTTCAAAGCGCTGGTCAAGTCAGGCAAGTTTCAGGAGAACATGGAGCTGGCCCGCGGACACTTCGCACGCGGCATCGAGCGCCGCCTCGCGGAGTTGCCTCGCGGCCGGTCGATTCCGGCAAAGGACCTACCGGCAATCGCCTTCACGCATGCCGGTGCGTTGTTGTCGTTGTTGACGTGGTGGCTCGATCGCGGCATGCGCGAGCCACCCGAGGAAATGGACAGGTTATTTCACCGCCTCGTCTGGAAAGGGGCATCCAGTTGATTATTCAGGTAACAACTTGCTCGACTCGTTCTCTTTCTTCTTCACATAAACATCGCCACGCAACGTCAGGTTGGCTTTGTCAGCAAGGGCCTTGAGCATTGACTCAAGTATCTCTTTGTTTTCGAGTCGGAAACTGGTGACTCCCGTGACCTTCGAGTCGGGATCGCTATATTGCAGCGTCAGATAGCGAACTTTGGTTTTGATGAAGACGGCCGGAATCCCATACAGCGGTATATTGCTGGCAACTGTTGCTGCCGCTGGTCGTCGTTTGTGCGAATCGGCAAAGGCTTGCGTGATCGCTTCGTAGGGTATCGAGATCTCTTTCGGCGGCTTATTATCTTTGAAGAGCAATCGCTTGTTGTCGTCGTCGAACATCAACGTCCCTTCCATCGTGTTTCTGTAACCAAACACGCCGCCTTCGTATTTTGCTTTGACGGACTTTGGCGCAGGTGCAGGCGCCGGAGTTTTAGCCGGCGCTGAATCCGTCGAGCGAGGTCTTTGCGCGAACGCGCCGGTACACAAAACTCCGAGTAGGAGTAGACCAAAAATCGTTTTCATAGAGTTCTCCTTATGCGCTACTAATTGAATTCCCTGGCCCACATCGGCACTTGATACAAGATCCACCAGAGCAATAACTGAATCGCCA
>Ga0075435_100001549_pt1 | contig 14818 bp, 21 predicted proteins | sample RhiMethybrSRZTD4_FD_75302 | JGI IMG/M metagenome (GOLD analysis project Ga0075435, IMG submission 75302) | Populus rhizosphere microbial communities from Tennessee, USA - Rhizosphere MetaG P. TD hybrid SRZTD4 | ecosystem: Host-associated > Plants > Roots > Rhizosphere > Soil | place: USA...
CGGGCTCGAATCGAGCGTGTCCCATGCGAGCGTGGATGAATGCATCCTCGCGCTTCGGCGAGAGGGACATCGACTCAGCGAACACTTGCGCAACGGGGTACCGGGTGCGAGATTCGCTCCTCAAGCGCGGACCGATCGCGCCGATGACCGACCCCTAGCGCCGCGACTCGCTTCGCGCGTGCCCGGCTAGGCGCTCTTCAAGACCCGAGTTGTCCAGACCAGGATCACGCCGCCGACAAACGCAACCACGATCGAGCCGATCACTCCTCCGCCTGGCCAGATTCCCAGCATGCCGAACAGCCAGCCTCCGACCATCGCTCCCAGGAGCCCAAGGGTGATGTCCACCAGTACTCCGTAGCCGCCGCCCCTCATGACCTGGCCTGCCAGCCAACCGGCCACGAGCCCGACGACGATCAGATAGAGAATATTCATCGACATCCTTCATTCGAATGCGAGTGTCATCGCTGACGCGCTGCGTCGGTCTGCGTTGCACGGGCGCCGAGCTAGAATCGCGATGTGCCCGCCATCAACGCGTTTCGCCAGTTCGCAGTTGGTCGGACTTTTCGGCAGTTCATGACCGAGGGCGAGCTCGATCAGCACAGGCGCACTGTGACAGCTCTGCAGAATCGGGACTGTCATGTTTTGCACAGATGCCCCGGACCGACCGAGCCCACGTGCGATAATGCGGCACAATCCTGATGAGCCCGAGACCTCAGTCGCTTGACTCGAAGCGAAGGCCGGCGTTCGACGTCGAGGCGTACCTCAAATCGGAAGGGCCGCGGCGCACGGTCACGAAGTATCGACGCGGCCAGGTTGTGTTCACGCAGGGCGACCCCGGTCACGACGTGCGATACCTCCAGAAGGGCGCGATCAAGCTGTCGGTGCTCTCCCGAATCGGCAAGGAGGCGGTGGTCGCGATGCTGGTGCCGGGAGACTTTTTCGGCGAAGGCGTGCTGGCCGGTCAACCGATTCGCATCGCCACCGCATCGGCGATCGCGCCGAGCAGCGTGCTGACGATCGAGAAAGCGACGATCGTCCGGCTGCTCCACGAGCAGTCCACGTTCGCCGACCGGTTCCTGTCCTACATGCTGCAGCGCAACATCCGGATCGAAGCGGACCTCGTCGATCAGCTGTTCAATTCCAGCGAAAAGCGGCTCGCCCGGACGCTGCTGCTGCTGGCGCGCTACGGCCACGACAATCCGGCGCGGACGCTGCCCAAGATTTCCCAGGAGACGCTCGCCGAAATGATCGGCGCGACCCGTTCGCGCGTCAACTTCTTCATGAACAAATTCCGGAAGCTGGGGCTGATCGAATACAACGGCGGCCTCAAGGTCAAGCCCTCGCTCCTAACCGTCGTTCTGCACGACTGATTCCTGGACGTCGGTGATCGGGCGTCCGCGCCCGCGAACGCTGCCACCTCGCAGCGGTTCCTTCGGCGGCTGACGCAGTTGTTCAAAAGAGCACAGGCCGCCTTTGCGATCGCGCCGACACTGACAAGCGTTGTCACGGTTCACCCGCCTGGGCCGAACCCGTAGACGACTCAGGGCGGAGAATCGGCTCAGCCTTCCATTGCAATACGCGGCGCCGACACCGCATCGCAGGATCCTCCAATGAACAAGACCCGAATGACGACCATCGCGATCGGCCTTGCCGTAGCGTGTGTCGGAGCACTGAGCGCGCAGACGCAGGAAACGAAGACCACGAACAAGACGAAGGTCGAGATGAAAGGCGGCAAGAGCGTCACGGTGACGGGATGTCTGGAGCGCCGCGAGAACGGCGATTACATGCTGACCAGCATTCGTGACGTCCGCGGCATGGACCCGTCGCGCTACGCGCTCGTCACCGACGACGACCTGTCCAAGCACGTTGGCGAGCGGGTGCGTATCGACGGCAAGACTGTGTCACCGGGCGACGGCACCGTTACGGTCAAATCTGAGATAAAGACCGAGGTCGAGAGCGGCAAGGACCTCGAGACGAAGTCCCAGACCGAAGGCACCACCGGCACGCTCGAGATGCCGTTTCTCGGCGTGAAGTCGTTGAAGACGTTGTCGTCGTCCTGCTCGTAGCCCTGTCTCTCGCGCGAGAGAGACGGACGCCCCGCTCTCTCGCGTGGTTCTGCGGCCGGGTAAGGTGGTAACCACCATGTGCTGAAGTGGACACATGGCAGGCGCCTCGCTGTGTCATGCTGCTCCGATGCACGCCCAGAACGCCCCGAGCAGGCGGCTCAAGCTGCCATCCCCATTCAACGCCCAGGCGTTTCTCGAGTCGGCTGGCGTGGCCAAGACGTTTGTCGAATACGGACGCGGCGAGACAGTGTTCACGCAGGGCGACGCGTGCGATCACGTGCTGTACATCCAGTCCGGCGGTGTGAAGCTCTCGGTGCTCTCAAAGGCCGGCCGTGAGGCCGTCGTCGCGATGCTCGGCCCGGGGGATTTCTTCGGCGAGGGATGCCTGGCCGGCCAGCCGGTGCGCATGGGCACCGCTGCGGCGATTACGCCGAGCGTGATCCTGCGGATCAACAAAGGCAAGATGGTGCGGCTGCTCCACCGGCAGCACTCGATGTCGGATCGATTCATCTCGCACATGCTGGCGCGGAACATCCGGATCGAAGAGGACCTGATCGATCAGCTGTTCAATTCGAGCGAAAAGCGGCTCGCGCGGACGTTGCTGCTGCTGGCGCGCTACGGCAAGCACGACAAACCGGTGCGGGCGGTCCCGCCGATTTCACAGGGCACGCTCGCCGAAATGGTCGGCACGACGCGGTCGCGCGTCAATTTCTTCATGAAGAAGTTTCAGCGCCTCGGGTTCATCGACTACTCGCACGGTCTCAAAGTCAACAACTCGCTGCTGACCGTCGTCCTGCACGATTAGGGGTCGCGCGCGAGCCAGTCGCGGTCGCGCTGTTTCCTTCTGCACACACCCGCCTTCGCGCCTCGGATAGCCTTCACGACAGGGGCCCTCATGATCATGGATACACGTTCGGAGTACAGCGGGAGCAACCGGTTTCTGATTGGATTCCTCGCCGGCGGCGCGATTGGCGCGGCGCTGGCGATGGTCTGTGCACCGCGAATCGGAGATCTGCGCCGGCGGGTCTCGACATCGACAGCGGACCTCGGCGACAGGGTCACGCGCACCTGCCAGGATGTCAGCGCTCGCGTCACCGGCGCGGTCGACGGCCTCGTGGCGCACGGTCAGTCGGTGCGCGACGATGTCGCGGATGTGATCGCGGACGGCGCGCGGCACGTCGAACAGTTCGCGATGGCCGCCAACACCGGCCCGCTCGACCGCCGGTCGTCGTCATGAGGCTGATGCGGTAGCGTCATCGTGCGGAACCAGCAACCGGGGTGAGGATATCGATGATGACGAAGATCAAGCTCGTCGCTCGAATCGGCATTGCGTTGGCGGCCGCCCTGGTGGCCGGGTTGATCTGGGGCGCAACCGGACGGTCGGCGATGGCTCGCAGACTGCAGACGTCAGAGCTGAGAGACGAGTTGCTCGGCGCCCGCGGCGCGGTCCTCGACGCGCGCGTCGCCATCTACGCCGTCAACTTCGGCGAGGCGAGCCGCCATCTGGAGGGCGCTCGCGGCCTGCTCGATCGCGCGGACCGGCGGCTTTCCAGCCTCGGCCTGACCGCTGACCTCGATCGGCTCGCGGCCGCGCGGGCGCGCATCGACGAGGCGCAGCGCATGACCGGCAAGCTTGATCAGAGCGCGAACACGCGAGCAGGCGAGGCCGCGCAAATCATGGCTCAGATGCTGGACGTCACTGCGCGTTGACGCACATTCGGCACGGGCGTCGCACCCGCGCGACGGCTGTCCAGTTCTGCACACGGCAAGCGGTCGCTGGAGTGACACCATCGACGAATGAAAATCACGACGATCGGTGTGGTGTTGATCGTGCTCGGCGCTGTCGCGCTCGTGTATCAGGGCATCACCTACACGAGCCGCGAGACGGTGGTGGATATCGGGCCGGTGCATGCGACGGCGGATCGACAGAAAACGCTGCCGCTGCCGCCGGCGCTTGGGATGGTATCCGTGGCCGGCGGGATCGTCCTGTTGCTCGTGGCTGAGCGCGTGGGTAGACGAGCAACCAAATGAGCCGGCACGATGCGTCAGTGCGGCGTCGACAGCACACCGCAGCCGCTCGACGAAGTCGTCCGCGGCTGGCAAGCCGCGCTGGCGTCGCGGACGTGACGAGATGACGGCGAGGATCCTCGTTGAGGGCAAGGCCAACGGCCTTTCAGACGGGATCAGCGCGTTTTGCTGCTCGTAATCGTCTGGTAGATGTAGTCCGTCAGATCGCGGAGGCGAAGAGCGGCAGTGTCCTGCGACCAGTCGCCGCTCGTAGGAATCGACGGCACTTCCACCGCGCGGCTCAGGATCAGCGCGGCTGCGATGGTCGCTCGAGCGTGAATCTCTGTTGGTTCCATATGGTAGGTCTCGAGCCACGCCCAAGGACTTCGGCGATCGTCGACGGAACGCCACGGTAGCAGGACCTGAGCATAGTCACTGTGCCGTTTCGCACATCCTCGCCACGGCGGATCCCCTAATCTCGAACCGTAGAAAACTGTCGCAAGAGGGGTCTGTCCGATGGGCATCATCTGGATCATTGTCGGCGTCGCCATCGCGCGCGTCCTTGCCACCGGCATCGTGCGAGCGCGCATCCGCAGCTCGGAATCACCTCTGGGATTTGTCAGCCACCGCTGGATCGCTGAACACCGGATTCCATTGCTGCCGGACGAGTAGCCGTGACGAAGAGCAGCTCCGAAACCGGCGTCGCCACACCAATCCATCAACACGGAGAGGGTCTCGGAGGAACTCGCGTGATCAGCGTCGTCGCCGCCGAGGGTCCGCTTCTCGATCGCGTCCTCGAGGCGAGGTGTCAGAGCCCGCACAACGGCCTTTCCTCACGAGCGTGCGGCATTCTGCACGCGGCCCAGGTGAAAACGACGTGGGGGCGGCAGCGCCAACGAACGTTCGCGCTCAGCGACGGTCACGAGATCCTCGCCAGCGCGGAGCAGTACGACCTGACAGGTATGTTCGACGGACGGGCGGTCGGCATCTGCGGCATCGGATCGGTGCAGAATGCCGCTGGCCATGCCAGTCAGCTCGTCGAGCGCCTCATCGGCGCTGCCGCACGAAACGGCGCGCAAATCGCCATCCTCTTCTCGGATCCGGCAATCGACGATGACGTCGGAGGGGCGTTCCAACCGATCCGGTTCACCGATGTGACGCTCAGCGTCGCCCAGTCACCGCGCCACGGGGCTCCAATGACGATGGTCCGTGGAGGCGAAGAGCGAGATCTCGCCGCCGTCGCCGCGATGGGAAGAGCGCGTGGAAAACCATTTCGCTTCCATCTCGATCGCGACGTGGACTTCGTGCAGTACGCCATCACGTCGAAGCGCCTGCTCGCAGGACTCGGGCCGGCGAACGCGCGCCAGCTGCAGTTCTTCATCGCGGAAGAGGGAATTACCGCTGCCGCCTATGTGATTCTCTCGGTCGTCGGAGCGTGCTGGACGCTCGAGGAGTGTGGCGATCGCGACGTGTCGGGTGCCCGGGTGGGAGCGCTACTGCAGGCGTTGATCGCACGGGAGCCGACGGAGCAGCGTCCGACGATCCGCGGCTGGCTACCGGCCGGCTTCGTGCCGCCGCAGGTCACGATCGCCTCGGCAACGCCGTCGGCCGAGACCATCGGAGTCCGTGTGCTCGATCCGACCAGGGTGGTACCGCGGCTGTCTGCGGACAACGTGCTGTTCTGGCGCAACGACCTCCTGTGACGGCCGGTCGACAGGTCGCAGGCGAGCCTCGGGAGTCATCCCTGCGATCCGTCTTCTCGTGCGCCGATCGCATCCTCGGCGATCGCGATTGCGTCATTGGGCAATCCGTTGTCGTCCAACCCCGGTGCATTCGACCTGACGCACGGATGGTCGTCCTCGACGGCTCCCTTGTGGATGTCGCCGTCGGGTGACGAGCGCATCAGGGTTGGCGTCGTCATGTCGACGGAGCGGGCGTTGAGCGTTGTCATGCGAGAAACGCCAACGCGATCGCGGCCCCGATCGCAATCACAGCGGCTGAAGCGACGAATCGCCGGCGGACGCGCCGGTCATGAACCTGGCCGCGCGCGACCCAGGCCGCCCAACGTGTTTCGAAATCTGCATCGAGGGCGACGAGCGGCGCGCCATGGAATGCCGAAGTGCTGGGAACCTCGGCGCCAGGTTCGTTAATGACCATCCATACCTACCTGGCACGAGTATGACCGCGGCAACCGGTCGTCGCTGTCCAATACGGGACAACGCGGCGTGCTCGTCTCCCATTACACTGACCGGGTGATTCTTCCAAACGCCGATGCTGCGACACAGCTTGCGCGCATCGAGCAGCTGATCGAGCAATATCGCGAGGAGAAACGTCGTCAGCTGTTGCGCCGCGCGCTCAAGTTGTGGCGCAAGACCGAGGCGGACCGGCGGCCTGCGATCCTCGAGCTCCCGCCAGCGCGCGTCCACTGACCTGCGGTTGACTGCCGCTGTCGCCGCTCTCGCGCGCGCGGTCCGAAGAGAGACTGAGAGTTGAAATCATGTTGAGCAATATCACCCGCACGCGCGTGATTCGGGTATGGCTCGCGGCGGTTGCCCTCGCCGTTGTGGCTGCGGTGGCATTCGGCGCGGACGTGACAGTCGGTACCGCCGGCCTTCTACTGACACTCAGCCTCGTCCCGCCCCTTCTCGTCTTCCTGCTGTGGCCGGAGGCCCAGTCTCTTACCGCGGGAGACGTGATCCGCGGCACGGATCGCCGCTCGTGAACCGGGCGTCGGCGTGCTGAGAACTTGTGTATTGGAAGGAACAGGACCGACCATGATCAACGCACGAACGCTCGCGACCGTCGCCTGTGGGATTGTCTGCCTGGCCCGCGGAGTCGACGGCCAAAGCCTCTCGCAATACCGGAACTTCACGTTGGGGAGCGGCGTGGCCTCGGTTGCAGCCATTGCCGGCGTCGATCCGGCGGAGGCGAAGACGATCCATCAGCGGCCCGCTGTGCTCCGGGAGCTCGAATGGAGACCGTCGCGATGGGTGGCCGGTTCAAGCGCCAGTTCAGTCGATCCGGTCGAGGAGATCCGCTTCAGCTTCTACAACGATCAGCTGTTCCGCGTCGTCGTCGATTATGGTCACGAACGGACGGAGGGCATGACCGCGGCGGACATGGTTGAGGGAATCTCCTCGGTGTACGGCGCGCCTCTCGCACGCTCAGCTCGCGTCGCCGGCCGAGCGGCGTCGCCGCTGGAAATCGAGTCGGGATCGTTGGTGGCGGGCTGGGGCGACGGCGGACACCGCGTCGTGCTCTACCAGACCTCTTCGTACGGCGCGGCGTTCCGCCTGATCGTCACCGACATCCGCCTCGATGATCTGGCCCGCAAGGCCGGAACGCAGGCGGGACGCCTTGACGATCAAGAGGCGCCGGCACGAGAAGTCGCCCGCCAGAAGAAGGAACGCGACGACGCGCGAGACGCCGCCGCCACGGCTCGAGCCGCAAACAAGGGCGCGTTTCGACCCTAGGCCGGCGCTGCTCACCGGGCTATCGGCTGCGAGGAGTGCAGTTCACGTCATGTTCAAATTGATACCGACGATGAGACGCGGCTCGGCCACGGGAATCGCCGAGGTGTGGGCGCGATATCCGACCATTGCGGCCGCGCGGCTGGGCATCGCGACACTGTTGCGCGACGATCGGATCCTGCGCGTCATGATCGTCCGAAACGAAGTTCCTCCGGCGTTTGTCGAATGGGTGGAACGATGAAAGGCGCGCGTCCGACTGCGGCGGAAGAGACCGCGGCGTTTCTCGTCCAGCCCGAACGGAGCAGGTCGCCGGTGCTGATCCCCGGTGCATTCGAAAAACGCACCGCTCGCCCGGCCGGCGAACTGCCCTCTCGGCCTGGCGTCGTCACCAACCACGCGCAGCGCATGGTTGCGCCCAACCTCGAACGCCTCGAGCACGAGCGCGAAGGCGGCGGCGCGCCGGGCGCGCGCAGCGGCCGCCGGCGCGGCACGCTCGGGGCGCGGCTATGGCACAGCCTGTTGCATCCGACGCACCTTCCAGACATCTGGCGGCGTGTCCTCCCTCAGACGTCGTGAACATGCCGAACATCAAAGTCGACCTTCCGCGCGTGCACATGGCCGGATCGGATGCCCATCACGATGCCCATCTCGAGGTAGGGCCACAGGGCTTCGCTCTGTTCCTCTCACCCGATGCCGAATACCCGCTCCTGGACATCGATGGAACGCCGGCCCAACTGGATGAAATAGTACGGGCACTGGGTTCCGCCTTGGCGTCGCGACGCCGGTGAACACTCCCTGAACTCTCCGGACGCGCCTCACAGGGCATGCTCGAAGAGGGCGGTCAGCTGCGCGCCGGGGATTGACGCAGATTCTCGGGACCTGGGATGTATCGAAGTTCGCGATCGACCCACGCGACGTTGTCGGTCGCTGCGTCAAAGCGCGCGGTCCATGCATCACCGGCGGCGGACACGATGGGCCGCACCGACGACGACATGGTTACCGTGTGGCAACTTCGCGCGTAAAACAGCGTGTGTGCGCCGAGCGTAAAGCCGTCTCCAGTTTCTTCCGCTCTTCTATTTCGGTCTGGAGGACCCGCGCCTGCAGCGCGATTGGAACGACGGCATCAATCGAGTCGGGCCGGCGGGGCACGGCGAAAGCACGTGGCTCGGATTCTTTCTGCACAGCGTGCTTGTCGTCGTTGCATCGGTCTGCGACGCGCGTGGCGACCGTGCGACGGCCGCTCGCGATCGAGACACGGCCTGACACCTCCGCCTCAGTGCCGCGGCGTCTGTCGGGAACCCGACAGACAACTCCGTCGCCGCCGGAGTATCTGATCGTCATGCGTTGTCGAACATCCGACGCTGACAGCATCAACCCTCGCCTATCCTACAGCGTGGCCATCCGGCCCATCGTCCTCCTCGCGCTGCACGATGACGGCGTCCGCGCGCGGTTCGCGTACCAGCTGACGGCGGTCGGATTCGACGTCGTAACGCAGATGACCCCTGAGCTGTGTGACACCTGTCGTCCCGATGTCATCGTCGCGGAACTCACGGCTGCAGCGTCGGGTGACGCCCCTTCCAGCGGCATCGGCTGTGGGGACGAGCGCCTCCGCGCGATTCCGGTGGTCGGAGTGGCCGACGACGTCAGCGACATGACGCGCATCATCGCGCGGCGTCGCGGGTGCGCTGCGGTGTGTCTTGCGACCTGCTCGGCGACGGCACTCGCCGCGGGGATTCACGCCGTCCTCGGCGGATAACCGGACTGCTGACGGGCGCGTTCGCGCTGCGGCGCGTCACGATCTTCCAGGCGCGTCGGGCAGGTGAGCCTAGCCCTGGTTGGTGGTCGGTTCGAGTCGCTCGCCGGGGAAGGCGAGATCCGGCATCGGCTTGCCGAGGAACAGCCGCCGGCAGGCGTGGCCGATCCACCGCGCCCAGCGCGCCGATCGCTGCACGCGCGCGCTGTCGGTCGCAATGCCCGTGTTCGCGTACATCTGTCGATAGAGCTTCGAGATCAGCACGAACGCGACCCGCGCGCGGATCGACTCGACGACGCGCGAGCGGATCCACACCTGGCGCCAGCTGTAAAAGCGATCCCACGCGCGCTGTGTGCCGACGCGAATCTCCTCGAGCGTCATCGTCGGATGCGCCGCGTAGAGTCGCGGCCGGCGTCCTTCTGGAATGAGCCAGTGCTGCGTGATCGGGACGCCGTCGACCGTCGTGCCGCGCCGAGTCTCCTCGGCGGCCCACTTGTCGAAGTCGACGGTCCCGGGAAACGGTGTCAGCAGCACGAACTGCGCGAAGGTCAGGTCCGCCTTTTCCGCGAGCGCGACGGTTGCATCGAACGTGTTCTTCGTGTCGCTGTTCAGCCCGAAGATGAAGGAGCCGAGGACATGGACGCCGTGGCGGCGGAACGCGCGCAGCCGCGCCACCAGCTCGTCCCCGGCGAGGTTGAAGCCCTTGTACACGTCCTTCAGTCCCTCGTGCGTGACCGACTCGACCCCGACGAGGGCGCCGAGAATCCGCGCGCGCTTCATGGCGTCGAGAAAGGCGGGATCTTCGGCCGCCTCCATGGTGATCTGCGTGTAGAACACCATGTCGTCGGGAAGCTCGGCGAGACGCGCCATCAGGTCGAAACGCTCCTGGCGCAACGCGTCGAGTTCGGCGGACCGCGCCTGATCCGCACGGCGCTTCGCCTGCGCCAGATCGGCGAAGGTTACCGGATAGAAGTTATCGTCGGCCAGCGCGATGAAGCGGAAGCCGCGACGCCGCAGCTCGACGATTTCGCGGACAACGCGATCGACGCCGCGCTGTCGCGGCTCTTGGCCGTCGGTGCGCCACACCGAGCAGAACGAGCAGTGCTTCGGGCAGCCGCGCACGGTCTGCACCGACGCCCACATGTAGCGACGGTCCGGCAGCAGATCCCACCGCGCCGAGACAAACTCGTCGCCGCTGATGCGGCCGCCCTCGTACACCGGCTGCGGCCGCGCCGCGAAACAATCGGCGACCACCTGTGGCCAGATGAGGTCGCCATCACCTCGCACGACAGCATGTGCCGCGCCCTGGCTGGCCGCTTCGTCCGGGAAGAGCGTCGCGTGAATGCCCCCGAACACGACGTACGCACCGCGCGCCCGGACCTGGCGGCCTATCTCGTATCCACGGCGCGCGTTGCCAGTGTGGATACCGATGCCGACGACATCGCCCGGCTCAATCGTCGCGAGCTCGAGTGGATCCAGGGTTTCGTCGACGATGAATGGATCGCCCCACCGATCGCCCGTTGCCGCCGCGAGGACGTACAGCCACCGCGGCGTGATCACCGCGACGCCGAAGGATTGGGTGCTCGGGTTGACCAGATGAACGCGTGGCATGGACTCCTCGTCACTCGACAGGGTCGGAGCCGGCCGCGGGCGCAGACGCGACAATCTGCCGCGCGGCCACTTCGTGCTGCGCGGTTACCGCGGTTTTTGCCGATGGCGGCACCCGGGGCGTGCATCCGCGGTTCAGCTGTGTGGCGCGGAGGCCCGAGAGCACCGCGAACTCGAATACGTTCATACCGTCAGGACGCCTGACCATCGGCTCCTCCTTCGATTCGGCGCGTGCCCGACACGGAGGCGACCGCCACGGCGACCGCAGGGACGATGGGCAGGACGAATGCGAGCCGCCGGCGGATCGTCCGGCCGTGCTCTGCGCCACGTGCGACCCGTGCCGCCCATCGCGCGTCGAAATCCGGATCGGGCCGAAACTGAAGCGTCAAAGACACCCTCACAAGCGTGGGCTTTGGTGAGGGTTCGGCCGGATTGCCGGAAACTCAGAAAAGCGGGACGGTCCAGTATAGCCCGCTATGCCACGACGTCGACATCGAGATCGACGTGGATGGCCGATTCGTGACGACGACGTGCACGCCTGCGACGCCGCCTGCAGATCGAGTTCGACCTTCAGACGAACCGTCTCTCAAAGCCCGCATCGAGCGGATCGACGAGACCCGAAAACCGCGGCACGCCTGTCCTCGTCCGATCCGGATTCGGACGCGTTTCACACAGATCGTCCTGTACGCTGTGGTGGCGCCAGCCTGAGCGCGAGATCTTGCCGACGCTCGAAGAACTGCACATCGGCTTCGTGCCCTTCAGTCCACTCGGCAAGGGGTTTCTGACTGGCACGATCGACGACAAAACGACCTTCGAGTCGACCGATTTCCGCAACGTCGTGCCGCGCTTCACGGAAGAGAACCGGAAGGCGAACGTCGCATTCGTCGACTGGCTGAAGACGTTCGCGGGACGCAAGAACGCACGCCCGCGCAAATCGCACTCGCGTGGCTGCTGGCCCAGAAACCGTGGGTCGTCGCGATTCCTGGGACGACGAAACGTAATCGACTCGAAGAGAACCTCGGCGCGCTCGACAATCACCTCGCCGCTGAGGACCTCCGCGACATCGATCGCGCCGCGTCGCAGATTGAAGTGCAGGGTGCGCGGTATCCCGAGGCCTTGTTGAAGATGGTTGGTAGGTAGCGAATCGGCGGAATCGACGCTGTTGATCGTTTACCGGATGAACTTGCGACCGAAGTAAGGCACGTCCAATCACTGCTGACCGCTCGCGTTTCGGCCGCGACACCTCAGTCGATTTTCAGAACGTCACGCCAACCTGAACTTGATACGTGCGAGGCGTCACGAAATGCGTGCCGCTGAACGTCGACAGAAAATTGTAGAGCGCGTCCTTGTTCGTCAGATTGATGACGCTGAAACGGAGGCGCAGCTTCGTCCGATCGGTATGCAGGAGGTTGTCCGCGCCGATACCGAGATCGAGGAGGTGCCGCGGCGCCACTCGCGGCGGATTCGAAACGTCGTCGCTCGTTCCCTCGGCGGGAATGCGTAGGCGAGTCGCGCCGAAATTCGAAGTCGTGCATGTGGCACTCGTCAGCGCCTGATCCCTCGTCGCGAACTGATTGCCACAGAAAAACCCGATCGCCGCTTGCTGATCAGCGGTCAACGCTAGCGCATCTTCGAGGCTCGCCACAGCTCCGGCGACCAGGCCGGAATCGTACCGCCATGAGAGCGCCGCCCACGCCCCGGTCCTCCTTTCGAACAGGTACTGAACGTTCGTGGTCGCGTTGAACTTCTGATCGTGGTCGATCCGGAAATCGCCTTCGGGCTGCTCGAGCAGGATGCCGCCGACCCCCGGCGGTGAGTAGATTGCGTTTGTGTGCGCCATCACCACGAATGCGCTGAAGCCGTGGTGCTCAACGAGGTTCAGCCGACCCGTGAATCCGTCGATGCGGGAGTGATCCCACGCAACCGGGAACGCGATCGGCGTGTTGAAGAGCACACCGAAGTCGTAGCCGTTGTCGGTGCGCTTGTTGAAGTACCCGAAGTCGGCGACAACCCAGTTGCCGAATCCCTGCTGGATGCCCAGCTCCACCTGGTGGCGCCGGCCCGGCGGAACGGGCTGGCTGGCGCCAAACAGCCCATTCAACCCGTACCCCGCCGAGAGCAGCAGGTTCTCGTTGTACGGCGTCTCCATCGTCCGTCCGTACGAGCCGCGGAGCACCGTCCCGGTCCTCGTCACGGCATACGAGACTCCCAAGCGTGGCTGAACCAGTGTCGCCGTCGTCAGTCCGTCGTAGTGGTCGAGACGCACTCCAAGGTTCAGCGTCGCGTTCCCCGCCTTGATGTCGTCCTGCACGTATGCCGCTTGTTGCTTGATCGTAAATGACTGGTCGTACGCGAGGGGCGATCCGCCGTTCGTCAAATCGAATGGAGCGAGGTCCTGGTTGAAGTTCCCGTCCTCGTCGGCGAAGGCGCTGTCAGTGGGATCCGTGATCCCAAACGTGAATTGCTCGTGAAGGCGCGTCGCTCCGAATGATCCGCCGACTTTGAGGTTGTGCGCGCCGAGCGTCATCGAGAGATCCGCTTTCGCGCCGAAGTTCGTGAGCATTCGATCCTGGCTCACTGACGCTGGCGTGTCGTTCAGTGGATTTGCGCTCGGGAGGTATGTGAGATGATCGCGGCGAACGAACCCATTCGCGGTGAACAACGTGCTCGCCCCGATGACGCGCGAATAGCCCGGCGCGATGTTGAACGTCCGAATGTTCTGGTGCTGCGTTTGGTTGATCTGGTCGTACGTGTTCGGGACGTCGAATCCCGACCGGGCCGCCTGAACATTCAGATGGATCGTGTCGGTAGTGCCAGGCCGAAAGTCGAAGCGGTCGAAGAAGGACAGTTGATCGCCGGTATCGTGTAGCGCTTCGAGCTCGGGCGGGTCGAGGAAACGATCGGTTCGCAGTCCTGACATGGATGCGAAATTTCCGACCTTGCTCGATCCGGCGCCGAGGGTGAAGTCGCCTGTCGGACTCTTGAACGACCCGAATCCGAAGGAGGCGCTCCCGGTGGGCTTCGCCTGGTCGAGTCCGGATTTCGTCACAATGTGCACCACGAGGCTGCTCTTGTCCCCGTACTCCGCTGGCGCGACACCGGTGATGACCTCCATCGACTGCACGGCCTCCGGCGAAATCTGGTTTGAATAGAGCCGGCTCTGTTGGTCGGTGATGGGCTGGTTGTCGATCGAGAACTGCGTCTGCGCGTGATCGCCGACGGGGTGGAAGAATCCATTCGAATCAGAGACGACGCCAGGTGACGCCATCGTGACGATTTGATTCAGCCCCGAAGACGACGTCTCGAGCGGCAGCTTGGCGATCAGACTCTGGTCGATATCCGTGTGCGCCGTCGGATCACGTTCGAGAAGGTCACCCGCGTGACCGACCACCGCCACGTTCTCTGTGGCGCCTGCGAGAGCCAGCGTCAAGTCGATCGTGATGGGCACGCCGGTACGCACGTCGACGTCGCGCTCCAGCGTCTGAAATCCTTGCGCCTCGACGGTGATGTGGTACGAGTTCGGCGGCAGGTTGCTGAACACGTACCGGCCCGTCGCGTCGGTGGTCGTGGTTCGGGAGAACCCGCTGACCGGATTGCTGATCCGCACCGGAACCGCCTGCATCACACCGCCCGTCGGATCCTTGACCGTGCCCTGCACAGTGCCGGCCCCGCCAAGCCCCTGCGCAAACAAGGGCGAGGCTACGGCGACGACCAGCAGCGCGAAGATCAGCCGCACACACGCATGAGTCCGCGACGAGAACGTGGCGCCTCGTTTCTGGAAAGTGCCCATGAGAAGCCACGCTAGCAATCACGTCTCGCGACGACTACAACAAGCCAATGAACGGTCCGTTTCGACCGACGGACGTCGTCTCAGCACGCACGAATGGCACTGCTCGGGTACCGTTCGCCACCAG
>Ga0075435_100001551_pt1 | contig 14814 bp, 10 predicted proteins | sample RhiMethybrSRZTD4_FD_75302 | JGI IMG/M metagenome (GOLD analysis project Ga0075435, IMG submission 75302) | Populus rhizosphere microbial communities from Tennessee, USA - Rhizosphere MetaG P. TD hybrid SRZTD4 | ecosystem: Host-associated > Plants > Roots > Rhizosphere > Soil | place: USA...
CGAAGGATACCTGGCGGCCGATGTCTCGGTCGCCCGGCCGCAGATACGGGACGGCGCCTCGGTCGTCACGATCACGACGATCGAAGGCGTCCCATACTCGATCGGTAGACTCGACCTGAGCGGGCTTCCCGAGCTGCCCGGCCAGGATCCGCGCGAAACGCTCGCGCTCGCGAGCGGCGATCGCTATCGCGCCGCGGGCGTTGTCGAAGGCGTCGATCGGCTGGAAGCGCGCCTGCGAGGGGCCGCGTACCGGCAGGCGAGCGTCGACGTCGAGACGGGCGTCGATGCGGCGGCGGCGCGAGTGGACGTCGCGGTACGCGTGACGCCGGGGCCCCGCGCGATCCTTCGTGACGTCATCGTCCGGGGGGGCGACGAGGGAAAGCCGCCAGTCGCCCGGTCGATCGTCCTCGCGCCGAATGCGCCGCTCGATCCGGCGGCGCTCGTGGAGACGCGACGACGGCTGTACGACCTCGGTGTGTATCGGAGCGTGGACATCGACATCCAGCCCGCCGCACCCTCAGCGTCGTCAACGGCTGCGGAGCCGCCGGCCGAGCAGCCGGTGGTCGCCACGATTGCACTCGAGGAGGCGCCTCGCTACCGGCTTCGCTACGGGCTCGCCGTCAGCGACGAGCAGGTTGGGCCCGACCAGCGCGACCAACGTCTCGGTTTCGCCGCAGACTTCGAGAACCGGAACGTGCTGAGCCGCGCAGTCAGCGCCGGGCTGTCGATGCGATTGCGTCGGGATCAACAAGTCGGGCGCGCCACTCTGGCCGCCAGGCAGCTCTTCGGCTTGCCGATTCGCTCGACCCTGTTCGTCGAGCGCAAGCGCGAGCAACTCCAATCCGAAGGCACGTTCCCCATTACAGCGGACGTGACGAGCTTCACGGCCGAGCAGGCCTATCGCGTGCGCCGTCCGATCGAGCTGCGCTACGGCTACGGGATCGAGCGCAACCACACGTTCATCCGCTCCGAAGAGGCCGATCCGTTCGATCTCACCGTGAAGATCGCGCGCCTGACCGCTGGCGGCCTCGTCGACCGCCGCGACGATCCGTTCAATCCGGCGCGGGGCTGGTTCGTCTCCTCCGCACTCGAGTTGTCGACGCCGGGCCTCGGGTCCGACCTGAAGTTCCTCAAGGACTTCGTGCAGCTCACCCACTTCGTTCGCGCCGGCAAGACAGGACTCGTGGTGGCATCGGCGGCCCGTTTCGGGTTCGCCCGCACGTTCGGGGACGAAGTGCTGATTCCGAGCGAACGCTTCTTCGCGGGCGGCGCGAACAGCGTTCGCGGCTACCGCGAGGACGATCTCGGAGCGCGCAGCATTTTCGGCGACGCGGAGGGAGGGTCGGCGCTGGTCGTGCTGAATGGCGAGCTGCGGTTCCCCGTGTACCGCTGGATCAAGGGCGTCGGGTTCATCGATCTCGGGAACGTCTATCCGAAGGTCAGCGCCATTTCGTTCGCCGACCTCCAGATCGGCACCGGCGCCGGCGCCCGGTTCGACACACCCTTCGGCCTCATTCGCCTTGACCTCGGCATTCCCGCCAACCGACGATCGTTCGATCCGCGCTGGCGGCTCTACATCGGCCTGGGCCACGCCTTCTAGTTTTGTCCGAGGGGCTTCGCCCCTCGGCGTGTGACGGTCTTACTTGCCGCGTACCGTCTTCATGATCGACAGGACGGCGGGTCTCTCGGGCGCAGCCGGAGCGAGCTTGAGGAAATTCTCGAAGTAGACGGCCATCTTGTCGACGCGCTTGGCCTTGTAGTAGGCCATGCCGGCCTCGTAGTGGGCGTAGGCCATCTGCGGGTCGAGCTCGGCGGCCTTGGCGAACGCGGCGGCGGCCTGCGGCTGATTGTTCCGTGCAGACTCGACAAGACCGAGCTGATACCGGGCCTGCGCCGAACCGCCGTCGGCTTCGACCGCGTGGTTGGCGGCCTCCTGCGCGGCGTCGAGGTTGCCGTCGACGAGCGCGTTCCCGGAGTTGCCGATCATCCTCCACGCGCTCCCTTCGGGCGCGCCGGCGAGCGACCCGAATGCCTGTTTGGCCTCGTCGTTCTGATTCAGCTTTCGATGGGCGAGCGCGCGCAGGTAGACCTGATCTTCGGGCGCGTCGGGGCGCTCCCGCACGCTGTCAATCGCCTCCTGGTACTTGCCGGACTCGAACAGCTTCTGCGGCGTCGGCTTCGGATCCTGGCCGGCGGCAGTCACGGCGAGGGTCAACATCATGGCGAACAGCATCGTGCACCCCTTGCGGGCGCCCGCAGGTGCGCCCGTTCCCATCCTGCGCCGTGTGGCGAGGGAACGCAAGCCGAGCTCCGGCGATGACACCGCAATGGCTGCGACCGGGACCGAGAGTCCGACCACTGCGCACGTCCGCTAGTACCCCGGCGGTTCACGCCGTACGAATGCGCCAGTCGCGGAAACCGTCCGGACAGTTAGGATGACCGCGCGGTGGGTTCTGGACGTCGTCGAGGCCGCGTCGTTGAAATCTTCGTCCGCAATGGCCGCCTGACCGCTGCGCGTCATCCCGGCGAGGGGGAAACGCTGGTTCGCCTCGGCCCCGGACTGTTCAGGCCGGCGTCGCCGGACTTCAATCCGGAACGCTACCGGTTCGACACGATCGTCGACGGCGTTGCGCTGCGAATGACGTTTTCGGGAATGCCCATGTATCGCATGGGGCGAGATTGATGTATACTTGTGCCCTCGGATCTTGCCGCGTGCTGTGCTGATTCCTGGCGTAACGAGCCCGTCCTGACTCGCTCCTCCTGATTTCCTGGCTACGAGACGAAATTCCGGACCACGGATCCCTTCGAGGCCGTGGGAACTGTGCGCCGCCTGAGCGGCGTTGACGCCGCGTTGTCGCGGCTGAGGAGTCAGAACATGGGTCGAAAGTTGTACGTCGGAAACTTCCCGTATGAAACCGGAGAAGCGGAGCTCCAGGATCTGTTCGCGCGTGCCGGCACCGTGGAAACGGTGAAAGTGATGCGCGACATGGCCACGGGGCGGGCGCGCGGGTTCGCGTTCGTCGAGATGGCCAGCGATGACGAGGCGCAGAAGGCGATTGCGGAGCTGAATGAATATCAGCTTGGCGGGCGCAGTCTCTCCGTCAACGAAGCGCGGCCGAAGCCGGCGTCTGCCGGCGGGTACGGCGGCGGCGGCGGCGAATCGCGGCGCCGCTCGGAACCGCGCTGGTAAGCAACTACGAAGGCCGTGGGAGACAGGGCGCCGCCTTGTCCCTCCACGGCGTCGCGTCAGAAACCACAGACTGGAGATGGACACATGACCGGAAAAATCAGAACGCTGCGAGTGGACAAGGGCTTTGGGTTCATCAAGGGTGAGACGGGGCAGGAATTCTTCTTTCACCAGAGCGCTATCTATGGCGAGGGCATCGCCGATCTGCGCGAGGGTGACGGCGTCGAGTTCGAGGTTGACCAGAGCCCGAAGGGTCCGCGGGCGGCGAACGTCCGGCGCACTACGACATAAGAGAACGGCGACCGCGCAGGCGGATCTACGCGGTCGCGTTCGACTACGACTTGTGTGACTTCGTGTCGCGCAACGCGTGCTCGAACACGAATCTGGCCACCTGCCTGCCCATTTTCGCGCCGGTCACGTCGGAGCTGCGGAAATGAAACCCGGTCCACACCCGGGCATCGATCACTTCGTCGATTCCGGCACTGAACCTCGACCATGTGCGCGTGAAGCCGGGATTGGTCGGACTCGTCACGGTGAAGGGCACGCCCGGGTCGTCCCCGAACAACAGGATCAGCATGGTGGCCATGGCGCCGCTGACCACGGTGTGACCCGACGTGAACTCCGGAAAATTCGGCGTCGCCGCTAACGGCAGCCACGCCGGATCCGGCGACGTCATCGGGTTGCCGTCCGCCTCGGCGTTGCGGATGGCGGTAATCGGGCGCCAGAAGTTGAACGCATACTTTGCGTCCCAGCACGCGATCGCGGCGTCGGCGCCGGCGACGTTCACCAGCGCGAAGGCATGCGCCGTCTCCGATATATCCAGCCCGCGCGCCACGGCCACGGCGCGAAGCGCGCCATCCCAGATGACCGCCGCCGAGGTCAGCCAGAACCGCGCGATGTTGGTTTGCTCGGCGGTCCGTGTCGCACTCGCGAGCGATCCCATTTCCTTGATTTCGTTGAAGTCCCTGGCGTACTCCTCGCTGGTGAGGCTCGGCCCTTCCTCGGGACGAAACTGCGATCCGGCGCGCAGGACCCAGGGCTGCACCTGTCCCCATCCCGGCAGCAGCGCGGCGAGGTTGGCCGGAGGCGTGGGTACCCAGACGCCGGGATTGCCCGCGCCGGGCGCCGTGTAGGGGAACTGCGCCAGCGCGGCGCCGTCATTCGATCGCAGCGCCACGATCCCATCGGCGACCATTTGTCCGAACGCAAGGCCCGGATCGGAGGCGGGGATCCCATGCGCCTCCAGCGACGCGGCCAGCGCCGCATCGAGCGCCGCCGATTGTGCCGGATACAGGGTCGCCAGGGCGCGATGCGCCGCTCCGGCTGCGGCGGCGTCGGGTGAGGCACTCCACGGCGGCAGGCCGACCTCGTCATACGTCGCGTAGCGCCTCGAGATGGCGTTGACGGCGTCGTTGACCGCGACCGCGACAATCGCCATCGAGCGCGTCTGCGGCACCGGGCCTTGACCGGCCGCGAGCGCCGTCGACACCGCGACGGCATTCCATTCGACGACGATGTTCGCCGCGGAGCCACTCAGGGGAGTCGCCATGACGATACCCGCCGTCGCCACCAGCACGCGCGCTGCGCCTTCCGCCAGGCGCACGAACCGTCGAACCTCTGTTGTCATTCGGCCTCCAGGTCGGGCAGTATCCGGGCGGCGGGCCGGCCATGTCGTGGGATAATTCTGGGACTTTTGTGGAAGTTCGATTTGGGCCGTTTCGTCTGCACCCGATCGAAGGTCTCTCGCGAGGCGCACGCGAGCTCCATGTCACGCCCAAGTCGCTCTCCGTCCTTCACGTCCTCGCCAGCCATCCCGGGCACGTCGTCGCCAAGGACGATCTCGTTCGAGCCGTCTGGCGTGACGTCGCGGTGAGCGATTCGGCGCTCACCTCCTGCATCAAAGAGCTTCGCCGCGCACTCAAGGACGACGCGAAGCATCCGCGCTTCATCGAGACGTTGAATCGGCGCGGCTACCGGTTCATCGCCGAGATCGCGCCGCCAGCCGCATTGACGTCGGAACCCGCGCCGCGCACTGAGCGGCGATCCGGCGGTTCCCTGATTGGGCGGGAGGACGTGCTCGCCGCACTGTCGGCGGCGCTGGACCGGGCGGCCAACGGCGAGCGCCAGATCGTGTTCGTCGCGGGCGAGCCGGGGATCGGCAAGACGGCCGTCGTGGACGCGTTCATGCGCGAGGTCGAACAGGCGGGCCGCTGGCGCGTCACGCACGGGCAGTGCGTCGAGCACTACGGCGAGGCCGAGCCGTATCAGCCGCTGCTCGACGCGCTCTCACGCCTGTGCCGCCGGACGGGGGCGGACTCGTTCGTGGCGATCCTCCGCCAGTACGCGCCGTCATGGCTGGCGCAGCTGCCGGCGCTGCAGACGCCCTCGGAATTCCGCCTCCTCACGCGGCGCGCATCGGGCGTGACCGCCGAACGGATGCAGCGGGAGCTGATGGACGCCCTCGAGCGCATGGCGGCCGATACCCCGATCGTCCTGTGGCTCGAAGACGTGCACTGGAGCGACCTGGCCACACTCGATTGGCTGGCCGCGTCCGCCGCGCGTACCGAGGGCGCGCGCCTCCTGCTGATCGCGTCCTATCGAACGGCAGACGTCCGCGCCGGCCGCCATCCGCTTCCGGCGATCGTCGACGACTTGCGCGTCAAGGCGCGGTGCGAGGCCATCGCGCTCGCCGGCCTCACACAGGCCGACGTCTGCGCCTACCTGGCCGCGCGTTTTCCCGCCGCCGCGGGGGCGCTCGACTCCATAGGCGTCCGCGTGCACCGGCACACGGAAGGCAACCCCCTCTTCGTCGTGAACGTGCTTCGCGATCTCGTCGTCCGCGGCGTACTGAAAGAGGCAGATGGCCGCTGGACCGCGGATGCGGTGATGGATGCGGCATCGTTTGGCGTACCCGAGGACGTGCGCCGCACGATTACGCGCCAGGTGGAGCGTCTGACTCCCACCGAACGGGCCATGCTCGAAACGATGAGCGTCCTCGGCCGCACGGGGGCCTCGGCGGCGATCGCGGCTGGCGCTGACGTGGCGACGACCGAGGTCGAGGCGACGCTCGGAGAACTCGCGCGCGAACGATGGTTCGTCCGCGAACGTCCGCCAACCGAGTGGCCGGACGGCACCATCTCGGCGTCGTTCGAATTCCTGCATTCGCTGTATGGCGAAGTCCTCGAATCGCGCGTTCACCCCGCACGGCGCGTCGAGCTGCACCGTCGAATCGGCGAGCGTCTGGAGAGCGGCTACGGCTACCGCGCCGGGGAGATCGCCGCGGAGCTGGCCGTCCACTTCGAGCAGGCGCGCGACACCTCTCGCGCCGTGACCCACCTGCAGCGCGCCGCCGACACGAGCCGGCGCCGGAACGCCTACCTGATCGCCGAGCAACAGCTCCGCCGCGCCCTGGCACTCCTGGCGGAACTGCCCGCGTCGGACGGGCGGGCCGCGCGCGAAATCGAACTCCGGATGGCACTCGGCAGCCTGCTGATGGCGGTGCGCGGCTGGGGCTCCGATGAAGTCGAGATCCATTACGCTCGCGCGCTCGAACTGTGTCGCGAGCTGAGCTCGCCGCGCCTGTTCCCGTCACTGTGGGGACTGTGGCTGTTCCGATGGGGCAAGGGGGACGCAGCGGCGACGCGCGATCTGGCCGCGACGCTGCGCGAGCACGCGACGCAATCGCGCGATCCCGTGCACGTGCTGCAGGCGCACCACGCGAGCTGGCCGACCGCCTTCTCGTTCGGACAACTCGATGAAGCGTTGCGCCACGCCACGGCAGGCTGCGCCCTGTACTCGATCGAGCCGCACGCGGCGCTGGCGTCCGCCTACGGCAATCACGACCCCGGCGCCTGCGCGATGAACTTCCGGGCGCGCGCGCTCGTGCTGCTCGGCGCGGCCGACGAGGCCGTGCGCGTCGGAGAGGAGGCCATCGCGCTCGCGCGCGAGCTGGCGCATCCGTTCAGCCTGGCGCAGACCCTGTTCTTCGTCTCGACGGTGCACCATGCGAGGTGCGACGCGGAGGCGACGCGCGCCGGGGCCGCCACGTCCGTCTCCATGGCGCGAGAGCACGGCTTCGGGCTGTTGCTGGCGTGGTCGTCGATCCTCGAGGGCTGGTCGCTCGTGCACGTCGGCCGGCGCGACGAGGGGCTGGCGGTGGTCCGCGATGCGCTGCGAACCGCCGACGCCGGCTCGCACCAGTTCATGACCCACTTCCACGGCGTCTTTGCCGAAGCCTGCCTCTTCTGCGGCCGGCACGAAGAGGGATTGCACTCGGCTGAGGAAGGGCTCCGGCTGGCGGCGCGTTACCAGGAGCGATTCTACGAGAGCGAGTTGTACCGGCTGCGAGGCGAGCTGCGGCTCGCGGCCGGGGGGTCGCGGGCGGCACGCGAGGCCGAAGCGGATTTTCGACGCGCGATCGCGATCGCCGCCTCCCAGGGCGCGCAATTGCTGGGACTTCGCGCGATCGCCAGCCTGGGCCGCCTGACAGCCCACTGAAAAACGGGCCTGCGGGTATCCTCAGTGTCATGTCCGAGGCGGCGTCGGCCGCGAGGCCTGCCGGGTTCATCGCCAGGACGTCGCGGCGAGCGGCCGTGGCGCTGGTGATGTCCCTCGGCGTCGGCCTGCTGCTGATGCACGGATGGAAGAGCGCCTTGCCCGCGCTCTTCCTTCGCACCAGCGTCCTCGGCCTGTCCGCGACCGCCGCCTTCGCCCTCTTCGAGGTGTGGCCGCGGAGGCTGCCGTCCTGGCTCCAGCGATGGGCGCTGCAGGTGGTGGCGGTCGGCGTGTGCATGCCGGTGACGACGGTCCTGATTTACGTGCTGTCCACTCCCCAGGGCGCGCCGCCGTTCTGGGAGACGCCCAGCCGCATGGACGGCTGGACGCATCTGACGTTCGCCGGCCTCCTCCTCGCGCCGTGGACCGCGCTTGCCGCGATCGTCCGCCAGAAGGAAGCGTTCGCCCGCGATCAGAAGCTGGCGTTCGCGCTCGAGCGCAGCGAGCTCGAGCGGCAGGCACTCGACGCGCGCCTGCGTCAGCTGCAGGCGCAGGTAGCGCCGCATTTCCTCTTCAACACACTCGCGAACGTGCAGGCGCTGGTCGATGCCGGCTCGCCGCACGCGTCGGCCGTACTGCGGAGCCTCACCGCGTACCTGCGCGCGGCGGTACCGGTACTTCACGAGCCCGCCGCCACGATCGAGCGCGAGCTGCAGCTGGTTCGACCGTATCTCGAGCTGATGCAGATGCGCATGCCCGATCGCCTGGAGTACGCCATGAACGTCGACCCGGCGGCGCTGCACGTTCGCTGTCCTCCGACGATGGTGTTGACGCTGGTCGAGAATGCCGTGCGGCACGGCATCGATCCCAGCGAAGAAGGAGGCCGGATCGACATCGACGTCGAGCGGGTGGGCGAACGCTGCGTGGTGCGCGTCACCGACACCGGCGCAGGGCTCCGGCCGTCGGGCAGCGCTCCCGGAACCGGGCTCACGACGTTGCGCGAGCGGCTGCAGCTGATCTTCGGCGATGCCGCGCAGCTGCGGCTGACCTCCGGCGCGCCGCGCGGCGTCGCCGTCGAAGTCGATCTCCCGGCGCAAATATGACAGCCCACGCGACGGCGCTGATCGCCGACGACGAGCCGCTGTTGCGCGAGGCGCTGCGGCGTCAGCTCGCGGCGGTCTGGCCCGAGCTCGAGATCGTGGCCGAGGCGCGCAACGGACGGGACGCGGTGAAGTTGTTCGACGAGCGTCATCCCGACATCTGCTTCCTCGACGTCCACATGCCGGGACTCTCCGGCGTCGACGCCGCGAACCACATCGGCCGCCGCGCGCACCTCGTCTTCGTCACCGCCTACGATCACTACGCGGTGCAGGCCTTCGCGCAGGGCGCGCTCGATTACCTGCTGAAGCCGGTCGAACCGGCGCGGCTCGCCGACACCGTGAGCCGCCTCAAGGAACGGCTGCAGTCGTCGAGGCCGGCGATCAACACCGAGCAGCTGTTGCGGCAGCTGAGCGATCAGCTGGCGACGCTGCAGAGCGGCGGCGGCGCCAGGAACGAGGCGCTGCGCTGGATTCGCGCGCAGGCCGGGAAGACCGTCCGCCTCATCGCGATCGACGATGTCGATTACCTTCGCTCCGACGCGAAGTACACCATCGTCGCCTGGCGCGACGGCGGGAAGGCGGCCGAGGCGGTGGTGCGGACGCCGCTGAAGGAGCTGCTCGAGCGGCTCGACGCGGAGCAATTCGCGCAAGTCCATCGCTCGGTCGTCGTGAATCTGCGCGCGATCAGCCACGTCAAGCGGCACGACAACGAAACGGCGGAGATTCACGTCAAGGGTCGGGACGAGGTCCTGCCGGTGAGCCGCAACTACCTGCACCTGTTCCGGCAGATGTAACAGAAGTCCGCCGTTCGACCGGACGCGACCCCCTTCCGGGGGCGGGAATCCGCTCTTCGTCGCACGCCGGTTGCTCGCGCGCCCGGCTGCCGTCACTCTGGTGGCGCGCCTCGAACACGGGAGTATCGAATGAAGCACAGCGCCATCCTGGTCGTTACGTCTCTGCTCTCGATCCTCCTGCTGACGCTGCACATTACCGACGACATCGTCCGCGGGATCTCGAAGGCCGAGTCCTCGAACACGGCGCTGCTCGTCCTCGTCGTCTTCCTGTACGGGACGCTGGTGCTCGCCGAACGGCGATCGGGACACGTCATCATGCTGCTCGTCGGGTTGTTCGCGGCCGGCATGCCCGTCATCCACATGAGGGGGGCGCACTACCCCGAGATCGCCAGGTCCGCCGGCGGCTTCTTCTTCGTCTGGACACTCTGGGCGCTCGGCGGGCTCGGAGGCCTCACTGTCGTCCTCGCGGCGCGCGGACTGTGGAGTCTGCGACGAGGCCAGCCGAAATAGTCCAACGCTACCGGGTGGAGACTCGGTCAGCGTGACAGCAGGTCGGGAAGCTTCCTCATGAAGATGCGAACGTCGCCGATCTGGGCGGCCGTCGAGATGAAGGCGAACTCCGTCGCACTGACGGTCGTGGTGCGACGTTCGAGCACGGCTGTCAGCGCCGCGGGCAGGACGGGACATTCGTCGAGCAGGCCGAGTACGCTGATCCAGGCTGTCACGTCGAGCATCGCGAGGACCTCAGCCGCGCCGCGCGCGCGCCACGGTGTGCCGGCGTCGCGCTGTTTCACGAGCGTGCGCCGCAGCGCGACGAGCCCGTTCCGGATGTCGCGATCGGCGCAGTCGACATCGGCCAGTATCGAGATGAGCTGTTCCGCCGCGTACAGGCTCACATCCTTGTGCAGCACCGACCAGCCCACTTCGAACGCAGTCACCAGGTCGTGATCGATCAGCCATGAGGCTGGCGGGCACGCGTCGGGCCGTGTGACTGGCCAGCATTCGAGCCCCAGGTTACAGATCGCCGCGGCTGCGTCGGACGCTTCCCGCGGTGTGAACGGCCGTGACTGGACGGAGCATCCCGCGAGGAGCGCGTTCGCGAGGAACGCGAGCTCACGGCTGCGCGCGAAGTAAGCGGTCTCGTCCATGTCGCGGACGCAGGCCATCAACCGCCGCAGCCGCACGAGCCTGGCAGTCTCCGGGTCTGCGCCGGCGATCATCACACCCGGCGCGGTCGGCAATTGCACGACCGCTTCGAGCGATTCGGGGTTGCCGGACGAGGGCGATTCCAGTTTGCGTTGCGGTGATTGCGCGGCCCCGTTCGGCGCGTCCGGTGCTTCGTCCGCCGCTCGAAAGTACGCCGTGACGATCGGATTGACCTTGATCTCCCCCGTCATTGACGCTCCCGATCGCGCGTCTCTCGGCTGTCGCGCCATTTCGAGGAAGGCGCGCGCGTCGGCGGGCGTCGCGTAGCCTTGCTGCGCTCGCCGGCGCTCCCGTTCGATCGTGACGTCGTGGAGGTGCTGCTCCGGCATCGGCAGCAGATCGTCCAGGCCGTCGACCTCCGGCCTGGAGTTGGAGAGGCGCCGGCAGCCCTGCATCACGGCGTGGAAGTCGTTGCCGTGCTCTTCGTCGAGCGCGATCAGAAGTGCGACGATCGCGTCCCATGCGTCGGCCCTTCGCGCTCGGACGACGTAGCCGCCGACCTCACACTCGCGTCGGTCGCCGCCCGCATCGTCCACCGGCGCGTCGTCGGCGTGGAGCGAGTCTCCTTCACGCATCGCCTCGTGACGGTCCGGCGGCTCGTCATCGCTCTGGGCGGTTGGTTCGAAGATGCCCGCGTCGAGCACACGCACGTAGCCGGACAATCCGGTGATCACGAGGTCCTTGTCGAGGGCGGCGACCGTTCGTGCCGCGACCGAGTTGCCGGTGTCGACAAGCACCTCGAGCCACTCGCCGAAGCGATCGACGTCGAACAGATGGTCGCGTCCCGCCCGCCCGTGACGCCAGAGATCGAGGTCGAGCAGGCCGGTGAGCTGCGCGGGCGTCGCTGCCGTGACGATCTCGCCGCAGGCTTCGAGCCCGCGGTAGCGAATCAGCTCCTGCAGCGTCTCCGGCGGAAGGTAAGGCACGACTCGCACGAGGAATGGCGCATCCAGCAATCGCGCGAGCCGATGTTCGACGGGCCCCCCGTCACGGGGCACCGTATCGCGGTTCGTGATCTTGGACATGGGCCGGCGATGATACCGGTCCTGACGTTCAACAAACAGTCTTGAAGATGAGGCGGTGGGAGGCGATACTGTAAATGGGGATCGACGTCAGTCGTCCCATCCTCGGCCTCCGACTGTCACGATGAACAAGCGCGAGTTCCTGCGGACGTCAGGCTCGGCCGGCCTCGCGCTCCTGCTCGGCGACGAGGTGTGGGCACGATTCGCCGACACCCCGGTCGATCGACTGGCGCAGGACGAGGCGTTCTGGGCGGCGATTCGCTCGAAGTACCGGCTCAAGCCCGACTACATCAACCTCGAGAGCGGCTACTACAGCATGCAGGCCACGCCGGTGCTGGAGGCCTTCGTCGAGAAGGTTCGCGAGGTCAATCTCCAGGCCTCCTACTACCTGCGGACGACGCAGGTGCCGGACAAGGCGGCGGCGCGGGACAAGCTCGCGGCCCTGGCGGGATGCTCGCCAGCGGAGCTCTGCATCACCCGCAACACCACCGAATCGATCGCCACCGTCGTCAACGGCTACGACTGGAAGCCGGGTGACGAGGCGGTCCAGGCCGAGCAGGACTACGGGCACATGCTGGCCCACTTCCGCCTGGTCGCCCGCCGCTACGGCATGGTCAACCGGCTCGTCAGCGTGCCCCCGGATCCGCGCAGCGACGATGACGTCGTGAGCGTGTATGCGAAGGCCATCACGCCGCGCACGCGGCTGCTGATGGTGTCGCACGTGATCAACATCACCGGACACATCCTGCCGGTACGGAAGATCGCGGACATGGCGCACGCCCGAGGCGTGGATGTGCTCGTGGACGGCGCGCACGCCTTCGCGCACGTCGACTACAGGATTCCCGACACCGGGGCCGATTACTACGCGGCGTCCCTCCACAAGTGGCTCGGCTGCCCGCTCGGCACCGGCATCCTCTATGTGAGGAAGGACAAGATCCCCGGCCTCTGGCCGATCTACGGCGACTGGCGGATGACCGACGACGCCGACATCATGAAGCTGAATCACACGGGCACGCATCCCGTGCACACGGATCTCACCATCGAGCACGCCATCGCCTTCCACAACGCGATCGGCGCTCAACGCAAGGAGGCCCGGCTGCGCTACCTGCAGACGTACTGGACCTCGAAGGTTCGCGGGCTGCCGAAGGTGATCCTGAACACGCCGTCGGATCCCGCGCGCGCCTGCGCGATTGCCAATGTCGGCATCAAGGGCGTCGCGCCCGACGATCTCGCGAAGACGCTCCTCGACAAGTACAAGATCTGGACGAATGCGATCGACAGCCCCGCGATCGGCGTGCAGGGCGTCCGGATCACGCCGCACGTGTTCATCCAGTCGACGGACCTCGACGTTCTGGTGAGGGCCCTCTCCGAGATCGCGCGCGCCTGAGATTCGTAGCGGACATGACGCGTCTTCTCCTCGTGCCGATCCTGCTCGTTCCCATCCTGTGGGTGTGGCCACAACGGGGGATTACCGCGACGTACTACCCCAACACGAAGTGGGTCAGGCCGGCTCTGGTGCGCGTCCAGCGGCAGATCAATCTCGACTCCATCACCGCGGATTCGGCGTCGCTGCCGCAGCAGAACTTCACGGTCGAATGGAGCGGCTGGCTGCGGACCGATCGTGATGGCCAGTACGCGTTCGCCACGCGGAGCGACGATCGGTCGATCCTGGAGATTGACGACCGCGTGGTCCTCGACAACGGCGGCGGCACGAGTTCCGCCACTCTGGCAATGGGCCCCGGACTGCACCAGGTTCGGCTGCGGTTCCTGCAGACGGACGGCATCTACGAGCTGTACGTCTACTGGACCCCGCCGGGCGCGACAAGCCAGGCGCCGCTTCCCGTGCAGCAGCTGTTCGTCCGCCACGCACCCGCCGTCGTCGTGTTTCTGACCCGCCACGTCCTTTTCCTGTGGGCGCTGTGCTGGCTCGCCCTGGCGCTGGTGGCTGCGGCGCGGCTCGCGAAACGCCGACGCGAGATCGCCGTCGGTCTGCCCCGACTTGCACTGCACGTGACGATGGTGCTCGCCTCGGTCGTCGCGGCGCTGGTCGTCGCGGAGATGATGATCCGTATCGGGCACTCCCTGCGCGAGGACCGGCGGCCCCTCGACGTGCAGCTGCGCAGCGCTCGCGCTCAGGCGGAATCCTCGATGCAGAACCTGAGGCTCGGCGAAATCGTTCAGCCAAGCCGATACGCGGCGATCGTGTACGAACTGAGGCCGAACGTTCGTGGACGATTCATGGGCCAGCCGCTTCTCATCAACGCTCGAGGGCTTCGCGACGACGAGTACAGCACTCGCAAGGAGCCCGGTACGTTCCGGATCGTCGGCGTCGGAGACTCGTCGCTGTTCGGGTGGGGCGTGCGACTCGAGGACAGCGGCCTGAAGGTCCTGGAACGACGCCTCAACGAACGATTCCGTCCGCAGAAATTCGAGGTCATCGACTTCGCGGTGCCCGGCTACAACACCGCCATGGAAGCCGAGACGTTCGTGCGGAAGTGCCTCGACTACGCACCCGATCTCGTCCTTCTCAACTTCAACACGAACGACTACGACGTGCCGGAGTTCATGCGGCGCCAGACCGACCTGTCGACGTTGCGCAGGTCATACCTGTTCGACCTGGCGTACTCCGTTTACGCGGGGATCATGGGCGTCGATCAACAGCTGGCCGTGTTCGACGACAACTACCGCGCCCCGAAAGGGTATCCGGCGGCGCGTCTCGACGAAGATCCGGCGATGCCCGACGAGTATCGCTACATGGTTGGCGCGAAGGGCGTCGTGCGCGCGCTCGAGAAGCTGACGGCCGCGGCGCGCGAGCGGGGCATTCCATTGGTCGCATTTGACGTGAAGGCCTACCCCGGCCTCGATCCGAAGTATGTGCGCGACGAGTTGCGTGATGGCCAGCGCGAGCTCCTCGAGCGGGAGAGCCAGCGCCAGGGTTTTCACTTCCTGAATACCTATGCGTACTTCATGGACTACTTGAAACAACACCCGGACGTGAACTCGCGGACGGT
>Ga0075435_100001558_pt1 | contig 14793 bp, 13 predicted proteins | sample RhiMethybrSRZTD4_FD_75302 | JGI IMG/M metagenome (GOLD analysis project Ga0075435, IMG submission 75302) | Populus rhizosphere microbial communities from Tennessee, USA - Rhizosphere MetaG P. TD hybrid SRZTD4 | ecosystem: Host-associated > Plants > Roots > Rhizosphere > Soil | place: USA...
ACGGTTCATCTGCGGTCCTCCTTCCTGGGTGATGCCCCGAAGCAGGGCAGTTACCGTATTTGACCGGGCTGGCCCCTGAATCCTTACAGACGCCCTGCTGTAAGGTTTGGGCCAGCGTCGTGGTCTTATGGTGGCGGCGCCGGTAAAAAGGAGGACCGATCAGCCTTCGACGCGGAGAATTCGAGCAGGCGGTGCGCGCCTACAGCGCGGACCTATACCGCTTCGCCTATTGGCTTTGCCGCGACCGCCATGCGGCGGAGGACTTGGTCCAGGAGGCTTGTCTGCGCGGCTGGAAATCATGGGGCGATCTGAGGGAGCCCGCGCAGGCGAAGGCCTGGCTGATGACGATCGTGAGAAACGAATATGCGCGCAACCTTTCGCGCAAGCGCAGCGACCCGAGTCTTGACGACGTCGACGAGAGCCAGCTTCCCTTCGCGCCCTCGTCCGAAGGGGGTCTCGAAGCCGCGCAGCTCGTGGCGATGCTGCCGCTGACCTACCGCGAGCCGCTGCTCCTCCAGGCGATTGGCGGTTTCAGTTGCGCGGAGATCGCCGGCATGCTCGGCACGAGCGAGGGCGCGGTGATGACCCGCCTTACGCGCGCTCGCCAGGCGCTGCGCCAGCAGTACACTGAAGCGGTGAAGCGCAGGACCGTCGGATGAACTGCCTCGAATTCCGCCGCGAGAAACTCGCCGATCCGCGCCGCCTTTCGAGCGAGGCGCGCTCGCACGCGGACGGCTGCCCGACGTGCGCGGCATTCGGGCGCGAAGTCGACGAGTCCGAGCAGGCGCTCGAGCGCGCGCTCCAGACGCCGGTGCCCGAAGGCCTCGCGGAGCGCATCATTTTCCAGTCGAGAAGGCCGCGGCGCGCCTGGCGCGCATGGGCGCTCGCCGCGGGCCTGCTGGTCGCTCTAGCCGTCGGTTTCGTCCTGGGTACCTCAAGGCAGCCGGCCAATGCCGACGTTTACGCCAGGCTCGCCATTGAGCACGTCGCGATGGAGCCGGAGTCGCTGACGAGCGTCATCGGAGCCGATGCGCAGGCGTTTCAAGCCGCGGTCCAGACCTTCGGCGGCGACGTGAGAGAGCTGCCGGGCAAGATCCGCTACATCCGGCTCTGCCCGGTCGAGGACGGCTATGGGTGGCACGTCGTGTTCGAGACGCCGCAAGGGCTCGCGACTCTGATCCTCGTGCCGGGCAAACGCTTGCCTCGCCTGGAGACGGCGTCGGCTGGCGGCTGGAACGCGCTGGCTCGTCCGGTGCGCGGCGGCTACTACGCCATCATCACGAAATCGCGCGACGCTACTTCCGAGTTCGAAAGGATGCTGCGCGACTGTATCGTCTGGAACGCCTAGGGCGCGCGGGATAGCTTCTACTTGACGAGCGCTTCGAGCGTCTCGTAGGGCTGCGCGCCGACCACGCCGCGATCGCCCACGACGTAGGTCGGCACGCCGGTGACGCCGTACTCGCGCGACTTCTCCCAATCGGCGTCGACCGCGGCTTTATGGCTTCTTGTATCAATGACCTCACGCGCTTCATCCGCTGAAAGGCCGACGCTCTTCGCCAGTTCCACGAGGACATCGGGGTCGCCGATGTTCTTCCCATCGACGAAATACGAGCGGAAGAGCGCGTCGTGGATCGCCTCGCCGCCGGGCTGCGAAACCGCCCAGCTCGCGAGCTCCTGCGCGAGCCGGCTGTTGAAGGTCATCTTGCGATCGCCGTAGGGCAGGCCCTCGGCCGCCATGCGCGCGCGCATCTGGGCCTGCATCTTCGGGATGTCGTAGCCGCGCCCGGCAAAGAGCGCCTCGAGGCTCTTGCCTTCCGGCGGCGTGTCCGGGTGCAGCGGGAAGTGCACCCACCGGATACGCACCCCGTGTTCCTTTCTGAGCCGCTCAATACGCACGGTACTGAGATAGCACCAGGGTCAGACGTAGTCGGAGAAGATCTCCAGGGTGACAGGCTCGGCCATGCTTCTATGATAGGACGAAATCGGGTCGCCGATACGGCGCTCGCGCGCCGTTGCGGCAATTGCTATGCTGCCGGCATTGGCAGGGTTCTCCAGGAGGCCGAAATGAGTGGCGAACTGCCGGTCGATCCGGCCGCGTTGCGCGAAGAGGTCAAGAGCAAATATCGCGAAGTCGCGTGCAATCCGCACGCGGAGTATCACTTCCATACCGGCCGCACCGCGGCGAAGCGGCTCGGCTACGACGCCGAGATGGTGGCCCGCATGCCCGACGCGGCGGTGGAATCCTTTGCCGGCGTGGCCAATCCGTTCGCCCTGCGGCGCCTCGAGCCGGGCGAGAAGGTGGTTGACGCCGGCTCGGGCGCGGGCTTCGACTGCTTCGTCGCCGCGCAGCAGGTGGGGCCCAGGGGCAGGGTGATCGGCGTCGACATGCTGCCCGAGATGCTCGAGAAGTCGCGCGCGAGCGCGCAGCGGCTTGAGCTCTCGAACACGGAGTTCCGCGAAGGCATCATCGAAAGCATGCCCGTGCCCGACGGCTGGGCCGACGTCGTGATCAGCAACGGCGTCATCAACTTGTGCGCGGACAAGAAGCAGGCGCTACAGGAGGTCTGGCGGGTGCTGAAGCCCGGCGGGCGCCTGCAGTTCGCCGACATCGCCAACGGCAAGCCCGTTCCCGCGTCGGCGCTGCGGAATATCGATCTCTGGACCGCCTGAATCGCCGGCGGCCTTCCGTGCGAAGGCTGGAAAGCGATGCTGGAAGAGGTCGGCTTCGTCGACGTGCGGGTCGGCGCGCCGGCGGACACCTTCGGCGGCGCCTCCGGCGAGAAGAACGCCCGGCGTTTCGAGGTTTACGGCTACCCGTTTCTCGCGCGCAAGCCCGAGTAGAGTGGCGGAAAAGAGTGGGAGTCGAACCCACCAGGGACCTCTAAAAGCCCCTCACTGGATTTGAAGTCCAGGCGCCCCACCGGGATGCGAATCTCTTCCGGGCGTGATGTCGCGCAGCAGCACGTGCTTGTCGCCCGCGCGGCGCGTGAATTTTATCCGATCGAAGAACTCGAGGATCTCGATGGCGAGGTTGCGGCCGACCTGCGAGCGGTCGCGAAACGCCGCCGCGGTGATGGCGCCGCGGGCACGCGCCTCTTCCGCGGCGATCTCCTCCAGGCGCTGGACCATCGCCGGCAGGAAGAAGCGGTTCTTGGATACGCGCACGAGAAGCCCTTGGCTCGCCAGGCGCGCCAGCGCCGCCTCGAGCCTGGGCGGGTCCTCGCCCAGGCTCGAGGCGAGCTCGGCGAGCGACGGCGCACGCAGCGCCGCCTTCTCAAGGCGCGGTCGCAGCTTCTGCCACAGCCTTGCGTCTGCGGCACCGAGTTCCGCGCGATGGCTCGGAAGGCGCAGGCCCGCGCCTTCGCGCGCCACGAGTCGCTCGCGCACGAGCTCCTCGATCAGCCTTGCATGCACTTCCGGCGGCGCCTTGGCGAGGCGGTCCTCGGGCATCGCGGCGCTCTCCGGAACGTCGCGATGCCATGCGGCAAGCCGCTCGAGCGCGCTCACGCGCAGCGCCTGCCAATGGGCTGGCGCAAATCGCCAGCCGCTCATCGCCGGCAGATTGCGGCTGGCGCTGTAGCGGGCGAGATCCACCCCGCCCGCCGAGCACTCGAGGAGCGCCGCGAGCGCGGCGCTGTGGTCCTCCGTTTCCATCGCCCGCAGCCACGCGCGGCGCTCCGGCCTGGCGCGGCCGCGCGCGGGCGGAAACACGTCGATGACGACCCCGCCGCCTAGCGTGCGGCGGGCCGACTGGTCGCGCACGATGAAGCGATCGCCGTGCACGGCGCCTACGGGCGCCGCGAGCACGAACTGCACCAGGCCGCTCCCGTCGAGGAGCGCGATGCGTCCGAGGACGTCGGCGGCGCCCAGGTGCACGTGCACCGGCATCCAGTTCTTGAGGGCAGTCTCGGAAACCCACTTGAGTCGTGCGTCGAACTTGGCCACCGCCGGCGGTACGTTGCCGGCGACGATCCAGTCGCCGCGCACGATGGTGTCCTTGACGCCCGCCAGGTTGAGCGCGACGCGCTCGCCGGCACGTCCGCGCTGCGCGGGTTTGTTGTGCGCATGGATCGAGCGCACGCGCGCGCGCGTCCCGGCGAGGAGCGCGCGCACCTCGTCGCCGAGCCTCACCTCGCCGCTCAGCGCCGTGCCCGTGACGACCAGGCCGGCGCCGGCAATGGTGAAGCAGCGATCGACGCTCAGGCGGAAATTGCCGCAGGTGCTGCGCTCGCCGGTCGAACGCGCGGCGCTCTCGAGATGCGCGCGCAGCGCCTCGATGCCGGCTCCGGAGGTCGACGACAGCGCGAACGGTGGCGCGCCGGAGAGCTGCGTGGAAGAGAGCAAGGCGGTCACCTCCGCGCTCGCCTCCGCCACGCGCTCGGGCGCCACGCGATCGATCTTGGTGATCGCCACCGCGCCGCGCGCGATGCCGAGCAGCTCGAGGATCGCGAGGTGCTCGCGCGTCTGCGGCATCACGCCGTCGTCGGCGGCGACGACGAGCAGCGCGAAATCGATGCCGCCGACGCCGGCGAGCATGTTGTGGATGAAGCGCTCGTGCCCCGGAACGTCGACGAAACCGATCGCGCCGGCATACGCGAAGCCGAGATCGATGGTCATGCCGCGGCGCTTCTCTTCCGGCAGGCGGTCGGGGTCGACCCCGGTCAGCGCCCGCACGAGGCTGGTCTTGCCGTGATCGACGTGCCCGGCCGTGGCGACGATCACAGGCGTGCGAGTTGCGCGGCGAACGCCGCCTCGTCGTCGAGGCAGCGCAGATCGAGGATGAAGGCGCCTTCCTGCAGGCGTCCGATGACCGGCGTGGGCAATGCGCGAAACGCGCGCGCCAGACGCGCGCTTCCCGGCCGCAGGCCGAGCCCGGCGCTTGCGATGCGCCCGGTCGGCGCGGCACCGCTGCCGACCTGGCTCTCGCAGCGCACGACCTCCACCGTCTCCTCGACGCGCGCCTGCACGAGCGGCCTCAGCCGTTCCGCCTGCGCGCGGATCTCCTCGACCGGCCGCGACAGCAGGCGCAGAGCCGGAATGCGCTCGGCGATGCGCTCCGGGTTCGAATACAGGCGCAGCAGCGCGGCGAGCGCAGCGAGCGTCATCTTGTCGACGCGCAGCGCGCGCTTCAGCGGGTTCCGGCGCATCTTCGCGATCAGGTCGACGCGCCCGACGATGATGCCCGCCTGCGGGCCGCCGAGGAGCTTGTCGCCGCTAAAGGTGACGATGTCGGCGCCGGCGGCGAGCGCTTCGGCCGGCGTCGGCTCGTGCGGCAGCCCGAAGCGGCGAAGATCGACGAGCGCGCCGCTTCCCAGGTCGACGACGAACGGCACGCCGCGTTCGCGGCAGAGCCGCGCGAGGTCGGCTTCGGGAACTGCGGCGGTGAAGCCTTCGATCACGTAGTTGCTGGCGTGCGCCTTCAGCACCGCGCCGGTCTTCGCGCCGATCGCGGCTGCATAGTCGGCAAGGTGGGTGCGGTTCGTGGTGCCGACTTCGCGCAGGCGGCAGCCCGAGCGCGCGACGATCTCGGGCAGGCGAAAGGAGCCGCCGATCTCGATCAGCTCGCCGCGCGAGGTCGGCACTTCCTTGCGGGCGGCGAGGGTGTTCAGCACGAGCAGCACGGCGGCGGTGTTGTTGTTCACCACCGTCGCCGCCTCGGCGCCGGTCAGGCGGCAAAGCGCCTTTTCGACATGCTCGTCGCGCTCGCCGCGCTTGCCGCTCGCGAGGTCGTACTCGAGAGTGACCGCGCTGCGCGCCGCCGCGGCCATCGCCTCGATCGCCTCGTCGGGGAGCGGGGCGCGGCCGAGATTGGTATGCAGTACCGTCCCGGTGAGATTGAACAGCGGCCGCAGCGACGGCCGCGCGTCCGTTTCAAGCCGTTCGGCCACGCGTTCGAGGATCAGAGCTTCGCTCGCCGAGGTGTCGCGCGCGGCCCGCATCGCGGCAAGAACCGCGCGAACGGCCTGCGTCACGGCGATGCGGCCGTGGGCATCGATCAGGGCTTCGGTCTCCCGGCGTTGCAGCAGGCGCTCGACCGACGGCAATGCGGCAAGGGCCCCTTCGAGCACCTTCACGGCAGCGTCCGTTTGGAGGCGAGCGCGAGCCAGCCGCGGATGATGCGGTAGAGCACCCAGATCCCGGTGATCACCCAGATCGCCCACGCCAAAGGAATCCCGATGACGGTGACGAAGAGGACCGCGGCGACCAGCACCCACAGCAGGGCGAACCAGAACGTGCGGATCTGCCAGGAGAAGTGCGAGTCGAGCCAGGTCCCGCGAACCTCGGAGCGCTTCACGTAGTTGATGATCACCGCGATGATCGACGGCCAGCCGGTCAGGAAGGCGGTGACCACGAACGCGGCGGTGGCGAGCCCGGTCAGCGCGCTGAAGGCGTGCAGCGCGTAGATGACGTGCGCCACGGTGACGAGGCTTTCGCGCGGAACAAGGCCGGACGGCGCGGACGACATGCGTATATCTTAGCGGCTGTCGTGAAGCTGAAAGACCTCCTGTCGCTCGGGGATTTCGAGGACGCCGCCCGGCGGGTGCTGCCGCGTCCGATTTTCGGCTACGCCGAGGGCAGTGTGGAGACGGGCGCGTCGCTGCGGGCGAACTTCGCGGCCTGGGACGATTTCGCCTTTCTGCCGCGCATGCTGGTCGACACCACCGCGCGCACCCAGAAGGCGACGCTTTTCGGACGGACCTACGACGCGCCTTTCGGCATTGCGCCGATGGGCGGCACCTCGATGGCCGCGTACCAGGGCGACCTGGTGCTCGCCCGAGCCGCGGCGCAGGCGAACATCCCGATGGTCATGAGCGGCGCCGCGCTGACGCCGCTCGAGCAGGTGCGCAGCGCGGGCGCCACTTCCTGGTTCCAGGCCTACGTTCCGGGCGACGACGAAACGATCAACCGCCTGCTCGAGCGCGTGGAGCGCGCGGGGTACGACACGCTGGTCGTCACCTGCGACGTGCAGGTCGCCTCCAATCGGGAGCACTACATCCGCACCGGCTTCCACACCCCGCTGCGTCCGACGCTGCGGCTCGCGTGGGACAGCGCGCTGCGCCCGCGCTGGCTCTTCGGGATGCTCCTGCGCACGCTCCTCATCCACGGCATGCCGCACTTCGAGAACATGGGGCCGCGGGTGCCGCTGATTTCGCGCACCGGCAAGCGCGATCCGGGGCGGCGCGACCGGCTGTCGTGGAAGCACATCGACGGCATCCGCCGGCGCTGGCAGGGAAAGCTGGTGCTGAAGGGCATTCTCGATCCGGCCGACGCTCGGCGCGCCCGCGCGCTCGGCGTCGACGGCGTCATCGTTTCGAATCACGGCGGCCGCCAGCTCGACGGCGCGGTGGCCCCGCTGCGCGTCCTTCCTGGCATCGTCGCCGAAGCCGGTGCGATGACCGTGATGCTCGACGGCGGCGTGCGCCGCGGCACCCACGTCCTCAAGGCGCTCGCGCTCGGCGCGAGCTTCGTCTTCGTCGGCCGGCCGTTCTTCTATGCCGCCGCAGTCGGCGGGCAGCCGGGCGTCGCGCACGCGATCCGGTTGCTACGCGACGAGATCGACCGAGACATGGCGCTTCTCGGGATTACGACGCTGGCAGAGATGACGAGGGGCCGCGTCAGGGTGAGCAACGGTTCGGGGAGCCCCTAACCGCCGATTTCGCCGCCGTCGTCGCGGGTGATGGCGAGAACCGACGAGCGCGGCGGCAGATCGTCGCGGAAATCTGGCCAGCGCGTGGAGGGTTTCTCGAACGTGGAGCCCTTCTCGTCGCCCGGGTGCTGCACGGCGAGGAACAGCGTCGTGCCGTCGGGCGTGAACGCCGGGCCGCAGATCTCCGAGCCGCGCGGGCCGGTGAAGAAAGCGCGCGTGATGCCCCGGTCGGGCCCGCTCACGTCGGCGCCGTAGAGAGTGTCGTTGAAGCCGACCCAGTCGTCCTGACCATCGGTCGCGATCCAGATTCGTCCCTTCGGATCGAACGCGACGTTGTCGGGCGCGGCGAGCCAGCCGTTCTCGCTAACGGGGCCGCCGTAGCGCGCCCCGGTGGAGGGATCGGCAGGATTGCCGCCGAGGAGGAAGAAGCCCCAGTCGCACACCGTGGCGCCGTGGTCGGGCTTGCCGTTCACGAGCGGCGGCACGATCTCGATGATGTGGCCGAAGCGGTTGTAGGGACGCGGGTTCGCAGGATTGAGCTGGTCGGGCCTGCGCTGCTCGTTGTAGGTGAGCACCACGTAGACGCGCCCGGTCAGCGGATCCGCTTCGACGTCTTCGGGGCGATCCATCGGCGTGGCGCCGACGAGATCGCCGGCCCGGCGCGCCTCGATCACTACGTCGGCCTGGCTCGCGAAGCCATTGGCCGCGGTGAGGGGGCCTTCGCCGTGCACGAGCGGCAGCCAGCGGACCTTGCCGTCGGCCTCGAAGCGCGCCACGTAGAGCGTGCCGCGGTCGAGGAGGTCGCGGCTCGCCTCGGGGCGCGAAGCGTCGTAGCGGTCCTGCGTGACGAACTTGTACACGTACTCCATGCGCGCGTCGTCCCCGGAATAGAACGCGACGCGCCCGTCGTGGCTCGGAGCGGCAGTGGCGCACTCGTGCGCCGCGCGACCGAGCGCGGTGCGCTTCACCGGCGTGGACTTCGGATCGTAGGGATCGATCTCCACGATCCAGCCGAAGCGGTTCGGCTCGTTCGGCTCCTGGTCCATGTCGAAGCGCTCGAAGTAGCGGCTCCAGGCCTCGTAGCGGAGGTTCCGCCCGGTGAGGTTGTAGCGCCGCCGCGCCGCGGCCTCCGGACCTTGCGCCGCGTCGCCGGCGAAATAGAGCTGCGTGTTCTCCTCGGCGGAGAGGATCGTTCCCCACGGGGTGGTGCCGCCGGCGCAGTTGTTGAGCGTGCCCAGCACGCGCGTGCCCGAAGGGTCGTAGGACGTGCGCATGCGCGGATGTCCGGCGGCGGGGCCGGCGATGCGCATCCCGGTGCTGGCTGAAATGCGGCGGTTGGCTGCGCTCTCGTCGACCACGCGCCAGGCGTTGCCGCGCTTCTCGATCGCGAGGACGGAATGGCCCTGCGCCGCCATCTGCACCTCGCACTGCTCGCGCGTCAGATCGGCGGGGTTCTGCACCGCGGGAAAGCACAGCGCCGCACGGTGGTTCTCGTGATTGACGCCGAGCAGGCCGCGCGTCGAGGAGCTCGAGCCGCGCGGCAGCGGCATGTAGGCGATGAAGTCATTGTCGGTGCCGAACTGCTGCTCCTGCTCGGCGGGTGTCTCGCGTCCGGGCCGGTACTGAGGCCCGCCGCGCCGGATCGGGTCGCCCTGGCGGATGAGCACTTGCGCGGTGTGGCCGGCGGCGACGTGATGCGTGCCGTCGGTGCTGCGGCCGAGTTCTTCGAACTCGAGAGGCGCCGAACCGTCGCCGCCGGGGGACGGTGCCGCGCCCGGGGTGCTGCAGCCGAACAACCCGAACGCGCTGCCCGCGCCGATGCCCTTCAGAGCGGCCCGGCGCGACAGCCTTGCCTGGATGATCTCGGCAATCGTCGCAGCCATCGAGAGGCCGATGATAAAACGGGGTCGGGGCTTGCGCCCTGACCCCGTTCGTAAGGGTGACTGGAGCGGGAAACGAGTCTCGAACTCATCCCTCAACCCTGGAGAGGTTGCGCTCTACCAGCTAAGCTATTCCCGCGCGGCGCCTACTCTACCGGCGTCGCCCCGCCGCCGCCATCCTCCGAACGGCGCTGCGTGGTTCTTTCAGACTAGTCTCGGGGATCTTTTTTCGACGCGGTGCCCCCCGTCGCCGCGCTGTCGACGGTGAGGTCGTTCACCACGTTGCGCACGCCGCCCACTGCGCCTGCGATGCGCCCGGCCTTCTCGCGCTGCTCTTCGGACTCGACCGTCCCGTGCAGCGCGACATTGCCATGGGTGTTCTCGACGTCGATCTTGCGGGCGTCCAGGCTCGATTCGGACTCCAGGGCCGAACGGACGATCTGGGTGAGCGAGTCGTCGCTGAGCGGCTTGCCGGCATCGGCTGCCTTCTCGACCGCGCGCGTCTCATCGATCCTGGTCTGCGGCTTCGATTGGCCCATCGCCGGCTCCTCGCGGCTGCAGGCGTAGACCCCGAGCGCGACCGCCAGGCACAGCAGGGGAAGTTTCATACCATGCGCGCAAGCCAATTTCGTGCCAGGAAAATCCCCTCAGAAAATGCGGGGCTTTGACCCCGATTTTTTGGTCCCTAGTGGAAAAGCTCCGCGATGGCACGCGCGTCTAAGCGGTACTCGTGGTTGCACATTTCATTGCGGATCACGACTTCGCCCTGCTCGGCGAGGATCGATTCCACCTCGCGCCGGCCGAGGCCGCGCAGCATGTCCTTCACCTTTTCCTCGTCGTACGGGCAGTGGTATTCGACGGCATAGAGGCGGAACACGCGCATCAGCTCCTCCGGGAATACCCGCGTGAGGAGATCGTAAGGCTGCGCGTCGCGCGTTTCGTCGAGCTCGAGGGTCGAGGCGAGCTGGGTGATGCGGTTCCACCCGTCGGCATCGCGGCTGTCGGCGAGCGGCAGCTTCTCGAGCAGCAGGCCGCACAGCGCGCCGCGGTCGGCGTAGAGGCGCAGGAAGGCCGGCATCTGCTCGGACTGGGCGAGGTAATGGATGAAGATCTGCTCGAGACTCTCGCCCTCGAGCGGCACCAGGCTCTGGTAGAGGCGCCCGCTCTTCACGTCCTCGAGCGTGACCGAGAGGCGGCCGTCGCCGAGCAGGCCGCGCTCGCTCAGCGTGGCGCCGAGATCCTTGTCGTAGGTCGCCATGCCTCGGATTCTCAATTCGGAGGTACAGTCGGCCACGAGCAGCTTCACCGGGCCCGAACCTTGCACTTGCAGTGTGACCCGTCCCGCGCCCTTCTGGTTGGCGCCGAGCAGGACGTTGAGGGCGGTGGTGTGGCCAAGAAGCGACGCGACGTCCTGCGGGTAGTCCCGGCCGTCGAGCATCCGCTGCCAGGCTCCCGTGAGGCAGGTGAGGCGCCCGCGGATGTCGAGGTCCTCGAACAGGAAGCGCTGAACGTAGTCGGTCTGCATGGTCAAAAGTATAGCCACTGCGGTAGATCGCTTGAGTGCGTAGTGATAAAGGACATTCCATGAGCGCCGTCGCCGCTCCCCGTCTCGCGCTTTCCGGTCACGACCTCTATCTGTTTCGTGAAGGCACGCATTCGCGCCTCTACCAGAAGCTCGGCGCGCACCTCGTCGAGGGCGCGATCGAGTTCGCGCTGTGGGCGCCAAACGCGGCCTCGGTGGCGGTGGTGGGCGACTTCAACGGCTGGGATCCGCGCCAGCACCCGATGCGGCAGACCGGCGACGGCTCGGGGATCTGGTATGCGCGAGCGCCGCAAGCGCGCCAGGGAAGCCTCTACAAGTATCACATCGTGTCGAAGCACGGCGGCTACAAGGTCGACAAGGCCGACCCGTACGCTTTTCGCTGCGAGACGCCGCCGAAGACCGGCTCGGTGGTCTGGGACCTCGACTACGAATGGGAAGACGCCGAATGGATGCGCACGCGCGGCCGGCGCAACGCCCTCGACGCGCCGCAGGCGGTCTACGAGGTGCACCTCGGCTCCTGGATGCGCTCGCCCGATCATCCGGGCGAGTTCCTCGGCTACCGCGAGCTCGCGCCGAAGCTCGCCGAGTACGTGAAGCGCATGGGCTTCACCCATGTCGAGCTGATGCCGATCATGGAGCATCCGTTCTACGGCTCGTGGGGCTACCAATGCACCGGGTACTTCGCGCCGAGCTCGCGCTACGGCACGCCGCAGGACCTGATGGGGTTCATCGACCACCTTCACCAGGCGGGCATCGGCGTGATCCTCGACTGGGTGCCTTCGCATTTCCCGTGGGACCCGCACGGCCTGGGCTTCTTCGACGGCACGCATCTCTACGAGCACTCCGATCCGCGCCAGGGCCATCACCCGGATTGGGCCAGCGCGATCTTCAACTATGGAAGAAACGAAGTCAGGGCCTTCCTGAGCTCGAGCGCGCACTTCTGGCTGGAGGTGTTCCACGCCGACGGGCTGCGCGTGGACGCGGTCGCCTCGATGCTGTACCTCGACTACGGACGCAAGCAGGGCGAATGGATCCCGAACCGCCACGGCGGGCGCGAGAACCTCGACGCGATCGAGTTCCTGCGCTTCCTGAACGAGACCCTGTACCGCGACTTCCCGGACATCCAGACCGTCGCCGAGGAGTCGACCGCGTGGCCTCAGGTGTCGCGGCCCACGTACCTCGGCGGCCTCGGCTTCGGCGAGAAGTGGAACATGGGCTGGATGCACGACACCCTCAACTACATGAAGCGCGATCCGGTGTACCGCAAGCACCACCACGACTCGCTCACCTTCAGCCTGTGGTACGCGTTCCACGAGAACTTCGTGCTGCCCCTTTCGCACGACGAGGTGGTGCACGGCAAGGGCTCGCTCATCGGCCGCATGCCCGGCGACGACTGGAGGCAGTTCGCCAACCTGCGCCTGCTCTTCGCCTACATGTGGGCGCATCCAGGGAAGAAGCTCCTCTTCATGGGCGGAGAGTTCGGCCAGCGGCGCGAGTGGACGCACGAGGCCAGCCTCGAGTGGCACGTGCTGCAGTACCCGCTCCACCAGGGTGTGCAGCGCTGGGTGGCCGACCTGAATCGGGCCTACAGGGAAAACCCCTCCTTGCACCGCAAGGATTTCTCGCACGACGGCTTCCGCTGGGTGCAGCGCGGCGACTGGGAGCAGAGCGCGCTCTCGTTCCTGCGCCTCGCCGGCGACGAGGCGGCGCCGGTGCTCGCGGTGTTCAACTTCACGCCGGTGCCGCGCTTCAATTACCGCGTAGGCGTGCCGCGCGGCGGTTACTGGCGCGAGCTCCTGAACAGCGACGCTCCGCTCTACGGCGGTAGCGGCTTGGGCAATTACGGCGGCACCGATGCTCTACCCATGCCCTACGAGGAGTACAGTCACTCGCTTACCCTGACGCTGCCGCCGCTTGCGGCCGTCTTCCTCAAGCCTGATTAAGAACAACCCCAGCACAGTGCCCGCCCCCGCGCGGGTGGTGATCGAGTCGGTGCGCCCGCAGGTCGACGGCGGGCGCTATCCGGTGAAGCGGGTGATCGGCGAGGAGGTGCTCGTCGAGGCCGACGTATTCGCCGACGGCCACGATCAAGTCGCCGCCGAACTCCTATATAAATTCGAATCGGAGCGGGACTGGAAAAGCGTCGCCATGCAGTTCCGCCACAACGACCACTGGGCGGCCGCCTTCACGGTGGAGAAGCTCGGCCGCTACCAGTACAAGGTGCGCGGCTGGGTCGATCCCTTCGTCACGTGGCGGCGCGACCTCGTGAAACGTAAGGACGCCGCGCAGGATCTCTCGGTGGATTTCCTCATCGGGTCGAAGCTCGTCAAGGACGCGGTTCTGGCCGACCCTGCCCGCGGTTCCGAAGAACGCTATCAGGCTGCGATGGCGGCGGAAGTGCCGCCGCCCGCGCCCGAAGCGGTGGTCGAGTCCGACGCGCTCGAGGTGGTAGTCGACCCGGTCAAGGCGCGTTTCTCCGCCTGGTACGAGATGTTTCCGCGCTCGGCGCGGGGCGATGGGCGTCATGCGACGTTCGCAGACGTGGTGGAGCGGCTGCCCTATGTGCAGGACATGGGCTTCGACGTGCTCTACTTCCCGCCGATTCATCCCATCGGTGCCACCGCGCGCAAGGGCAAGAACAACGCCGTCGCCGCTCGGCCGGGCGACGTCGGCAGCCCCTGGGCGATCGGCGCCAAGGAGGGCGGCCACAAGGCCGTCCTGGCAGAGCTCGGGACGCTCGAAGATTTTCGACGGCTCGTTTGCGAAGCCAAGAACAGAAACATCGATGTGGCGCTCGACATCGCCTTCCAGTGCTCGCCCGACCATCCCTACGTCAAGGCGCATCCCGAGTGGTTCCGCGCGCGGCCCGACGGCACGGTGCAGTACGCGGAGAACCCGCCGAAGAAATACCAGGACATCTACCCGTTCGACTTCGAAACCGCCGCGTGGCGCAGCCTTTGGGAAGAGCTGAAGAGCGTCTTTGAATTTTGGATTTCCCAGGATGTAAAGATTTTTAGGGTGGACAACCCGCACACCAAGGCCTTTCCCTTCTGGGAGTGGTGCATCCGCGAGCTGAAGGCGAAGCATCCCGAGCTCATCTTCCTCTCCGAGGCCTTCACCCGGCCGCGGATCATGCACAAGCTCGCGAAGATCGGCTTCACGCAGTCCTACACGTACTTCACCTGGCGCAACTCCAAGCAGGAGCTCGTCGACTACTTTACCGAACTGACTCAGACAGAGAGCCGCGAATATTTCCGCCCGAGCCTGTGGCCCAACACGCCGGACATCCTGCACGAGACGCTGCAGACCGGCGGCCGGCCGGCGTTCATCGTGCGCGTGGTGCTCGCGGCGACGCTGGCCGCCAGCTATGGCCTCTACGGGCCGGCGTACGAGCTCCTCGAGCACGCGCCGCGAGAGCCGGGGAGCGAGGAGTACCTCGACTCCGAGAAGTACGAGGTGAAGCGCTGGGAGCTCGAGCGTGCGGACAGCCTGCGCGAGCTGATCGCGCGGCTCAACCGCGTGCGCCAGGACAACCCGGCGCTGCAGCGCGACTGGAGCCTGCGGTTTCATGCGATCGACAACCCGCAGCTTCTCGTCTATTCGAAGAAGGAGGAAGAGAACCTCATCGTCGTCGCAGTCAACCTCGACTTCCAGCACCCCCAATCGGGCTTCGTCGAGCTCGACCTGCCGGCGCTCGGCCTCGCGCCGCACGAGACCTTCGA
>Ga0075435_100001565_pt1 | contig 14763 bp, 10 predicted proteins | sample RhiMethybrSRZTD4_FD_75302 | JGI IMG/M metagenome (GOLD analysis project Ga0075435, IMG submission 75302) | Populus rhizosphere microbial communities from Tennessee, USA - Rhizosphere MetaG P. TD hybrid SRZTD4 | ecosystem: Host-associated > Plants > Roots > Rhizosphere > Soil | place: USA...
TCGAGGCCGGCGTGGAGCAGCGCCGCAAACGTCAGGTAGGGGTTGCAGGCCGGGTCGGGACAGCGGATCTCCGCGCGCGTGGCCTGCTCGGCGCCGGGCTTGTACAGCGGGATCCGGATCAGGGCCGAGCGGTTTCGCTGCGACCAGGCGACGTAGACGGGTGCCTCGTAGCCCGGCACGAGCCGCTTGTACGAGTTCACCCACTGCGCGAAGACAGCGCTGATCTCCCGCGCATGCCGCAGCTGGCCGGCGATGAACGCCTTGCCGGCGTCCGAGAGGTGCCACTTGTCGTCGCCGTCGAAGAAGCCGTTGCGCCCGTCCTTGAAGAGCGACTGATGCGTGTGCATGCCCGAACCGTTCTCGCCGAAGAGCGGCTTCGGCATGAAGGTCGCGTGGAAGCCGGCCTTCTTCGCGATCTCCTTGACGATCAGCCGGTACGTCACGGTGTGGTCGGCCATCGAGAGCGCGTCCGCGTAGCGCATGTCGATCTCGTGCTGCGACGGGCCGACCTCGTGGTGCACGTATTCGATCGGGATGCCCATCGACTCGAGCGCACGCACGGTGTCCTGGCGCAGGCCGCTGGCCGCGTCGAGCGTGGTCATCGCGAAGTAGCCGCCCTCGTCCAGAGTCTCCGTTCCGCTGTCGTCGCGAAAGAGGAAGTACTCGAGCTCCGGGCCGACGTTGAACGTGTCGAAGCCGAGTGACGTCATCCGCTCCAGCGCTCGCCGCAGGACATAGCGGGGGTCGCCTTCGTACGGCTTCCCGTCCGGCGTGACGATGTCGCAGATCATCCGCGCAACCTTCGTCTCGCCTTCCCTCCACGGCATCAGCTGGAAGGTCTCGGGATCGGGAATCGCCACCATGTCGGACTCCTCGATCGCGTTGAAGCCGGTGATGGACGATCCGTCGAAGCCCATCCCGTCGTCGAGCGCGCCCTCGATCTCGCTCGGAGTGACCGCGAAGCTCTTGAGGTGCCCCTCGATGTCGGAAAACCACAGCAGGACGAACTCGACGCCCTCCTGCTCGATCCGCGCGCACACTCGCTTGCGCGTCTCCTCGCTCGACGTCGCCCTGTTCTTCGTCTCCACTTGCGCCATGAATTCCTCCCTTGAAATGCAAAAAGCCTCAGGCGCGAGCAACGCGCCCGAGGCTCCGTTGCCTCGACGATGACCGGAAGTCTATACCGTGGCGCCGTGCGCCTTCTCGTCACCGGTGGCGCCGGCTTCATCGGCTCGCACTTCGTCAAACGGATGCTCGCCGCCGGCGAGGATGTGGTCGTCCTCGACAAGTTCACTTACGCCGGGAACCCGGCCAACCTGCCGAGCGACATCGAGTGCCGTCGCGGCGACATCGCCGAGCGTGAGGACGTCGAGCAGATCGGCCCCGTCGATGCGATCGTCAATTTCGCGGCCGAGACGCACGTCGACCGTTCGATCCACGGGCCCGAGGACTTCGTGCGCACGGACGTGCTCGGGACGCTCGTCCTGCTCCGCCACGCGGCCGAGTTGAGCGCGCGCTTCGTCCAGGTCTCGACAGACGAGGTCTACGGCGACATCGAGCCCGGCTGGTCGTCACGCGAAGACGACCCCCTGCGCCCGTCGAGCCCGTACAGCGCATCGAAGGCCGGAGGGGACCTGCAGGTGCTCTCCGCCGTGCGCACCTTCGGCGTGAACGCGTCGGTGACCCGCGGCTCCAACACGTACGGGCCGAATCAGTACCCGGAGAAAGTCCTGCCGTTGTTCACGACGAATGCGCTCGACGGCGAGCCGCTCCCGCTGTACGGCGACGGGCGCCAGGTGCGCGACTGGCTCCACGTCGAGGACCACTGCGCCGGGATCGAGCTCGTCCTGCGTCGAGGCGAGCCCGGCGAGGTGTACAACGTCGCCGCAAACGAGGAGCACGAGAACGTCGAGCTGACGAACCTGGTGATCGACCACCTCGGCGTCGACGCCTCGTTGATCCGCCACGTCGACGACCGTCCCGGCCACGACCGCCGCTACTCGCTCGACACGACGAAGCTGCGCGCGCTCGGGTGGGCGCCGCGTCGCGGATGGGAGGACGGCATCCGCGCGACGATCGACTGGTATCGCGACAACCGCGAGTGGTGGGAGTCGATCAAGCGCTCCGACGGGTTCCGTTCGTTCTACGAGCGGCAGTACGCCGCCCGCCTCGCGACGTAGCTAGCAGCTCTGCTCCGCCTGCGCGCGCAGGCGGTCGATCGGGCCCTTCCGCCCCTCGATCGCCTCGGCCTGATCGAGCAGGTCGAGCACGCCGTCGCAGTTGCCGAGGTGATAGCGCGTGTAGGCGAGGTTGTACTTCGCGTACGCCTCGTCGAGGACGCCGGTGCCGTCGAGCTTTTGCACCGCTGCCTCGAGCAGCGGCAGCGCGCCCGCATAGTCGCCCGCCTGCATCTTCGCGTACCCGGCGTTGTTCAGGTCGACGCCGCTCTGGCCCGACGGTGCGGGCGGTGCCGAAGAGGTCGCCGGCGGACGCGCTGTCGGCGACGTCGTCACGGTGACGGGTCGCTCGACGGTCGTCACCTGGCCCTGCGTCGTCACCGTTTGAACGTGCGTGATGATCGTCGTGGGCGCCGGCGGGCTCGAGCTGCCGCCTCGGGTCAGGAAATACGCGAGCAGCGCGCCTGCGACAGCACCCGCGACGATCAGCGCGATGAGCAACGGCCAGGCGCTCGAGGACCGGCGCGGAGAGGGCAACGTGCGCGTGGCGGCAGTCGGCGGCACGGGGGCCAGTTGCCGCGTCTGCCCGGCGGCTTCGGCGAAGGCGGAGCGCAGCGCCGCGACGAACTCGGCACAGGTCGGAAAACGCCGCGCCGGGTCCTTCGACAGCGCACGCTCGAAGCACCGGTCGAGCTCGCGCGGCAGATCCGCGCGCGCCGAGATCGACGGAACCGGGGCGTTCACATGTGCCGCCGCCTCGGCGGTCGGGCTGTCGGCCTCGAAGGGACGCGAGCCGGTGAGCAGCTCGAACGCGACGACCGCAAGCGCATAGCGGTCGCTGGCCGGCGTGGCCCGCTCGCCCTGCGCCTGCTCCGGAGACAGGTAGCCGGCGGTGCCGAGCACCGTGCCGGTCATCGTCAGCGAGTCCATCCCGGCCGCGCTCGCGATCCCGAAGTCGGCGACGTACACGTTCCGCTCGCGGTCGAGGAGAAGATTCCCGGGCTTCACGTCACGGTGGACGATGCCGCGTGCATGTGCCGTGTCGAGCGCTCGTGCAGCTTGCTCGAGCCAGGTGAAGACGCGTTGGGGCGGCTGCGCGCCGCCGCTTCGAATCACGTCGTCGAGCGAGCCGCCGCCGAGGTGCTCCATGACGATGTACGGGCGGCCGTTGTGCTCGCCGACGTCGAAGATCGTGACGATGTTCGGCTCGCCGGAGAGGCGGGCGGCTGCGAGGGCCTCGCGGGTGAACCGCTCCCGCACGGGCTTGTCCTGGGCATAGCGGTCGGCGAGGATCTTCACGGCGACGTCGCGACCGAGGACTGAGTCCGTCGCGCGGTAGATGTCGCCCATGCCGCCCTGCCCGATGCGCTCGGCGTCGCGGTAGCGGGGCGGAAGGATGTCCGTCGTCACAGGCACTGAAGCTGAAACGAATCTGCCCGGACGCTCGTCACGCAAACGGCGAGGTCAGGTTTCCGTAAAGAAAAGCTGCTGCACATCAGCACCTTTGCTAGCCTCGTGCGAGTCCTCGCTGGGGTCACCTCGATGCGTCGAACCGTCGCGATCGCTTCCATTCTCCTGCTCGGTCTCGGTCCGGCGGCGCATGCGCGCGTAAACGCGAAGGCCGGTGCCGGCGCCGCGACGTTCGTCGTCACGGGCCACGGCTGGGGCCACGGCGTCGGGATGAGCCAGTACGGCGCGTACGGCTACGCCCAGAAGGGTGTCGGCTACGAAAAGATCGTGCTGCACTACTTCGCCGGCACGGAGCTCGGTCAGGCACCTGTCTCGAAGGTGCGCGTGTTGCTCACGAGCGGCGTCGCGACGCTGCCGATCGGATCGGCGTCGGACTTCCGTGTCAAGGACGCGAGCGGCGCAGTGCACAACGTCACGGCGGGCAAGTACACGCTCACGCCCGCGTTGAAGCTCAAAGTCGACGGCGCCGCGGCTGCGCGCGCGCTTCCCGGTCCCCTGCTCTTCCAGCCGGGGCCGGCGCCGCTGCAGCTCAAGCACCTCTACCGCGGCTCCGTGCAGGTCGACGTCGTCGGCGGCAAGCTGCGTGCGATCAACGTCGTCGGCCTCGAGCAGTACCTGTACGGCGTCGTGCCGTCGGAGATGCCGTTCAGCTGGGCCCCGGAGGCGTTGAAGGCACAGGCCGTGGTCGCGCGCTCGTACGCGCTCGCCACGCGGAGGAGCGGCGCGTTCGACCTCTATCCGGACACGCGCAGCCAGGTGTACCTCGGCGTCGAGCACGAAAAGGCCTCCACCACGGCGGCAGTCGACGCCACCGCCGGCCAGGTCGTCCTCTACGAGGGACAGGTGGCGAAGACCTTCTTCTTCTCGACGTCCGGGGGGCGCACCGCGTCGGCCGAGGACGTCTGGGGCGAGCCCGTGCCGTATCTCGTGTCGGTCGCCGACCCGTACGACTCGATCTCCCCGCACCACACGTGGGGACCGGTTGCCTTTACCGGTGCTGCGCTCGCGAAACGGCTGAAGATGAAGGGCCGCGTCATGGACGCGCAATCAGAGCTCAACTCGTCGGGACGCGTGAAGACGCTGACGGTCATCGGGTCGCAGGGGACGGTCGAGATGCCCGGGACAAGCGTCCGTACGCGGCTCGGTGTGCGATCCACGTGGTTCACGGTGGGCGTCCTGTCGCTCTCCGCGCCCACGACGAGCGTCGTCTACGGCTCGCGCGCGCAGCTGTCCGGGATCGCACGCGGGCTTTCGGACGCAGCGCTCCAGCAGCTCGACGGAAGCACGTGGAAGAGCCTCGGAACCGTCAAGCCCGACCAGGACGGGACCGTGACGTTCTCGATCAAGCCGCCAGTGACGACGCGTTACCGCCTCGCGACCGGAAAGGTCAGCGCGCCGTCGGTGCGTGTCCCGGTCGCGCCGCTCGTCCGCTTCTACGCGCCGCGCACCCCTGACCTGCTGACCGGCTACGTTCGACCGCTGTCGCTCGCCGGCACCCGCGTGCTGATCCAGCGCCAGCAGGGGCCGGGCTGGGTCACCGCTGCGCAGGCGACGATCGCGTCGGACGGGGGTTTTTCGACCAAGTTGCAGCTGACCGACGGCGTGTATCGCGCCCGCGTCGGATCCGGGCACGGCTACGTGGCCGGGACCACGCCCCTCCTGCAGGTCTCGAACCAGTGAGGCGAGCCGCAGCCGCTGCGGCGCTCGCGCTCGTGCTGGCACCGTCAGCGTCTGCACTGCCCGTGCGCGACGGCTTCACGCCGAGCGATCCGCTCGCGCCGCGCCAGTACTACCTCGGTCAGGATCACGCGTTCGACGCCTTCGGCGCCGAGCTGCCGGTCGTCAATCCGGTGCGCGTCGCCATCATCGACTCGGGGCTCGACGGAGGGCATCCGGAGTTCCCGCGCTCGCGGATCTGGCAGGCGCGGAGTTGGGTGGGCGGCAGCGCGCTCACCGACGAGCAGGGTCACGGCACGTTCGTCGCCGGCGAAATCGCCGCGGCCATCAACAACGAAGGCATCGCCGGAATGGCGTTCCCTGCTCAGCTCGTCATCGCCAAGATCGCGCGCTCCGACCAGACGATCGACGTGCGCGACGAGGCACAGGCGATCCGCTGGGCGGTCGATGTCGGCGCCCGCGTGATCAACCTCTCGATCGGCGGCCTGCGCAACCCGTTCAACCCACGCGTCGACACGTTCTCGAAGGTCGAGGCCGACGCAATCGACTACGCGGTGCGGAAGGGCGCCGTGCTGGTCGCGGCCGTCGGCAACTCCGACGAGGCGCCGCAGACCCCTTGGCCGTATGCAAGCTATCCAGCGGCGCTGCCGCACGTGATCGGAGTCAGCGCGCTCTCCCCGACCGGCAACGTGCCGAGCTTCTCCGACCGCGACCGCATCTACAACGACCTGTCCGCCCCCGGGCAGGAGATCTACTCGACACTCCCCCGCGCGCTCACCTCGTTCCGGCCGCTCTGCCAGAACCAGGGCTATTCCGACTGCGGCCCGGACGAGTTCCGGCACGCCGCCGGCACGTCGTTCGCCGCTCCGCAGGTGGCGGCGGCCGCGGCGATCTTGCTTGCGCTCAAGCCGTCGCTGCAGCCGGATCAGGTCGCGAACATCCTCGAGCGCTCCGCAACCGACGTGAACGCCTCGGACGGCTGCAAGGCATGCCCGCTCCAGCGCGACTCCATGAGCGGCTGGGGCCGGCTCGACGTCTCGAAGGCGGTCGCGGCCCTCGACGGCGTGGTGCCGCCGGCCGACCACTACGAGCCGAACGACGACGCGAGCCGGCACGCGGCGAGGCTCGGCGCCGCAGTCAAGGCGGTGAAGGCCACGATCGACTTCTGGGACGACAACATCGACGTCTATCGCGTCTACCTGCGCAAGGGACAACGGCTGAAGCTGACGCTCGACGGCCCGGCCGGCGCGACGTCGAACCTCTTGCTCTGGAAGCCCGGCACGAAAAGCGTCAACGACCTCCGCGCCCAGAACCGACGCGCCGCGCAGTCGATCGGCCCCGGGTCGTCGCACCGGCTCGGATACCGCGTCGCGAAGAAGGGCTGGTACTACCTCGAGGTCAAGGTGACGACTCGCGGCTCCGGCCCGTACGAGCTCACGCTCGCTCGCTCGCGCTGAGGCGCCGACTCGGCGGCGCCGTTCAGGGCGGCGGGCTCTGCCCGCCGACCGTCGGAAATCGCCGACCAGCACGATCGAGGCTCACTCGCTCGCGCTGAGGCGCCGACTCGGCGGCGCCGTTCAGGGCGGCGGGCTCTGCCCGCCGACCGTCGGAAATCGCCGACCAGCACGAAAGAGGTTCACTCGCTCGCGCTGAGGCGCCGACTCGGCGGCGCCGTTCAGGGCGGCGGGCTCTGCCCGCCGACCGTCGGAAATCGCCGACCAGCACGATCGAGGTTCACTCGCTCGCGCTGAGCAGCTCGGTAGGCGAGACGTCTCGCAGGATGCGTGCGGGGTTGCCGACGACGACCACGCGGGGCGGCACGTCCTTGACGACGACGGCGCCTGCGCCGACGAACGCCTCCTCCCCGATCTCGACGGCGGGACAGAGGACGGCGCCGACCCCGACGCGTGCGCCGCGCCGCACGGTCGGCCCCTTCCGCAGCTCGTGACGCCGCTCCGTGCGGCCCATGAAGTTGTCGTTCGAGGTCTGCACGCACGGAGCGATGAAGACGTCCTCCTCGAGCGTCGCGTACGCGGTGACGTACGCCATGGCCTGGATCTTCGTGCGTGCGCCGACGGTGGTGTCGTTCTCGATCAGCGAGCCGCGGCCGACGACGACGTCGTCGCCGATGTCGCAGCGCTCGCGCACGCACGCCTGATCGCCGACGATCACGCGCGCGCCGATGCGCGTGCCGGCGAAGACCACGGCGCCGGTCGAGACGACCGTCCCGGGCCCGAGCTCGAGCGGCGGCACCTCTTCCTGCTTCGCGGTCGACCGCATGGAGAGCGTCGGCTGCTTCCCGACGACTGCGTAGTCGAGGATCGTGCAGTCGTCCGGAACGATCGTCCCCGGAAAGACGATGGCGGTGTCGGCGATCACACGACGGCGGACTCGAGCGACCCCTGCAGCTGCTCGAGCGTGCGCACGACGGGCACTGCGTCGCGCGCGGCCTTGTGCGGGTCACCGTGGCCGGCAACGAGGTCGAGGAAGTGCTTGCACTCGAGCCTCAGCGGCTCGGTCGCGTCGACCTTCGGGCTGTAGACGTCCCCGGTGCGCGTGCGCCAGTTGTCGTACACCGTGATCTTGCGCTCGCGCTCCATGTCGTCGAAGACGGCCATCCGGTCGTTGCCGACGACCGTGATCCGCCGGATCTTGTGCGGGTCGAGCCAGGACAGGTGCATGTGCGCCATCTTCCCGGAGGGGAAGTTGAGATAGCAGAACACGACGTCCTCGACGCCGCCGGTGAGGAAGGCGTTGCCGTGTGCGCGCACGTCGCTCGGCTCCTCCTCGATCAGATGCAGCAGCACCGAGAGGTCGTGCACGCCGAGCGACCAGAGCGCATTCTCGTTCGTCCGGAACGTCCCCAGGTTCTGGCGGTTGCCGTAGACGTAGAGAACGTCACCGAGCTCGCCGGAGTCGACGATCTCCTTCAGCTTGCTGACGCCGGGGTGGTAGAGCAACAGATGTCCGGGCATCAGCACGAGACCACGGTCCTCCGAGAGCTCGCAGAGCTCCTCGAGCTCGGCGCCGCGCATCGACGGCGGCTTCTCGACGAAGACGTGCTTCCCCGCCTCGAGCGCACGCCGCGCCAGCTCGTAGTGCGTCGGCACCGGCGTCGCGATCACGACCGCCTCGACGGAGTCGTCCGCCAGCACGTCGTCGAGCTTGGCGGTCAAGCGAGCCTGCGGATAGCGCTGTGCGAGCTCCGCGTGCCGCCCGTCGTCGACGTCGCAGAGCCACGCGAGCTCGGAGAGATCGGCGAAGTTACGGGCGAGGTTCTTCCCCCATTGGCCCAGGCCGACTTGCGCAAGACGCGTCGCCATTTAGAGCTTCCAGACTTTCCCGTTGCCGGTGCCGTTCCTGCCGGTCGCGTTGCGGAGGTCGACCACGATCTGCGCCCGATCGACGAGCTCGTCGTAGTCGATCGCCGTGTGCGCGGTGACGATGACGACGCCGTCGTAGTCCTCCGGCGCGTACTCGACCGAGCGCATGCCGTCGAACTCGGGCACGTGCGGGTCGTGGTACGCCACGTTGGCGCCGGCCTTCTCGAGCAGCTGGATGATCTTCTCCGCCGGCGACTCGCGCACGTCGTCGACGTCCGCCTTGTACGACACGCCGAGCACGAGCAGCCGCGAGCCCTTCAGCGACTTCTGCGAGCCGTGGTTCAGCGCCTGCGAGATCAGCGAGCGGCAGAAGTACGGCATGTTCGCGTTGATCTTCCCGGACAGCTCGATGAACTCGGTGTAGAAGTCGTACTCCCGCGCCTTCCAGGTGAGATAGAAGGGGTCGATCGGGATGCAGTGGCCGCCGAGCCCCGGTCCCGGCTTGAAGCTCATGAAGCCGAACGGCTTCGTCTCCGCCGCTTCGACCACCTCCCAGACGTCGATGTCCATCCGCTCGCACAGCTGGGCGAGCTCGTTGACGAGCGCGATGTTGACGGCACGGAAGATGTTCTCCAGGAGCTTCGTCAGCTCGGCCGCCTCGGGCGAGCTGACCGGGACGACCGTCTCGACGGCGCCGCGGTAGAGCTCGGCTGCGCGCTCCGTGCACGCCGGCGTGAGGCCGCCGACGATCTTCGGCGTGTTGTGCGTCGTCCAGTCCGTTCGGCCGGGGTCGACGCGCTCCGGTGAGAACGCCAGGTGAAAGTCATCCCCGGCGGTCAGCCCGCTGCTCTCGAGGATGGGCTGCAGCACCTCACGCGTCGTGCCGGGATAAGTCGTCGACTCGAGCACGACGAGGTGGCCCTTGCGCAGGTGCGGCGCGAGCTCCTCGACCGCGGTCTGCACGATCGAGAGATCCGGCTCGCGCTGGCTCGACAGCGGCGTGGGGAGCGCGACGAGGATCGCGTCGGCCTCGGCGACGTCGTCCATGTCCAGCGTCGCCTCGATCCGGCCCGCGTCGACGAGCCTCTTGAGCTCGCCCGAGGGCACGTCGCCGATGTGGCTCTCGCCGCGGTTGATGCCGTCGACGACCTCCGGCTTCACGTCGCGAAGCAGCACGTTCCTGCCCGCTTCCGCGAACGCCTTGGCGAGCGGCATGCCGACGTAGCCCGCTCCGATGATTGCGACGTCCGGTTTCATCCGGCGCAAGGCTACTGACGCAGGACGGTGGCTACACTTCGCACCCGCGCTGGGGCCGTTAGCTCAGCTGGTAGAGCAGGGGACTCTTAATCCCAAGGTCGCAGGTTCGATCCCTGCACGGCCCATAATTCAGAAAGCGCTGCAAAAGGCGGGGCCAGTTCGAGCAGTGCGTCGGCATTCGTCGGGTCAAACACGCCAAAGGCCGACGACCGGACGTTCGCGACTCGCGGGGAAGCAGCAGAAGCAGCCTTCTCCGACATCCCATACAAATACGTCCGCAGTGGGGCAGAGGAGCTAGACCTCGAGCGCAAGGGCTCCGCCTCGTGTGAGGACGCGTGCGAGTGCCGCGTCAGCCTCCGCGAGGGGGAAAGACGCGCCGAGCGCGAAGTCGAGCCTCCCGGCGGCCAAATCTCGACCGGCGTCCGCCAGCTGCTCCCCGTCGGAGCGCACGTACAGCGAGACGACTTCGATTCCTCGCTCGCTCTCGGGCGGGTCGGAGGTGATCGTGACCAAACGACCGCCGTCCCGAACCGCCGCGAGCGCGACCGCGGCACCGTCGGGCGCGGCGTTGGCGGCGGCATCGACACCGTGGCCGGCCGTCGCCGCCACGACCTGGGCCGTCCAGTCCGGGTCGTGGTAGTCGATCACCGTCGCGGCCCCGGCGGCGATTACCCGCTCGCGGCTCCTCGGTCCCGCCGTCGCGATCACCTCGACACCGCGGAGGGCTGCCATCGAGACGATCAACGTGCCGGTGGCTCCGCCCGCTCCGTTCACGAGCAGCCGCTCGCCGCGGCTCACGCGCAGGCCCTCGTCCAGCACCTGAACCGCGGTCAGCGCAGGGACCGGGAACGCAGCGGCATGCGTCCACGAAACCTCCGCCGGTTTGGGCGCGACCAAGGCGACCTCGGCCACCAGCCACGGCGCCCAGCATCCTTGCTCCGCGAGTGGCAGCGGATGGGTGAACACCGGATCCCCGAGCGACCACGGCTCGACCTCCGCACCCAAGGCCGCAACGACCCCCGCTGCCGCGACGCCGAGCGCCATCGGCGGCCCCCGTCCCAGATCCCAACGTCCAGTCCGCGCGAACTCATCCCAATTGCCGACACCGGCCGCCTTCACCTCGATCAGAACTTCGCCGGTGCGGGGTGCGCGAGGGTCAGGCACCTCCAGCACCGTCACAGCGCCACCGAATTCTTCGATCCCTGCGACACGCACGATCGATCACCCACAACCTAGCGCCCCAAGAATCGGCGCGCCCTCGCGACGGGCCGGACCTCGCGCTCACACCGTCCTCGCCAGCGGCAATAGCGGTGTACAGGATGCACAAGCGTCCTGTTGAGGGGCGTCAGCTTTTCCGTCGAATAGTCACCTGAATCGCCGAGCGACGGCCCGACGGCGCAGACGCAATCAGGGGCGGACAACGCAGCGAAAGCCGATGTGGCTGGTCGACGTGTCGACAGCCTCTGCCTGTCGCGCGGCCGGGCGGTAGCGCAGGCAGTAGTTCGGTGCGCAGAGATGCGAGCCGCCTTTGATCACGTGACGCGGGAAACGCCCGTCAGCGCTCTGCGGGACGCAGCATGGGCGAGGCGACGAGGCGTCGACGGCGTCCACCATCCACTCCCAGACGTTGCCGGCCATGTCGTGGAGGCCGAATCCGTTGGGCGGAAACCGTCCGACAGGTGACGTCCCTTCGAAGCCGTCTGTGCCGAGGTTCTGCCACGGAAACTCGCCCTGCCACGTGTTCGCCATCATGCGTCCCTCCGGCGCAAACTCCTCACCCCAGGTGAAAGTCGCACTGTCGAGCCCGCCACGCGCGGCGTACTCCCACTCGGCCTCAGTCGGCAGTGACTTGCCCGCCCACTCTGCATACGCGGCCGCATCCGCATAGGCGACATGCGTGACGGGATGCAGCTGGCGTCCCGTAACGTCGCTGCCAGGCCCCTCGGGATGGCGCCAGTCGGCGTCGGGCGTCCAGTTCCACCAGTGGCGAAAGTCGCGCAGGTCGACAGGCCCCTCGGTCTTCCGGAAGACGAGCGAACCGGCCACGAGGTCGGCTGGGTCGGCATCCGGGAAGTCGGCGGCGTTTGGTGCCTTCTCCGCCCAGGTGACGTAGCCGGTCGCCTCGACGAAGCGGCCGAAGTCCTCGACGGTCACCGGATGTCGGTCGATGGAGAAGGCGTCGACGCGCGTTTCGCGCACCGGCCGCTCCTCGGGATAGAAGCGGTCAGAGCCCATGCGGAACGTGCCGCCCGGCAGCTCGACCATGTTCGAGATTGGTCTCGAGGCGGGAGTGCTTCGGCCTCACCCCTTCAGGACGATGCGAAACGGTCCCCGGCTCGCCGATCCTCTCCCCGAGTGGGCGTCATGTCGCGACGAGGGAGGGAGCAAGCATGAGGGAGCAGTTCAGAGGGACGATCAACGTCGACATCCGCGACTCTGAGCCGGACTGGGCTCCCTTCGAGCCGCCGAAGGCGCCGCCCGGCGCACCGAACGTGCTCTACATCGTGCTCGACGACGTCGGCTTTTCGGCGATGAGCTGCTACGGCGGGCCGATCGACACGCCCAACATCGACCGGATCGCCGCGCAGGGCGTGCGCTACACGCAGTTCCACACGACGGCGCTCTGCTCCCCGAGCCGCTCGTGCTTCCTCAACGGCCGCAACCACACGCGGAACAGCATGGCCTGCATCACCGAAGCGGCGATCGGCTTCCCGAACGCCAGCGGGACGATCCCGCCTGAGAACGGCATGCTCTCGGAGATCCTCGGCGAGCTCGGCTGGAACACCTACATGGTCGGCAAGTGGCACCTCTGCCCCACCGACGAGATGAATCTCGCGGCGACGCGCCGCAACTGGCCGACCGGCCGCGGGTTCGAGCGCTGGTACGGCTTCCTCGGCGCCGAGACGAACCAGTGGTATCCCGACTTGGTCTACGACAACCACCCGGTCTCCCAGCCGCGCACGCCGCAGGAGGGCTACCACCTGACCGAGGACCTCACCGACAAGGCGATCGAGTTCGTCCAGGACGCGAAGGCGATCGCCCCCGAGAAGCCGTTCTTCCTCTACTACGCCCCAGGCGCCTGTCATGCGCCGCATCACGCGCCGAAGGAGTGGATCGACAAGTTCAAGGGCCGCTTCGACATGGGATACGAGGCGATCCGCGGACAGACCCTCGCGCGTCAAAAGGAGCTTGGGCTCGTCCCCGACAACACGGAGCTCCCGCCGATCAATCCGATCGGCACGCCCGACACACGGACCGGGCCGGACGGACTGCCGTTCCCGGCGATGGACGCCACGCTGCCCTGGGACTCGCTCGGCGAGGACGAGCAGCGCCTCTTCTGCCGCTTCGCCGAGGTGTACGCGGGCTTCCTCGCGCACGCCGACGACCAGATCGGCCGCGTGCTCGACTACCTCGAGCGGACCGACCAGCTGGAGAACACGCTGATCGTCCTCGTGTCGGACAACGGCGCCAGCGGCGAGGGCGGCCCGACCGGGTCGGTCAACGAGATGAAGTTTGCGAACGGCGTAGCGGACGACCTCGAAGAGAACCTCGCGAAGATCGACGACCTCGGCAGCGAGAAGACCTACAACCACTATCCCAACGGCTGGGCGATGGCGTTCAACACGCCGTTCAAGATGTGGAAGCGCTACGAGTTCAACGGCGGCACGAGCGATCCGCTCATCGTCGCGTGGCCCGGCGGCAAGGGCGGCGGCGGCGAGCTCCGCGAGCAGTACTGCCACGCCATCGATGTCGTGCCGACGATCCTCGACCTGCTCGGGGTCGACGCACCCGAGACGATCAAGGGACACACGCAGACGACGTTCGACGGGCGCAGCCTGCGCGCAACGATCGACGACGGCTCCGCACCGTCGCCGAGAACCACGCAGTTCTACGCCATGCTCGGCTCAAGGTCGATCTGGCACGAGGGATGGAAGGCCGTCACGAACCATCCGGCGATCTCCGGCTGGGGGCACTACAACGACGACGAGTGGGAGCTCTACCACACCGACATCGACCGCTCCGAGCTGCACAACCTGGCGGAGGAGCATCCCGAGAAAGTCCGCGAGCTCGTCAACATCTGGTTCGCCGAGGCCGGCGCGAACGGAGCGTTCCCGCTCGACGACCGGTCCGCGCTCGAGATCCTGAACACCGAGCGACCGCAACTGTCGGCGCCGCGAACCCGCTACGTCTACTACCCGGACACCGCGCCGGTGCCAGAGTGGCAGGGTGCAGTGACGCGTGGGCGGTCGTTCGTGATCGGCGCGGTCGTCGACATCCTCGCAGCGGGAGCCGAAGGAGTCCTCTTCGCGCAGGGCACGCGCTTCGGCGGTCACACGCTCTACGTCAAAGACAACCGGTTGCACTACCTCAACAACTATCTCGGCACGACCGAGCAGAAGGTGGTCGCGACCGAGGATCTCCCGACAGGCGAGAAGCTCCTCCTCTCCGCGTCATTCGAGAAGACGGGTGCCGAGCCCGACGGGACGATGGGGACGTTGACGCTGTACCACGGGGATCACGCGGTCGGCGAAGGCGAGATCAAGACGCAGCTCGGAGCATTCGCAATCGCGGGCTCGGGCCTCTATGTCGGCCGGCATGAGGGCGAGCCCCTCACCCACGATTTTCCGGGCGACCCGCCGCACCGGTTCACCGGTGGCACGATCGACCGCGTTGGCATCGACGTCAGCGGTGAGCCCTTCCTCGACCTCGAGCGCGAGGCGGCCCTGATGCTCATGCGCGAATGACAAAGCGGACCGGTGGCGACGACGGGCCGGGCGGTGGACGTGGGTGTGCGACCAGCTGTGTTACCCATCGGCCACAATTTCGCCCAAGATTCGCCGCGTTTGATGCGCCGTGCC
>Ga0075435_100001567_pt1 | contig 14759 bp, 9 predicted proteins | sample RhiMethybrSRZTD4_FD_75302 | JGI IMG/M metagenome (GOLD analysis project Ga0075435, IMG submission 75302) | Populus rhizosphere microbial communities from Tennessee, USA - Rhizosphere MetaG P. TD hybrid SRZTD4 | ecosystem: Host-associated > Plants > Roots > Rhizosphere > Soil | place: USA...
GCTCTCGCGGGCGCGGACGCGGTGTTCCAGTACCAGTTCACACATCCCGACTTGCGTCAGTTCTCCCTCGTCGACGCGCGCGCCGGTGAGCCACTCCTGCCGTACTGGCGCGACTACTTCCTCGCGCGCTACTTCCCTCCCGGGACGATCTTGTTGCGTTCGAGCTCCACCGATCCCGGCCTCGAGGTGCTTGCTGGTCGACCTCCCGGCTCTCGCGCCATACATGTGCTCGTCGTGAATCGTCAGGTCGACGGCGAGACAACGGTCGACGGACCGGGTCGGGCAACGACCGTCCGGATCGAAATCAAGGGCGCGCGCGGACCGACGATGACCGCACGCGTCCTCGACGCCAGCACCTCCGTCGACGCGGCGCCTCCGGAGCTCACGCTCACCGGTGAGAGGCGGGAGACCGTCTCGCTCTCGGGCTACGGCGCCCTTCTCCTCGATCTCTCGGACCGGGCGTCCGCGGCACGGGACCGCGCGAGCCTCGTTCCACGATGAATCCGTTCGCGAGCATCCTCCGCAACTGGTCGATCCTCGGAGGGGCCCAGGTGCTCGCGAGCCTCGCCGCGATGGTCTTCATGGTGATCGTGTCGCGTGGGCTCGGCGACGTGGAATTCGGCCGGCTCTATCTCGCGTTCACGCTCGCGTCGATCGTCGCGGTCCTCGGCGATGCCGGCCTCAGCCAAGTGCTCACGAGGGCCGTCGCTCGCGACCACGCAAGCCTGGCGGCATATCTCGCGAGGTCCGCGCTGCTCATCGCCGCATTGGCCGCGGCGCTTTACGCGATTCTCGTCGGGGCAGCGCGCGCGCTGGGCTTCACGCCGGAAGTCAACGCGCTCGTCCTCGTCCTCGGGGTGCTCATCGTGACGGAGAGCCTCGGGCAGCTATTGGCCGGCGCATTCCAGGCACACGAGCGGATGATGGTGCCAGCCCTCGCTCGGGTCGGGTCGAACGTCGTGACGCTCGCCGTCGTCATTCCGCTGCTGCTCGTTTGGCCCAGCGCGCTTGCCGTCGCCGGAGTCCTCGTGCTGGGGTCGGCCTTGCGCGTCGCGATACAGGGGCTGAGCGTCGGTGGTCTCGAGGGGTTCCGTCTCGCACCGGCGCCCCCGCCTCCGTGGCGTGGCCTGCTGCGAGCTGGAGTTCCGTTCCTTGCCGTGCAAGGACTCGGCGTGTTCGTCGTACGCATCGACGTCGTCATGCTCGGGCGCCTTGCCAGCGAGGCCGCGGTGGGCTGGTACGGCGCAGCCTCCCGGGCGGTCGAGGCGCTCTACGTCGTCCCGATCATGCTCACGAGCGCAACGTTCCCGGTCCTGTCGCGGTTGTGGTCGGAGGGGCCAGGCATCTTCGCAACGACGCTGCGGAAGACCTTGAACGTCGTACTCGTCATCAGCGTTCCTGTCGCCGTCACCCTGTTTGTTTTGGCACAGGACATCGTCTCCTTCCTCTTCACCTTGGCGGCCTTCGCGCCTGCGGTGCCGATCCTTCGGATACAGGCGGTGACGGTGCCGCTCGTATTCGTCGACTACCTCCTCGTCTGTGCGCTCATGGCCATCGGGCGCGAGCGGACCTGGCTCGCGATCGTCGTCGGTGCGTGCTTCCTCGACCCTGCCCTCGACTGGGTCCTCATCGGCGCGGCCGATGCCGCGTACGGCAACGGTGGGATCGGCGCGGCGCTCGCGACAATGCTCACCGAAGTCTTCCTCTTCGCATGCGTCCTCCGCGCGCTGCCGTCCGGCGTGCTCGACGCCAGTTCGCTGCGGGTCGCGGCACGGGTCGCGGTCGTCGGTAGCCTGCAGGGCGCGGCGCTCGTCACCGCCCGGGTCGCGGGCGTCCCCTGGCTCGCGGCGGCAGTGCTCGCCGGCTGCGTGTACGTGCTCGCGGTCATCCGGCTCCGCCTGCTCCCTTCCGATCTGGTGAGCTGGCTGGGCGAGCTCATCGAGCGCCGCGCGCCGCGCCTCGTGCCCGGCCGGATGCCTACCGGCGCCGACGTGGCCGCGACGCCTGCGAAACCGCCCAGCGCGGACGCCGCGTAAGGCGGTCGCCCGGCCGAGCCTGCCCGCGGGATTGAGGCGCTATGCGGAACCACATTGAATGGCGCTGCGCCGCCCGCGCTCGACTGCGGCCGATTCTCCCGCGCACCGGCTAGCGTCGGCGTCCGGTTCAATGCCGGGACCACAAGGGGCTCAACGAATCCCCCCTACGGTCAGGTCGATGCAGCGGTACCTCCACGCGGCACGCGCCTATCGCTGGCTGCTCGTCGCGGTTCTGGCGCTTGTCTGGGTACCAGGGCTCTTCGCCGCGCACGGCGAGTACGCGAACACCTTCGAGTCCATCGCGACGATCTGGGTGACGAGCGCGCCGCAGGAGCTGACCCAGGCGAATCTCGACGAGCTCGGCAACGCCTTGCCGCGGACGATGGCAACGCAACAGGCGGATCTCCTCAATCAGCTCCTGCAGACGAGAAGCTTCGTGCGGGACGTCGTGAACCGGACATCGCTCGCCCCCGCGCTCGCGGCCGCTCCCGACGAGGCGCCGTATCTCGACGACGTCCGCAAGCGTTTCCGCGTACAGGCACCAGGGAACAACGTCCTCACGGTGTCCTTCGCCGGCAGAGATCCCCGCGTCAGCGCGGAGATGGTGGCGGCCGCGCTGGAGGTGCGCGTCGAGCGCGTGGCGCGGGCGAGACTCGACGCGACGGCCGCCCTCAACACTCTCTACCAGAAGGACTACGAGGCCGCGCAGGCGGACGCGATGAGTGCCAATCAGCAACTCGATCAGTTCGACGCGAGCCATCCGTCCACGCTGAGCGATGTCGACCAGCACTCCCGCGCGCAGCTCAGGCTCGTCTTGGACATGTCACTGGCGCGCCTCGCCGACATCCGTGCGCGGATGGACCGGGCGGCGCTCGCGCCCGCGATCCGCGACATCAGCGGCATCGAGTTCCAGGTCGTCGACCCGCCAAGTCAACCACGGTCGCCGAGCGGCGGTATGCGATCCGCCCTGAACATCGCCATGGTCGCGCTCGTCGCCGGGATCGTTCTCGCTGTGATCGTCATCTTTGTGGGTGCGCTGCTATCGGGTCGCGCACCCGCCGTGGCCGTCGCGCGCAAGTCCGAGCGACCGAGCATCGAGAGCGCGCCGGCGACTGACTCAGCCGGAGGGTTGAGAGCGGCGCGCGAGCAGCGGGTGGGATGAGCGGGCGATCTCGTGCGCACGACCTGATCCGGGCGTGACCAACACCGCGCTCGCCATCGTCTTCATCCTTGCCTGTTCGGTCTTGGGCGTGCGCGGGGGCGCGCGAGTTGTCCGGCCTCGGACCGCCGCGGTACTCGCGGCGGTGATGGTCGCGGCCCAGCTCGTCCTCTTGACGCGATGAGCGCGATCGTCGACTCACGCGCGGCCCGCGCACCAAGCTCGGCGTGGCTCGTAGCCGTCGCCCTCTGCGTGGCCATCGCGTACTCGCTCGCGATCATTCAGACCGGAGGGGACCAGATCCTCCTTGTCCCTCTCGTCACCGCCGCGGTGATCGTCGCCGTCGGCGTGCACCCGATCCTCGGCCTTTATCTGGTCTTCAGCCTGGGCATCCTCTTCGAGCAGTTCATCGTCGTCGGTCTCGCGCCGATCACCGTGGGCACGCACCTTTACCAGAACATCTCGGCGTTCACACCGGTCCCACTGCGGCTGAGCCCCATCGATCTCCTCATGGCCCTCACGCTCGTCAGCTGGCTGGCACGTGTCGCCACAGCACGTGCGGAGAAACCCCGGATGGGCCCCTTCGGTTGGGGCGTCCTCGGCTACGGAGCCATCTTCATCGTCGGCACGGCGATCGGCGTCGCGCGCGGCGGCGCGTGGGACCTTGATGCGGCGCTGGCCGAGATCCGCGAGCCGATCCGGATGTGTGTGCTCTACTTCCTCGCCGCGAATCTCGTTCGCGACCGCCGGCACATCACCGTCCTAGTCGCTGCGCTGGTGCTCCTCGTCGGCGTGAAGGCGCTCGAGGGCATCCTCAACTACGCCGAGGCTGCGGAGCTTCCGTACACGCTCGACTCGTTCACCGCGCACGAAGACGTCATCTTCTTCGACGCGGTCATCGCGCTCGGCCTGACCATGGCGATGCTCGGGGTTCGCTCCGCGCTCAGCTACGTCGTGTTCGCGCTCCAGCCGCTGATCCTGCTCGCGGACTTGATCGCGCAGCGAAGGGTCGGATTCATCGCGCTCGGTGTCCTTCTCGTCCTGGTCACGATCCTGACGGTGGCGACGCGACCTCGTCGAGGACTCGCGCTCGCGGCGGTCGGCGTGCTGGTCACGACCGTATACATCGCGGTCTTCTGGGATTCGAGCGGGCCGATCGCCCAGCCGATCCGGTCTGTGCGGAGCGTCCTCGACACGTCGTACGTGAGCGCGCGTGACGATCAGTCGGACGCGTGGCGTGTCATCGAGGACGCCAACATCGCGTACACCATTCGCCAGCTGCCGCTTACCGGAGTGGGCGTCGGGCACGAGTATCTCCTGAAGCGGAGACCACCTCCGCTGCCGGAGGGATTCACCTACTGGCGGTACACCACCCACAACGCGCTGCTCTGGCTCTGGCTGAAGGCCGGCCCGCTCGGCGGCTTCTTTCTGTGGTTCCTCGTCGCGCGCGTACTCCTCGTCGGCTCCTCGCTGTTCGTGCGGGCCCGCGACGAAGAACTCCGCTGGATGGCGATGCTGCCGATCGCGTTCATCGCCGCGCAGGTCGTCTTCTCGGCGGTGGAGCTCGGGCTGACCTATGCGCGGACGATGATCGTCCTCGGCACGATGCTCGGCATCACCGCCGCGCTGGTCGATCCGCTCCGGTCGGCAAGGAACGTGTCGACGTCATGAAGACAGGCTGGCGCGAAACATTGAGGTGTCTACGAATGGCCGCGAGCGAACGCATACCGGCGCCCAAACGGTCAAGAAAGTGCCAGCACCGCCTCAACGCGGAGTACCTAGCCTCGCAGCCGTGGGTCTCCAGGTCCTCTTCGTCACGGCCGACTTCCCATGGCCGCCCTCGGCCGGAGGGCCCATCCGGACGCTCTCGCAGATCCGCGTGCTCGCATCGCTCCCTGAGGTCGAGCGCGTCCGCTACTTCGGTCTGCGCGAGCGAGAGGTCTCGGACGCCGACTGCGCAGCCCTCGCGCGCGAGATCCCGAAACTCGAGGTCCTTGCGCCCGTGTTTCACCCGATCCACCTCTTCGCGTATCCGCGCTACGTGCCGCGTGTCGCCTGGCTGCGCCTCTTCGGCGTCCCGTACCTCGCCGGCAAATGGGACTCGCCAGCTGTCCGCAGCGCGTTCGAGCGTGCGCTCGCGGACCCATGGGATGTGGTCTGGTTCAGCGGTCTCGGCATGTGCCGCTATCTGCCGCTGGTGCGGCGGCTTCAGCCCAACGCTCACATCGTGCTCGACCAGCACGATGTCGAAAACGACAAATTCGCGCAGCTCGTGCGACGTCACCATGGCATGAAGAAGCTCGCGGCCGAGATCGAGTGGCGAGCGGCACGACGCTATGAGCGCGACGTCCTCCGTGCGGTCGACGCCGTCGCCGCGATCTCCGACGACGATGCGCGCGTCTTCGCGGGCCTGGCGGCTGTGGACGCGGTGACGATCCCCCAGGTCGTTCCGTTCGCACGGCGTCCCCAGAGCACGACGACCGACGCGAGGTTCTGCTACGCCGGCAACCTCCGCTGGACACCGAACGTGCGCGGCCTCGATTGGTTCTGCCGGGAGGTCTGGCCGCAGATACGCTCGCGCATCCCAGAGGCGACGTTCGAGATCGCGGGTACACGCTTACCGCTGGACGCGAGCGGCCATCCGATCCCGCGACCGGCGTGGCGCGTGCCCGGAGTGATCACGCTCGGCTTCGTGCCCGACCTCGGCTCGCTCTACGAGCGGTCGGTGGCGATCACGGCGCCTAGCTTTGGTGGCACCGGCGTCAGAGTCAAACTGCTCGAAGCGTTCCGTCACGGCCTGCCGGTCGTGACGACCCCGGACGGAGCGGCAGGGCTCGCCATCGAGGGTGGTCGCGAGGCGTTCATCGAGTCCGACCCGCGGGAGTTCGCGGCACGGGCGGTCGAGCTCGCGACGTCGCCCGAGACGCGCGAGCGGCTGCGCGAGGCGGCCTACGCGTACCTCGCGCGCCGGCACGCGATCGGTGTGGCCCAGGCCGCCGTGCGCCGGGTCCTCGCGCGCACGACGAGCATGGGCGAGCGCGCGCGCCGAGGTGCCGCCGCATGATCCGCTGCGCGATCGTCGGCGCCGGCGCGGTCGTGGAGGAGCTGCACCTCCCGGCGCTGCGGGCTATGCGCGATGTCGAGATCGCCGCGGTCTGCGAGCTCGACCCTGAGCGTGGCAAGCGATTCCAGCGAATCTCCGGGGCACGCCGGCTCTATCGCACCCTGGATGAACTGCTCGGCGCGGAGACCGACCTCGACTTCGTCGACATCGCGACGCCCGCGCACACGCACTACACCCTCGCGAAGCAAGCCCTCAGCGCCGGGATGCACGTCCTCGTAGAGAAGCCGCTGGCCCTCTCGGCGCAGGACGCCGTCGACCTCGACGAGCTCGCGCGTTCGCGCCACCTGAAGCTGTGCGTGCTGCAGAACTACCGGTTCCGGACTCCGGTCCGGCGGGCGCAGCGATACGTGGCCGACGGACTGCTCGGCAAACTCGAACGGGTCGGCATGACCTGCCACTGGAATCACGACATCTTCGCCGAGCGGCGCGCCTGGGATTGGGCGGACAAGGGAACGAGGCTGCTGCTCTACGAGATCGCCGTTCACTATGTGGACCTGGCCGTGCTCTTTGCCGGGCCGCTTACGAACATCGTGGGGATACAGAGCGCGCGCGAACCGGAGTCGGGGGCGATCACCGCGATCTCGGCCCTCCTCGAGCACGAGTCCGGCGCGCAGACCCTGCTCGACCTCGCGTTCCTGGCGTCGTCGCGCTTTGCCCGCATCGACCTGTTCGGCTCGCGCAGCGACGTGTGCATCAAGCTCTTCCCCGAGGCATTTGCTCCGCGGCTCGGGACGATCCACCCGCTCAAGGAGATAAAGGCTGAGCTTCGGCGGACGGCCGATTTCGTGATCGACTCAGCGTTGGATCGGTTCAAGCTGTCGAGGGTGCGACGGCGCGCGCTGTCGCACTTCCTGGTCATTGACGGATTCGCGAGATCGCTCCGTGAGCCTGAGCTCGAGCCGCCGGTCGCGGCGGCGAGTGCGATACAGACGCTCCGCGCCCTCGATTCGCTCCACGCCGCCCTTGCGTCACATGCAGCGCGAGCCGCCGAGCCGCGACTGTCGTTTTTGGAGGCCAGCTGAGATGACCATCCTCGTGACCGGCGCGACCGGTTTCATTGGGTCCCATGTGATGCGGCGGCTCGTGGCGGAACGCCGTCCGGCACGCGTTCTCTGCCGTCAGATCGAACGGCTCGATGCCGACCTTCGCGGGAATGGATCCGTGGAGGTCGTGGTCGGCGACGTCAGTGATCCCGAGGTCATGCGCCGGGCGTGTTCCGGTGTCTCCGCGCTGCTGCACCTCGCGGCCGGGATGCGCGGGTCGTCTGAGGACTTCGAGCGATCGACCGTCACCGGGACGAAGGTCATGCTGAACGCCACGATGGCTGAGGGCGTCGGTCACGTCCTATACGTGAGCTCGATGAGCGTGTACGACTACGCAGGTCTGCCGCCGGGTACGCTCATCGATGAAGGCGCTCCACTCGAGCGGCATCCCGAAGCGCGAGAGGACTACGCGCGGACCAAACGTCTTGCCGAGGCCCTCGTGCTCCCGCACCTCGGCAGCGCGGCTCCCACGTTCTGCATCGTTCGCCCGGGCATCGTGTACGGGCCGCGATACAAGAACGGGCTCGAGCATGTGACGTCATTGCGTCGTGCAGGCGGGCTCTTCCTCCTGGTCGGTGGTGGACGACGCGAGATCCCGCTCGTCTATGTCGAGAATCTCGTCGACGCGCTCTTGCTCTTACTGGACGACCGCTCGTGCGCCGGACGCATCTACAACGTGATCGATAGCGATCCACCGACCGAGCGCGATTTTCTCGAGACGCTGCAACGCGTGACCGCGAGACGAGTGCCGATCGTGCCGGTCCCGTCCTCCCTGGTGCGCCCGCTCGTGCAGGCCGCCGAGTGGCGGCGGCGGTTTTCCCGCCGCGGCGGCATGGACCTCGTCCACGGCTTCCAGCGTGTCACCGGCAACATCCGTTTCGACGCCGGGCGATTGCAGCGCGAGCTGGGATGGAAAGGGCAGCACGCGTTCGTGGATGCGATGCGCGCGTCCTTCGGAAGCGAACCGGCGCCTGCCCTGGCACTCGGCGCCACGCGTGAAAGCCAGGCAGCGGTCAAGGCTTGACCAGGACGCGGGTTCAGGGACGGGGCGCCGGCATCGCGGCAAGGTGCCTCTGGTAGATCAGACCATATTGCGTCGGGGTGCCGGCGTAGTCGCTGATGAGCGAGATCGTTTCGCAGCCCTGGCCCCAGATGTTCCATGTCCATGCGAGATAGCTGACGTCTCTGGCGTCGAGCCACGAGAGCAGCGTCTCGAACCAGGTCGCGTCGCAGTTGTTCTCCCCCAGCTCTGCCGCGATGACCGGGACCTGCGCTGCGAGAGCGCCCACGTTGCTCTCGTAACAGGCGACGGTGACGCACCACGCCCACTGGTAGGCGTGCCAGGAAGCGACGAGGTTGTTCAGGGGATCGGTCGGCCGATACTGCGACCACCCCGTCAGCGTGTTGCCGTACTGCACGCCGGCGAGCGCGATGACATTCTTGGCACCGGTGCCGCGGATCGCATCGACGAGGACCTGCATGCCGGCGGCGACGAAGGGCACGCCCGGGCACGTGCCGCCGTCGCGCCAGCAGGTCCAGGCCGCGACGGTGTCCCGGTTCGAGTCGGGATAGGGCTCGTTGAACAGGTCGAAGATGACGCCCGGGTTGTTCTTGAACGCTCTCGCCACCTGTGTCCAGAAATCGACGGCGTGATCGAGGTCGGGCATCGGCTGCTGGCTGCGGGCGAGGTCGGCGCCGGGTGCGTTCCAGTGCAGGTCGAGGATCGCGTAGAGGCCGTTCTGATTGAGCAGGCTGACGTAGTCGGCGACGGCCTGCCGGTAGATAGGCCCGGAGTAGAGCGTGGCCGCGCCGTTGATCCCAAGCCAGCAGTCTTCGTTGAGGGGCAGCCGCACCGCATTCGTCTGCCAGCCCTTGATCGCCAGCACCGACTGGACGTCCGTCGGTCCCTGGAAGATGCCGGCACCCTGCACGCACATGAACTCGCCACCGGAACGGTTGACACCGTGGAGGACCACGACGCGTCCAGACGGGTCGACGAGCTGATTGCCCGCGACGCGCAGCCGCGGGAGCGACAGTGGGACCGGCGGCAGAGTGGCGGACGGCGGCGGGGTCAGAGATGGTGCGACGGTCGGCGTGGGCGTTGGCGTGACCGCAGGCGTCTCGGTCACGCTGAGGTCGTCGAACCAGAACGTACCGGTCGTGGAGCTCTGCGCGCCGAAGAGCATCGAGACCGCGCCAGGCGAGGTGACAAGTGTCCCCGAGACGTATGTCCAGCTCCCGGCCCCTGGATATTCGAGATGCGAGCCCTCGAGTGGAACGCCGTTCGCGTCGTAGCTCGCGACGGAGACCCATGCGCCGCCGGTGGTCGAGCGTGCCCATCCCGAGAATGCGTAGGTCTTTCCACCGGTGATGGGGATGCTCTGCCACGTGCCCTGCCACGGCGCGGTGGCATCCAGCTGGAGGGACCTCGTTCCCGAATGCGCATCCGCCGCGGAGCCGTCGATACTCGCGGTCGCGGCGACGACCCAGCTCACGGGTCCGCTCTCGAAGCCGGGGTTCGCGACGAGATTGAGCGGCTCCGCAAGCGCTCGCGTCGCGAACGCGAGGACCCCGCTAAAGCCGAGAACGAAGGCGAGCGCGATCGCACACGCCCTCCGACACGAGCGCATCGGCCACTACGCTGGCGTGGAGCCGTTGAGAGCGCCATGACGAGATGTGAAGGAAAGCGCGAACCGTGCTCCCTGCCGCCGTTACCAGGATCTGTGAGACGATCGGCCATCGACCGGGAAGCAGGATCGGCGCTCGGTTTGCGGCTTGCCGCGGCGGCCGCGAGCGTGGCTATGCTGTGTGACCGCCCAACGAGATGAAAGTCTTTCTCGTCCAGCTTGTTCGGTACCTGACGAATCAAGTCATCGCGAACATCCCGATCGCGAGCCTCCGCCATCAGTGGTACCGGCACGTGAACGGTGTGGAGATCGGTGAAGGCTCAACGGTGCTCATGCAGGCGTACCTCTATGTGGGGATCGGCCGCCGCAAGAACAAGCCCGGCATCTCGATCGGGAAGCACACCGTCATCAGTCGCCAGTGCTGCCTCGATGGACGGGGCGGGCTGCGCATCGGGGACAACGTGAGCATCTCGCCTGGCGTCTGGCTGCTCACGGACGAGCACGACATGAACGATCCGACGTTCGGCGAGTCGTTTGCTCCGATCGAGATCGACGATTACGCATGGCTCGGGAGCCGGGCTCTCGTGCTACCTGGCGTGAAGATCGGCAGAGGCGCGGTCGTCGCTGCGGGCGCGGTCGTGACGAAGGACGTCGCGCCGCTCCAGATCGTGGGCGGAGTGCCGGCGAAGCCGCTCGGAACGCGCTCGAGCGATCTGAGCTACGTCCTCAACTTCCGGCCCGCCTTCGAATAGTCGCTCGGCGCGCGCGACCCTACGGCAGACCCGCGAGATGGTTCTTGTAGATGAGGCCGTACTGCGTCGGCGTGCCCGTGTAATCGCTGATGAGCGCGATCGCGTTGCAGCCGCCCCAGATGTTCCACGTCCACGCGAGGTACCCGATGCCCTTGGCGTCGAGCCAGTTCAGCAAGGTCGTGAACCAGGTGGCGTCGCAGTTGTCGACGCCGACCTCTTCCGCGACCAGGGGGAACGACGCCGCGAGAGTACCGACGTTGCTGTCGTAGCAGCTCACGGTCACGCACCAGGTGAACTCGTACACGTGCCACGAGGCAGCGAGGTTGTTCTGCGGATCGGTCGGCTTGTACTGGATCCACTGCGTGAACGTGTTGCTGTACTGCACGCCGCCGAGGAGGATGAGGTTCGTCGCGCCGGTGTTCCGGATCGCGTTCACGAGCGTCTGCATGCCCGCGGCCTGGAACGGAACGCCAGGACACGTCCCGCCATCGCGCCAGCACGTCCACGCCGCCGTTGTATCGCGGTTCGAGTCCGGATAGGGCTCGTTGTACGGATCGAAGATGACGCCCGGGTTGTTCTTGAACGTTGTCGCCACCTGCGTCCAGTACGTCGGCGAGTGATCCATGTCCGGCATCGGCTGTTGACCCGTGGCGAGCGTCGTTCCTGGCGCCGACCAGTGCAGGTCGACGATCGCGTACAGGCCGTTCTGGGTGAGCAGGTTCACCCAGTTCTTGACCGCGGTCTGGTAATTCGTTCCGGCAAAGGCCGCGGGAACACCGTTGATGCCCAGCCAGCAGTCTTCGTTCAACGTCACGCGCACGACATTGGATCGCCATGACTTGATCGCGTCGACGGCGGCCTGATCGAGCGGACCTTCGCCGAACATCGTGTTGTAGCTCGAGCACCCCTGCTCGAAGCCGGACCGGTTGACGCCGTGCAGGATGACGTTCTGGCCCTGCGCGTTCAGGATCTTGTTTCCTTGCACATGTAGCGCAGACACGGCGCTTCCGGGGACGGGCGTCGGAGCGGGCGTCGGCACCGGAGCGGGCGTCGGCACCGGAGCGGGCGTCGGCGTCGGACCGAGACCTCCGCCGACGACGTCAGCGCGATCCGCGTTGATGATCGCCTCGGTCGAGGCCGCGTTCTTGCGGCCGGTCACCGTGACGGTCAGCGAGTGCGTGCCGCTCGGGAGCACCGGCGACGTGTACATGAGCTTTTGATCGGTGCGGGTCGCGCTGTAGAAGTCGACGTCCCGCGACGCGCCGCCGTCGAGCGAGATCGAGCCGATGCCGTGGTAGGGAGCGACCGCGGCGTAGAGCAGGACCTGGGTGCCGATGAAGCTGACGGTGTAGCTCGACCCAGGGGTCGACGAGTAGTGATCGTCCCCGAGGTACTTCGGCGCGGCGTTCGAGATCGCCCAGGTGCCGTTGTAGATGAAGACGGTGTCGTTCAATGAGGTCGCGGGCACAGGCGCGGTCGTCGGTGTGGGCGCGACCGTAGGCGCGGGCGTGGGCGGCAGCGTCGGTGTGGGCGTCGGGGTCGGCGCGGTCACCGAGAAGGTCGTGGCGGGGTCGACCCACGTGTAGCGCACCGCCCAGGCCGGCCCGTAGACGCCGAGCTTCACGGTGTATGTCCCGAGAGCCGCGGTCGTCGGGACTTGCCACGTCGCGGTATAGGTCTGCTGCTGGCCGGCCGCGAACGTCTGGTTGTCGAACCAGACCTGATAGGCCGCCGTCGTCCCGCCGGCCGCCCAGATCTCGATGTCGACGAGCGCTGTCGAGGCGGTCACGCCGGTCACGGTATTCGTCGCGCTCAGCGTGCCCCCAAGCGTCACGCTCGACGGAGTGACCACGCTCGACGTGGTGAAGCTCGGCGTCGGCGCCGGAGCCTGCGTGGCCGTCGGCGTCGCGGTCGCCGTCGGGACGGGGACGACTGTCGGCGCGATCGTGGCGGTAGGAACGGCCGTGGCCATAGGCGTCGCGGTCGGCGTCGGGACGGGGGCGACCGTCGGCGCGGTCGTCGCGGTCGGTGCCACCGTCGGGGCCGGTGTCGCCGTCGCGGCCGGTGTCGCCGTCGGGGCCGGTGCCACGGTCGCGGTCGGTACCGGGATCGCGCTCGGGGACGCCGACGGAGACGCGCTCACGTCGAACGAGGTCGCCCTGACGTTGGCGCCGTAGAGGATCTTCCATCCGGGCGAGTAGGCGCTCAAGGTCACCGTGTACGTGCCGAGCGGGTCTCCGGCTGGGACGGTCCATGGCACCGACTGGAGGACCTCTTGGCCGGGCAGGAACGTCTCACTGCGCGACCACTTCTGGAACACGATGGCGTCACTCGGACCGTGAATCTCGAACCCGAGCACGATATTGGAGGTCGTGACCGTGCTCGTGATCACCGCGTCGATCTTGATCGACGCGCCCGGCATGACGGCCGTCGGATTCGTGGTCGCACGGAACGTGAACGACGGCAGAGACACCGTCGACCGCTGCGATTTCTCCTGTGCGGCGGGAGTCTGCGGCGCGCCCGGGGACACACCAACGGGAACGACGGTCAGGAGGCTCACGAGCTCATCGTCCTCGAGCCACATCAGACCATCGACCACCGGCCGCAAGCGAATCGGGTACGTGCCTGGGACGAGCGGCGCGCGGACACGGAACGTAAAGGTCGCCATGCCTCCCGGGATGACAGTCGGTTCCGCCTGGACCGCGACGCGATCTGCCGAGGGCCAAGCGACGCCGAGCGATCCGAGGGTCTTGTCGTCGCCCACGACACCGAGGTTGACTTGCTGCCCGACGACGCCCTTCGTCCAGGTGCGGGCGCCGGTGTTTCGGATGCGCACGAGAAGTGGTCCGCTCGTCTCGCCTGGGTGGAGCATCGGGTGATTGGTCTGATCGACGAGGGCGCTGTGGAAGCCGAGGTCGCTGGTGAGCATGAGCGTGGTCCCAGCGTCCTCGAGCCAGGTCGTGCCATCGGCGACGAGCCGCACCGGCACGCGATAGACCCCGATCTGGACGGGCGCGCGCAGCCTGACGGTGAAGGTCCCGACCATTCCCGGAAGGACGAGACTCTCGTTCGTCGTTGCAAGACGGTTCGCCGAGAGCCATCCGGCGTCCATCCCTTGGTCCGCGAAGCTCGTGAGATCGCCGCGCACGCCCAGGTTCACCTGCGTGCGGCCGCCGCGCTGCCAGGGCGTGACGCCGACGTTCCGGAAGCGAACGGTGTACGAGGCGGTCGTTCCGGGAAGGAGCGTCGCGGCAGGGCTTTGGTCGACGAGCATGGCGTGGAAGGCCAGAGCACCGAGCCCGGCCGGCACCGGCGTCGCCAGCACGAGGCCGCCGGAGCCGAAGATCGCGAGCGCCACGAGGGAGATGACCGCGGCGACGCGCTTCATTCGTCCTTCCCTCCCGTCACGCCTAGATAAGACGGCTTATAGGGGCTCGTCGAAACGGACTACGAGGGAGACGATGGGCTAATCACACGTACCGGCTGGCTACTCCGTCTGGGCCATGACCCTCGCGGCGGGCCCGGAAAATGGCCTTCTGCGCGCGTATCTGGTCGGCGCGAGGGCCAGGAAGAATTGGTCGAACGTGTGCTCCGCACAGACTGACGTCGCGTTTCGACCGAAGCGTCGCCTCAGCGACGCGGCCGCCTCGTCCCGGATCGCGCGCTCGCGATGGCCATCGATACGGCGCGCGCGAGGTCGCTACGGGCGGGTCAGGCTCAGGTCGTCGAAGTAGAAGGTCCCCGCGACCGAGCTCATCGCGGTGACGTAGGCGTTCACCGTCCCTGCCGGTGGAACGTAGGTCACGCTCACGAAGGTCCAGCTGCCGGTCGCCGGGAAGACGATGTCGGTGTGCGCGCCGACCACGTTCCAACTCGAGTCGTAGTTGACGATCGTGAGATACGCGTTGCTGGTCGTCGAGCGCGCCCAGCCGGAGAGCGTGTAGCTCTGCCCGGCGGTGACCGGGACGATCTGGCTGTTGTTCTGCCAGGGGCCGGTGGCCGCGAGCCTCAGCGAAGC
>Ga0075435_100001568_pt1 | contig 14757 bp, 8 predicted proteins | sample RhiMethybrSRZTD4_FD_75302 | JGI IMG/M metagenome (GOLD analysis project Ga0075435, IMG submission 75302) | Populus rhizosphere microbial communities from Tennessee, USA - Rhizosphere MetaG P. TD hybrid SRZTD4 | ecosystem: Host-associated > Plants > Roots > Rhizosphere > Soil | place: USA...
GAGATCTACAACCTCTTCAACAACACGAACTTCGGTTCGCCCGCGTCGAATATCTCGAACCCGAACGTGGGTATCATCACGACTGCGGACGAAGCAAGGTACGTGCAGCTCGTGATGAGGTTTGTCTGGTAGGTCGCGATTCTTCCATGAGGCTGTTCGTTGTTGCGATGGCTGCGTGTCTGTGGGTCGGTGCGCTCTGGGCCGTCACACAAGCGGCACCGCAGAACACAGCCCCGCCTGCGACAATCGACTATCAGCAACAGGTACACACGATTCTTGCGGCGAAGTGTCTGAGCTGTCACAGCGCCGAACGCCGTTCCGGCGGACTCTCGCTGGCGGCTTACGCCGACACGCTCGAAGGAGGCCGCAACGGCGCAGCCATTCGCCCCGGCGACTCTGCGGGAAGTCTCCTCGTGCAGCGCATCACGGGCGACGTGACGCCGTCGATGCCACTAGGCAGGCCGCCGCTCTCTGCCGGAGAGATCGAGACGATCCGCCGCTGGATCGACGAAGGCGCACGCGAAACGATCTTCTCGGCCGCGGCGAAGCCGAAGTGGGAAGCGCCGCTTGCGCTCGAGCGTCCCGCAGTACCTGATGTCGTCTGGCGAGACTGGACAACACCGGTCGATCGGTTCGTCGCTGCGTATCTCAGCGAGCACGTGAGTGCGCCGCCGGAGCTCGTCGGCGATGCGGCGTTCGCCAGGCGCGCGTACCTCGACATTTGGGGTCTGCTGCCGCCGCCGGAAGATCTTCACGCATTTCTCGCCGACCGAAACCCCACCAAGCGACCTGCGCTCGTCCAGCGGCTCCTTGCCGACAACGACAAGTACGCCGAACACTGGATCTCATTCTGGAACGACCTTCTGCGGAATGACGAGGGCGTCAACTACTACTCCGAAACGTCGTCCCGCAAGAGCATCAGCACGTGGCTGCTTTCGGCGTTGACCCGGAATACTCCGTACAACCGGTTCGTGGAGCAGCTCCTGAACCCGGCGGCGGCCGACGATCCGGATGGATTCCTCATTGGCGTCAACTGGCGCGGCGAAGTAAATGCCAGCCAGACGCCGGCGATGCAGGCGGCGCAGAACAGCGCGCAGATCTTCATCGGGATCAATCTCAAGTGCAATTCGTGTCACGACAGCTTCATCAGCAAATGGAAGTTGAAGGACGCGTATGGTCTCGCGAGCTTTTTCAGTCAAGACGTGCGCCTGCGTCTGTATCGCTGCGATGTGGCGCAGGACGCCTACGCCACGCCGGCGTTCCTGTTTCCGGAGCTGAACCGCGTGCCACCGTCAGGTTCGCTGCACGATCGGAGAAGTACGGCCGCCGCCATCTTCACCGATCCGCGCAACGGCCGCCTGCCCAGGACGATGGTCAATCGGATGTGGCAGCGCCTGTTGGGGCGTGGGATCGTCGAGAACCCCGACGAGATGGACGGCGTGCCGTGGAGTCCCGGGCTGCTCGATTGGCTCGCGAGCGACTTCGTGGATGGAGGTTACGACCTGAAGCGCCTGATGGCGACGATCGTCTCGTCGAAGGCGTATCAGCTGCGAGCGGTGCCGCGCGTTGGAGAGCAGCCGCGTGGTTACGTGTTCCGCGGTCCGGAAATCAGGCGCCTGACGGCGGAGCAGTTCGGCGACGCCATCGGCGCGATCACCGGCGACTGGAACGTGTATCAGCCTCCGGCTGCTTCCGGTTCTGCAGGGCCGCCGCCCGGACGCTCCACTCGTGAATGGCAGACCCCTGCCAGTTCACTCGCGCGCGCCCTTGGTCGACCGATTCGCGACCAGGTTTTCTCGACGCGCAACAACGCCGCGACGACGCTTCAAGCGCTCGAGCTGGTCAACGGCGAACGATTGACCAACTGGCTGCTTCGCGGCGCCAGAAACATGCTGAGCGAGTTGCCTCGGCCTCCGACTGCGTTGTTCGTCACGCCTATCAATTCGCGCGGGGCGCCAGCCGGACAACCGCCGGCATCGCGAATCGCCCGCGCGTCGTTCGATATCGACATCTCCGGCGCGATGCGCCTCTGGCTCATCGTACAGGATGCCAATTCGACGGCTGCGGACAAGTCGGAAGCGGTGTGGGCAGGCGCCGAACTCGTCGGAACAAACGGTGCGGTGACTCCACTGGAGGATCTCAAGGCGATCGATGAATCGGTCCTGCGTGTGGCGCGCGGTCCGGTGGTTCTCGATGACACGACATTCCCGTCAGGCGTGCGCGTCAAGACGCCTTCACGGCTCGTGTACGACATCTCCGGTCGTGGGTTCACGCGAATCCGTGGAGTTGTCGGACTCGAGAACGTAGCCAACCTCGCACAGGGCGAGACGATCCTCGGGCGGTTCCTGATTTTTGGCACGGAACCCGACATGGATCGTCTGGTTCCGCCGACGCCCGGAACGCCGCTGCCTCCCGGTCCACCGCTCAGCACGGCGACACAAGTCATCGATCGTATTTACTGGTACGCGCTCGGACGTGCACCATCGGCCGACGAACAGGTCATCGCACTGGACGCGCTGGCCGATTCGAATCGCCCTGGCCGTCTATCCGCAGAAGGACTCGCCGACTTGTTATGGGCTGTGATGATGAAACCCGAATTCCAGCTGATTTTCTGAGGGCGTCCGTCATGTCCAGTGAAGAGATGAACCTGACTGAAGAACAGATGATCTTCTTCCGACTGATCGGCCGACGGGCTTTCATGGGCGCGACTGCAGGCGCCACGCTCGCGGCGCTGGTCGGGCGCGAGTCGCGACTCGTGCAAGCGCAGGGAAGCCGTCCGAGCGCCACCGCAGATGCCGTCATCGTGCTGTGGATGGCAGGTGGCATGGCGCAGAGCGAGACCTGGGATCCGAAACGCTACACGCCGTTCGCACCCGGTGTTCGCACCGAGCAGGTGTTGAGCACATTCCCCAGCATCGACACCGCGGCGGACCCCATCAAGATTTCCCAGGGGCTCGAGCGCGTCGCACGCGTGATGGATCGGGGCGCCATCATCAGAAGCTTCCAGGCGCCGGATCTCGGATTCATCCTGCACTCGCGCCACCAGTATCACTGGCACACCGGCTACGTCCCGCCGCAGACCGTCGCCATGCCGCACATCGGATCGGTCGTGTCCAGAACGCTCGGGCCGAAGAACCCGACCGTGCCGGCGTTCATTTCCATCGGCCAGAACATGGAAATTGGCGCTGAGAGCGCCGCAGTGAAGGCGTTTCACACGGCCGGCTTCCTTGGTTCGGAACACGGACCGTTTCTCATCACGAACCCGCAGGACGCGGCCGCTGCAGTCCGTCCCCCCGCCGAACTTGGCGCGAAGCGTTTCCTGAGCCGTCGTCAGCTCTACGAGAAACTGTTGGCGAAGGAGCCCGTCTATCAGTATGCGGGCGACTTCCAGCGCGAATCCCTCATACGGTCGCTCGAATCCGCTGATCGCCTGCTGACGTCGCCGTCAGCGAAGGCGTTCGATCTGGCGCTCGAGCCGCGGCGGGTATACGACACGTACAACACCGGCCGATTCGGTCAAGGGTGTCTCCTGGCGCGTCGTCTGCTTGAAGCCGGTGCTCGCTTCGTGGAGGTGACGACCGAATACATCCCATTCCGTTACTGGGACACCCACGAGCGTGGTCACGAGCGGGCGAAGGGCATGAAAGAGCAGATCGATGCGCCCCTCGCGCAGCTGATTCTCGACCTCGAGGAGCGAGGGCTGCTCAATCGCACGCTCGTGGTCCTCGCGAGCGAATTCGGACGCGATGCGATCACCGAAGGGAAGGTGGGCAAAGAGGTTCGAGACCAGGCGAACACGCCGGACGTGATGCGGGCACCCGAGCATTACGGCATGCACCGCCACTTCACGGGCGCCGGATCGGTCGTCGTGTTCGGCGGAGGCATCAAGAAAGGCACCGTCTACGGAAAGACGGCAGACGAGCGCCCGTGCACGACGATCGAAAATCCGGTGCCCGTAGAAGATCTCCACGCGACGATTTACCACGCGCTCGGAATTCCGCCGAACACGTCGTATGTCGTCGAAAAGCGGCCGGTGTATGTAACACACGATGGCAAGGGAAAGCCGATCCGCGAGTTGTTCGAGCGGAGTTGATCGTTGAGTCACAGCGTCTCGCGCGCGGCTGGCTGCCTTCCGGCGATGACCATCGCCGTCGTGATGACGGCACCCTCCACGCCGCCTCAGTCACAGTCCCGGCTGGAACCCATTCCCGACAAGCTCGTGGTCCTGACCTTTGACGACTCGAAGGCGAGTCATTACACGCTGGTCCGGCCGCTCCTGAAGAAGTACGCGTTCGGCGCGACGTTCTTCATCACGGAAGGGTTTACGTTCCGCACGAACAAGGCGGACTACCTGACCTGGGATCAGATCAGCGAGTTGCACCGGGATGGTTTCGAGATCGGCAATCACACGCGGGACCACATGGGCGCATCAAAGGCGAATCTCCGGAAGCTCAGGGAGCAAGTCGAAGCGATCAACGCGCAGTGTGCGGCCCACCGCGTTCCTAAGCCGACATCTTTTGCGTACCCGGGCAACGCCATCGATCCGGACGGTCTCCCGATATTGGAAGAACTGGGATTTCGATTTGCTCGTCGCGGCGGAGCCCCGGAATATCCGTACGAAGAAGGCAACGGAGTGGCATATGAACCGGGCCGCGACCATCCGCTTCTGCTTCCCTCGGCCGGCGATGCGCGCCCGTTCTGGACTCTGGAGAACCTGAAGCGCGCCGTGTCGCAGGCGAAGAACGGAAAGATCGCGATCCTCCAGTTTCATGGAGAGCCAGATCTCGAGCATCCGTGGGTGCATACACCCCCAGAGCGATTCGAGGAGTACATGAAGTACCTCCACGATGAGGGGTTCAAAGCCATCGCGGTGAGAGACCTTGCGAAGTACGTGGACTGGAGACAGAAGCCTGCTGATCCGTGGCAGATCATCGAGCAACGAAAAAGCGTCTTGCCACGCCCGCCCGGACGCTGAATGTACTCGTTCTCGAGCTTCGCGAGTGCGGGCTGGGCGAGCCACTCTTCGAAGCGCGTCTCGCGAGCACCGGGGCCAGGCGTACGGTATTGCCCTCCGTCCGTCATGAGAGCAGCCGCGCGGCTGCGGCGTCTGCGAAAGGTGGCCGCATGCTTCAGAACGTCACGCCAACCTGAAGTTGGTAGGCGCGCGGCGTGACGAAATGCGTCCCGCTGAACGTCGACAGGAAGTTGTAGAGCGCCTCCTTGTTCGTCAGATTGATGACGCTGAAGCGAACGCGGAGTTTCGTTCTGTCTGTGTGAAGAAGGTTGTCCGCGCCGATGCCGAGGTCGAGAAGATGCCGAGGCGCCACCCGCGGCGGATTTGCCACATCGTCGGCCGTCCCTTCAGCGGGAATCCGCAGCCGCGTCGAACCGTAGTTTGACGTTGTGCAGGTCGCGCTTGTGAGTGGGACATCGCGCGTGGCGAATTGACTGCCGCAAAAGAAGCCGATCGCAGCCTGCTGGTCGGCAGTCAGCGCGAGCGCGTCCTCGAGACTCGCGACGGCGCCGGCGACGAGGCCGGAGTCGTACCGCCACGACAGCGCTGCCCATGCGCCGGTCCGCTTCTCGAAGACATATTGAACGTTAGTCGTCGCGTTGAACTTCTGATCGTGGTCGATCCGGAAGTCGCCTTCGGGCTGCGCCAGCAAGATGCCGCCGACGCCGGGGGGCGAATAAATCGCATTCGTATGCGCCATGACCACGAACGCGCTGAAGCCGCGGTGTTCGACGAGGTTCAGACGACCCGTGAACCCATCGATGCGGGAGTGATCCCATGCGACCGGAAACGCTATCGGCGTGTTGAACAGCACGCCGAAGTCGTAGCCGTTGTCCGTCCGCTTGTTGAAGTACCCGAAGTCCGCGACAAGCCATCGGCCGAATCCCTGTTGGATCCCGAGTTCCACTTGGTTGCGGCGGCCAGGCGGAACGGGCTGGCCCTCGCCAAAGAGGCCGTTCAAGCCGTAGCCGGCCGAGAGCAGCAGGTTCTCGTTGTAAGGCGTTTCCATCGTCCGCCCGTAGGAGGCACGCAGCACCGTGTTTGTCGTCACAGCATACGAGACCCCGACGCGTGGCTGAACGAGGGTTGCGGTGGTCAAGCCATCGTAGTGATCGAGTCTGACGCCGAGGTTCAGCGTCGCGTTGCCCGCCTTGATATCGTCCTGGACGTACGCCGCCTGCTGCTTGATGGTGAACGACTGGTCGTACGCGAGTGGCGATCCGCCATTCGTCAGATCGAACGGTGCCAGCGCTGGATCGAAGTTGCCGTCCTCTCCCGCAAAGGCGCTGTCGGTCGGATCGGTGATCCCGAACGTGAATTGCTCATGAAGGCGGGTAGCGCCGATCGTGCCGCCAAATTTCAGACTGTGCGCACCCAGCGTCATCGTGAGATCGGCCTTCGCGCCCATGTTCGTGAGCATTCGATCCTGACTGACCGTGGCCGGCGTGTCGTCCAGCGGATTGGGGCTCGGCAGATAGGTCAGGTGGTCCCGACGCACGAAACCGTTCGCGGTAAATAGAGTGTTCGCGCCGATGACGCGCGAGTATCCCGGTGCCACGTTGAACGTCGCGATGCTCTGGTGTTGCGTCTGAGTAGTCTGGTCATACGTGTTCGGCACGTCGAATCCGGAATGCGCCGCCTGGACATTCAGATGAATCGTGTCGGTGGTGCCGGGACGGAAATCAAACCGGTCGAAGAACGACACTTGGTTGCCGGTATCGTGGAGCGCTTCGAACTCCGGTGGATCCAGGAATCGGTCCGTTCGAAGGCCGGACAACGACAGGAAGTTGCCCACCTTGTGCGAACCAGCCCCGATGTTCACGTCACCGGTTGGACTCTTGAAGGAGCCAAACCCGAACGATGCACTGCCCGTGGGCTTCGCCTGATCGAGGCCGGACTTGGTGACGATGTGGACCACCAGGCTGCTCTTGTCGCCGTACTCCGCCGGCGCTACGCCCGTGATCACTTCCATCGACTGCACGGCGTCCTGTGAAATCTGATTGGAATACAGCCGGCTTTGCTGGTCGGTGATGGGTTGGTTGTCGATCGAGAACTGGGTCTGGGCGTGGTCGCCCACGGGGTGAAAGAACCCGTTCGAATCGGAGACGACTCCTGGCGACGCGAGGGTGATCACTTGGTTGAGCCCGGACGACGACGTCTCGAGCGGCAGCTTGGCGATCAGGGTTTGATCGATGTCGGTGTGCGCGCTTGGATCACGCTCGAGCAGATCGCCCGCGTGACCGATCACTTCCACCGCGGTCGAAGCGCCAGCCAAGGCAAGCGTCAAGTCCATCGTGATCGGAACGCCGCTCCGCACGTCGACGTCCCGTTCGAGCGTCTGAAATCCTTGCGCCTCGACCGTGATGTGATACGGGTTTGGCGGCATATTGTTGAACACGTACTTGCCTGCCGCGTCGGTCGTGGCGGTTCGAGAGAATCCGGTCACCGGATTGCTGATCCTGACCTGCACGGCCTGCATCACGCCGCCGGTGGGATCCTTGACGGTGCCTTGAACCGTGCCAGCGCCACCCAGTCCCTGGGATTGCGCCGAAGAAGCCAACAGGCCAAGGCACAGCATTGCAATGGCAGTCCGCAACGTCGTGCGAGTGTTCAACATGCTCATAGGACCTCGTTCGAAGACAGCCGTCCGAAGAGGTCACGCTAGCAACGTCCCTTGGAAGCGGGCCAGCGCAAGCCAACGAACGGTCGGTTTGAACCGGCGGATGTCGTCATTCACGGCACAAACGGAATGGCCGTCCCCCAGCGACGAAGGCCGAGAACCCGTTCTGCCTACACGAATTCACTGATAATGAAGCGGTAGCCAAGCTGCGCGGGCGTGCTGCCGCTCGTTGGTCTGGCGCAACTGTTCGTAGGGCGAAACGAACCAGTCGTTGCCTTCCTGTTACTCGTTGCCCAGCACAGGCGTACCGTGTCGACCACATTGAACGTCGGCGAGTTGCTAAACCTGGTCGGACTGAGCACGGGCGTCGTGCTGTACGCCATGCTCCTCGCGATGGTCGTGCGCGCAGGACGGACTCCGGGCTTGCGCTTCGGTTTTGACCCGCTGCTCCTGCTCACATCCCTGCTTGGGCTCGCCTGGAACCTGTGCGCCCTGCCAGCCTACGAACTCCAGAAGCGGGGGATCGAAGGACCGTTCCCCTCTCTGGCGGCCGTCGGATTCGGCGCGCTTGGCTTCCTGCCCGCTGTGGTCGTGCATTCCGTATTGCGCGATGAACGCCACGCAGTGCAGGGCGCCGCGAAGCGAACGCTCGTTGCCGCCGCGTATGGAGTGAGCGCGATCGCCGCTGTTCTGCATCTCCACGCCGCGGCCAATGACTGGCCGGTGCCCGCGCCATTCGGCATGCGGCTCCTCACGTACTCGTTCGTCGTGCTGGTCGTTCCGCTCGTCGCGGTCACGCGTGGTCGGCCGGGCGCGGCTCGCGCGCTCTGGGCCGCTGCGCTCGCGACCTTCGCTGTCTCTGCCTTGCATCTCAGCCAGCTCCATCGCGGCGACGCGTCCTGGCCGGTCGAACTCGTCGGCCACCACGCGTCGCTGCCACTCGCGTTTGCGATCCTGTATCAGGACTATCGGTTCGCGCTCGCAGACTTGTTCTTGAAGCGAGCCTTGTCTCTGGTCGCGCTGGTCGCGGTCGCCTTTGCGGTCATTGCGACATTTGGCACGCGCTCCCCGGCGTTCGCACGTTTCGTGCAAACGGATCCGCGACAGCTGACTGTTCTGGTGACGCTGTGGGTAACAACAGCGCTGACTTACCCGCTCCTCCGCCGAGGTGTGACCTGGTTCGTCGATGCCGTCGTCCTGCATCGGCCGGATTACCGATCGCTTCGCGGCACCGTCAGCCGGCTCGCGCAGGACGCGGACGATGCGGGTGATCTTCTGACGTCCGTCTGCGAGTTACTGACGCCAGCGCTCAACGCCGGATTCGTCCAGTGGCGCGAATGGACGTCGGGCGACCCAGGCGGGAGCCTCGGCGTCGCGGTCGCTGGCGGGCCAGATGCCGCCGCAATGGCGGCGACGGCATCGGGTGAGGCACTGCCTGGCCCGGTGACCACCTGTGTCACCGTGCCGACCACCGATCAGCCGCAATTCGTGCTCACCGTTGGCCAACTGAGCGCGGGGCGGCGCCTCTTGTCCGACGATGTGGCGACACTCGACGCGATTGCCGTGATGGTCGCACGTCGAATCGATGCGATCCGCATCACAAACGAGCGATATACGCGAGAGATTCGAGAGCAGGAGATTGGCAAGCTGGCGAGCGAGGCGGAGCTCCGCGCGCTGCGCGCGCAGATCAATCCGCACTTCCTTTTCAACGCACTAACGACCATCGGCTACTTGATCCAGACGGCGCCGCCACGGGCGCTGGAAACACTGTTACGCCTGACGTCGCTCCTCCGCGGCGTACTGAGGTCCGAAGGTGAGTTCACGACACTCGGACGCGAGCTCGAGCTCGTCGAGTCCTATCTAGACATCGAGCGCGCTCGCTTTGAACACCGACTTCGGGTCACCGTGGACGTCCCCGCGCGGCTACGCCACATTCGCCTACCGCCGCTGCTGCTTCAGCCGCTCGTCGAGAACGCGGTGAAGCACGGGATCGGCCATAAGCAGAGTGGCGGCGAGGTGGAGATACGCGCGAGGATCGACCGAACGGGTGACGCTCAACGACATCTGGCCCTCAGCGTTAAGGACACCGGTGCGGGGACGACGTACCAGGCGCTCGAACGAGGTCGTGCGGCAGGGGTCGGTCTTCGCAACGTGGAGAGGCGCCTCGAATGTCAGTACGGCACTGAAGGGTCGCTGACAATTCAGACGGCGCCCGACGAGGGAACCATCGTCGAGATCAAACTGCCGCTGGCGATCAAGGTCGCAGATGCCGATGTTCGCCAGGTGGCATCGTGAGCGCACGGCTCAGAGTTGTCGTGGCCGACGATGAGCGGCCGGCTCGATCGTTCCTGGTAACACTTCTCCGGTCGTTTGAAGACGTCGCGGTTGTCGGCGAGGCCGCCTCGGGCAAGGACGCAGTCGCGATCATCGAACGAGAGCGACCAGATCTCGCCCTGCTCGATTGGCAAATGCCGGAACTGGATGGCATCGGGATCGTTCGAATGCTGAAGAAAGACGCGATGCCGCTAGTGGCATTCGTTACGGCCTACGACGAGTACGCCGTCCGGGCTTTCGAGGTCAATGCCGTCGACTATCTGCTCAAGCCAGTGGACAAGGCGCGCCTTCGTCAAACGCTGAATCGAGCGCAAGAGCGGATCGAGCATGCCGAGATCGTTGCAGAACAGGCTTCCCATCTCGGTGCCGCAATTGATACCTACGAGACGCTGGCCAAGCCGCCATTTCTCGAGCGGATTCCGGTGCGCCGGCGGGAAGATGTCGTGATCGTTCCGGTGCAACAGATCGCATCAATCGTCGCGGATGGAGAGCTCCTGCAGATCACGACGATCCAAAAGGAGCGGCACACGATCACGTATCGACTCAAGGATCTCGAAAAACGACTTGATCCGGCGCGCTTCATCAGATTGGGCCGAGGCACTCTGGCGAATGTGGACCTGATCACGAAGGTCAACGCGATGCCCGGAGGTACTCATGTCGCCGTACTGAGCACCGGTCAGAAGCTGCCGGTCAGCCGCCTGCAGTCGCGGGTCTTGCGCGAGCGACTTCTGAAGCTCTAAGCGCATCGCCGCTCGCTCCCACTCGCCGCCCAGCCAACTCTGCGTGAGGACCGTTCATTGAAAACCTAGGGAGCAGGGCCGTCCGACCCGCGTACGTTGGCGCTCGTCATGCGCGGCTCGCAACCTCGTGTCTCAGGTGCCGGCCCTCATTTCGCGAGAGCTGGTGCCGGTCGTGTCTATCGCGGATCAGCGAAACGCATTCGGCGCATCAAATGGCGCGACCACACACCGCGCGAGTTCGTCGTGTTGGTGATTCTGGGAGTCGCGATGGTTCTCGTCCTGATATCGTGGTTGATCATGCATCCGGACACGGGTCACCATCACCCTGTGCCTGTCAACCGCGACTCACGCTAGGCCGGCCACCACGATACTTGCGGCTCGCAATGTCGAGCTCAAGATCCAGGCGTTTGAATCAGTCCGCGGGTAGTGGAGTCGCGACGTGGCACGTTGACCCCGGCGCACCACTCGACCCCGGCATGGTAGTCTACGGTCTCATGTTCTGGATCCGACCTCGGCTCGCGCGTGTCGCCGCCGGCTGGCTCGTGTTCCAGCTGACGCTCCTGCTTTCCGTTCCGACGACACTCTGTTCGACGATGTCCGCGAGCACCGTCGGCGCCGAGTGCACGTGCGACCACGCCGATGGCACCATGTGTCCGATGCATCACACGCGCGGCCGCGCGTACGGCGAGTCGGGAAGTCACTCGTGTTCATGCCGCAGCACATCGGATCCGATGGCTGCGTTGGCGGCTGCTCTGACCGGACCGCCCGCCGTGCTCGTCGCAGAAGCGAACTCCGCCGCGTCGTTCGATTCCGCGGAGTATGTTGAGATCGCGGCGTCCGCGCCGCCTCCCTGGATCGCCATTCCAGATTCGCCCCCGCCCCGCGCCTAGATCCACCTTCACCGTCACCGGGATCTGACCCAACGCGCGGCAGATCTCGCCATCTCTGAGACGTGCGGATTATCCCGTGCGTCTGGATGCTTTTTGGTGACCGGCTTCACTGGTGGTTTATCGCGGAGGGAACAGTGAGACTGCAGATTCCTCGCAGCTTTTTGGCGCGGGCGTTCTGGGCTGTTGGCTCAGTGTGCGCGCTGCACGCACAAGAAACGTTCAATCGTCCCGGCGCAGCGCCGCGGAGTAACCGCTGTCATCGACAGACATGGGTTGTACGAACCAGCATTCAATACCTCGTTCTGGTCCTGTGTGTCCTTGCGGCATCGAACAGCGACGCGGCGGTCCTCGGCACGGTCACCGGCCTCGTCGAGGATCCGCAGCAACACGCGATCGCCCGGGTTGTCATGACGATTCGCTCGCCCTCGTCGGGGTGGCAGCAGACCACGGAGACGGGCGTCGACGGACGGTTTGTCTTTCAAGCCGTGCCAACAGGCGACTACGTCATTTCCGCGGCCAAGCAGGGATTTCGGACGATCGAGAAGTCGATCCGCGTTCGGCCTGGAACGGTCACGGACATCGGCTTCGCGATGCCGCTGGGCACGATTGCCGAGACGGTCGATGTCGTAAGTAAAGAAGGCACGGTCAACACGAAGTCGGTGACGACCGAGAGCCTCGTGAGTCGAGGCGAAATCGAGCATACGCCTGGCGCGCTGCGCACGAACAGCATGGATCTCGTCACGCAGTACGTACCCGGCTCGTACATGATTCACGACCAGCTGCACATCCGGGGCGGTCACCAGGTGTCCTGGCTCGTCGACGGCGTGCCGGTGCCTAACACCAACATCGCGAGCAACGTCGGACCGCAGTTCGATCCGAAAGACATCGAGACGATCGACATCCAGCGGGGCGGCTACTCGGCGGATTTCGGGGACCGCGCCTACGGCGTCTTCAACGTCCTGCCGAGGTCTGGCTTCGAGCGCAGCCGGGAAGCGGAGGTGATCGGGAGCTATGGCAATTTGCACGAGACGAACGATCAATTGAGCGTCGGCGACCACAGCGAGCGCCTGGCGTACTACGTCAGCGGCAACGTCAACTCCAGCGATGTCGGCCTCGAAACCCCAACGTCCGAGACCCTGCACGATCGGACGGTCGGTGTCGGCGCGTTTGGATCGTTGATCTTCCAGTCGACGGCCACCGATCAGATCCGGCTCGTGTCATCCCTTCGCGGCGACCGCTACCAAGTGCCGAACGCGCCCGACGATCAAGCGGCCGGCATCGACGACATCGAGCGGGAGCGCGACGGATTCATCAATCTGTCGTGGATGCACACCGTGGGCTCGAGGGCGTTTCTGACCGTGTCGCCGTTCTACCACTACAATCGCGCGGCGTTCGATGGCGGATCGGCGGATCCGCTTGTCACGACAACCCACCGCACGTCTAACTATGTGGGGGGCCAGGCCGTTCTGGCCGCCTCGAGCGGGCCGCATAACTTCCGCATCGGCGGCTACGGATTCTTCCAGCACGACTCACTGCTATTCGGGCTGCAATCGGCCGACGATGGGATCCAATTGAGACAGGAGCAGGCACTCAACGGCCACGTCGAAGTGTTGTTCGCGCAGGATCAGTTCGCGGCCACCGATCGGATCACGCTGAATGGCGGGATCCGGCTGACGCATTTCTCGGGCTCCTTGAGCGAGACGGTCGCGAGCCCTCGCATCGGCGTGGCGATCCGCATTCCCGGCGTCGAGTGGGCAGCTCGAGGGTTTTTCGGCCAGTACTATCAGCCGCCACCGCTCATGACGATCTCGGGCCCGCTCATGGACATCGCGGTCGACCAGGGGTTCGGCTTTCTTCCGCTGAAAGGCGAACGCGACGATCAATATGAAGTCGGAGTGGCGATCCCCGTGCGGGGCTGGGCGATCGATACCGACTACTTCCGCACGAACGCGCGCAACTTCTTCGACCACGATGCGATTGGAAATTCAGACATCTTCCTCCCGCTCACCATCGACAGAGCCAGAATACGCGGCTTCGAGGCCACGCTCCGTTCGCCGCAGCGTCATCCGCTCCAGGCCCATGTGGCGTATTCCCACCAATTCGTTGAAGGCCGCGGCGGCATAACCGGCGGCCTCACGGACTTCTCGCCGCCGAGCGACGATTACTTCTTTCTGGATCACGATCAGCGCGACACGCTGACCGGCGGAATCAACGTGCAATTCCCTCGCGAGGTGTGGGCATCAGCGTCGGTCGAGTTCGGTTCGGGGTTCCTCGAAGGCGACGGACCCGAGCACAAGCCGGCGCACACCGTGTTCAATCTGCAAGGGGGCAAATCTTTCGGCCGCCAATGGACGCTCGTGGCGTCGGCGCTCAACGTCGCGGACAATCGCTTTCTGCTCGATGAGAGCAACACCTTTGGAGGCACGCACTACAACATGCCCCGCCAGATCTCGGTCGGGTTGCGATATCGCTTCCGGTATTGAGCTCAGAAGCGGTTTCTCGCCGATGCGACCCGCATGAATGCTGGCCCGCCTCGCGCGCAGCGCCTTCTCTCCGCGCGCGGTGAGCCGATAGGGTTGCGTCGATCCGCGGACGCGAGCGCCTCGATCAGCCCACGCGACTCGAGGCGCGCAATCGCGCCGTAGAGCGAGCAGGGCGCGAACCGCACGGCCGCGAAGGCCGCGATGTCGTCGGTGATCGCGCAGCCGTGCCCTCCGCGAAGCTGACCAGCAGCAGCGCCGCCTCCGCGAACCGCCCGAACACACTGCCGCGCCAACGCGATCGAGTTCGAATGGAAAGCCGATGGCGCGCTGCGCACCTGGCAGCGCCGCAGCGCTATCGTGCGTCACCCGGTCAGCCGGCGGAACTGCTGGTTCAACCAGATCGCGTTCCTCAACGAGTGGACGATAGACCCGGAGTTGCGCGAGTACCTGGTAAATTGCTACGGCGAGGATGGACTGCCGTTCAATACCCGTTTCGGCGACGGCGAGCCGATCGGCGCGCATATCGTGCAGACGATCAACGAAGTCTATGAGGCAAACACGGCACGCGAGCCGTGGCAGAGCGGGGACCTGATGCTCGTGGACAACGTCCGCAGCGCGCACGCCAGGGAGCGCTTCGAGGGACCGCGCGAAGTGCTCGTCGCGATGGCCGATCCCG
>Ga0075435_100001570_pt1 | contig 14753 bp, 12 predicted proteins | sample RhiMethybrSRZTD4_FD_75302 | JGI IMG/M metagenome (GOLD analysis project Ga0075435, IMG submission 75302) | Populus rhizosphere microbial communities from Tennessee, USA - Rhizosphere MetaG P. TD hybrid SRZTD4 | ecosystem: Host-associated > Plants > Roots > Rhizosphere > Soil | place: USA...
CGTTTGAGTCGATGTCGTACTCGTCGCGGAGTCCCTGCGCGTCGTTGCCGCCGAAGGAGGGCACGGGATTGCGAGTGCCCATGAGTTGTTGATGGTATTTGCCATAGGTGCCGCGCAGGACGTTCTTCGCGTCCGCGGTGAGGACGTACGAGAAGCCAAGGCGCGGCGCCACCTCAGTGCTCGACTGGCGCTGCAGGTTTCGCAAGACGTCGAAGCGCCGTATCAGATCGACTCGCACGCCGAGCGTTGTCGTCAACCGATCCGCGCGCCAGCTGTCCTGCGCGTAGAAGCCGATGTCCTTGTCGCGGCCGTTGGATTGATCGAGGTTCAGATCGCCGAGGATGGACTGCCGGTGAAACGGCAACGTCCCCGCCGCCGCGTTGTTCGGATTGACCATCCGCTGCTCTTCGATGATGAAGCCGTTGTTCAGGTAGCGGACGTTCTTGTCGTAGATGCTGCGCGGCATGGCCAGGAAGCCGGTCTGGATCTGGTGCGATCCGCCCCAGCCTTCCTTGTAGTAGGTCAGGTCGCCGCGAATCATCGTGATCGAGGAGGTGTCGAGGTCGTAGCAGGCGCTGCACGCGGTCGATGACCACTGGCCGCCGCGGAGCAGCAATCCCGATCCCTGCAGGACGCCCTGATTGAGAAAGGCCTCGCGATGAATGTTGATGAGGGGCCCCTGCTTCTCGTAGGCGTAGCTATCGACGTTGTTGCCGCCTTTCGTGTTGTAGCTCGCGTAGAGCGTCGTCGTGAGATGCTGCCCCCAGATCGACGTGAGTTTGCCGCCGATCATCGGCCCGCCGGTCGACAGCACTTCGACCTGCTCGTAGTCCTCGGCGCCGACGACGTTCAGCAACAGGCGGTCGGCTTGATAGATGACCGACAGATCGTGATTCGGACGCAGCTTCGTCGTCACCTTCACCCACGGCTGGTAACCAGTGATCGTGTTGTTCTCGAGCGGGCTGTCGGGAAAGAACGCTTCGTGATAGGCGAGCTGCTCCGGCGTCCGACCGGTGCCGCTCTTGTTGTCGGTGTAGCGGAGCGCGCCGAAGAACCAGGTTCGATCCCGGCGAATCGGTCCGCCGAGCGACACGTCGTACTGATGAACCTGACGCGTCGCGGGCGTGCCCGAAGCGACGTTGTTCGCGTTCCAGTCGAATGGCTGATAGGCGATCACGCCCGTGCCGTGGAACTGGTTGCCGCCGCTCTTGCTCACCATGTTGATCACGAGGCCGTAGCCCATCGGCGATGCCGCGTCGACGCCGCCGGTCTTCACCTCGGTGTCCTGAATCGCCTCCGAGCTCAAACCGGTTCGGTTGATGTTGAAGTCGTTGTAGTTGCCCGCATACAACCCTTCCATCAACGTCACCGCATCGCGATGCTCGACGGCGTTGCCGAAATAGTTCTGCCGGCCGCTCGCGTCGTTGTGCGGACGCGAGATGACGCCCGGCGTCAGCATCAGGAAGTCGCTCCAGAATTTCCCTTCGACGACCGGCGCTTCCTTCTGAAACTCCGCGTCGATCGTGAGCACGTTGGACGGCTTGGTCACCTCGAGCATCGGCGAATCGCCGGCGACCGTCACGGTCTCGGCGATCGCGCCGATCTCCATCGTGATGTCGACCTGAAAGTTGCTGCCAGCGCGCAGCACGATGCCGTCGCGCCGGAACTTCGAGAACCCCGCGAGCTCCGCGGTCACGCTAAAAGTGCCGGGCGGGAGGTTGATTAAGCGGTAATTCCCGGACGCGTCACTGACGGCGCTGCTCGGACTGAGCATCACGTCGCTCGCCGCGGTGATCGTGACGCCAGGCAGCGCGCCGCCCTGGCTGTCCTTCACCGTTCCCCGAAGACTGCCGTCACCGCCCTGTGCTGCCGTTCGTGTGGCTGCTGACAGGCTCGCGAGGAACAGCAACGAGCCCGCGATCCAACTCCGCATCGTCTGCGTCCATCGCATAGTCCCACCTTTCTGAAGACCGCGAATCCTGACGAACGAGGGGCGTGGAGAGAGATTGCTACCCTACTGCAGGCGTGTTCGATAGCCAACGTGAAAATCGGCTACACTACCCGCCCCGCAACGGCCGCGGTGGGTTTTGGGAGGACCGAACCATGAAGTGGAGCAGTCGCTGGGTTCAGTTGGTGGCCGGCGTCATCTGCATGGTGATGATCGCCAACCTTCAGTACGGATGGACGTATTTCGTCGATCCGATCGACGCGCGGTTTCATTGGGGCCGGACTAATATTCAAATTGCCTTCACGATCTTCGTCGCGACCGAAACCTGGCTCGTGCCCGTCGAAGGGTGGTTCGTCGATCGATTCGGTCCGAGAATCGTCGTGATGTTCGGCGGGGTCGTCGTCGCCATCGCGTGGGTGTTGAACTCGATGGCGAGCTCGCTTCCGGCGCTCTATACGGCGGCGGCGATTTCAGGCGTCGGCGCGGGCGCGGTCTACGGCACGTGCGTCGGCAACGCGCTGAAATGGTTCGCGGATCGGCGCGGCTTCGCGGCGGGATTGACGGCGGCGGGCTTCGGCGCCGGCGCGGCAGCGACCGTCTATCCGATCATCCACGTCATTCAAACCTACGGATACGACAAGGCATTTTTCTGGTTTGGGCTCGGTCAGGGCGCGGTCATCCTGATTCTGTCGCAGATCCTGCGAGCGCCGCAGCCGGGCGAGGCGCCGAAGGCGTCGCGCAAGGTCGCGCAGGGCGTGCGCGACTATCAGGTCACGGAGATGATCAGGACGCCGCTGTTCTGGGTCCTTTACGTGATGTTCGTGCTCGTCGCTGCGAGCGGCCTCGTCGTGACGGCGCAGGTGGCGCCGATTGCGAGGGATTACAAGATCGCGAACCTGCCCGTGAACTTTCTGTTCATCAGCTCGACGGTTCTCATCATGGCCGGCATCGTCGATAACATCTTGAACGGTCTGGCACGGCCGACGTTCGGCTGGGTATCGGATCAGATCGGCCGGGAGAACACGATGGCGATCGTCTTCACGTGCGGCGCGCTCGCCTACTGGGCGCTCGGCACGATCGGCAACACGCCATTCATGTTCATCGCGACGGCCGGGCTCGTCTATTTCACCTGGGGTGAAATCTATAGCTTGTTCCCGGCGCTCTGCACCGACGTCTACGGGACAAAGTGCGCGGCGGCGAACGCGGGGATGTTGTACACGGCCAAGGGGACTGCGGCGTTTCTCGTTCCGGTGGCGAGCTGGCTGCAAAGCTACACCGGCAGCTGGCACGCGGTATTCGTCATCGCCGCCATCACGAATGTCGCGGTCGCCGCTACCGCGTTGTTCGTCATCAAACCGATGCGCGCCGCTCATCATCGTGTCGAAGTGTCGACGGTGACCGGCGTCCCCGCCACGGCGAAGTGAAATAATGTGCACCGAGCTCTGCTATCGCACGCCTCGACGCGTGCGATAGAATAATCGTCTGCCGGCCTGATCATCGGCGGAATCCTCGAGCTGGGCCCTTCTTCAGAATCCCCAGTCCAGGTTCATCAAACATAGATGCGTTTCAGATTCGTACTACTCTTGTGTCTCGCGCTCGGCCTGTGTCGGACTGCATCAGCTCAGACCGCTCCGTCGAAGCCTTCCTGGTTCGAACCGCAGACCATCAATCTTTCGTCGCGCTACCGGCTCATCGAGAACACCGCCGGCGAGTTGACCGCGAACCAGATGCAGTTCAAGGATGCCCTTCGCGCACGCATCAACATCGATCGCGATCGGCGCTTCACGCTCGACATCGGCGCGTTCACCGGCTCGTCGTTCACGAGCGGCTGGGACGCCACCGGCATCGGCAGCGGGAACGCGACGGCGAACATGTACGTGAAGCAGCTGTACGGATCGATCGCGCCGGTCCATGGACTCGAGCTGCAGGTTGGCGGCCTTTACATCAATCACGGTGAGAGCACCGAGATCACCAGCTACGACGACGACGGGTATGTCATGGGCGAGCGAGTGACGGTCCGGCGTCCGGCGCAAATCTATTTCGACGAGGTGTCGGTGACGCGCGCCGCGCTGAGCGCGACGGCGACGCCTGGCGTCATCCGGCGGTTGAAGCTCCTCGACCATCAGAATTACTGGCAGGCGCAAGTCGTGAAGCGATTCAGTCCGGCGCTGAGCGCGTCGGTTGACTTCACAGAAGTCGCCGGAGCCGAGACCGCGCGCGCCGCGATCGCGGTTCATCTGCCGGCTGGCGCACCGGTGTCAGCGGTGCGGTTCGAGCAGTATCGCCGAGTGACGATGCAGCCGGCGACAGGGTTTGCGGTGGTCGCGGAGCGTCCGATCGTCGGACGGGCGAAAGTGCAGGGCGGATATGCCGACATCGATCCGAGGTACGGCGGCTTGAACGGTGATCGCTATCAGCAGGGAAGGAGATTCTTTGCGATGGCGACGATCCCGGTGAGGGGCCCACTGAGCGCGCAGCTCTACGCGGCGCAGGCGGTTGGATCGTCAACCGTCGCGAACCGCACGCGCTTCGACGCGGTCGTGACCTACGACATCCTCGCCGCCGTCCGGGGACATCGGGCGAACTAACTGCTGAATGGAACGGGCGGCGCCTCTGGAATCGCTGCGCCGTCATGTCTTGGCTCCGACGCTCCGTAATGCACGCCCGCGCCGTCGCTCATCACAGCCTGCCCTGATCCAAACGTTCCGGTTCGCGGTGGCACGACCGTGATTTCGTGACCGAGCGCGGCGAGCGCGCGCCGCGTTGATTCCGGCACGAGCGCCTCGACTTCGACGTCCGCGCCTTCGAACGTCGCCTTCGTGAAGCGTCCCGCCTCGAGCGCCTCCTGAATGTCGAATCCATAGTCGACGATGTTCGCGACGAACTGTGCGTGGGCCTGGGCCTGATTCCACGCGCCCATGATCCCGAATCCAATCCGAACGTCATCTTTCTGCATGAAGCCGGGGATGAGCGTGTGCAGCGGCCGCTTGCGGCCGGCGAGCACGTTCGGGTGATCCGGTTCGAGTGTGAAGAGCGCGCCGCGGTTCTGCAGCGCAAACCCGCTTTCCGGCGGCACCAGGCCGCTGCCAAATCCTTTGTAGATGCTCTGAATCAGCGAGACGATCGTGCCGTCGCGATCGATCGCCGACAGATAGATGGTGTCGCCGCCGGCGGCGGTGGTCAGGCCGGCAAACACCGATGGTTCGACGCGCGGTGCCGCCTTCGCCGGATCGATGCGCGCGGCGCGTACGCGCGCATGCGCCTTGTCGAGCATCGCGGACACTGGCGCCTGACCGAACCGTGCATCACCGGCATAGCGCAGCATGTCGGCGTAGGCCAGCTTCTTCGCCTCGATCATGACGTGCAGCGACCTGACGTCGTGGAAACCGTACGCCGCCAGCGGGAACTGCTCCATCACGTTCAGCATCATCAGCGCGGCGATCCCCTGCGTGTTCGGCGGCAGCTCGTACACGCTCCAGCCGCGGTAGGTGGTGGCGATTGGTTCGACCCATTCCGGTTCGAACGCGCTCAAATCTGCGGCGGTCATCGCGCCGCCGTGCTCGCGCGAGAGCGAGAGCATCGCCGCCGCGGTCGCTCCTTCGTAGAAGCCGGCGCGTCCGCGGTCGGCAATCCGGCGCAGCGACGCGGCGAGCGCGCGGTTCGTGAACACTTCACCGGCGCGCGGCGCACGTCCGTTCGGGAGGTACGTGTCGGCCGAGCGCGGATCGGCTTCGAGCTTCGGCGTCCACGCGCGCCAGCGTGCGGCGATGATGTCGGTGACGGGGAATCCGCGTTCGGCGTAGAAGATCGCCGGCGCGAGCAGGTCGGCCATCGGCAGCCGCCCGAATCGCGCGCGCATCGCGTCCCAGCCCGCGACGGCGCCGGGCACCGTGACTGAATGGATGCCGGTTGCCGGCATCGCATCGATCCCGAGCGATTCGAGGAATCCCGGCGTCAGACCCGCCGGCGACCAGCCGCTCGCGTTCAGTCCGTGCACGGCATCTGTCTTGGCGTCGTAAACGATCGCGAACAGATCGCCGCCGATGCCGTTCATCTCCGGCTCGACGACGCCCATGACGGCATTCGCGGCGATCGCCGCATCGACCGCGTTGCCGCCGCGCTCGAGAATCTGCACGCCCGCCCGCGCCGCCAGCGGCTGGCTCGCGGCGACGATGCCGTAGGTGGTCGCGATTCTCGAACGGCCAGCTGTGACCCCCATGATTTGGGCATCTTACAACTGTCACGCTGCGATCATGTGCCTCCGGCGGTGCCACGACGGCACGAAGGCACGAAGCCACGAAACCACGAAACACGAAACCACGAAACGCGAAACCACGAAACGCGAAACCACGAAACGCGAAACCACGAAACGCGAAACCACGAAACCTCGAAACACGAACCAGGCAACCCCGAACCTCAAGAAAGAGCCAAATCAAATCTTCTTGTTTCGTGGTTTCGCTGTTTCGTGGTTTCGTGGTTTCGATGTTGGAAATACACCTTCACCGCGAACTGCAGCTCGCGCCGCCCGACCGCCCTTGCGCGCTAGTTGTCAGAAGCCTGGAATCGGTCGTCGCGATATTCATCGGCGATGATGTCGTCGACGTCCTTCTGTTCTGCCGCCGTCGGAGTCGAACTCGTCTCGGTGTCTTTCTCCTCGTCGGTCGAGCTCGGCGGTTCCCACTCTTCGCGTTTGTCGTCGGCCATATGCAGCTCCTCCGAACCGCTCGGGGCTGCACGTTTCATTCCTCGTCATCGACTGCGCCCGGTGTACGTGAACTTCTGAACTCGCTTGCCTTCGTAGGTCTCGGTAATAAAGAGGTTGCCCTTCGAATCGACTGCGAGGTTGTGCGCGCCGTAGAACTGTCCAGCCCAATGACCGGCGCCGCCGAATGTGCTGACGACTTCCAGCGATTTCCGGTTGAGGACATAGATTTGCTGATTCGTGCCGTCGGGCACGATCAGAAACGTCTGGTCGGGATCGATCGAGAATCCAATGTCCCAGACCGAGCCGCTGCCGAGCGTGTCTTTGGCGATGAACGCTTCCTGCACGAACGTGCCGTCCTTCCTGAACACCTGGATCCGATCGTTCGTGCGATCGCAGACGTAGACGAGTCCGTCGTTCGACATCCGCACCGCGTGGACGATGCGGAACTGCGGCGGCGGCGGGCCCTTCGGATCGTACTGGCTGGGTGCGTTCTCATGCTGCACGGTGCCGTTGAACGGGCCGGGCAGGCGCTCTCCGGCCCGCTGAAAGTACCCATCGTCGGGCTTCCTGCCGTACGCGCCCCAATGACGCTTGTACGCGCCGGTCGTCGCGTCGAAGACGATGATGCGGTGGTTGACGTAGCCGTCGGCGACATAGACCTCGTTGGCGGCAGCGTCGACGATCATGTTGGCGGCAGCGCCGAGGTTCTGCGTATCGTTGCTGCCCGTGCCTTTGCCCTGACGACCGATCTGCAGCAGGAACTTGCCGTCGCGCGTGAACTTCAACACCTGCGCGTCCTTGTCGCCGCCGGCGCCGAGCCACACGTGATCCTGATGGTCGATGTAGATGCCGTGTTCGAGCTGCGGCCATTCATAGCCGGCCCCCGGCCCGCCCCATGACGAGACGAGGTTGCCGTCCTGATCGAACTCGAGAACGGGTGGAGCGGCGCGCCAGATCGATCGGGTCTCGTTCGGCTGCAGCGTCGACGGCCGATGCGTGATCCAGACGTGATCGCGCGCATCGACGGCTACGCCGACCACCGCACCGACGATCCAGCGGTTCGGCAGCGGCTTCGGCCACGCGGGATCCACCTGGAAGGCCGGAATCTCCAGCGGCGGCGGCGATCCCACCGAGAACGCGGAGAGGGCCGCCAGCGCCGTCGGTCCGATCAAGAGAAACGCTCGCATGAGATCACCTCGCCGCCCATTCGCCGTCGCGCATCAGCGGCTCGTCCGATCCGTCGTCGAACACGCCGTCGACGTTCATGTCGCCCGAACCGATCATGAAGTCCACATGGATCGCGCTGCGGTTGCCGCCGGCCTGTTCGAATGCCTCGTCGCTCATCACGTCGCCGCCGGTGAGCGTGAACTTGTACGCCGAGCCGAGCGCGACATGACTCGCCGCGTTCTCGTCGAACAGCGTGTTGTAAAACAACAGCCCCGATTGGGCGATTGGCGAACCGTGCGGCACCAGCGCGACTTCGCCGAGGCGTCCCGACGTCGCGTCCGTCTCGACGAGCTGACGAAGAACCGGCTCGCCGCGCGCCGCCTTCACGTCGACGACACGGCCCTCCTCGAAGCGAAGGCTGAAGTCCTCGATGAGCGTGCCGGCATAGCTGAGCGGCTTGGTCGCGCGAACGGTGCCCTCGACGCGTTGTCGATCGGCGATCGTGAACACTTCCTCGGTCGGCAGATTCGCGACGAACCGGATACCGGACTGCGTGATCGATTCGCCGCTGACCCAGATGTGGCCGGCGGGGAGTCCGACGGTCAGGTCCGTTCCCGGCGCGCGGAATCTGAGCGCCGCGTAGCGCTTCTGGTTCAACTGCTCGCTGCGCGACCGAAGCGCGGCGAGGTGCGCCTTCCAGGCGGCGATCGGATCGGGGCGATCGAGGCGGCAGAATCGCGCGATCGTCTCCCACAGCCGCGACAGCTGATCGCCGCGCGGCAGCTCGGGAAAGACTTTCGCGGCCCACGCTTCATGCGCGGCCGCGACGACGCCCCAGTTCGTCGCGTTGCGGGAAATGTGTTCCCTGAACGGCATCACCGCGCGAGAGGTCGCCTGCTGCAGGGCGCCGACGAGATCGGGCGGCTCACACCGCAGCAAGTCGGGATCGTTCGCAGAGACCGACAACACTGCGTGTCCCGCCTTCGCGTGTTCTTCGAGCGCGCTCGGCAGCCATGCCGAAAACTCGCCGAGCGTCTCCTTGCGGGCGTCGTGAAACCGCACGAGCTGGAGCGCCTCGTCGCCCCAGATGGCCTCGACCAGCTGCGCGCCGGCGCGATACGCACTCGCGGCGATGCGGCGGACGAGCGGCGCCGCCTCCAGCGCGACGCCGCCGTTCATCAGCGGGCCGATGATCAGCAGCCGCTGCCCGGGCTGAAGGTTCAGCGCGACGCTCACCGCGAGGTCGCCGTACAGATCGAGTTGTTGGTCGAGGACCACGGACCCGAACAATACTAGTCGAATGACGACACGACTGCTGCTGATCCTCGTCTCGCTGATCGCCGCCGCCCAGACGCCACGCGCGCAGGCGAACCTCGCCACGCTGGCCAACCAGGTGCGCGACGCGGAGCGGGCGTTCGCCAAGACGATGGCCGATCGCGATCACGACGCGTTCGCGTCGTTCGTCGCCGACGAGGCGGTGTTCTTCAACGAAACTGGTGTGCTTCGCGGCAAGGCCGCGGTGGCGGCCGGATGGACACGGCTGTACGAAGGTCCGCGCGCGCCGTTCTCATGGGATCCGGATCGCGTCGAGGTCCTCGACTCGGGCACGCTCGCCCTGAGCAGCGGGCCGGTCAGGGATCCGAGTGGCAAGCGCGTCGGGACATTCAACTCGGTGTGGCGTCGTGAAGCCGGCGGCGCGTGGAAGGTCGTCTTCGACAAAGGCTGTCCGCCGTGCGATTGCCGCTGACACGCTCCGATCGAGATGTGAATGTGCAGGACGGGTGTCATGCATGGTTCAGTCGTGTAAGAAATGCTCACGTCATCATTTCCAGCCCAAGCACTCGAGCGTAACTGACTGAGTCACAGTGTGACGGGAGAGGGCACGCCGGTTGCGGAAATCGTCGTGGCAGGGGAGGCGACATGATGACCGATGTTGGAAGGTGCGATACCGGGTGGGATCGCCTGAACGACATCTTGCTCAACATCAAGCCCGGCGACGTGATCGTGCCCGACGACCTGGTGGAACAAACCGGGCTGTCGCCTGAAATGATCCGAACGGTGCTGGAAGCGCTGACCCGCGCAGAGTTGTTCGAGCGTACGGAAAACGGCATCTTCATCCGGCGCAGCCTGTGGGGTCCGCCGGTCCCGTAACAACCTGTCAACTCCCGAGTGCCTGAGCGTTGAAACCTCGGCCGACCGGACGGCTCTGACGCGAGTCAGACTGCGGTCTGACCGTGGTCTGACCGTGGTCTGACCGTGGTCTGACCGTGGTCAGACTCAGCTCGGACCGCCGGTCAGACCTCGAGTCCGACGCGGCGAATCAGACCGCGAGGCGGACTTCAGATCGGACTGGCGGCTACATCAGAATGCAGACTCGGCTCTGACAACCGGTCCAACCGTTTCTTTGGATTCCTGACGGGATACCGCTGGCGCACGAGCTCGTCGTCGCTCAACGGGACGCCACAAATCGATCGGTACGCCGTCTGACGCCACTCCGGTGTCGCACCCAGGGCGAGATAGGCGTCATGCATCACGAGCCATTCCGACTGCTCACCGGTGGCGTGGATCGCGTAACTTGACCATCGGTACTGATCCGGCGTGCTGACCATGTTGGCACGCACGGGATTCTGCTCGATGTACCGCAGACACGTCAGCCAATAGATTTCGTCCTCGACGTGGATCCCCGTGTAACGCCCGTTCCAGAGCGTGCCGATGCGGTCGTACTTTCGGTTGAAATAGCGCGTGTAGAGCAGCCCGATCGTCTTCATCATCGACGGCAGCGCGCGCGCGTCGAGCGGAGTCGCGAGCAGGTGATAGTGATTCGTCATGATGACGTAGGCGTGGACCGACACACCGCATTCCGTGGCGGCGTGCTCGACGACATCGAGGAGGACTCGATGGTCACGATCGTCGCGAACGATGGCCGCGCGATTGATTCCACGTCGAATGACGTGCAGGCTGACTCCTGGAATGTAGATTCTTCGATTTGCCATAACGTTGCCTCCCTCGCAGCGCTACAGTGCAAATCGCGAACGCCAGGTCAGCCGTTGAAATTCCGAATGTTTTCGTGAACTGCCTCAAAAAATGCGGCAGATATTTCCACCGCGAATTTCGTGTCGCACGGCAGAAATTGCCGCTCCGTAAAACGGTCAGCCTCACGGTCAGACCGGGTCAGACTGCGGTCAGACCGTGGTCAGACTGCGGTCAGACCGTGGTCAGACTGCGGTCAGACCGTGGTCAGACCGTGGTCAGACCGTGGTCAGACTCACGGTCAGAGCGGTGACACTTCGGCGGCTGACGAGGGTTCCTGTTCCTGGGCGGAGCGGAAGAAGAGCGCGAACAACAGCAGCACGGCTGCCGCCATCGCCGACGGGATGATCCAGATACTCCGCCAATCGTGAACACCAGTCGCCCCGCCGCCGTAGACGTCGACGATACGGCCCGACGCCCATGAGCCGATGAACATGCCGACGCCGAGCGTGACGAAGGCGATGAACCCCTGCGCCGCGGCGCGAAGATCGGGCGGGGCCTTGGTGTCCACGTAAATCTGTCCGGTCACGAAGAAGAAGTCGTAGCAGATGCCGTGCAGAAGGATCCCGAGATACAGCATCCAGACGAGCGCGGCGTTGTCGCCGTAGGCGAACAGGAGATACCGGGTCGTCCATGCCGCCATGCCGACGAGCAGCATGTACTTGACGCCGAGCCGCCGAAAGAACCACGGCATCACGAGCATGAAGAAGATCTCGGACATCTGGCCGAGCGTCATCTTCCCCGCCGCGTTGGTGACCTGCAGCTCATTGAGAAACAGATTCGCGAACGCGTAGTAGAACTGCAGCGGGATGCAGACCAGAAACGATCCGAGCACGAAGATCGCGAACGACGGCTCGCCGAGCAGCTTCAGCGCGTCGAGGCCGAGGACGTCCCGCAGCGTGGCATGGCCGGTGCGCGCCGGCGGCGTGTGCGGCAGCGCCAGACAGAAGATGCCGAGCACCACCGAGCCCGCGCCGGCGATCTGAAACGGGACCCCTGTCGGCTCGAGTTTCAGCGTCCCAATCACGAGGCCCGCGACAATCCATCCGATCGTGCCGAGCACGCGAACGGCTGGAAACTCGCGCCCCGGATCCCTCATCTGCCGGAACGACAGCGAGTTGCTCAACGCCAGCGTCGGCATGTAGCAGAGGGTGTAGAGCAGGATCGCAACGTAGAAGCCCCGGAACGTCGTCTGCGTCGACGAGTAGAAGAGGATCGCGCCGCCGACAATGTGCAGCGCGGCGAGGATCCGCTCGGTCGCCATGAAGCGATCCGCGACCATGCCGACGAAGAACGGCGAGATCATCGCGGCCAGCGCCGTCGTGCCCGCCGCCAACCCGATCTGCTCGCCGGAGAAGTGCAGCGTCTGGCCCAGCCACGTCCCCATCGTCACGTACCACGAGCCCCAGACGAAGTACTGCAAGAACATCATCGCCGAGAGTTTCAACCGAACGTGTGTGGGCATACCGTTCTCGGTCCTTCGTACCTCAGACTTCGGACTTCTACGTCCACCAGGCCTGAACTGGAGGGTCAGTGAGAATGACGCGCGACAGCAGATCGAGGGCCGCCTTCAATCCTTCGTCAACGGACGCGAACGCGTCCTCGTGCTCGATGCTCATCACGTGATCGTAGCCGGCGAGACGCAATGCGCTGACGATGCGCTTCCATTCCAGCTCGTCGTGTCCCCAGCCGACGCTGCGGAACAGCCACGATCGCTCGGCCATTCGCCGATAGCTCTTGGTATCGATGACGCCGTTGACGGCGACGTTGAAGCGATCGAGCGCGACATCCTTGGCGTGCACGTGAAAGATGCCGTCGCCGAGCGCGCGAATCGCCGTCGGCACGTCGACGCCCTGCCAGAAGAAATGACTGGGATCGAAGTTGACGCCGATCGTCGCTCCGGCGGCCTCGCGCAGCTTCAGCGCCGTATCGACGTTGTAGACGACGAACCCGGGATGCGCCTCCAGCGCGACGTTGACGCCGTGGTCCGCCGCAAAGCGCGCCGCGCCGCACCAGTAGGGAACGACCTTCGCGTCCCACTGCCACTCGAGGACCTCGAGAAACTCGGGCGGCCACGGATTGGTGACCCAGTTCGGATGCTTCGCATCATCCGAGTCGCCCGGGCAGCCCGAGAACGTGACGACGACGTCGACGTCCAACTGCTCGGCGAGACGCACCGTCTTGCGAAACACGTCGTCGTACTCGGTCGCGACGGCGCGATCCGGATGGAGCGGATTGCCGTGGCACGACAGCGCGCTGATGATCAGGCCGGCGTCCTCGATCCGCCGTCGGTACTCCTGCGCGCGGCTCTTGTTGTCGAGAAGGGCATCGAGGTCGAGATGATCGCGTCCCGGCCAGCCGCCGGTGCCGAGCTCGATTGCCTGCACCTTCTCGAGCGCGCGGACCTTCGCCAGCATCTCGTCGAACGACAGCGTGCCGAACACCGGCGTGAACACACCCAGCTTCATTCAGTGTCTTGATCGCTCATCCTTCGACAAGCTCAGGATGCATCCTACGACAGGCTCAGGATGAGCGCTGAGTGGCAAGCACACCGGATCGCTCATGGCGAGCTCGTCGACCCATGAGCGCTACGTGCGAGCGGCAACGGCCGCGTCGACGTTCGTCCACACACCGCCGCGGCGGTGACTCTCGAGAATCGCGTCGACGATGGCGGCCGCGCGATAGCCGTCCTCGAAGGTCGCGAATGCGGGCGGCCGCGCGTCGGTCATCCGCTTTCCGGATGCGATAAACCCGTAGATGTCGCGCATCAGGTTGCAGAACGCGTCGGCCCACGCTTCCTGATGTCCACCCGGCAGATGTGCGTACGGCCGCGCCGCGTCGTTCAGCAGCGACGGATCCTTCTGCAGGACGCCGTTCGGACCATCACGGCGTCCGATCCACAGCTCGTTCTGCCGCTCCTGGAACCAGCGGAGCGATGCGGTGCGGCCATTCGCCTCGAACCACAGGTCGTTCTTGTGGCCGGCGCAGACCTGTCCGACCGACAGCGATCCTTTCGCCCCGCCGTCGAAGCGCAGCAGCAGGCTCGCCAGGTCCTCGCTGCGAACCGTGAACGGCTCGCGCGCGCCCTCGCTGCGCGCGAACGCTTCGGTCGACGCGGCCGGCTTCATGCGCGTCTCGACGACGGTCGTCAGATCGGCGAATACCTCCACGATGCGTTGACCGATCACGTGCTGCACCAGATCGCACCAATGCGACCCGATGTCGCCGATCGCGGAGCTCGCGCCTCCCTTCTCGGGTTCGAGCCGCCACGAGAAATCGGTGTCCTGGAGGAGCCAGTCCTGCAGGTACTGACCGTGCACGAAGTGCACGCGGCCGATCTCGCCGTGCGCGATCATCTCGCGCGCGTGCTGCACGAGCGGGTTGCCGCGGTAGTTGAACGTCACCGCGTGGACGACGCCGGCGTCGGAGGCGGCGCGCCACAGGCGCAGCGCTTCGTCGGCGGTCATCGCGAGCGGCTTGTCGGAGACGACATGCTTGCGGCGCGCCAGCGCCGCGAGGATCACCGGTCCGTGCAGGTGGTTCGGCGTCGTGTTGTGGACGACGTGGATGTCCGGGTCCGCGATCAGCGCTTCGAAGCTGCCGTACGCCTTCGGCACGCCAAGCGCATCGGCCTTCCGTCTCGCCGACGCTTCGGTGCTGGCGGCAACCGCGACCACGTCGACGAAACCGAGGCGGCGGACCGCGTCAATGTGATGGGCGCCGACGAACCCGGGGCCGACGAGCCCCATCCCGATACGTGTTGGCATGTGTTAAGCCAGCGCCTGCCTGGCGTAGTCGTAGCACTTCTTCACTTCTTCGACGGGCGTCCCCTGCCCGCGGTATTCATATTCGATGTAGGCGGGAATCGGCCAGCGTTCTTTTTTGATCAGCTGCAGGACCTCT
>Ga0075435_100001571_pt1 | contig 14747 bp, 14 predicted proteins | sample RhiMethybrSRZTD4_FD_75302 | JGI IMG/M metagenome (GOLD analysis project Ga0075435, IMG submission 75302) | Populus rhizosphere microbial communities from Tennessee, USA - Rhizosphere MetaG P. TD hybrid SRZTD4 | ecosystem: Host-associated > Plants > Roots > Rhizosphere > Soil | place: USA...
TGGCGAGAGCCGCGAGCCAGGCGTCGCTGCCCAGCGGTTCGCCATCGAGCACCACGAGCGCGCGCACGGTCGCCAGCCTACGCGGGCCGAGGCTCGAATTCCGCATCCTCGACGTCGGCGATCTCGGCCGCCGAGAGCACGTGCACCGGCGGCGAGAACCTCCGCTGCGCGATCGCCGTCGGCAGGATCGCGGAGAGGATGACCACCGTGACCAGGATCGAGAACTGCGTTCGATCGATGATGCCCGAGTTGAGGCCGTAGAACGACGTGATCGTCCCGAACGTCAAGCCGGTGCTCATGAGCAGGGTCGTGTACATCGCGTGCGGCCGGACGTACCGGCGCGCGGCCGGGAACACGCCGGCGAACTTGAGCCCGATCTTCACCGCGAAGAATCCGAGGACGAGTGGCACCCCGGCGGCCAGGGCGCCGAGGTCGACATTGAGGCCACCCTTGAAGAAGAAGAACGGGGTCAGCAGCGAGAAGGCGACCACCCGGAACCGGCGATGCTGCTCCGGATTGCGCTGAAAGACCCGCGCGACCGTCAGGCCGAGCAGGAACGCCGGCAGCACCGCCTGGCTCTTCGCGAGATCCGCCGTCCACATGAGCAGGAACAGCACCGCGAACGCTCCCTTGATCTCCGGCTCGATGACCCGATCGCCGTAGCGCGCGAAGAACGGCCGCTCCAGGACGAGCATCGCGACGATCGCCGCGACCGAGACGCCGACGAAGAGCGCAAGGTAGGGCGTCGGCGTGATGAACAGCAGGGAGAGCGCGAGCGCGGTGCCGAGGTCCGTGACGAATGTCGCGGCCATGATCGTCTTGCCGATCTCCGTGTTCGTGAGCCCGGTCTCGACGAGCACCGCGTACACGACCGCCAACGAAGTGGTGGACATCGCGATACCCGCGATCTCGGACTGCCGCATGTCCCAGCCGGCGACGAAGTACGCGAATAGACCGGCGCCGACGAACGGAAGCAGGAACGAAAGCCCGCCGATGAGGACGGATCCCTTGAGCTTCCGCCGCAACAGCGACGGATCGACTTCCGCGCCGGCCAGGAACGTGAGCACGATGCCGGCGAACGAGGCGAGGAAATCGATCCACGGCGTCGAGGTCACGCCGAAGGCGTTCCCCGCGACGACCCCGAACGCGATCTCGATGATCGCGACCGAGAGGCCGATCTCGACGCTGACCATCGAGGCGATGAGGATCGAGAAGCCGACGATCGTCGCGATGAGCAGCTGGTCCACGTCATCCTCCGCCAAAACGTCGTTTGGTAGAGGCCATCAGCCGCGCGTCGCGCGGCGCTCAACGGCGGGACTCATCGCCGACGTTCCTAGTGTGGCGCGACGGGGCGGCGGGACGCAAACACCGGGATCGCCGCGGCGAGCGCGAGCACCTGCGTGCCGACCGAGATCGCGATGACCGCCGGGATGCTGCGGTCGTAGGCGATACCGAGCGCGGCGCTGCCAATGAACCACGCGACCCCGTAGGCCGTGTTGAAGATGCCGTACGCGGTCGCGTGCGAGCCCGGCGCCACCAGATGCGCCACGGCGGCGCGGACGGTCGACTCCTGCGCGCCGAGCACGATGCCCCAGAGCACGAGGCCCGCGCCGAGCACGAACGGCGACGTGCCGAACACCAGGAACGGGGTGATCGCGGTGACCACGGGCACGAAGAGCACCGACGCGAGGCCAACTCGATCGAACGCGAGGCCCGCGAGGAGCGCCGCGACGGCGCTGACCCCCGTGGCGATGGCGAAGAAGAGCGGGACGAGCGGCTCGGTGAGGAGCCGCTGGACCGTGATGTGGTACGAGATGAGCGAGAAGTGCGCGAACCCCGCGACCGTCAGCGACGCGAAGATCGTGTACAGCATGAAGCCGCGGCGGTCGGTGACCGCGCCGCGCTGCTGCTCGCCGGTCCTCTCCGGATGCGGGAATCGGCGGCGGGCGATGGACAGTACGGCGAGCGACGCGAGCGCAGGCACCGCGAGGACGGCGAAGGCGACTTGATACGTGCCCCCGATGAACAGGATGAGCGCGACGGCGAGCGGTCCGAGCAGCGCTCCGGTCTGGTCCATGGCCTCGTGCACGCCGAACGCCCACCCGGCGCCGAGCCGGGCGGCCGCGCTCGCCAGCATCGCGTCGCGCGGCGGCACGCGGACGCCCTTGCCGAACCGTTCTGCGACGACGAGCCCGGTCGCGACCGGCCAGCTGCCCGCGAGGGCGAGGGCCGGCACCGAGAGCATGTTCACGACGTAGCCGAAGATCGCGATCGGCCAGTACCCGCGGGTGCGGTCGACCGTGACGCCCGAGGCCAGGCGGACAACGTAGCCGACGAGCTCGCCGAAGCCGCTGGCGATCCCGACGACGGCGGCGCTTGCGCCGAGCGTCGCCATGTATGGACCGACGATGCTCCAGCCGCCTTCGTAGGTCATGTCGCCGAACAGCGACACGACCCCGAGGAGCAGCACGAACGAGCGGGCCGCTGCGCGCTCGGTCTTCAGCTGGCCGGCTCCGCGGCACCCCGTTCTCTCGCGAACGTCGTCGCGAGCGCGACGAGCCAGGCGCCGATGGCCAGATGCGCCGCGCTGAAGTACGGCTGGGCGAGCGCGTCGGCGAGCGACCGCGGCATGACCGAGAGCCACGCGGGGGAGAACGCCTCGAGCGGCACGAGCGCGAACGCGACCAGGCCCAGTGCCGCCGTCACGCGACCGAACGTCCGTGGCAGTACGCCGGTCTGGACCCACATCTTCCCGATCGTCCACCACCACATGCCGAGCACGAACAGCGACGCCGGGCGTACGTCAACGTTCGCCGATCCGGCGAGCCCCACGGTGGCGACCGCGGCCCCGGCGATGGTCGCGAGGATCGCGCCGCTCTGCCGCACCGCCGCGTGCCGGACGTGGAGCACGGCGATGGCGGGGAGCAGGAAGCCATAGGCGACCGCCACGAGCGCGTCATACAGGTACGGATACGCGAGAGCGCCGAGCGCGACGATCGAAAGATGCGCGGCCGCGGCGATCGCGCTCCACAGCGCGGCCTTCTTGGTGGCCGCTATTTCGTCGGCGTTGATGGTGGCTTCTTTTGACCCTTCTCGTCGTACTCGTAGAAGCCGCGGCCGACCTTCGTGCCGAGCCGGCCGGCGAGCACCATGCGCTTCAGCAGCGCGGGTGGTGCGACGCTCGGGTCCTTGAACTCGTCGAAGAACACGTTCGCGACATGCAAGTTGATGTCGAGGCCGGTGTAGTCGATGAGCTCGAACGGCCCCATCGGGTGCCGCAGGCCGAGCTTCACCGCCGTGTCGATCTCCTCGACGGTCGCCACGCCCTGCTCGAGCGCGCGGATCGCGCCGAGGAGGTACGGCACCATCAGCCGGTTCACAATGAATCCCGGCGAGTCCTTGCACACGACGCCGGTCTTGCCCAGCGACGTGACGAACTGCCGCAGCGTCGCGATCGTCTCCTCGCTCGTGGTGAGGGCCTGCACGATCTCGACGAGTGGCATGACCGGGGCGGGATTGAAGAAGTGGAGGCCGGCGAACCGGTCCGGCCGCTTCGTGGTCGCGGCCATCTCGACGATCGTCAGGCTCGACGTGTTCGAGGCGAAGATCGTCGTCTGCGGACATAACGCATCGAGGGTCCCAAAGACCTCTTTCTTGGCGGACATCTCCTCGATCACTGCCTCGATCACGAGGTCACAATCGTTCAGGTCCGCGAGATCCGTCGTGCCGCGCATCCGGCCCCGCGCGCCCTTCGCGTCGTCCTCGGTCATCTTCCCCGACTTCACGATCCGGGCAAGCGAGGAGTCCACGCGGCCGAAACCCTTGTCCAGGAGCGCCTCTGCGACCTCGCGGATGACCGTCTCGTAGCCCGCCTGCGCGCACACCTGCGCGATCCCCGAGCCCATCAGGCCGAAGCCCACGACACCGACACGCTTGATCGCCATGACGCTCCCCTCGGACGCGTATTCGCTCGCGCATTCTAGGCAGGCTTTTTCCGTACGATGGGCGCCGTGCCCAAGGCTCCCCAATTCATCGGTCCGGGTGCCGTCGACGTCGCGTTCGAAGTCAACGGCGGCGGCGTCAGCGTGCACGTTCCACCGCATCGCACGCTCCTCGACACCCTGCGCGAGTCGCTCGGGCTCACCGGTGCGAAGCGTGTCTGCGACGAGGGGACGTGCGGCGCGTGCACGGTGCTCGTCGACGGCGAGCCGGTGTACTCGTGCATGACCCTGGCGATCGCCTGCGCGGGCCGCGCGGTCGAGACGGTCGAAGGGCTCTCGAAGGAAAATGAGCTGCATCCCGTGCAGGCGGCATTCATCGAGCACGATGCCTTCCAGTGCGGGTTCTGCACGCCGGGCCAGATCATGTCCTGCGTCGCGCTGCTTCGACACAATGCGTCGCCGACCAGCGAGGACGTCCTGCGCGCGGTGAGTGGCAACCTCTGCCGGTGCGGTGCGTACCCGAACATCGTTGCCGCGGCGCTCTCCGCGGCGAAGAAGGTGCGGCGATGAGTATCAAGGTCGTCCGGACGAAGGCTGAGTTCGAGGGGACGATCACGGAGGAGACCGCGCTCGTCGAGGGCACCGATCTGCGCCCGTGGGCGGCCGACGAGGGTCTCACGATCGTCGGCAAGCGGCAGACCCGCGTCGATGGCGTCGCACGAGTCACCGGCCGCGCGCGCTACACGCAGGACGTCTACCTGCCGGGCATGCTGCACGTTCGCGTGCTGCGCAGCCCGTATCCGCGCGCCCGCGTGCGGCGGGTCGACGCGAGCCGCGCGCTCGCGCTCGCGGGCGTGCGTGGCGTGCTGCATCGATTCAACGCGCCGAAGGCCGCGTTCCGCGGCGAGGAGACGATCTTCCGCGACGAGGTTCGGTTCGTCGGCGACGAGGTCGCGGCGATCGCGGCCGATAGCGAGGAGATCGCGGCGGATGCGATCCGGCTCATCGACGTCGACTACGAGGTCCTCCCGTTCGTTCCCGACCTCGAGGAGGCCATGCGCGACGACGCGACGCGTCTCGACGAGAAGGGGAACGTCACCGAGTCGGGCCGGCTCGACCGCGGGGACACGAAACGCGCGTTTGCCGGCGCGAGTGCCGTGGTGGAGGCGACCTACCGGACGTCGACGCAGCTCCACAACAGCCTCGAGACCCACGGCGCGGTCGCCCGCTGGGATGGCGATGAGCTCACGGTGTGGGAGTCGACGCAGCACGTGTTCGGCGTGCGCGAGGGGCTGCGCGCGGCGCTCAAGATCCCGTACTCCGACATCCGCGTCCTGTGCGATTACATGGGCGGCGGCTTCGGGTCGAAGGGCGGGGCGGGGAAGTACAGCATCATCGCCGCGCTGTTCGCCCGCCAGCTCGGAAGTCCGGTGCGCTGCGTCCTCACCCGCGACGAGGAGAATCTCGCCGCGGGCAATCGCTCCGCGACGTACCAGACCGTGAAGATCGCCGCCCGCGGCAAGAAGATCAGCGCGATCGAGCACCTCTCGTGGTCGAACGCGGGTCAGGGCCGGTGGGTCGCGGATCCGACCGGACCGACGAACGGGCTGTACGACATCCCGAACCTTCGCACGCGGTCGTACAAGGTGGTCACGAGCCTGGGCGCGCTCGCCTCGTTCCGCGCGCCCGGCTACGTCGAAGGCACCTTCGCCCTGGATCAGGCGATCGACGAGCTCGCCGACCGCATCGGCGAGGATCCGCTCGCGCTCCGCCGGCGCCACATGGGGCTGCGATCGGACCCGGTCACCGGCCTCCGCTACTCGCTGAAACGTCTCGAAGCCTGCTACGACGTCGGCGAGAAGGAGATCGGCTGGCAGCACCGGCGGCCGGAGGGCACGCGCGGCAGCGCGCCGCACCGGCGCCGGGGTTACGGGATGGCGTCGCAGCTCTGGGGCGGCAGCGGGCTGCCGCCGGCATACGCAACGATCCACCTCAACCCCGACGGCACCGCGGTGCTGCGCTGCGGGACACAGGACATCGGCACCGGCACGCGCACCGTGCTCGCGCAGCTCGCCGCCGAGGAGCTCGGGCTGACCGTCGCCGACATTCGCGTGGAGCTTGGCGACACGAACAGCCAGTACGCGCCGATCTCCGCGGGCTCGCTCACCGTCGCGTCGGTCGGACCGGCCGTGCGGCTCGCCGCGAAGGACGCGCGCATGCAGCTGCTCGCCGCGGCGTCCGGGTTGCTCGAGGTCGGCCCGAGCGAGCTTCGCATCGAGCGTGGCGTGGTGATCAGCAAAGGTCAGCGCACGCCGATCGCCGAGATCCTGGGCCAGATCCAGAACTTCACCGTGATCGGAAAGGGCTCGCGGTTCCCGAATCCCGAGGGCGTGTCGCTGAAGACGTTCGGCGCGCACTTCGCGCAGGTCGAGGTCGACACGCGGACCGGAGAGGTCTTCGTCGAGCACGTCGTCGCGGTGCACGACATCGGCCGGGTCATCAATCCGCTCACGGCGGCCTCGCAGGTCGAGGGCGGCGTCATCCAGGGGCTCGGCTTCGTGCTCAGTGAGGAGCGCATCGTCGACCGGCCGACCGGTCGCGTCGTCAACGGGAACCTCGAGGGCTACAAGGTGCCCACGATCCGCGATGTCCCGAAGATCACGGTGCGCTTCATCGACGACCCGGACACCAAGGCGAACAACATCGGCGCGAAGGGCCTCGGCGAGCCCCCGATCATCCCGCTGCCGGCCGCGATCGCGAACGCGGTCGCGAACGCGATCGGTGTCCGCGTGCGCACCGCCCCGATCACGCGCCAGCGCGTGCTCGACGCGTTGAGCCTGCAGTGAAGCCGTTCGCGTACGCGCGGCCGAAAGCGGTGACCGAAGCGCTCGAGCTCGCGCGCGCCGGCGCGACCGTGATGGCCGGCGGGACGGACCTCATCGGCCTGATGAAGGACGGGATCCTGTCGCCAGAGCGGATCGTCGACATCCGCGACCTCGAGCCGCTGCGCGGCTGGGCCCGTAGCAAGGGCAAGGGCCTCCGCATCGGCGCGCTCGTGCCTCTTGCCGAGCTCGAGACGTCGGCCGACCTCGCGAAGCTCCTGCCGATCGTCGGCGAGGCGCTTCGCCCTGCCGCCACGGTCCAGCTGCGGACGATGGGCACGCTCGGCGGCAATCTCCTGCAGCGGAACCGGTGCTGGTACTTCCGCGACGAGGCCTATCCCTGCTGGCTCAAGGGTGGGGTCCGGTGCTTCGCCGTCGATGGGGACAACCGCCTGCACGCCATCGTCGGGGCCGAGGAGTGCGTCGCCGTCGCGCCGTCAGATCTGGCGCCGGCGCTCATCGCGTACGACGCGAGCGTGTCGCTGACCGGCTCGCGCGGCTCGCGGACGATGCCGCTCAACGACCTCTTCGTGACGCCGCACGGCCGGGTTCGCCGCGAGCACGCGATCACGCCGGACGAGCTCATCGTCGAGGTGCGCGTGCCCGAGAACGCGCTGGCCCGGCGCGGCGCGTTCGAGAAGGCGATGGAGCGCAAGACCTGGAGCTTCGCGCAGGTCTCGGTCGCCGTCTCGGTCAAGATCATCGGCGGCGCGATCCGCGACGCGCGCATCGTGCTCGGCGGCGTGGCACCGGTCCCGTGGCGCGCGCGTGACGCCGAGAAGCTTCTTGAGGGGCACCCGCTGGACGACGCGGCGTGCCAGGCCGCCGCCGACGCGGCGATGGAGCACGCCGAGCCGTTGAAGGACAACGGCTACAAGGTGCCGCTCGCACGGGAGCTCATCCGGCGGACGCTCCGCCGGCTCGCATGACGAGCGACGCGGAGCTCATGCGGCTCGAGCTGGAGAACCAGATCGCTGTTGCGCGCGCCTTCCTGTCGCCGGGCGACGCGCTGGCCGAGCGATACGGCACGGCGGTTGACGATGTTGCCGGGCTCGCCTGCTCGCGGTGCGCAGCATGGGATTACCAGCTGTTCAATCGCGCCATCGGCGCCGCCGTCCTCGGCCGGCTCGACGCGGACGGCATTGGCGCGATCGTTCGGCACTACCAAGCACATGGACGTCAGGCTTGCATCGAGGTGTATGACTCGATCACCCCTCCGGCTCTGCTCGCATCCCTGGCGTCCGCCGGCTTCGGCGACTCGGGGCACGGGTACGAATCACACGTGCTGGAGACCGAGACTCCAGTCGAAATCGAGATCGCGGACTCGAGCGTGCGTCGCTGCGAACCCGCCGAGTTCCGGCGCTTCGCGGAGCTCGTCCGTGACGGATTCGGTTTCGCTGGCGGTGGCCCCGTCGCTGACTTCGTCGCTGACCTGACGGTGTCCGGGCTCGAGAAGATGCGCGCGGATGCTGCCGCGTTCATCGCATCCGTGGGCGGTCAGGATGCGGGGACCGGTGAGCTCGTGCTCACCGATCGTGTGGCGGGCTGCTATTCCGGGACCGTGGCCGAGCCGTTCCGCGGACGCGGCATCCAGAAGGCGCTGATCGCCGCTCGGGTCCGCGAAGGGCTGGCGCGTGGCAAGCGGATCTTCATCTCACAGACCGATCCGGACTCGCCGAGCGGTCACAACCTGCGCGACCTTGGATTCCGCGTGCTATATCGCGCGCGCTGGTTCACCCGGCCAGCGTGACGGCCATCGCGCGCGCCGTGAATGACAATTTCATCGTCGCGCAGCGCCTGTGGACCCAGGCCGACCCGATCCTCGCGCGGCGGTACGGCCTGGCCAACGCGGTCCGCCGCGGGGTCGTGTGCTTCAGCGCGGCGTCGTTCCCCGAGCCGTTCGGTGATCTCGCCATCGGGTTCGGCGTGGCCTGTCGGCCGACGCGCGCGGCGCTGGACGCCGTGCTCGGGTACTACGCAGGGCTCCGCCAGGCGCCGCGGATCGCGGTGCTCGGCCGGCTTGCGGCGCGGGCGGACGCACTCCAGCTGCGCCGGGCCGGACTGCGCGAGGCGGCACCGCAGCATCACGTGTTCGTCCGCCGGGGACGGGTCGTTCCGCGCTCGCGGCTCGAAGCGGCGGTCACGCTCGAGGCGGTCTCCGCGGGCGATGCCGCACCGCTCGCGCAGCTCGCGCAGGCGGGCTTCGGCGGCCGCGGGCCGATCGCCGACTACTTCACTCGCACGCGGATCGCGATGCTGCGCTCCCACCCGCGCACGACGGCTGCGGTCCGGGCGATCCGCAACGGAGAGCCGGCCGGCAGCGGGATCGTCATCGTGTCGTCCGGCGCGGCGAGCCTGTGGTCGGGCAGCGTGCTGCCGGCGCATCGCGGCCACGGCATCCAGCGCGCGCTCATCGCGGAGCGCGTGCGCATCGCGGTCGCCCGCGGCGCCCGGGTCTGCTTCTCGCTCGCCGAGCCGGGCGGCCGATCCGCGCGCAACCTGGTGGCGATGGGGTTCGCCGACGTCGGGCCGCTTCGGGTGTTCACGACGTGACCGATCTCTCCGCGGCGGAGGCCCGGACGCTCGCGCTCCACGCGCAGGGCTTCATCGGCCCGCGCGATCCCGACGTGCGCACGATGCTCCGCCGCGTCGGCGCGGTGCAGCTCGACACGATCTCGGTCCTCGCGCGCTCGCACGAGCTCGTCGCGTACGCCCGGCTCGGTCCGGTCGGGCGCGATGCGATCGAGAGCGCGTACTGGGGCCATCCGGCGCGGGCGTTCGAGGGCATCGCGCACGCGTACTGCATCCTCCCGATCGAGCTCTGGCCGCACCTCGCGGCCCAACGCCGGCTCAGCGCGCGGCGGATCCATCCGCGGCGTCCGCCAGATGACCGCGCGATGCGCGAGGTGCTCGCCGCCCTGAAGGCCCGTGGGCCGCTCACCGCGACCGACCTCGGGGGCTCGCGCAGCAAGGCGCCGCGGCCCCCGACGGTCTGGTGGCACTGGTCCACGGAGAAGATCGCGCTCGAGCGGCTGCTCGCGATCGGCAAGGTCGTCTGCGTCGAACGGCGGGCCTGGCGGCGGGTGTACGACCTTGCGGAGCGTGCGGTGCCCGCGCGCTTGCGCGCGATCGACTGGGACGACCCGACGTGCCACGCCGCGCTCGTCGGCCTCGCGGCGGACCGGCTCGGTGTCGGGACGCTCAACGACCTCCGGGGCTATTTCGGCTGGTTCGGCGTCGGCATCCCCGAGGCGCGTGCGGCGATCGAGCGCGCGAAGCTCGTGCCGGTCACGGTGCGGGGCTGGGAGGGCGAGGCGTGGGCCTCGCGCAAGGCGCTGAAGGCGCTCTCGGACGGCACGATCCGGGGCGCGCATCGGACGACACTCATCTCGCCGTTCGATTCACTGATCTGGGACCGGCCGCGGACCGCGCGCGTGTTCGGGTACGAGCACAAGTTCGAGGCGTACGTCCCGGCCCCCGATCGCGTGCACGGGTACTTCGTGATGGCCGTGCTCGCGGGCGGGAAGCTCGTCGGCCGCGTCGATCCCGGTCGGAGCGGAGCGACCCTCGTCGCGAAGCGGGTGAGCGGCGAGCCCGCCGCGGCGAAGCACGTCGCTCGCGCGCTGCTCGAGGCCGCCCGGTGGGTGGGCTGCGACGACGTGTCGGTTGCCGAGGCGAGACCGGCGCCGTTCAAGGCGGCGCTCCGCGCGGCGCTCAAGACCCGGCGATGACCGCGTTCGCCCTCGGGCTCATCCTCGCGTCGGCCGTCGCGCACGCGACCTGGAACCTGTTCGCGAAGCGCGCGCGGGGCGGCGCGCCGTTCCTCTGGCTCGCGTTCACGCTGAGCATCCCGCTCTACGCGCCGATCGCGATCGCCGTGCTCGTCCTCACCGGCGCGCAGATCGGCGCGATCGGACTGCTCTGGATGTTCGTGAACGCGGCGCTCAACGTCGCGTACGGCATCTTCCTGCTGCGCGGCTATCGCGCCGGGGATCTGTCGGTCGTGTACCCGCTCGCCCGCGGCACCGGACCGGTCCTGGCGCTCGTCGGCGCGATCCTGCTGTTCGGCGAGCGGCCCACCCCGCTCGCGATCGCCGGCGCGCTCGCGATCGTGGCCGGCGTCTTCGCGCTCACCGGCGATCCGCGCAAGCTGCGCCAGCGCGGGGTCGGCGTGGCGGTCGCGTACGCCCTCCTCACCGGGGTGACGATCGCCGCGTACACGTTGTGGGACAAGCGCGCGGTGAGCGTGCTGCTGATCCCGCCGATCGTCTACGAGTGGGGCGCGAACGTGTTCCGGTCGATCATCCTGTTGCCACAGGCGCTGACAGGCTGGGCCGAGGTGCGGGCGGAGTGGGGATCGAACCGGACGGCCGCGCTGGCCGTCGCGTCGCTCTCGCCGCTCGCGTACATGCTCGTGCTCACGGCCCTGGCGATCAGCCCGGTCAGCTACGTCGCCCCCGCGAGGGAGATCGGGATCCTGTTCGGCGTGCTCATGGGCGCCCGATCGTTGGCCGAGGCGGACATCGGCCGCAGATCGATCGCGGCAGTACTAATGGTGGGGGGCGTCATCGCGCTCGCGCTCGGGTAGTCTCAGCCGCCGGTGAGCGAAGGACTCCTCCGCGAGGCCCAGCGCGTCGAGCGGACCATCGCGCGCATCCGCTGGGGCGCGGCGGCGCTCGAGCTGCTGCTCGGGCCGTTCTTCTCGAACCTCTGGCTGCCCGGCGTCTTCCTGCTCGGCGTTTCGATCGTCGCGTACGGCGTGCTCGTCCTGCGCTCCTCGGAGCGCGCGACCTCACTGGAGCAACAGCGCACGATCGCCGCGATCGCGTACGCCTGCGATCTCACCGTCCTCGTCGTCGCGATGTTCCTCTTCTCGAGCGACCCGGGGTGGGTGACCTATCTCATCGCGATGGTCGTCATCATCACCGGCGCGTTCCGGTTCGGCACCGTCGGAGCGTGGACCGCGGCGGGGGTCTCGGCACTCGGCTATCTCAGCGTCGCGGCGTTCCGGACCGCCGCATTCGGCTTCGCGACACCGCCCGAGCGCGCGATCTTCATCGTCGCGGTGTTCGGCCTGACCGCGCTCCTGCTCGATCGCAGTCTCCGCGAGCTGCGGCAGCTTCGCGATGAGCGCGAGGGCCTCATCACCGGATTGCAGCGGCGCATCGCCGAGGATGCCGCGCTCGAGCAGGTGATGCGGATCGTCGCGGGCATCCCGTCGGCCGACGCGATCGTGCCCGCCGTCCTTCGCGCGAGCCGCGACGTGCTGCGCTTCGATCGGGCGACGGTGTTCGTCGCGGACGAGGAGCTCGGCGAGTACCGGCCGCTCTACCGCCTGGCCGCGAGCGCGGTCGCGGAGGCACACCCGCCGCCACGGCTCCGGCTCGGCGAGGGGCTGCTCGGCGCGGCGATGGCGAGCGACTCGACGCTCCTCGTGCGCAACCTCCTCACCGATCCGCGCTACGTGTCCGTCCGGCCGACCGAGGAGGCTCGTTCGGTCGTCCTGGTGCCGCTGCGGGTGCGCGGCCGCACCGTCGCGGTCTTCTCGCTGTCGCGCTCCCTTCCCGATGCATTCGGCGCCGACGACGTCCGCCTGGCCGAGACCGTCGCCGGCCTCGTCGCGCAGGTGCTCGAGAACGATCGGTTGTTCGCCGAGGCGAGCCAGGCCGAGGCGCTCCGGGCGGCCGACAAGCTGAAGGATGAATTCCTCGCGACGATCAGCCACGAGCTCCGCACCCCGCTCACCGTGATCGGCGGCTCGCTCGAGCTGCTCGCCCAGGGTCGCGCGAGCGACAGCGAGCAGCTCATCGCCCAGGCCCGCCGGCATGTCGAGCGGCTCGACCGCACGGTGCAGGACCTGCTCGACCTCGCGCACCTCCAGGAGACCAAGATCGAGCTCGAGCGCGAGTACATCTCGCCCGGCCTCTTGTTGAACGATGCGGCCGCCGCGCACCAGGTGCTCGCCGCGCAGCGCGGGCAGGGGATCGCCGTGGACGAGAATGCCGCGCCACCGCTCGCGTTCGTCGACCGGCGCAGGGTGCAGCAGATCCTCGGGAACCTCGTCGCGAACGCCGTTCGCTACGCGCCCGAGAAGAGCACGATCACGCTGGGTGCGGAAGCTGGCAATGGCCGGCTGCGGCTCACGGTGAGCGACGAAGGCACGCCCATCCCCGCGGCTGAGCGCGAGCGCCTGTTCGACAAGTTCTATCGCCGGCCGGCGCACCGCGACGCGCCTGGCGGTTCGGGCCTCGGGCTCGCGATCGCCAAGACCCTCGCGGAGCTGCACGGCGGCACGGTGCTCGTCGAGGACCACGCGCCGACAGGCAACACTTTCGTGGTCGAGCTACCGGTATGAAGGTGCTCGTCGTCGACGACGAGCCGGACGTCGCGAACCTCGTGAAGATGGGCATCGCGTACCAGCGACCGGACTACGAGGTCAGGGAGTCGCATAGCGGCGCCGATGCGCTCGAGCGCGCGGCCCAGGAGGCCTGGGACCTCGTGATCCTCGATCTCACGATGCCCGGCGTCGATGGGTTCACCGTCCTCGGCGCGCTGCGCGGCGGGGGCAGCGACGTGCCGATCATCGTCCTCACCGCGCGCGACGCCGAGCAGGACCGCGTGCGCGGGCTCGAGCTCGGTGCGGACGACTACGTCACCAAGCCGTTCAGCCAGAAGGAGCTCGTCGCGCGGATGGATGCGGTCCTGCGCCGGTACCGCGCCGGCACCGAGGCGAGCCGCGCGCACGAGCTCGTCCGCGGCGGCCTGCGCATCGACTTCGCGCAGCGCCGGGTCACCCTGCGCGGCCAGCACGTCGCGCTCACGCCGACCGAATACAACCTGCTGTTCCAGCTCGTCACGAATCCAGGGCGGGTGATGACGCACCGCGAGCTTCTGAAGACGGTCTGGGGTGACGAGTACCGCGAGGAGGTCCACTACCTCAAGGTGTATGTCGGCCGGCTGCGGACGAAGCTCGAGCGGGATCCGGGGAAGCCCGAGCTCATCCTGACCGCGCGCGGCGTCGGGTATCGCTTCCCGGCGGACTAGTGCCGCCGGCCGACGTCCGCGCCCTCGATCGCGAGGAGCCGCCGCTTGGTATCGAGCCCGCCCGCGTAGCCGACGAGCGCGCCGTTCGATCCGACGACGCGGTGGCACGGCACGACGATCGGGATCGGGTTGTGGTTCAGCGCCCCGCCGGCCGCGCGCGACGCCCTCTCGTTGCCGGCCCGCCGCGCGATCTGCCCGTACGTGCTTACCGACCCGAACGGGATCTTCTCGGTCGCCACGAGGACCTTCGTCTGGAACGGGGTCAGGCCCGAGAGGTCGACGTCGATGTCGAACTCGTGCCGCCGGCCGTTGAAGTACTGGTCGAGCTCGCGCGCGAGCGCGCTCGACCGCTTGGGGTCGGGCACGACGCCCGGGCCGTACACGCGCACGAGGCGGCGCAGCTCGCTCTCCGACGGCTCGCTCCCGTAGTGGATGGTCGTGACGCCCCTGGGGCCGATCGCGACCCAGAGCGGCCCGAGCGGCGATCCGAGCACGTCGTACCCGACCGTCGTGAGGCCCTCCTTCTTCGCCCGCGCGAGCAGCCGCTCGCGCGCGTCGCCGAGCGCTACATCCATCGTCATCTCTAGGCCACCGCCGCTTTCACTTTCTTCAACGCTTCGCTCACTCGCGCGCGTGCCGCCTGCTCGGTGCACTCGAGCGCGATCGCGATCTCCACATATGGGAGGCCCTGCACCTTCCGGAGCACGAACGCGGCGCGCTGCCCGGCCGGCAGGGTCTCGATCGCGCCGGCGAGGTCCGCGAGGGTCACGTCGTCGCGCTCGGGCGCGGCGATCGCCAGGTCCTCCACGTTCGCGACGATCCGTTTCGCGCGCCGCTCGCGGTCGATCGCGCGGTTCGTCGCGATCTTGTACAGCCACGC
>Ga0075435_100001572_pt1 | contig 14714 bp, 14 predicted proteins | sample RhiMethybrSRZTD4_FD_75302 | JGI IMG/M metagenome (GOLD analysis project Ga0075435, IMG submission 75302) | Populus rhizosphere microbial communities from Tennessee, USA - Rhizosphere MetaG P. TD hybrid SRZTD4 | ecosystem: Host-associated > Plants > Roots > Rhizosphere > Soil | place: USA...
CTCTTCACGGCGCGCGCGATCTCGTACTTCGGGACATATCTCGCGCCGATCGCGGTCGCGTTCGCCGTGCTCGAGCTGACCGGCTCCGCGACCGACACCGGCATCGCCTTCGCGTGCTGGACGGTGGCGCAGGTCGCGACGCTCCTCGTCGGGGGCGTCGTCGCCGACCGTCTGCCCCGCAGGCTCGTAATGGTGAGCTCGGACCTCGCGAACGTCTGCGTGCGCACGACCATGGGAGCCCTGCTCCTGAGCGGGACGGCGCAGGTGTGGCACCTCTTCGTGTTGCAGGCGCTCGGCGGCGCGGCGACGGCGTTCTACTCGCCGGCGTCGAGCGGCCTCGTGCCCGAGCTCGTCGAGCCCGCGAAGCTCCAGCGGGCGAACGCGCTGATGGGCATCGCCCGTTTCCTCTCCTTTCCGCTCGGCGCCGCCGCCGGCGGCGCGCTCGTCGCGACGATCGGAACGGGCACCGCCCTGCTCGTCGACGCCGGAACCTACGCGGCCAGCGCGCTGCTGCTCTTCGGCATCCGGCTACCCGTCCGCGTTCGCGCCGCGGCGACACCGAACTTCCTGGCCGAGCTGCGTGATGGGTGGCGCGCCTGGACGGAGCACACGTGGGTGTGGGTGCTCAACGTCTGGATCGCGGCGTACTTCCTCATCACGTACGCACCGTTCTTCGTGCTCGGCCCCTACATCGCGAAGCACGATCTCGGCGGTGCCGGCGCGTGGGGTACCGTCGTCAGCGGTGAAGGAATCGGCGCGCTCGCAGGGGCGTTCGTCGGCTTGCGCGTGAAACCCGGCCGCCCGTGGGTCGTGGTCGGCACCATTTTCGCGCTCACCTCCGTGCAGAGCATGCTGCTCGCCGCGCACGCATCGTTCCTGCTGATCGCGGCAGCGGCCGTGATCGCGGGCTTCTCTTTCTCGCTCGGCTCGATCATCTTCGAGACAGGGGTGCAGCGAGCGATCGCGCCGGAGAAGCTGAGCCGCGTCAGCGCTTATAGCTGGATGTGCGCGATGGTCTTCCTGCCGCTCGGGTACGCGCTCGCCGGCCCGATCGCCGCCGAGGTGGGCATGTCGGCGTATCTCGTCTTCGGCGCAGTCTGGATCGTCGTGACGACCGCGGTCGTCTTCGCCGTCCCGGCGGTGAGGAACTACCGGCTGCCGGCGGCGGCGATGGCCGCCTCGTAGGCACCGACGTAGTCCCGCACCATGCGCTGCGGCGAGAACTCCTCCTCGACGTAGCGGCGGAGCTCGAGCGGGTCGAGCTGGTCGGATTGCTCGAGCGCCGCGGGCATCTCCCTGTAGCTGTCGACGATGATCCCGCTGCGGCCGTCCTCGATCACCTCCGGCACCGCGCCCCAGCGGGTCGCGATCACCGGCGTCCCGCAGGCCATCGACTCGATCATGACGAGGCCGAACGGCTCCTCCCATTCGATCGGGAACAGCGTCGCGCGCGCGTTCTGCAGCAGCTCGACCTTTTCGCCGTGGGTGACCTCGCCGAGGTATTCGATTCCGTTCACGAGGTGCGGCTCGACGAACTCGTGGAAGTACTCGCGCTCCTTCGGCTCCTGGAGCTTCCCGGCGATCTTCAGCGGGAGGCCCGCCTCCATCGCCACGGCAACGGCGCGGTGCGCGCCCTTGTCCGGGCTCAGCCGGCCGAGGAAGAGCAGGTAATCGCCGCGGTGGGGCTTGCACGGATAGATGGAGAAGTCGAGCGCATTGGGGCAGTTGGCGATCCAGTTGAGGCGCGGCATCGGCTTGCGCTGGTTCATCGAGATCGAGATCAGCCCGACCTGCGGCGCGACCTGCGCGATCAGCCCGTAGATCTCACCGGGCTCGCCGTCGAGCGGGCCGTGCACCGTGTGCACGACGGGTGTCGGCGTCGTGGCCCCGAGGGCAGCGCCGAGCATCCCGGTGTGGTCGTTGATCACCTCGAACTCGTCGGCGCGCGCGAAGCAGAACAGCGCGTGCTTCAGCTCCGCGAACGTGCGGCCGATCTGGCGGCTCGGCGCCTCCGGGAAGATCGCCGCGAGCTTCGCCTTCGTGTGCGAGTCGCCCGAAGCGAACAGCGTGACGTCGTGCCCGGCATCGACGAGGCCGTCCGCCAGTAGCGAGACCACCCACTCGATCCCGCCGTAGCCGGTCGGCGGAACGGCAAACCACGCCGGCGCGAGGATGGCGATCTTCACGGCCGACCCGTCATGCCGGGTCCACCCGGACGGTGCCGTCCTCGAGCCGTGCGTCCCAGAGCGTGCCGAAGGCGCGGATGCCGGAGAGCCGGATCCTCCCCGCCCATGACGGGAGCTCCGGCGGCGCGACGCTCTCGAGCGCGTGCCGCCGGCGGTCGGGCTGGAGCCCGAGGAGCGACTGCAGGAGCAGCACCGGCGTGCCCGCGGCCCACGCCTGCGGCCGCGCGGCGGTCGGGTAGGCGATCGGGAACGGCGTCTCCGAGCGCCGCATTCCGGCGAACACCTCGGGCAGCTGGTAGTTGAAGTGCTGCGCCGCGGTCAGCATGCGCTGGATGACGCGCTGCGCCTCGGGCCAGCGCGCGTAGCGCGCAAGCCCCGCGGCGATGATCGAGTTGTCGTGCGGCCAGACGGTGCCGTTGTGGTACGCGAGCGGGTTGTAGCCGGCGTCTGCGGTCGACATGGTGCGCACGCCCCACCCCGACCAGAGCTCGTCGCCCATCAGCTGGTCGACGACCGCGTCGACGCGCTTCGGCGGAACGATGCCGCTCCACAGCAGGTGGCCGATGTTCGAGCAGAGCGAGTCGACCTGCTGCTTGTCGCGGTCCAGCGCGAGCGCGTAGAAGCCGCCGCGGTCCTCGACCCAGAACGCCTCGTCGAAGCGCTTGCGAAGGTCGTCCGCCTCCTTGTCGAGCCGCGTGGCGAGCTCGCGGTCGCGCCAGACCTCCCGGGCCAGCTCGGCGACGCGCCGTTTCGCGTCGTACACGTAGCCCTGCACCTCGCACGGAGCGATCGGCGTCGCCGCGAGCCGCCCGTCGTGGAAGCGCTGCGAGTCCCACGAGTCCTTCCACGACTGATTCTCGAGCCCGTGCTCGGTGCGCCGCTCGTACTCGACGAAGCCGTCGCCGTCGCGGTCGCCGTACTTCCCGATCCATTCGAGCGCCGCGAGCGCGGGCTGCTTGAGGTCGCGCACGAGCGCAGCGTCGTCCGTCCAGCGCCACACCTCGGAGAGGAGGATCAGGTAGAGCGGCGTTGCGTCGGCCGTGCCGTAATAGCGCTCGTGCCACGTCCGCGCGGCCTTGCCGTGCCGCACCTCGTGCACGATCTTGCCCGGCTCGGCGTCGCGCGACGGGTCGTCCTCCTTCGCCTGCAGGTCGGCGAGCACCTCGAGCGCCGTGCGCGCGAGCTCGGGCCCGAACAGCAGCGTCTGCAGGCAGGTGATGATCGTGTCGCGGCCGAACACGGTCATGAACCACGGCACCCCGGCCCCGGGCAGCCTGCCGATGGCACCGTTATCGGAGCGCATGCGCAGGGACGCGAGGTCGGAGACCGACTGCCCGAACGCGCGCCCGAGCCCATCCCAGGACGCCCGCAGCTGCGGAACGCGCAGCTGCCACGCGGCGAGCGAGTCGCGCACGCGCCCGACCTCCTCGCCGAACCGCAGCTCGGCGAAGCGCGGAGCGACGAGCTCTCCGTCGGGCAGCGGAAAGATCTCGACGTGGAGCCCCCACCGTTCGCGCGGCTCGAGCGCGAGATGGAACACCATCCGCGAGCCGTCGACCCGCCCGCGCTGCGAAAAGATCACCTGCGTCTTCAGGGGCAGCTCGCCGTTGTCGGAGATGAGGAACTGGTTGCGGTCCGCGTCGTACTCGACCGGCCGACGCTCGGGAAGCGGCTTCGCGCGAAGTGGATCGCCGAGCGCGAAGTCGAAGTCCTTGACGGCGAAGATGTCAGCGAAGTCGGCGCCGACGTCGAGCTCGAGGTCGAACTCGATGGGCTCCATGCTTTCGTTCTGGACGACGAACGAGTCCTGCATGCCGTCGCCGACGAAACGCTCGCGCCGAATCGAGAGCACATCCGGCCCGAGGCCGTCGGTCAACGGGTTGCGCATGAAGAAAGCCGCCGAGAAGTACTCGATCTTGTCCGACGACAGCAGGAGCGGTCGCTGACCGTTGATCGTCAGCTTCAGCGACGAGAGGAACCGCGTGTCCTGCGTGAACAGCCCTTCCACGTTGCCGTGCAGGTCGCCGAGCTCGTCGCAAAGACAGAAGGTCGCGCCTTCGAGGATGCGCAGCTGCCCGCTCATCAGCTCTCGGTCCGCAGTATGCGCCCGCCGGAGGACTGCGCAAGAGCCTTGACGACGAGCTCGTCGACGTTGACGCGCGCCGGCCGGGTGACGACCCACACGACGCACTCGGCGATGTCCTCCGGCTTCATCGCCTCCACGCCCTCGTAGACCTTGCGCGCCGTGTCCTCGTCGCCGCGAAAGCGGACGAGCGAGAAGTCCGTCTGAACGAGGCCGGGATCGACGGTGCAGATGTGGATCGGGCGGCCGAGCAGATCTTCGCGCAGCGCGTAGGTGAAGCCGCGCACCGCGAACTTGGACGTGACGTAGAGGGATCCCTTCTCGTACGCCTGCCGGCCGGCGACCGAGCCGATGTTGACGATGTGGCCGCCGTCGCGGATGTGCGGCAGGCAGAGGCGCGTCATCCGGATCAGCCCGTTCACGTTCGTCTCGAGCACGAGCCGCTCGTCCTCCTCCGTGCTGTTGTCGAAGGGATCGCGGCCCAGCGCGAGCCCGGCTGCGTTGACGAGGACGTCGATGCCGCTGAGCTCCTCGCTCGCGGCCGTGGCGAAGCGCTCGCAGCTGGCCGGATCGGTCACGTCGAGCTCGAGCGGCGTGACCGGCGGGGCGATCCGCTCGACGCGCCGAGCCCCGCCGACGACGCGGGCGCCCTCCGCCGCCAGGGCCTGCGCCGTCGCCGCGCCGATGCCGCTGGACGCGCCGGTGACGACCGCCGACTTCCCCTCCAGGCTGGGCATCGGCGGAGAGTACTAGTGGCGCTCGACGGGCGTGCGGCGCGCGACGGCGTCGCCCAGCACGACCTGGCTCGTCGCCGGCTCGGCGTGGTCGACCTGAAGGGTCGTGTGCGTCAGGCCGAACCGGTCGGCGAGCGTCCGCTCGAGGCGGCGGCGCGCCGCATGACAGTCCGCGCCGGGCTCGACGAGCACGTGCGCGGAGAGCGCCGGGAAGCCACTCGTGACCGTCCACACATGCAGGTCGTGGACCTCGACGATGTCCGGCTCGTCCACGAGCGCGCGGCCGATCGCCTCCGGGTCGACGTCGCTGGGCGCCCGCTCGAGGAAGATCACCGTCGACTGGCGCAGGAGCTGGACGCTCGAGTAGAGCATCAGCGCCGCGACGAGAAGGCTCGCGATCGGATCGAGCCGGTTCCAGCCGGTCACGAGGATGAGACCGCCTGCCAGAGCGGCTGCCGCGAACGCCGCGACGTCGGTCGCGACGTGGAGGAATGCTCCGCGGACGTTGAGGCTCTCCCGGCTCGCGCGGGCCAGTACCGCGCTCGCGGCGACGCTCACGAGGGCGCCGGCGAGCGCGACGACCAGCACGAGGCCGCCGTTGACGCCGTGTGGGTCGATCAGGCGGTGGATCGCCGCCCAGACGATCCAGACGGCGAGCAGGCCCAGCGTGATGCCGTTCGCCTGTGCAGCGAGGATCTCGAGCCTGGAGTAGCCGTAGGTCCAGCGGCCAGCGGCCGGGCGGGCGGCCATCGCGGACGCAAAGATCGCGAACCCGAGCGCAGCCGCGTCGGTGAGCATGTGGCCGGCGTCGGCGAGGAGTGCGAGCGAGTGGCCCGCCAGCCCCGCGACGACCTCTCCGACCATGATCGTCGCGACGAGGGCGAGCGCGATCGTCAGCGCACGACGGTCGCCGGCCAGACGGTGTTCGTGGTCGTGATGCACGTGCAGAGGCTAGCTTCTGCGCGGTGCCGGACTTGCGCGCGGACCTCGCGGAAAGGCTGCAGTATTTCGAGGGGCACTCCGACACGCTCGGGTTGTTCGCGGACGGCGGATTCCTCCGCCGCGCCGCCGCCGCCGTGGCCGATCCGTTTCGCGACGCGGGCGTCGACAAGGTCACCGGGATCGAAGCGCGAGGCTTCGTGCTCGCCGCCTGCGTCGCGCTCGCCGCGGAGCTACGCCCAGCCTGACTCGAGCCGTTCGCGCAGCACTTCGACAGCGGCGCGCCAGACCTGGAGGACGTCTTCGTCGGGCAGCTGGTAAGGACCGCCGAAGTTGCCGTCGCCGAGCGCCTCGCGCCAGGCTTTGTCGGTGTTCACGGCCGGGCGGGTGAAGGGCGGCTTCCGACCGGCCGGCGACGGGACGCCTTCGAGCCGGGTCCAGGGAAAGTTCTCCGACCAGGAGGCATGGTCGTAGTCCTCGTCGATTGCGGCCGCGAGCTCGTCGGGGCGGCCGTCCCAGACCTCGTGCCAGATGACGGCGGCATCCTCTCTCGCCTCGGCCCACTCCACCGCGGCGTCGGGCTTGTTGCCGCTGTGGCCGTTGGCGACGAAGAAGCGGCGGAACCCCTGGGCGTGGAGAGAGCTCAGGATCTCGCGCACGACGGCGCCGTACGTCTCCGGTGCGAGCGTCGGGCTGCCCGGGAACATGTGGAACCCGGTCACGCCGTACGCGAGCACCGGCAGCACGGGGACGCCCAGCGGCTCGGCCGCTTCGAGAGCGAGGCGCTCGGCGATGATGTTGTCCGTCTCGAGCGAGAGGTACGCGTGCTGTTCGGTCGAGCCGACCGGCAGGACGATGCGATCATCCTTTCGGAGGTACTCCTCGAGTTGCATCCAGTTGAGGTCGCGCACGCGCACGCCCGAGACTCTAGGCCGCGTCGAGCGCGGCCAGCAGCTGCCGGAGACGCTGCGGCAAATACGTGCCGTAGTCGGAATGCGCTTGCGTGACGTCGTACTGCCGCCTGATCTGTGCCGCGTACGGGAACAGCCCGGTCGGGACGGCCACCTCGAGCGCGCGCCGCAGCTCGCGGTCCGGCGCAAACGGTCGCCATGCTGCGAGGTACGCCTTCCGGAGCGCTTCGGGATCCATCCCCGCATCGTCGAGCGCGAAGAACGGCTTGAGCCACGACCACAGCGGAAAGCCGACGCTCGAGTCGCCCCAGTCGTAGATCGCGACACGCTCGGCGCGCACGAACACGTTCCACTGATGCAGATCGTCGTGCTGGATCGACGCAGGCAGTCCAAGCGCCCCGAGCTCTGCACAGAGCTCGAGAAACCGCGGCGCCAGAGCGAGCAGGCGCGCGACCTCGGCGGGCTCGAGGCCGTGGTCGCGCTCGAAGAACGGCTCGTAGAGCTCGGCGACGACCGGAAGGCGCAGGTCGCGCAGGCCCATCTCGAGGAACTCGCCGACGTGGGGGATCTCGCCCACCTGCAGCTCGCCGTAGAGCTCGAGCGCACGCGGGAAGGCTTCGAGAGCGCCCGAGTCCGCGATGCGGACGCCGCCGTCGCGCGTGAGCAGCCACGAGCGCTCGAAGTCGGCGGCGACAACCTCGGGAACGCGGTCCGCCCAGCGCGACGCGAGCGCCACGGTGAGTGCAACCTCGTACTCCTGAACCGGCTGCTCCTGCTTCAGGAACAGATCGCCGTCCGCGGTCGGCACACGCAGCACAGTCGACCACGGCCGCTCGTGGACCGTCGTGATCGGGCCACTCGGCTCGACGTCGTGCGACGCGAGCCAGTCATGCACGTTCTCCCGCGCCGCGGCGCCCTCGACTCGCGTCAGGCAGTCCCCTCATGCTGAAGCTCGCGGACGCGAAACGCCGTCACGATGTTCGTGACGCCGCGGATGATCGCGATGGCCGCGACCCACGCGACGAGCAGCACGGCACTACGGCCGTAGTACCCGGCGGCCCAGAATCCGAGCAAGAGCTCCACGATTCCGGCGATGAGCGTCAGCCACCACCCTTCGGTCTCGCGGCGGATCGAGAACGCGGTGATGATGTCGAACGTCCCCGCGAAGACGAGGAAGAAGCTCACTACCGCGGCCAATGCGACGAACGTGTCGCCAGGGTGGATGAACGAGACGATTCCGCTTGCGATGAAGATGACGGCCAGGATGCCGTTGAGGAGCCTCCACCAGCCTGCGACGATGATCGTCATCGCGACCTCGAACAGCCCCGCGAAGAGGGCGACGAAGCCGAAGAGGATGGAGATCGCCCGCACCGACGTGTAGTCGAAGCGAAGGACGATGAGGCCGACGAGCATCCAGATGATTCCGGAGACGAGGAAGACCCACCACGGTGGCAAGAGACGCCCCAGTGTCCGGGGTGCGCCAGCGGCAAGCATCGACATGACGTGTCCTTCCGTGTCGGTCTGCGACCCCTCCCGCGCGGATATATCGCAGCCGCCCCGGTAGGTCAATCAGCCAGGCGGTGATATCGCGCGAAAAGTCGCGCGATACCCGCGCGGCGACGTCTGCAACCGCCTCGCGAACTGCGCGCGCATCGTCACCGGCGACTCGTAGCCGGCGCGCCGGGCCACAAACTCGATCGGATCGTCGGTGGTCTCGAGCAAGCGCTGCGCCAGACGGAGTCGCTCGCGTTGCAGCCACTCGGCCGGCGCCATCCCGACCGCGGCCTGGAACCTCCGCGTCAGCGTGCGACGGCTCATCGCGCCGCGACGTGCGAGCGCGTCCACCGACACGCCGGACCCGAGCCCGGCGCGGCCCCAGTCGAGTAGCGCGCTCAGGCCGTCTCCACTCGTCGCCGCAATCGGCGTGTCGACGTACTGAGCCTGGCCGCCCGCCCGGAAGAGCGGCATCACCAGCCGCCTCGCGACGGTCGCGGCAACGTCCACGCCGTGGTCGGTGGCGACGACATGCAGGCAGAGGTCGATCCCCGCCGCCGTCCCCGCCGAGGTCATCAACCGGTCGTCCACGACATAGAGGACATCGGGGTCGAGATCGATGCGTGGATGGCGACTGTGCAGACGGTCGGCATACATCCAATGGGTCGTCGCGCGCCGCCCGTCGAGCAGGCCTGTGGCCGCGAGGGCGAAGGCGCCCGTGCACAGCGCGATCAGCCGCGCGCCGCGCGCGTGCGCGGCGACGAGCGCTGCCTTCAATGCGTCGGACGGCTCATCGTCGGGATCGGACCATCCGGGCAGGACGATCGTGTCGGCGCCGTCGAGGGCTTCGAGCCCGTGAGGCGCCTCGAGGACGAAACCCGTCTGCATCTTCACGCGTCGCTCGCCGGCCGCGACGACGAGGAACTCGTACCAAGGATCGACGATGTCACTGCGGTCGAGCCCGAAGACCTCGCAGGGGATCGCGAAGTCGAATGTCAACGCGCCCTGGTCGATCACGGCGGCGACCGTCGACATGGCCGAAAGCTAGCGAAAGTCGTCTCCAGGCCAGCGCCCGAATCCGCCGCGCCGACGTCAAAGGGGTCAATCGTGCTTGCAGCACTCGTCGCGGCGGCTGCGCTCGGAACCGGGGCGGCTGTGCCTGCCGCGACGGCAGACCGGCGAATCCCCGAGGCGCGTGCGATCCGTGCCTGTGCGGCGGCAGGTCCCTTCTGGCCGACGATGACGCTGGCGATCGGCGGCAACACGGCTTGGGTTGCGTGCAAGGAACGAAGTCGAGTCGTGCGCGTCGATCTCGCTCGCCACCGCATCACCCGGTCGGTACGGCTCGAGGCTCCCGTCATCGCGGTCGCACTCGGCTACCACTCCGTCTGGGCTCTCGACACGCTGTCGACGCTGTACCGCCTCGATCCGCGTACGGCCCGCGTTACGAAGCGCATCCGGCTACAGGCGGCAGGCCCGTACAACATCTGGATCGGCGCGGGCTCGGTCTGGGTCGCAGAGGACCGAGCTGCGAGCCTCGTCCGCGTCTCCCCTGCGAAGAACAAGGTCGTCGCGCGGATCCGCGTCGGCGACGGGCCCGCGGACGTCGCGTTCGCCGGTACGAGCGCGTGGGTCATGGACCACCGCGACCGCACGCTCTTCCGCATCGACACCGCGACGAACCGGGCGACGCGGCTCGCAACGATCGGCATAGAGGGCGACGCGGCTCCGGAACGTTTCGTCCTCTTCGGTGGCAGCCTGTGGATCACCGGACGCGGCGTTCCGCTCCTCCAAGTCGATCCCGCAACCGGACAGATCCGCCGTTCGATCGACCTCCACGGCACCGGTATCGACATCGTCGCCGTCGCCGGCGCTCTTTGGGTCCCGGTCAGGACCGCCGCCGTCGACCGGAGCGGCTTCCCGACGATGACGGCGCTGCGCCGCGTGACGCTCGACGGGACGGTCACCACCGCTGCGACGGCGACGGGGCGAGTCGACGTCCACGGCCTCGCTGCAGCCACGCGCGCGGTGTGGCTCGCCGACAACACCGACGGCTTCCTCTACCGGATCGCAGCGTGAACCGCAGACACTTCACCGCGTACGCAGCGCGGCCGGCGTCGCGGCCGGGCCCGGCTATGCCACTAGAGCCCCTGCTGTACCGGGATCCGGCCGGAGGCGGCCGCGTCGGCGAGTAGCTGGTAGTCGCGCTCGTTCTGATCGGCGTAGGCGTCGGCGAACTCGGCTAGCGCACGATCGAAGGTGTCGTTGCGGCCGAGGTAGGAGGCGATCGCGATCCGATCGCCGGAGCGGGCATGCGCGCGCGCGAGCGTCCAGCCGCAGACCCGTGCGTAGATCAACAGGCCAGTTGGAAGAATCGCCTCCAGGTCGGCGGAGGCCTTCCAGTCCCAGAGCTGACGGATATAGAAGTCGCGTGGCTGCCCGTCCAGTCCCGCCTTGGTGCGCACCCAGCCGAGGAAGATGTCGCTTGCCGCCTGCATGAGCCGCTGCCCCTCGACGACGCGCTGGCCGTGGTTGCCGAACTTGGCCTTGCCGAGCACAGGCTCCAGAACCGACGGCCCCGCCTCCTTGCACTGCAGGAAGAGCGGGTCCTGATCGTCGCGGCCTAGCATCAGCACGATCCAGCAGCGCGTGCCGACGCTGCCGACCCCGACGACCTTGCGCGCGATGTGGACGAAGCGGAACTCCTCCAGCAGCTCGCGCCGATCTCGCTGCAGGGACCGCCGGTAGACGCGGACCAGCTGTCGGATCTCCTCGGTCACGTTGCGCGCGTCGCCTTCGGGCATGAGCTCTTCGACCGGGACGAGCAGAGGCGGTTCGGACACGATCCTGCGCTGGCCGTCGACCTCGTGCGTCAGCTTCGCGAATGCCTTCATGCTGTCCTTCGTCTGCGCCTTCGCAGCGCCGCGGGCGAGCGTCTTCGCGGCCTTCTTGTCGCGTTGCTTGCGCAGCTCTGTCTCCAACTGGAGGGCGTTCAGCCGCGAGTACCAGACGTCGAGGTTTCGTGCAGCCGCGAATTCCCGCATCGCCTCGCGGTAGCCGCGGACAGCCGCCAGCACCGCTGCCCGGCGCTCTGCCGCAGAGAATTCGCGGTTGCGCCCCGCGATCTCAAAGCTCGCGGCAAGGCGCTTGACATCCCACTCGAACGGCCCCGGAAGCGTCTCGTCGAAATCGTTCAGGTCGAACACCAACTCCCGCTCCGGCGAAGCGAAGACGCCGAAGTTGGCGAGGTGCGCATCCCCGCAGAGCTGCACGTTGAGACCCGACCTCGACGTCCCAGCCAGGTCGTGCGCCATGATCGCGGCCGCACCCCGGTAAAACGTGAACGGAGACACCAACATCCGCCCGTAGCGGATCGGCACCAGCTCCTGCACTCGCCGGGGCGAGTCCGCATCCAGCAATCCGACTGGATCACGCGCAGGCTCCAACTCGACCGTCGCGTGACTCGTGCGCGGCGCCTCCGCGCGTGCAGCGCGCCCGCGAGCCGCGCGCTCCTGGGGCGTGAAATGCAAGACCTTCGCAGGCTGGACGGCGAGCTCGTCGTGCGCTCGCTCTTCGACCTCGCTCTCCATCTCGTCCCTCCTCGTCCTTCTTGCGGATCCTTACGCGACGCTCTCGATGAACAGTTGCGCGTGGAGGACGAGGACGCATCGTCCGTAACGGGTGAGCCGATCTGGCGATCGAGCTCGTTGCACGCCAGAAGCCCGAGAGCCGCACGGTTCGTCACCGTGCGGCTCTGGTGCAGAGGGGTTAGCGCTGGACGATGTTGTGGATCTCGAGCATCTCGGGCTCGCCCGCGAGTTCGACGCCAACGTCGGCCAGTACCGGCATCAGACTCCTGCCGAACGTGTCGAACTGCTCCCGAGAATCCCAGATCTCGCTGACTCGGAAGCTCCCGCCCGAACTGAAAGCGATGTGGTAGGCAAGCCCGTCCGGTGGCCACTGGCTCCCGGAATCCTTCAGCCGCTTGATGGTTTCGTCGTACTTCTCGGTCGTCATGCTCGGCGCAGCAGTGAAGCGAGCGAGGACCCGAGCATCAGACGTGGTGGTGGCCATTGAATGGCCTCCTTCGCATGGAGTGCTCCTGACCAAGCCGTCCTTTTGCGGACCGAACGAGGGATCTGAGCCAGGAGACCTTCATCACACTAGCCCAACGCTCGACCCAGTGCTGATCCACTCTCCGCCTCGCCTGCGACTCCGCAACCCGCGGACTCCATCCGGCACTAGTTCTCGAACTCACGTTAAGCGCACGCGGCGCAGTAGAAGACCAGGCGGTCTTCGAATCCGTCATCGAACCAGTACGCCCGCCAGCGTTCAGCGTCGCCGGGTAGCCACAGCTTGCAGCACTCCTCGCAGAACGGAATAGCAGCCACTTTCGTCACGGCGCGGGAGTCTAAGCGAGACCCACGGCGACCAATTGACATGGCTGGGTCAAGTCGCCAGGCGACACCATCCGTAGCGTGAGGATGGGCAGTTTCTCCGGAGATTCGCGCGCCGGCCCCATGACGCGAACTACCGTAGGGCTGCCCTCTCTGGTTGCGGCACGCTTCGTCTCTGAAGGAGCGCGGGGATCTCCGTCGCCGGACGCGCCGCGCGCCGACCTCTGGGGAGGAAGAGGAAAGGCGCGCGGCGTCAATCCCGCGCGTTGGGGCGACGGATCGGGCGCGCGCGCCTACTCAGCTCCAGAGAGCGAGTTAGCTGGCTAGGAGGCGAGCAGCAGGAACGTCAGTTCTTCACCGTCCGGGTAGGCGAAGCCGGTTGCCGTGCCCTCGATCGTCTGGGCGCAGTCCTCCGGGTCTCTCGTGGGTGCGTCGCACTCGTTCTCGTATAGGTCTCGGGACGTGTAGACGATCTCGACTCGGCTGAGCGTGGGCAGTCCGCAGATGCGGCGGCTGGCCGTGGCGTGGCTATCTGGCATCAGTAGACCTTCCTCGACTCAGACCCGTGCTCGCCGAGGATAATCCGTAGGGCCGGGCGGCGATCCGAACGCCCGGGCGCGCCGACGCGACCCGGCCCCCAGTGAACCTAGGACACGCCGCGGCGCTGCACTAGACGCTCATCCGGACATGTCCTCGACGACCAGCACCGGATCCCTGCCGAGTCAGCTGGGGAGTCTGCCTTCGATCGAGGTCAAGCGCTGCTCGATCCGCTGAAGAAGCTCCCGGTCGTCGGCAAGTTCGCGATCACGCCGTGCCCGTTCCCGCGCGGCCTTCTCGTCCTCCTGGACAGACACGAAGTACGAAGTAACGATCGCGATGAGAAACGAGAGAAGGGTGACCCCGACCACGATCACCACGCTGCCGACGACACGACCCCAGCCTGTGTGGGGCACGACGTCCCCGTAGCCGACCGTCGCGAGGGTCACTATCGCCCACCACACCGCTGTGCCGTAGTCCGGGAAGTCTCTGTGGTCGATGACACGCACCAGAAGTCCAGCGAGAAGCCCCAGGCATGCGGTCGCTACGACGAGGTACGGAAAAACCCGCTGGCTCGCGACCGCCCGACGTACGAAGCCTTCGATGCGCGGACGCGAACTACTGGGAGGCTGAGAGTCCACCTACAACAAGAGTCGCAAGGTCTCCGGACGCCTATGCAGCTAACGTCGGCGTCGCCATCACGAACCTCGACGAGCCGCACGTCGACGACACGTTTGGCGAGACGAAAAAAGCCCCCGTTTCCGGGGGCTTCGATGGTGGGCGGTGACGGGATCGAACCGCCGACCTCCTGCTTGTAAGGCAGGCGCTCTCCCAGCTGAGCTAACCGCCCGGTCGCCTACAGAATGCCGAACACGCCACGACGCCGCGGGCGGTTGAAGAGCTCGCGCGCCAGCGAGCGCGGCGGAGCGATTGTCGCGAGGCTCCCGAGCACAGCTGCAGGTGAGACGAACCTACGGGCAGTCTCGCGGCAGCGCTTGCAGCGGCGGCTGTGCTGCGCGAGCTCATGCTCGTCGTCCCGCGCGACGAGGATGTCGAGCTCGCTGCACGTGTGGCGCGCGCGGGTTGCGAGGAGCCGGATCGTCACGTCCTTGTCGAAGAACTCACGGGTTCGTGCGAGGCGAGCTGCTGCTGTCCGGTCCAGGCCGATCGCATCCGGCGAAAGGTCGTGACGCACGTGCAGCGCGAGCAGCGAGTACGCCTCCCGCGGCAGAGCGGACGCCGCGTCCCACACGAGCTCGGCCAACGACTGATCGAAGACGGCCGCGTCCGGCACGCGATGGCCGTCGATGCGCGTGAAGTGGAGCGCCTCGCGCTCCTTGCCGTTGCGGTCGCGACGGTAGCGAAGGGCGTCGAGCGTGCACACTCTCGCCGTCGTGAAGAGCCGGCCGGCCACGTCGTTCCCCTGCTCCGGA